>Ga0209640_10001004_pt1 | contig 23227 bp, 22 predicted proteins | sample RifCSP10_1_FD_184018 | JGI IMG/M metagenome (GOLD analysis project Ga0209640, IMG submission 184018) | Soil microbial communities from Rifle, Colorado - Rifle CSP2_sed 10_1 (SPAdes) (version 2) | ecosystem: Environmental > Terrestrial > Deep subsurface > Rock core/Sediment | place: Rifle... | reverse complement strand
ACACGGCGATCACCAGCAGCGAGAAGAACAGGGGCCGGCCGACTTCTTTGGCTGCCGCGATGATGGTGTCAACCCGATCCGCAGTCGGAGCTTGCTCCAGGCGCTTATGCGCGTTCTCGACCATCACAATAGCGGCATCGACCATGGCGCCGATGGCAATGGCAATGCCACCGAGCGACATGATGTTGGAGGTGATCTTCAAATAGGCCATCGGGATAAATGCCAGCAGTACCGCCACCGGCAAGATGAGGATGGCAACCAGGGCGCTTCGAATGTGAAACAGAAACAGCACCGCGACCAGGCTGACGATCACGCTTTCCTCCACAAGCTTTTCCCGAAGTACAGCGATGGCCCGATGAATGAGATCGGACCGATCATAGGTGGGAATAATCTGCACACCTTTCGGTAGGGCAGGCGTGATCTCTTCCAGCCTTGCTTTGATCCGCTCGATCACGGCAAGCGCGTTCTCTCCGGCCCGCATGATCACGATGCCGCCGACCGTCTGACCCTTGCCGTCCAATTCGGCGATGCCCCGACGCTGGTCCGGTCCGACTTGGACATGGGCAATATCCCGAATCAAGATGGGCGTGCCGCGTCCATCCGTCCCGACTGGGATCAGCTCAATATCCTCAACCGAGCGTAGGTAGCCTCGCCCTCGAATCACGTATTCAGTGCCGGCCATTTCTAAGACTCGCCCGCTCACCTCGGCGTTGCTATTACGGACCGCTTCGATCACGGTCTTGATCGGTAGCCGATAGGCAGCCAACGTGTTCGGGTCCACCTCGATTTGATACTGTTTGACGAACCCGCCGATCGCTGAAACTTCTGCCACCCCAGGCACGCTTTCCAGTTGGTAGCGCACATACCAATCTTGCAGGCTTCGGAGCTGAGCCAGATCGTGCGTTCCGGATTCGTCCACCAAGGCATACTGATAAACCCAACCGACGCCGGTGGCATCCGGTCCCAGGGTCGGCGTGACGCCGGACGGCAGCTTCCCGGTAAGTTTCTGCAGGTACTCGATGACGCGACTGCGCGCCCAGTACAAGTCGGTCCGGTCTTCGAAGATCACATACACATACGACACCCCGTATTCCGACACCCCTCGGACCCGTTTGACTCTGGGTCCCGCGAGCAGAGAGGTCACGACCGGATATGTGATCTGATCCTCGATGAGTGTGGGGCTCCGGCCTGGCCATTCGGTGTAAATGATCACCTGGACATCAGACAGATCCGGGATCGCATCCAGTGGAACCTGAAACACCGCCCACAGGCCCCAGGCTGCCAACAGCACCACACAGAGGATGACTAGGATCGGATTGCGGGCACTCCCTTCAATGAGTCGCGCGATCATTGTTTCTCACCCTCCCACCCCGCGGGCGCCGAGACGCCCGCCTTTCCCAACTACATGCCTCCCCCGGCTACCGAGAACTGAAACTTTTCGGCGATCGGCGGTCGCCCTGGCACCGTCACGTTGACCGTCACCACCCAGGTGCCGCCCATGCCAAACATCACCTTGCCTTCGTAGAGCCCTTCCTTGGTATGGTGCGCCGTCACCTTGGAATCGGTCATGCCTGGCATCGGCATGGTATAGACGAACACGACTTGCGCATTGGTCACTGGCTGGCCGGCCTGATCTGTGAGCTTGAGCTTGAGCAGAACTTCACCAGCCTTGGGTTTTTCCGGCACTGTAGTCAACGTGAGGGACAAACCGGCGACCTGACGGGTCTCTGTAACGGATGGTCCCTTCACCCCCTCCATGCCCGCCATACCGTCCATCCCTTTCATTCCCTTCATACCCTCCATTCCTTTCATGCTGCCCATGTCCATGCCTTCCATACCCTCCATCTTGGCTTCATGGGCGCCACGCATCTGCCAGTCGGCCATCCCGATCCGGCCCATCATGGCTTGCATACTGGACGCTGAAGTCAATTTGCTCTCTGCGTCCAACAAGAAATTGGCCGAAGTGACGATGCGCTCCCCTTCTGTGAGTCCTTCCATCACTTCCACGTAATCCTGGCTCCGCCTCCCCAGCTTGACTGAAGCCGGCTCATACCGGCCTTGCCCCCGATCCATGAACACGAGTTGGCGAAGACCGGTCTCCAGCACTGCTTCCTTTGGTACGACTAAGGTTTTGACCGCATCCGTCTGCAAGATCACGTTTCCAAACATGCCGGGCTTCAACTTCAGTCCTAGATTCGGCAATTCCAGCCGCACTCGCACCGTGCGTGCCTCAGTATTCAGCGCCGGGTAGATGTACGCCACCGTGCCCCGAAACGTTTCCCCTGGATAGGCGGCGAACGTGACCGAGGCCGGCTGACCGAGTTTCGTGGCCATCACTTCTGATTCATAAATATCGGCATAGATCCAGACCGTGGAGAGATCTGCAATCTCATACAGCGTCGTGCCTGGTTCTACATATTTTCCCGGCAAGGCCTCACGTTTCAGCACGATCCCAGAGGAAGGAGCGTAGACCGTGAGAACTGGTTCGGCCTGGCCGCGACGCTCCAGGGCCGCGATCTGTGAATCAGTGACATCCCAGAGACGAAGCCGTTCTCGTGCGCTCACCACAAGGGCTGCGGCATTCGCCTTTGCGTCGGCCAGCGGACTGGCAGCCAATTGAGCCTGCGTCTTGACCGCCAACAGGTATTCGTCCTGCGTGGTAAGGAGGTCTGGCGAGTAGATGGTGAAGAGCGGTTCGCCCTTGCGCACTGGCCGGCCGATCGAATCGACGAACACCTCGCGGACCCAGCCGGAGATTTTCAGCGTGACCTGAGTGAACCCACGCTCATCATAGTTCACGGTGCCGACTGTCCGGATCTCCTCCTCCAACGAAGCATAGGCAGCGGGGGCGCTCCGGACTCCGATCAATTGTCTGGCCACGGCTGGAATCGCGACGACTCCCGATGGTGCTGCGGACATGCTTGGCATAGGTTCCGTGTCTTTCATGGGCATCGTGCCCTCCATCGGCATTCCTTTCATGTCCATCGGCTTCATGTCTCTCATCCCATCCGCTCGCTCTGAAGATCCCGAGACGCTCCTCTTTTCCATGGTCATCCCAGACATGTCGCCTATCATCCGATGTGCAGCGAAGAATCCGGCGATGACACCGACCAACAGACTGACTGCTGCAACACTCACAACAAGACCTTTTCTGCGCATCTCATGATTCATGACGCATTCCTCCCTTTTTAGCTGTTTCCGTTCAGATCAGTTCCAATCACCTGTTCTAGTTCTGCGAGTCGGTGCTCCCGCTCGACCAGCGCTCGGTAGTATTCAAGCTGAAATCCTCGCCAGGCTCGGTCGGCCTCGATCAGATCCAAAAATCCGGTTTTCCCCGTACGATAGCCGGCCCGCGCCGCCTCCACGCCTTGTTCAGCTTGTGGCAATACGGTGGTCTTGTACAGTACGGCCACCTCCCAACTGGCCCGGACCTTGGCCAGTAGATCGCGAATCTGGAAGCGGGTCAGATTTTCAAGTGTATGGAGATCCGCTCGCGCTGCCGCGATCCCTGCCGCGGTCTCGTGAACTGCGGCGTCGTACTTCGGCTTGGTCCAGAATGCGAAGGGGAGATTCATCGACAGCACCGCGCCAAACCCGTCGTTCCTCTGAAAGTTCTGGAAGCGCTGAAAGGCCACGTCGAAGTCCGGATAGTACTGACGCTGGGCCAGCGCGTGAGACTGCTCGTTCCGTTGAATCTCCAGGTCGGCGGCCTTGAGCTCGGGTCTGGACGTCGTCGCCGCCCGATAGAGGTCTTCAAGGTCCTGGTCGAACCGCCCCTCACGCGGCTCCTGTGGAGGCGCAAGCGGAAACCGTGGATCCCGATCAAGCAGCAGGTTCAGTTTGCCCTGGGCGGTGTCACGGCGCTGTTCCAGAACCGGCAATTGCTGGTGCAGGGTGGACAGCTCGACCTGAGCCTTGAGCACATCGACCTGGCTGCCTTTTCCTGCCCGGAACTTCGCGTTGGCGATCTCGAAAAACTGCTTGAGCAGGTCAATCTGCTCATGATGAATCTGGATCGCCTTCTGTGCGAGAAACAGATCATAGTAGGCCTGCTTGAGGCGGGCGATGAGGTCCCGTTCCCTGGCCCGAAACGCCTGCTCTGTCATGTCGGCCGACCGACTGGCAACCTGTTCCTTCAGAGCGAGTTTTCCGGGAAAGGGAAATTTTTGGGACAGCCCAATAATGGTGTGCTGTGTTTGCCCAAGATTGAAGGATTCAGGGAAGTTCCACCACTGGACTGACAAAGTCGGATCGTCCAGCGACCGTGCCTGCGGCACTCGTTTCGAGGAGGCTTCCCATTGCTGCCGCGCAGCGACAATCTCGGGATTCCGTGCTAAGGCTTCCTGGATCAAGTCTGGTAACACTAATGACGGTTGTGGCGTCTGATCGATTGCATGAGCGATGTGGCGTTCACCTGTCCAGAAGGCCAGGCTTACGACCGTAAGGGTCAGCAACCAAAGCCGAATTGACCAAGTCATGTGACGGTCCTCCTCAAGAGCTTTCCTGCCCGCTACCATCGCGGATCCCAGACTCTCATCCATGCTACAGAAGAAGGGACTGGATGAGCCGGGGCCCAGCGCCGGGCAGATGACGTGATGGTGGAACGGTTAAGGAAGAACCGGCGAGATCAAATGCGAAGCACGGTGGTCGCGAGAGACTGATGCGGGGGAGAATTCGATTCGAGAGGATGATATCGCTGGGACATCCGGTGGAAATGATGGCTCACGGCTGGAAGCGCAGCCGGCACGTAGTCAGCCAGGAGATGATGGTCCACGAGCAACAAAGACGACTGGGAGCCGGATTCGACCCCAAGAGTTTTGAAGGCGTCGCACAATTGGCGAGCCGGTTGCTCAATCGGGGTCGAACAGCCGTTCGCCATCGAGGCATCGGAGGTTCCGGACAGTGGCACGAGACAGGCGTACGCATTGAAGCTGAACGCTAACAAGAACACCGTGATGGTCCCAGCGAGAAAAGCCCGGGAATGATGGGAACGCATTTGCATGGTGTTAGTCTAGGCCCCCTCCATTTCATCTGTCAATGGTATTTCTAATACACAATCACTCGATCGGCTGACGCGAACGCGTCCACCATCTTGGCCAGTGGAACGGAAGTCACTGAGGAGGCTACCCGCGCGGGATCGATCTTATACAGCAACATCATTGTCCGGTTGCCGTAGATCTCGACGCCCATCTTCTTGAGGAAGTCGAAATACTCGCCGTAGTTGTGCGGCACTTGTTCGAGCGGCACGCCCATTTGTTGAGCGAGACTTTCGCGTTCTCGTTGCGGCAAGCCCGCACGGTCCAGCGCTGTTGAGTCAGACCCAATCAATCCCCTGAACCAGCCAAAGCCTTTCGTCACCGAGGTCACGGCGCTGGCGTCCACTAAGATCGTTACCTTGTGCCCCGCCTTCACCGTGGCCCACGCGATATTGGGGACCGCGCAGATCTGGGCATCGTCCAGCGCGAGCGACGTTTTCATGTGGATGAGGGTGCGCGTTTCCTGCGCTTGTTGCGCCAGGACGAAGCCAGGTGTGAACAGAGTGAAGACAGCAAGAACCACAAAGCTGTTGATCGTGCGCCACATCGTGTACGACCTCCTTGTTGAGAGATAGGTTCCTAATACGCCGCCACGGGACAAGACATCCTTATGCTTGTACATCCCGCCTCATTTCATCGAACTCCTGTTTGCTGATCTCACCGCGGGCATATCGTTTCTTGAGAATCTCCAGGCTCGAGTCTGGTCGACCGGTAATCCCCTGCCCCATCAGCCATCTGACGAGGTAGACGACGCCGGAGATCAACAATACCCAGAAGAGCACCATAAATAGCAGCCCCACGCCCATCATGGGCATCCATCCGCAGTCCGTCATCTCACACCTCCGTGCTAGGTCTTGCTTCCCGGTCCACTTCCGCTACGCGGCGCAACAGGACAACCTACTCACATCCTTCTTGAAGGTCAGCGCAGCCAGCTTCAAGCCTTCCACCATCGTCAAATAGGGATGAAAAGTCTGAGCAAGGTCCTGAACGGTGAGCCCAAAGCGGATGGCAAGCGTGGCTTCCTGGATCACCTCACCAGCCTCAGCGGCGAGAACGTGTGCCCCCACCAGGCGGCCTGTGTCTTCTTCAGCCACGAGCTTGATAAGACCCTTGGTATTCCGTGCCGCCAAGGCACGCGGAACATGGTGAAGGGGGAGTACCGAGGTCTTGACACGAAGGTCCTTGGTCTTCGCCTGCTGTTCGGTAAACCCCACGCTCGCAATCTGCGGGTCGGTGAAGGTCACATGCGGCAAGGCCGTCAGATCATAGACCTTGCCGACGCCGGTGAGCGCGTTCTCGGCCGCCAGTCCGCCGGCATAGGCTGCGACGTAGACATACATCGGATCGCCGACACAATCGCCGGCGGCATAAATGTCGAGATTTGAGGTTTGCAGATGCTCGTTCACAACAATTTCTCCGCGTGGCCCCAGCCTCACACCTCCCGCGTCCAGCCCGAACCCGGTTGTATTGGGACGGCGTCCGGTCGCGACCAGCAATCGCTCCGCTCGGCAGACCTCCGGCTTTCCGTTGGACTCGGTGTGCACGAGGTACCCTCCCTCTCGGCGCTCGACTCGAGCGATTCTTACGTTCGTGCAGATCCGGACTTTTTCGTCCTCGAGATAGCGCACAAGTGCCTCACCAATCTCAGGCTCTTCTGCCATGGCCACCTGTGGCCCACTTTCAAGGACCATGACTTGGACGCCGAATCGGGCAAAGAGCTGCGCGAACTCCAAGCCGATGCTGCCGCCGCCAATGATGATCAGCGAAGAGGGCAGCGCCTCGAGGCCGAGTGCCTGCTCGCTATTGAGAAAACTGGCTTCTTGAAGTCCCGGTATCGTCGGCGCCCAAGGCGAAGAGCCCGTCGCGATCACGATCTTCTCCGGCTGATACACGGTGCCATTGACACGCACCTGGCGTCTTCCCAGAAGCGTGGCGTCTCCTTTCAGAATGGTGATGGTGGGATAGACCGCGGCCACATCAATGTATTTCCCTTGGCGCAACGCCGTCACCAATTCGACTTTCTGCTGCACCACGCGCTGCCAGTCTGAGGGAGGCGGGCAGGCGGGCAGTCCTTCAAACTGCGGGTAGGCCGCGTGATAGCATAACTCGGCCGCTTTGATGAGCGTTTTGGATGGCACACAGCCGATGTTGACGCAGGTTCCACCAATGGTGCCTTTTTCGACAATCGCGACGCTGGCTCCCAGCTCGGCAGCTTTGATCGCCGCGGCAAAGGCCGCCGACCCGCCGCCGATCATCATCAAATTGTAATGGGTGCTTTGGGACATCGATAGTCCTCCTACGAGCAAATGAGTGGCTCGACCTCTCCCGTGCAGCTCTCAGTGAGTGCAGCAAGTCGCTTCGGTGGCCGGCTTATCCCCGCTGGTACATTCCTTGTACGCGGCATAGGCCTTCAGCGCCCATTCCTCGCCTGGACAGCCTTGCATGGTCATGGCGACCTCGAGAAATTCGATCAACTCTACCTGCGAAATGCCCTTGTCAACCGCCATCTGCACATAGGCGCGAATGCAGGGCTCGCAGCGGATCGCGATCGAGATGGCCATAGCTGTTAAGTGCTTGTGCTTGGCCGGAATAACCCCGTCGCGATAGGCTTCCTGCCGCATGCGCAGTAACCCGCCGGTGACTTTCGGACTCAGCTTTCTGAGTTCGGCAAATAACCCAGCCTCAACCTCCGTCGTTTGCCCCATGATGATGTCCCCCTTCCTCTCACCCTGTCCCTCGCGCCTATTCTTTGAGCACCCGCGCCTTGTACGGCGATAGCGCGGTGCCGGCGCTTTCGACAGCCTTGATCAACGCCGCCACGCCCGTTTTCTCCGGATCGAACGTTACGGCGGCGCGCACGTCCGCGTAATCGAAGAAGAACAGCCACTTCTTCCCCACGGTGATTTCCACCGCACTGACACCGGACACCTTGGCGAGTGCGGCCTTGACATCCTTGACGCAGGCCCCGCAAGTCATCCCGTCGATCTGCAGGGGGACCGTCTGCAGCCTTTGGCTCTCAGCCGCAAATCCCTGAAGTCCGACCAAGCTCAGCGTCATGGTACTGACCAGGATCGTCGTTTGAACGAGTTTCCACATTGCCGATCTCCTCCTGTCCACCCCTCACCTTTCCCTCTCCCGCAAGGGGAAAGGACTAGAATGATGGCGAATGACGCTTCACGTCTCACGTTTTACGAATGGTCACAGCCCCAACCAGTACGGCACCAGGATCAGCACCAGCGCGAACGCCGCCATGATCCAGAGCCATGCCCGATTCGCACCGCTCCGAGTTCTCGGAGCACACACTTCCCCTGGCGCGCATACTGCGGACTTTGGCTTCCTATAGGCCAGATAAAAACTGATGCCCAGCAGAAGTATCGTCAGGCCGATGAAGGCCGGCCGATACGGCAAGAGTCCCTTCAAGAATCCAGCCGTGCCGGCCAAGAATCCCGTGGCCCCGACTCCCACGCCGAGCGCTACAAAAACCAGCGGCCCAATGCAGCACACAGAAGCCAGCAACGCGGCGCTCAATCCACCAACCGAGAGTATTGTCACCGGACTTTTCGGCGGTCTGGGCTTGGAAGGAGCTTCCTCGTACGGACACATGGCCGTCACCTCCTTGTTCTGCCCTCAACCTGCGCTCCTCTTTCCTTTTCCAAGCTTTTGAGAATCGGACAGCGATCGGTCGGCTGACCGGCCCGGCAGGTCCGAATCAAGCTCTCAAGCTCTCGGGCCAAGGCCTGTAAGGCCTGCGCCTTGGCCTCCACACACTGCAATTTTCCTTCTGCCTTCCGCTGCACATCGCCACATCGCGCCCGCGAACTCACGCGCAGGTTCAGCAACTCGGCGATCTCCCGCAACGTGAACCCCAGCGCCTGGGCGTTCTTGATGAACCGAAGACGTCGCTGTGCATCGCCGTTGTACAGTCTGTATCCTGAAGGCATCCGGGAGGTTGGCCCGAGCAAGTTCAATCGCTCGTAATAGCGAATCGTCTCGATATTGACCCCCACCTCTTTTGCGAGCTGCCCAATCTTGAGTTCTGTTGGCATATGCACCTCAAGAGTTACGATACACCCTGTACCATAGTACTGAGTCAAGGGGGTCACAAGTCCCTCGATGCTCGCTCCTCGCCCTGTAAGAGTTCCCTTGAATGGACGACGCCTTACCGGCACCCATGATTGCGACGATCAGACCATGGAGTCGTCCATTCCATTTCATGCGAAGGCCCTCCTAGAGTTCTCACAAGTTCGAAGCCGGTCTGCGTTCTGGTCCTCAACGCCAGAAACAAATAGACAGTGAATCGGACCGCTGAGACCAAGCGTCGAACGACAGAAGCTATGACAGCGGAACGATTAAGGGTTGCAGGCTGGGAAGATCAAACACGAAGTACGGAAATCTTGAGCAGGAGATCCTGTGGGGGACCGTCTGTGGGATGATCGGATATGCGGCTGCTGTGTGAGGTAAGGATGACAAGAAGAGCTAACGAGGCTGCGTCTTCTGGACAGAGAACCTGACAGTCACTGTTGAGGTGGAGCTTATCGACAGACTGTACGCTGAGGGTCTTAAAGGCATCGCAGAACTGATAGACCGGTTGCTCATCTGGAGTCGAACAGCCATTTCCCATTGCAGCGGCCGTGACTCCATTCACCGGCAGGAGGCAGGCATACGCGTTAAAGCTTAATCCCACAAAGAGGAGCATGAGCACGCTCACCAGCAATGTTCGCACACGACTCATCACGCACCTCAATCAATTGTGAACATACCTCCTCGCCTACCTCCTGTCAATCTCTCCCGCCCGGATCAAACGGAACGTCATAGGACTGTTCTTCGTAGCCGGAGCGCGTTCGAGATAACCGACACGGAACTGAATGTCATGGCAGCGCTCGCGATCATCGGACTGAGGAGCAGTCCCAAGAACGGATACAGCACCCCGGCGGCCACCGGCACGCCAACCATATTATAGACAAAGGCGAAGAAGAGGTTTTGACGGATATTCCGCATCGTCGCTTTGCTCAACCGCCGGGCTCGCACCAATGCACGGAGGTCCCCTTTCACCAAAGTCATCCCGGCACTTTCGATCGCGATGTCCGCACCTGTGCCCATCGCGATCCCGACGTCGGCAAGAGCCAGCGCCGGCGCATCATTGACGCCATCACCGGTCATCGCCACGACATGACCTTCCCCTTTCAATCGGGACACGATCTCGCCTTTCTGGTTCGGTAATACCCCGGCCAGCACCTCGTCCAGCCCCAGTTGTTTACCCACAGCATTGGCTGTCTGTTGATGATCGCCGGTCAGCATCACCAACCTGAGTCCATCTGCTTTCAGCAGGCGGACCGCCTCCGCCGTCGACGGCTTCATCGGATCTGCAACCCCCAAGAGACCTCCAGCCTTTCCATCAATGGCCACAAAGACAACCGTCTGCCCTTCCTGCCGAAGCCGCTCGGCCTCCTCATCAAGCACAGCCAGCGTATTGCCGGCGACACCGATCGTCTCTCGTAGAAAAGACAGCGTTCCGACAGCGACCGGTTTCCCCTCGACCAGGCCGGAGACTCCCCTGCCGGTGACGGACTGGAACTGCGCGGCAGCTGTCGGCGTAACCCCTCGGCTCCGTGCGCCAGCCACAATCGCCTCGGCTAGAGGATGCTCGCTCCCCTGCTCAAGGCTCGCCGCAAAGCGAAGAAGATCCTTGTCGGTCCACGGAGGGACAAAGCGGATGGCCATCAAGGCCGGTTTGCCTTCAGTCAATGTCCCGGTCTTATCGAAGACAATCGTATCGACTCTCCCCAAAACTTCGAGTGCCTCCGCCTTCTTCACCAGCACACCCGCTGTAGCCCCCCGACCGGTGCCGACCATGATCGACATGGGCGTCGCCAGCCCTAACGCACAGGGACAGGCGATAATGAGCACGGCTACGGCGTTCACGAGCGCATAGGCCAGCTTCGGTTCAGGCCCCCAGACAGCCCAGGCAATTGCCGTCAGGAAAGCGATCGCCACGACGAGCGGCACAAAATAGCCGGCTACCACATCTGCCACTCGCTGAATCGGCGCGCGACTACGCTGCGCCTCGCTGACCATCTGCACGATCCTGGCCAGCAGCGTGTCACGACCAACCCGCTGCGCTTGTATAAGGATGCTGCCGGTGCCATTCATCGTCCCACCCGTGACGGTCACTCCAACTTCTTTCGCGACGGGAATCGATTCTCCAGTGATCATCGACTCATCAACGGAAGTACTTCCGTCTACCACCACACCATCCACCGGCACCAGCTCGCCCGGCCTCACCCGCAACCGATCGCCGACATGGACCTGCTCGAGCGGAACATCTTCCTCTCTCCCATCGGCACTCACGCGTCTTGCCGTGGCCGGAGCCAGTCGCAAGAGGCCTTTGATTGCGGAACTGGTCTGACTGCGTGCGCGCAACTCGAGTACCTGTCCCAGTAGAACGAGCACCGTAATTACAGCGGCTGCTTCGAAATAGGCAGCCACCGTTCCATCTGGTCGATGAAAAGACGCGGGCAGCAACGTAGGGATCATCGTCGCGATCACGCTGAAGACATAGGCCGCTCCGGTCCCCATTGCAATCAGCGTGAACATATTCGGCGCCTTGTTTATGATAGACGCCCAGCCCCGTTGGAAGAACGGCGCTCCGCCCCATAGCACCACCTGCGTGGCCAGAAGCAACTGCGTCCAATTGAGCGCCGCACCTCCGAACCACTGTTGGAGCGGCATGCCTGGAATCATATCGGACATCGCAAGGAGCATCACGAGCGCCGCTGGGCCGAGACAGATCCAGAAACGCCGGTTCATGTCCTCGAGCTCAGCATTGCCGACATCCTCGGCCGACACGACCTTTGGTTCGAGCGCCATTCCGCAAATCCGGCAAGCCCCGGGTTTGGTTTCAAGGACCTCCGGATCCATCGGGCAGACGTACTCGACCACCCCGCCGGATGGAACCGGCGTCACGCGCGGAACTCTCTGTTCAGGTGGAGTCAGGTAGTAGCCGGGATCGGCGCGGAACTTCGTGAGGCAGTTCGTGGCGCAGAAGTAGTAGGTCTTGCCTTGATACTCGTGTGAGCCGGCCGCGGTGGCCGGTTCAACGGTCATGCCGCAAACGGGGTCAGTCTCGCCCTGTGTAGCCGGCATCATCATGGGGAGCGGTTTTCGCGGCGATGGAATCGTAACGAGACTCAGCGGCTGCTTGCTCAGCGTGCGCTCAGGATCCGTACGAAACCGTTCGAGGCAGGAGACCGTGCAGAAATAGTAGGTCAGGCCTTTGTAATCATACCGGCCTGCCGCGGTCGCAGGATCGACGGTCATGCCGCAAATGGGATCGATCGCCATCGCAACTCCGTGAAGCATGACACGTGAAGAGTGATACGTGGAATGATTGGTTGCTGACCCCTTACTGCGTGCACATCACCGCTAACTGGTTACCCATCACTTTTTTCCGTCCGCGTTGAGGATGCTGCGGATGACGGTGATGATGTTCTCCGTCTTCATGTTCTCGTTTTCGAGCTTGATATTCCCATCCAACAAGAGCGTCGGAGTGTATTTTACCTTGATCCGATCGCCCCACCGCCGTCCATCGTCAAACGCCTTGGCCGGCCTGCCGCTGGCCATGCCTTCCTCAAAAACCTTTGGATCGAGTCCCACTTCCTTGATCAACAGCTCCCGGATCGTACGATCCAGGATTCCCGTCATCTTGTCTTGATGGATGGTTCGGAAGAGCACCTTCTTCATCTCGGCCCCTTTCCCCATGATCTTGGCCTGCTCGTACATATCGAAGGGGGTTGGGAGCTTATTTTGAAACACCGGAAACCCGACCATGGTCACTTCCAACTTATTACCAAACTCTTTTTGGAGCAGGGGTAAGCCCATCTCTTCAAACTGGTGACAATGGGGACAGTAGAAGTCGGCGAACTCGATAACTTTCACCTTGCCAGGTTGATGAGTCGATGGCTCGTCTTTGAGCAATTCGAACCTGCCCATCAGTTCAGGCTTCGCCGCCTGCGCACTGAACGGCGCACTCAGTAGGAATATTGCCCCGACGACAACAACGGCGAGTCTCCACATCAACATCCTCCAACGATTCATCTCACACTCCTTTCACAGGTAGGGGCCCAAAATCTCATTATATCGAATGAAGGGCGTTCCTGCCCTCTGTTATAATCCCACCATGACAGGACGATGGTGTGCGCTGATTGCATTGGTGCTGTTGATCATGTCTGGATGTGGGTCGACAGATGACCAGATTGAAACCAGCCCATCCGGCACGCCTCTGGTCACCTTTACTCAAGTGAAAGCGACGCCTGAGTCGTACAAAGGACAGCCGGTCACATTCGGAGGCAAAGTCTTAGGAGCGAGACGGCTGAAGGAGGGAACGAGAATTGAAATTCTTCAGCTGCCCCTTACCTCGTCCCTCCAACCAACAACCGACCTGAGCAAGTCCCAAGGCCGCTTCGTCTCCATGCAGAAAGAGTTTCTCGACCCTGCCACCATCCCCGCCGGCACATTCGTGACCATCACCGGAGAAGTCGCCGGTTCGGTGACTATGCCGCTCGATGAGACGGAATATACCTACCCGATCGTGGATATCAAGAACTTGCGTGTGTGGACGAAAGACGAAGAAGTATCTCCCCGGATTCGTCCCTACATCGGCCCTGGCCCCTATTGGGGCCCCTACTGGTCTCCATACTGGAGGCCCTGGCCGTACTGGTAAGAGCCGAGGTTGAGGTCAAGGCCGAGCAATCATCCGTCTAGTTTTCTCAGCCTTAACCTGAACCTCAACCTGCCCGTTTACCGAAGCGTCGACCCTATTATCCGCTCGACTCGATCATCACGCCCACCCAGCTCTCGATACTTCCGATACTGCGCGAGGGCGCGCGGCATGTCTTTGCGATGGAGTTCGTAGAAGACACCCAAATTGTAGTGGGCCTCCGCATTATCAGGCTTCAGGACCACGGCTTTCTCATACTCCTGCTCTGCATCCTCCAGTTTGTTCATTCTGGTATAGATGACGCCCAGGTTCATATGCGCTTCGGCATACTCAGGTCGATAGCGGATGACCTCGAGAAACTCCCGCTCCGCTTCCCCTGGCTTTCCTTGGCTCCGAAGAATGAACCCCAGATTGTAGTGGGCATCGACCAGATCGGGTTTGGCGGCAATGGCTTGCTTATACGCATAGGACGCTTCGCCGAGATCATTATTTTTCTCGGCGATCCGTCCGCTCAGGTACCAGGCATTGGCGTGTTTGGGATTCGCCTTGGTGAGGCGGCTCAACATATCCCGTGCCGCTTTGGACTCCCCTTGACTATCGTAGAGCATCGCAAGTTCAAAAAGGGCGTCTGCCTGGGTCGGGGCGACGGCCAATACACTCTGATAGGTCTTCTTCGCGGCCGCCAGGTCCCGCCGCTGTTCATAGAGCTTCGCCAGGTCGAGATAGGACTCGATGTGCCTGGGATTGACCTCGATCGCACGCGTCAGCGCCTGCTCGGCTTCGGTCGATTTCCCCTGCGCCACATACACGTCGGCCAGATCGTTCAGCGCGTCAGCGAAGGCGGGCTTGATCTTGAGCGCACGGAAGAACTCCTCCACGGCCTCGTCCGATTTTTGGTCTTTGAGGAGAATGCGACCCGGGAAATAATGCCCCTCAGACGACGACGGATTCAACTCCATCGCTTCTCTCGCCGCATCGGCAGTCTCCTTCAAGTGACCTTGACGCAGGAGAGCTTCACCCCGATCGAGATGGTGCGACGCCTCATCCTGCTGTCTCGCTTGATGGGTTGCGGGAGCAGATAGGCTCCAGGATGGTGGGAAGAAGGAGAATGCGACGGTGGACAGGACCCACGCGACAACTTGGATAGGCCGGTTTCCTGTCGGACCCCGCATGCTCGTCCCCGCACTTGATATGGACTAACGGACTATAAACGGCAACGACGAGGGAAATCAATGCGCGGAATGAGCGAAGGGGCATCGCACGTTGCAACTCACCACGGACAAACGCTCCGACGTGACCGTTTGGCAACATGCGCGTCTTGATCACAACCATCAAGGGATATCTAGCACATCAGTTGTTCGTCTGGAATGCGTCCGTGGAGCGGATCGTGGTCAAGATCGTCAAGCGTAAAGAAGCGTTAGACATAGTACGCTAGATTGTATACAATGCAGCTGGTTCCAAGGTGAGCCATGTTATGGATTTTGCCAACCTGTCCATGGCGCGAATCTAGGAGGCATTCAGATTGGAATATCCATAAACATCGGCCGCGAGGAGTCTGACGCTGAAGAGGTGATAGCTCGATTCATGAGAATTGCAAGACATGGTTGATAAAGGTTGATCGGATGGGCGAAAGAGAATTCTCAAACCTCAGTACGTCGATCGTTGCGACGCTGAAAGAGCGGATCATTCATTGGCAATATCCGCCGGAACACCGCCTTACCGAAGCGGAACTCTGCCAGAAATTCGGCGTCAGTCGTAGTCCGGTACGGGAGGCCCTCCGGATTCTGGCAACGGATGGGTTCGTCAAAAAAATGCCCAATCGGGGCTACGCGGTGAAGCAATATAACCTTCGGGAGATTGAGGAGCTCTATGATGTTCGCTTGGCTTTGGAGCTGTTTGTCGTCGAATGCTTGGCAAAGCGGGGCACGCCGAAAAAGGATGATATAGATGTGCTCAAACGTACATGGACTTCTCTGGTAAACGGATCACCTAAGAAGGACGAGGAACTCGCCCGGCTGGACACACTGTTTCACGAAACGCTCGCCCATGCAGCAGGAAACAAGTCTCTGTTGCGACAACTTCGCGCAATCAACGAGCGGTTGATGCTTTTTCGCATGATAGATTTCGGCAGGGCACACCGGGTTGAAAGGACATGCCGCCAACACCTGGAAATCCTTAAACGCATCGCAGCCAAGGATATATCGGGTGCACGCAAGGCCATGCAACGGAATATCGAAGAGGGCCGGAACAACGTCCATACAGCGATCAAAGATGCACTGGCTAGAGCCTACTCATTCTAGGAAGTTCCATTCTCCGCCATCATCCCTGCGACCTGGGGAACCTCCAGCCTACATGCCTCCACAATACCCGCTGTTATATAATCAACCTCATGGCGAGCACGGCGTAATGTCGCCTGACGATCGGGGTGCGCCCAATGCGTCTCAATGCTCTTTCGGCCGGCGTTGAGGCGCCGACCATGTGCTTTAGCGGGGTTATTCATAGTGTTTTCCACCACGCTTGTAATGTCAGTCTTAAAAGCGATGAATTACTCACCCTTGTTTCATCAGAAAAAGGCAACTTTCCCCAAGGGATCCGCTTGGAGACCTCCCCGAAGTTTACTTTTCTAAATCAGCTCCGTGTCGGACAACCGGTCGCTTGCCGGGGAGGGATTATTCGAATCAGCGGGTCCGATCTGTCCATTGATCTACGAACCGCAAGCCACTGGCACGTCGATCTCAAAGGACTGCGAGTCGATCTACACCAGCGCGACACCGCTCAAGCGTGGGCGGTCGCCTGGGTAGAACTCGGGAAACATCGCCGCGGGGACGGAATATCCGGAATGATCGCGGCCATTCCTCTGCCAAGACAGAATCCCGTAACATCGCCCGGGATAAAGATACTTGTCGAAAGGGCGGTTCAAACCCTTCCGGCCTTGATAAATGCGACACGCAACTTTCAGGTTGAAGGCGCCATTACCGCCATCAGACCTTTGATCGGGCTGGGGCCCGGCTTGACACCCTCTGGCGATGATTTCATCGTGGGGTATCTGGCTGGATTGTGGAGCACGGCGGGCAGTGATTCATCCCGGCTGAGGTTCATATCAACTGTGGGTGCCTGGCTCTCTCAGGCCGCAGTAGGCACCAACGCGATCAGTTACACCTACATCAAATCCGCGGTCAAGGGTAATATCTCCGAGCCGATTGTGACTCTGGCTCAACGCTTTGGACAAGCGAACAATATGGACAGCGTCCGAGAAGCGGCAGGGACCGCCCTGCAGGTGGGCGACACCTCAGGGGCCGATGGCGTCCTGGGGCTGTTGCTTGGCTGTATCGCCTGGACGGCGCCTTCATTATTTTGTTGCAGTCCACCGCAGCCCGTACTTTGCTCTTGACTTGGTATACAATTTGGTGTTCAAGTTGGCGTCGGAAAAATAATGTGACGTTCGCCAGATAGGCCACCGGCGGGGAAGTTCTCAACCGTCTGACGTTCAACGCCATGAACCGGCCAAGCTAAAGGCGTCAATGGGGAGGCCGTGAACGTGGCCAGAGCGACCAAAATACTCCGCAATTTCTATCGTGATTCGGTCTCGCTGATGCAACTCTCCTCCATGTTCGCCAAGTTGCCCGGCGTGGAACAAGCCTCGGCGATCATGGCCTCTGCAAACAACATTAGTCTGCTTAAGGAAGCCGGCTTGCTGGGGGGGACTATTGAGGCCGGTGCCAACGATCTGCTCATCGCCCTTCAAGGGCAGGAAGAGGCGTTAGACGCCGCAATGGCAGCGGCCGAAGCCGCGTTGAACCAGAACCCGCCTCCTGTGACCGGAAATGGGAGGTCGTGCGGCATGGCCCCCCGCAGCATAGAAATGGGTCTCGGAGACATGGTGGGTGCCAATCTGGCCTTGATCTCCACTCCCGGCGAATACGCCGCTGCCGAGGCGCTCAAGGCCTTGAGTCTTGGCCTCAACGTGATGCTGTTCAGCGATAATGTCGAGTTGAAAGATGAGATTGCGCTGAAACGCTTCGCTCAGGCCCGCGATCTCATCGTCATGGGGCCGGATTGCGGGACCGCCATCATCAATGGGATCCCGCTCGCCTTCGCCAACGCCGTGAGGCGCGGGGAGATCGGTGTTGTCGCTGCGTCGGGCACCGGCCTTCAGCAGGTCACCTGCCTTATCGATCGATGGGGCAAGGGTATTTCGCAGGCGATCGGAACCGGAGGTCATGACCTGCACAGGGATGTGGGGGGGATTTCCATGCTCCAGGGTCTGAAGGCCTTGGCCGTCGATCAGTCAACTTCGGTCATTGTTTTGATTTCCAAGCCTCCGTCGCCTGAGGTTGCCGGACGCGTTCTGGAGGTTGCGGGTGGGGTCGGAAAACCGGTGGTGGTGAATTTCCTGGGCGCGGACCCGGAGGGTATTAAGCATCCTAATCTATTCGCGGCTGGGACTCTTGAGGATGCGGCGGCTGCAGCGGTGGCGCTCGCCGACGGCCGGAGGCCTGAAGAGGGCAGACCGAAACGCCCGCCTTTTGCAATACCCCCCAAGCTGGCCCCAGGGCAGCAATACCTTCGCGGTCTTTACAGTGGGGGGACGTTTTGTTACGAAGCCTCGCTCCTGCTGAAGAAAGACTTGGGACAGGTCTATTCAAACAGCCCTGTGGATCCCGGAGACCGCCTGGGCGACGTCTGGACCAGCCGGGGGCATACGGTCATTGATCTGGGCGACAATCTCTTCACCCGAGGGCGTCCCCATCCCATGATCGATCACCGACTGCGCAATGAACGCATTTTTAAAGAGGCCGGGGATCCCGAGGTTGCGGTGATCCTGTTGGATGTGGTACTCGGATATGGCTCTCATCCGGATCCGGCGAGTGAAATGGTGCCGGTGATTCAAAAGGCCAAAGATTTGGCGGACAAGGCTGGCAGGCATCTGGTAGTTGTCGGGTTTGTTTGCGGCACATCTTTGGACCCGCAGAATCTGTCTAAACAGGAAGTCGCCCTGCGAGACGCAGGGGTAATTCTGGCCGAAAGCAATGCCCAGGCAGTCCGTTTGGCGGCGACTGTTGTGTTAGCGGCGGCCGGGGTTGGGAAAATGCCGTGATGCAGGCCTTGTTTCAGGAGAAATTGCAGGTATTGAACGTCGGCCTGTCGTCGTTTGCCGAATCGGTCGCCAGGGCGGGCGGGACGGTGCTGCAGGTGGAGTGGGCCCCTCCCGCGCAGGGTCATCAGACCGTTTGTCGTGAATTGGCCCAGCTTGTGAATCTGCCGGCCATCGAGGCGGCCAACCGAAAGGCCTTCGATGCGTACCTGACAGCCCAGCCGATCCTTCGGGGCATCGGGGTTGCCGGCAAGGTGCTCCCCAAGATGGCGGAGCGCATGATCCTGCACGGAGGTCCTCCTATTGCCTGGGAAAACATGTGTGGTCCCATGCAGGGCGCCATCATCGGCGCAATCCTCTATGAAGGATGGGCGAAGGATATCCCTGGCGCTTGCGCCCTGGCTTCCGGTGGTGAGATTCTCTTTGAACCCTGTCACCATCATGCCGCCGTCGGTCCGATGGCTGGTGTCATCAGCCCGTCCATGCCAGTGTGGATGGTTGTCGATGCCGCCCATGGCAATCAGGCATTCAGTAACTTCAACGAGGGAAGCGGACGAGTGCTCCGGTTCGGCGCCAACAGTCCGGATGTGATCGACCGCCTCAAATGGATAGGACAGGTGCTCGGACCGACGTTGCGGGCGGGAGTAGAGACTCTTGGCGGGCTTGATCTCAAAACGTTGATGGCGCAGGCGCTGCACATGGGCGACGAGGTGCACAACCGCAATGTCGCGGCGTCGTCCCTGTTCCTGAAACGGCTGATTCCAGCTTTGCTGAGGACGACGACACCCTCGGCCGATATCGCCGCCGTCGTCGACTTCATCGCCGGCAACGATCACTTCTTTCTGAATCTCTCCATGACCGCCTGTAAGGCCATGCTCGATGCCGCCCACGGCGTTCCAGGCAGCAGCATGGTCACGGCCATGGCCCGTAATGGCGTCGAGTTCGGTATCCGTGTCAGCGGCGCGGGGGATCAGTGGTTTACCACGAGGGCGCCGGTGGTCGATGGACTCTTCTTCCCCGGCTACACCACGGCGGACGCTGCGCCCGATCTGGGGGACAGCGCGATCACCGAGACAGCGGGTGTGGGCGGCTTCGCGATGGCCGCCTCCCCGGCGATCGTCAAGTTCGTCGGCGGCACACCGCAGGATGCGATCGACAATACGACGGCGATGACCCATATCACGCTGGGCCGGAATGGTGCGTTCACGTTGCCGTCGATGAACTTCGCCGGCTCGCCGGCGGGTATTGACGTCCGCAAGGTCGTCGATACCGGCATTCAACCGATTATCAATACGGGGATTGCCCACCGTAAGGCCGGAGTCGGACAGATCGGGGCCGGTATTACGCGTGCGCCCTTGGCCTGTTTCACGCAAGCAGTGTCCGCACTGGCAAGCGCCATGCGCAGCAGTCAGTGAACCCGGAGGATGCTCCCTATGACAGCCAACAACAAACTTGCCGTTGTCGCTGTCGTGGGTAACTCGTTGATCCGAGACAAGAACCACGAATCGATTCCGGATCAAAGTCGAGAAGCGGCCATCACCGCTCACCATATTGCGGAAATGATCGCAACCGGGTGGAATGTGGTGATGACCCACGGGACCGGTCCTCAGGTCGGCTTCATCCTTCGCCGTTCTGAGTTGGCACTGGAAGAGGTACCTCCCGTGCCTATGGATTATGCCGATGCTGATCTGCAGGGAGGCATCGGCTACATGTTCCTCAAGGCCCTGTACAACGAATTTCGCATGCGCCGGATTGATCGAAAGGCTGTGGCCATCATCACTCAGACCTTGGTGGACCGCAATGATCCGGCGTTTGCCGACCCGTCCAAGCCCATCGGATCTCACATGGACGAACAGACCGCGCGGCGGCTCGCTTCTCGGCAAGGATGGGTGGTGAAAGAAGATACGGGGCGTGGTTGGCGGCGGGTGGTGCCGTCACCATTGCCGAAGACCATCGTCGAACTGGCGGCTATCAACGCGTTGGCTCGATCGGGATTTGTGGTCATTGCGTGCGGTGGGGGCGGTATCCCGGTGGTCGAAGACGAGGAAGGCAACCTGACCGGGGTTGAGGCGGTCATCGACAAGGACTTGGCTTCAAGTCTGCTGGCTCGTGGCATCGGTGCCGATTTGTTGATGGTGTCCACGGGGGTCGAGAAGGTGGCCATTAACTTCAATAGGCCCGGCCAGCAATGGCTGGATCGCATGACGGTGGCTGAAGCGAAGAGGCATTTCGCGGACAATCAATTTGACAAGGGCAGTATGGGACCGAAAATTCAGGCGGTGATCGAATTCTTGGAAGGTGGCGGGCGCATGGGATTGATCACTAATCCTCCCAATATTGGTCGCGCCCTGGCCGGTAAAACTGGAACGTTCATCGTGCGGGAAGGTGTGCCATCATTCACATTTCACAATTAAGGAGGACATATGGCTGCATCACGTAAACTGACAAGACGCCAAGTTCTGAAAGGAACTGCGGCTGCCGGAGCTCTGGGCATGTTAGGCGGCCTGGACTGGGTCGGCCAAGTATGGGGGGCACAGGACAAGGTCAAAATGGGGTTCATCTTTGTGGGGCCGCGAGACGACTATGGCTACAACCAGGCGCATTTCGAAGGTAAATCGGCGGTGGCTAAACTCGACTGGGTGAAGGCCTTCGATGAAGAGAAAGTGCCGGAGACCATCGAGGTCCAAAAAACCATGGAGAGCATGATCAAGCTGGACGGGGCCCAGGTACTCTTCCCCACATCCTTCGGCTATTTTGATCCCCACATTCTCAAGGTCGCACCCCAATTTCCCAACATCCTCTTTTTGCACTGCGGGGGGCTCTATCAAGAAGGCAAACATCCCAAGAACGTTGGAAGTTACTTCGGCTACATTGATGAAGCGCAGTATGTGGCCGGCATTGTAGCCGGTGGGATGACCAAAAGCGGGAAGCTGGGGTTTGTAGCGGCCAAGCCTATTCCCCAGGTGCTACGCAATATTAACAACTATACCCTCGGAGCCCGCAGCATCAGACCGAACTGCACGACCAACGTGATTTTTACCGGGGACTGGTCGCTGCCGGTCCGTGAGGCGGAAGCTACTAACAGCTTGGTCGATCAAGGGATCGACGTGATCACCTGCCATGTAGACAGCCCTAAAGTCGTCATGACCACGGCCGAGAAGCGCGGTATCTATTGCACCGGCTATCACTGCAACCAAGCGAAGCTTGCCCCTCGCGGGTACCTCACCGGAGCCGAATGGAATTGGGCCAAAATCTACATGGATTATGCCGACATGATTCGAAAAGGGCAGAAAGTTCCCAACTTGGTCCGTGGCGGCTTAAAGGAGGGCCTTGTGAGGGTGGCGGATTATAACAAGGTGGTGACTGACTCCGTTCGCAAGCAAGCCGACGCGGCCAAAGCAAAATTTATGAGTGGGGCAATGATCGTCTACAAGGGCCCCATCAAGGACAATACAGGTCGTGATGTCATCCCGGCCGGAAAGCAATATGTCCAAACGGATATCTGGCTGGAGAGTATGGATTGGCTGGTGGAAGGGGTAATCGGTTCGACCAAGTCGTGAGCATGGGCGTGCCGAAAAACCTGCACAAAGCGCTGGAACCGTTCCTCATCATCTTCGGGTCTCTCTCGGTCTCGATGGTGTTGTTTGGAGGGTTTGTGGCGGTGGCTGGGGCGAGCCCTATCGAGGTGTATCAGACGATGTATAGGGCCGCCTTCGGTACCTCGTTTTCGTGGCAAAATACACTGATACGATCCGCGCCGCTGATGCTGACGGCCCTCTGTACCGCGCTTCCGGGTTATCTCGGCTTAATCGTGATCGGAGGAGAGGGGGCAGTGGTGATAGGTGGTCTCGCCGCGGCGATAGCGGCTCTGACCATGCCCACTGCCCCTCCCATGGTGATCCTTGTCACCATGGCGCTCGTCGGCATGGTTGCCGGTGGGATCTGGCTCGCCATTGGAGGGGCATTGCGGCACTATCGCGCGGTCAATGAAACCATCAGCAGTCTGTTGCTGAACTATATCGCCATTGCGGTCCTGAATCACCTCGTCACGGGCACCTTCCGCGATCCAGAAAGTCTCAATCATCCATCGACATATCATATTGGAGAGGCCAATATGATCGGCCTCATCCCCGGGACGGATCTCCATTGGGGATTGGCTTTCGGCGTCGTTGCTTGTGTTCTAACATGGTTTCTGATGCATCACACTGTCTTCGGCTTTGCGTCCCAAATTGCAGGAGGCAATGTTCGCGCCGCTCAGATCGCGGGATTGCCGGTCGGGCAGTTGATTCTCATCGTCTGCTTCGTGGCGGGAGCAGCAGGTGGATTGGCAGGCATGGTGGAAGTGGCGGCCATCCATGGCAGGGCCAATGATACCCTCAA
>Ga0209640_10001003_pt1 | contig 23232 bp, 23 predicted proteins | sample RifCSP10_1_FD_184018 | JGI IMG/M metagenome (GOLD analysis project Ga0209640, IMG submission 184018) | Soil microbial communities from Rifle, Colorado - Rifle CSP2_sed 10_1 (SPAdes) (version 2) | ecosystem: Environmental > Terrestrial > Deep subsurface > Rock core/Sediment | place: Rifle... | reverse complement strand
CGCGGCTTGCGGGCGGCATAAAAGCCTATCGCCCCGCCGAGGAACAGCACTCCCAGCAGGATCCAGATGGACTCAGGGTTCATTCAGTCGCGGATCGAGTGCGACTGTCCCGCATTGACCCGCTCGCGCAGGTCCTTGCCCGGCTTGAAATGCGGAACGTACTTGCCGGCGAGCGCGACGGCCTCGCCGGTCTTGGGATTGCGGCCCTGGCGAGGCGGACGGAAATGCAGTGAGAAACTGCCAAAGCCGCGGATCTCGATGCGCTCTCCCCCGGCCAGGGCATCGCTCATGATCTCGAGCATCTGCTTCACAGCCAGCTCGATATCCTTCGCTGGCAGATGCTTCTGCTTGGCAGAGATGATTTCGATCAATTCTGATTTTGTCATGTCTCCCGTCCTCAACAACGAAGCGCGCCGCCTGCATCCCCTGCGGCGCGCCCCGGACCGGCTTATTGACCGGTGATCTGCTCTTTCAGCAGGTCACCGAGCGAGGTACCAGTCGCCGAGTCGCTGCCGCGATACTGCTGCATCGCCTCGGCTTCCTCCTCGGCCTCGATCGCCTTCACCGACAGCACGATCGCGCGGCTCTTGCGGTCCACGCCGACGAATCGCGCTTCGATCGCGTCGCCCACCTTCAGCACGGTGCGCGCGTCCTCGACGCGGTCGCGCGCCAGTTCCGATGCCCGCAGGCTGCCTTCGATGCCGTCGCCCAGGTCAATGATGGCGCCCCGGGCATCCACGTCCTTGACCGTGCCCTTGACGATCGTGCCTTTCGGATGGTCGGCCAGGTAGGCGGAAATCGGGTCCTTGGCGAGTTGCTTGATGCCGAGCGAGATGCGCTCGCGCTCGGGATCGATCGACAAGACCATCGCCTCGACGGTCTGGCCCTTCTGGTAATCGCGCACGGCCTCCTCGCCGGGACGGTCCCAGGAGATGTCGGACAGGTGCACCAGGCCGTCGATGCCGCCCGACAGGCCGATGAAGATGCCGAAATCCGTGATCGACTTGATCTGACCGCTGACCTTGTCGCCGCGGTTGAAGCTCTCCGCGAACTCACGCCACGGGTTGGCCTTGCACTGCTTGAGGCCGAGCGAAATGCGCCGGCGCTCCTCGTCGATGTCGAGGACCATCACCTCGACTTCCTCGCCGACGTGCACGACCTTGGCGGGATTGACGTTCTTGTTGGTCCAGTCCATTTCCGAAACGTGGACCAGGCCCTCCACTCCTTCCTCGATCTCGACGAAGCAGCCGTAGTCGGCGATGTTCGTGACCTTGCCGAACAGCCGCGTATTCGGCGGATAGCGCCGCGCGATGTTCTGCCACGGATCGGCGCCGAGCTGCTTGATGCCGAGCGATACGCGCTGGCGCTCGCGGTCGAACTTCAGGATCCGCACGTCGATCTCGTCGCCGACCTTGACCACTTCCGACGGATGCTTGACGCGCTTCCACGCCATGTCGGTAATGTGCAGCAGCCCGTCGATGCCTCCGAGGTCCACGAACGCGCCGTAGTCGGTCAGGTTCTTGACCGAACCCTTGACCACGTCGCCTTCCTTCAGGTTGTCGAGCAATGCCGAGCGCTCGGCGCTGTATTCCTGTTCGACCACCGCGCGGCGCGAAACCACGACGTTGTTGCGGCGCTGGTCGAGCTTGATGACCTTGAACTCCAGTTCCTTGCCCTCGAGGTAGCTCGGGTCGCGCACCGGGCGCACGTCCACGAGCGAGCCGGGCAGGAAGGCGCGCACGTTGTCGAGCTCGACGGTGAATCCGCCCTTGACGCGGCCATTGATCACGCCGCGGACGATCTCGCCGTTCTGGAACGCCTGCTCGAGGCGGGTCCAGGTGCGGGCGCGCTTGGCCTTCTCGCGCGACAGCCGGGTTTCGCCCGAGCCGTCCTCGACGGCTTCGAGCGCCACTTCGATCTGCTGGCCGATGGTGACATCAACCTCGCCGTTTTCATTGCGGAACTGCTCCGCGGGTATCACTGCTTCGGACTTGAGTCCGACACTGACGATCACGACGTCGGCATTGATGTCAACGATCGTGCCGGTGAGGATCTGGCCAGATTTGATCTGCTGGTTCGCCAGACTCTGCTCGAACATCTGCTGGAAAGATTCGGTCATTGGGTTTTCCGGGCCGCAGGGCCCATCTGGGTTTACGTGCCGTACGGCTCCCTGCCGTTCCGGGTCCTGTCGATTCCGGCGCTGGCGTCCTGCCGCACCGTCCCTTGCCGGCAACTGCCGGCACTAGCTCAATCCCCGCGCGCCGCCTCCGGGAATCTCTCGCGCGCGAGTTCAGTGACCCGCCCGACGACCTCCTCGATGGACAACGCAGTCGAATCCACGATGATCGCGTCCGGGACGGCGATCAGGGGGGCCACGGCACGCGTGGTATCCCGCCTGTCCCGCTCGGCGATCTCCGCAGAAAGGTCGGCAAGGCTACCACTCAACCCCTTTTCTTTCAACTGCTTATAGCGCCTGCGGGCTCTTTCGCCCGGGGTTGCGGTGAGGAAGATTTTGAGCCCGGCGTCCTGGAAAACGATCGATCCCATGTCGCGTCCATCGGCCACCAGTCCCGGTGCCCGCGCAAACGCCCGCTGGCGCCCCAGCAGGGCCGATCGCACTTCCGGCCATGCGGCGACCCGGGACGCGGCCTCGCCGGTTTCCTCGGCGCGCAATTCGCCGGTCACATCGCGGCCCGCCAGGAACACCTGCTCCTCGCCCCGCTCGTCCATTCCGAATCGCACGTCGAGCGCCGCGGCCAGGCGCGCGTGGCCGGCGACATCCGAGCCTGCCAGCCCGCCACGCATGCCAGCCAGCGCCACCAGGCGATACAGCGCGCCGCTGTCCAGCAGGTGCCAGCCGAAATGGCGCGCGACCCGGCGGGCAATCGTGCCCTTGCCGGAGCCGCTCGGCCCGTCGATGGCGATGACCGGCACCACGTTCAACCCTCCGCCGCCAGGTCCAGGCCCGCCGCGCGCGCAGTCGCCGCGAATCCCGGGAACGATGTCGCGACATTCTGCACGTTGCGGATGAGCACGGGGGTCGATGCGCGCGCCGCCAGCACCGCAAAGGACATGGCGACACGATGATCGCCGCGGCTCTCGACCACGCCGCCCCGCACCGGGCCGCCGCGGATACGCACGCCGTCCGGCAGGGTTTCGACCGGAATGCCGAGCGCCGCCAGGCCCTCCGCCATCACCGCGATGCGGTCGCTCTCCTTGACGCGCAGCTCCGCCGCGCCGGTCACGAGCGTCTCGCCCGCGGCGACCGCCGCTGCCGCAAACAAGACCGGAAACTCGTCGATCGCGCCGGCCACCAGCTCGTGCGGCACCACGACGCCGCGCAGCTCGCCGGGCATCACCTCAATGTCCGCGACCGGCTCTCCGGCGCGACTGGCGGCATTGCGGACGCGGATGTCCGCGCCCATCAGCCGCAATATGTTCAACAGCCCGGTGCGGGTCGGATTGATGCCCACACCGCGGATCAATAATGGCGCGGCGCCCGCGATCAGGCCGGCAACGATGAAAAACGCCGCGGAAGAAAAGTCCCCCGGTACGTCCACGCGCGTGGCGGTGAGCGTTGCCGGCCCCTCGATCGCGACCGTCGCATCGTCGCGCGATACCGGCACGCCGAACGCGGCCAGCATCCGCTCCGTATGATCGCGCGATGGCTGCGGCTCGCTGACCGCGGTGCGGCCATGCGCGTAGAGGCCGGCGAGCAGGATCGCCGATTTGACCTGTGCGCTCGGCAGGTCCAGGTGATGCGCGCAGCCGCGCAGCGGCCGGTTGCCGGCGATCACCAGCGGCGGCCGCCCGTTGCTGGTGCGGACGTTCGCCCCCATGCGGCGCAGCGGCGCCGCGACGCGCTCCATCGGCCTTCGCATCAGCGAGGCGTCGCCGATCAGGGTCGAATCGAATCCCTGGCCGCACAGGAGCCCGGCCAGCAGGCGCATGGCCGTTCCCGAGTTGCCCAGATCGAGCGCGGCGGATGGCGCACGCAACCCGCGCAGGCCCGCGCCGTGCATGACGACTTGCGTTGCAGCCGGCCGCTCGATGCGCACGCCCATCGAGGCGAGTGCCGCGAGTGTTGCGGCGCAATCCTCGCCATCCAGAAATCCATCGATCTCGGTTATGCCCGATGCGACGGCGCCGAGCATCGCCGCGCGATGCGAAATCGATTTGTCGCCGGGAACGCGGATTTCGCCCGAGACCCGGCGGCCCGGCCCCGCAATGAAAGTGGCGCGCGTCGCCATCACGTCCCGTGGGCAAGCGCCACGGCCATCGCCGCGAGCACACGCTCGTTCTGGGCTGCGGTGCCGGTCGTGATCCGCAGGTGATTCGGCAGGCCGTAATTGGCGACCGGACGCACGATCACGCCCTGGTGCAACAGCGCCTCGTTGACCGCCGCGGCAGGCCGCCCGAGATCGCAGAGCACGAAATTCGCGGCCGATGGCGGCACCGGCAGGCCAAGCGCCAGGAGACCCTGGCGCAGACGAGCCAGCCCCAGGCGATTGAGCGTCAGCGTCGCTTCGAGATGCTCGAGGTCGTCGAGCGCGGCGGCGGCGGCGGCGAGCGCCGGCACCGACACGTTGAACGGCTGGCGCACTCGATTGAGCAGGTCCGCCAGATCGGGGTGCGACAGCGCGTAACCCGCCCGCACTCCGGCGAGTCCGTACGCTTTGGAAAAAGTGCGGGTCACGACCAGGTTCGGGCAGCGCGCCAGCCATTGCGTGCCGTCCGGCACGCCCATTCCGGTCGAATACTCGTGGTAGGCCTCGTCCAAAACGACGATAACCTCCGGCGGGATTTCGCGCAGCAGGCAATCGAGTTGCTCGCCGTCGAGCCAGGTGCCGGTCGGGTTGTTCGGATTCGCCAGGTACAGCAGCCGGGTACGCGGTCCGATCGCGGCCAGGAGCGCCGCCGGATCGTGGCCGAGCGGTATCCGGTGATCCGGCGGCCACGCCGGTGCGACGGATGCGCGAGCGCCGGTGCCCTGGACGGCGATCGGGTACACCGCAAACGCGTACTGCGAATAGACGGCATCGAGGTCCGGCGTCAGGAAGGCCTCCGCCAGCATCACGAGCACGTCGTTCGAGCCGTTGCCGAGCGTGACCTGGTCGAGATCGACGCCGTGTTTTGCCGCCAGCCGCGTGCGGAGTTCATGGCCGCTGCCGTCGGGGTACATGCCGACACCCGCGAGCGCGGCCGTCAGCGCCGCGCGCGCCCTCGGGCCCGGGCCCAGCGGGTTTTCATTCGACGCCAGCTTGATGCTGTCCTTGATGCCGAGCTCGCGTTCGAGCTGTTCCGGCGGCTTGCCCGGCACATACGGCGCGAGCTTGCGGACCCCGGGGGCGGCGAGCGATTCGAAGCGATTCAAGGCCACGATGCCTATACGGCCCGGGCGCTCAGCACGCCCTGGATGCCGCCGATGCGCTCGATCAGTCCGGCCGGGACCTGCCCGTCGATGTCGATCAGCGTGTAAGCAACCTCGCCTTTCGACTTGTTCAGCAGGTCCGCGATGTTCAGCCCGGCTTCCGCGAGGCAGGTCGAAATCTGGCCCACCATGTTCGGTACGTTGCTGTTGGCGATGGCGATGCGCGCGGTCGCCGGAATTCGCGGCAGCGACGCCTCCGGAAAATTGACCGAGTGCCGGACGTTGCCGTGCTCGAGAAAGTCCCTGAGCGTATCGGCCACCATCATCGCGCAGTTTTCCTCGGCCTCGCTGGTCGATGCGCCGAGGTGCGGCAGCGCGATCACGCCCGGGTGCCGCAGGGTTTTTGGCGAGGGGAAATCGCAGACATAGGCCGACAGCCTGCCGGACTCGAGCGCTGCGATCACGGCGGTTTCGTCGACGATTCCGGCCCGCGCGAAATTCAGCACCGTCGCGCCGTCCCGCATGAGCCGCAGACGCTGTGCATTGACCATGGCGCGTGTCTGCTCCGTCAGCGGCACGTGCACGGTGACGGCGTCGGAGCGCGCAAACAGGTCGTCGAGACTCAAGGCCTGCTCGACCCCCGAGGAAAGCTGCCAGGCGCGCTGCACGGTGATCTGCGGGTCGTAGCCCAGCACGCGCATGCCGAGCAGGTGCGCGGCGTTTGCCACCTCGACGCCGATCGCGCCGAGTCCGACGACCCCCAGCGTGCGGCCGGGCAGTTCGTGGCCGACAAACCGTTTCTTGCCCTGCTCGACGGCGGCCTCGAGCGCCGCGCCTTCGCCCTGCAGGCCGCGCACGAAGTCCCATGCTGCGCAGATATGACGTGCGGCGAGGAACAGGCCCGCGAGCACGAGTTCCTTGACCGCATTCGCGTTCGCGCCTGGCGCCGTGAACACGGGCACGCCGCGCTGAGACAGCAGCGCGACCGGAATGTTGTTGGTGCCGGCGCCCGCACGCCCGACCGCGCGCACGCTCAGCGGAATCTCCATCGAGTGCATGTCCGCCGAGCGGACCAGGATCGCGTCGGGGTGACCGATCTCAGGTGCGACTTCGTAACGGTCGCGTGGCAGGCGATCGAGCCCCTTGACGGAGATGCTGTTCAGCGTGAGTACCTTGAACCTCATCAGCCGTACCGCCGCTCGAAATCGCGCATGAAATCCACCAGGGCCGTCACTCCCGCCGCAGGCATCGCGTTGTAGATGCTGGCACGCATGCCGCCGACGGCGCGATGTCCCGCGAGATTGGCGAGACCAGCCGCTTCGGCCTGGACGAGGAAAGTCCTGTCCAGTTCCGGTTTCGCGAGCCGGAACGGCACGTTCATCCACGAACGGCAGTTGTGCGCGACCGGGTTCGAATAAAACGGGGACGCGTCGATTGCCGCATACAGGGCCTCGGCCTTGGCGCGATTGCGCGCGGCCATCGCCGCAAGGCCGCCCTCGCGCTTGAGCCACTGGAAAACCAGCCCCGCGACGTACCAGCCGAAGGTCGGCGGGGTGTTGAGCATCGAGCCCGACTCCGCCATCGCGCGATAATCCAGCACCATCGGCGTCCCGGGGCGCGCCCGGCCCGTCAGGTCCTCGCGCACGATGACGACCGTGATGCCGGCAGGGCCGATGTTTTTCTGGGCGCCGGCATAGATCAGCCCGAAACGCGAGACGTCCAGCGGACGCGACAGGATCGAGGAGGACATGTCCGCCACGAGTGAAACGTCGCCGGTCTCCGGGATGTAGGGAAACTCGACGCCGCCGATGGTTTCGTTCGGCGTGTAGTGCACGTAAGCCGCATCGGGCGACAGCCTCAGGGATGCCTGCTGAGGCACGGTCGAGTAATTGGACGCGGATTCCTCGGCAGCGACGCGGATCGCGACGAACCGCCGCGCCTCGGTCATCGTGCGCTGCGACCAGTGACCGGTATCCACGTAGTCGGCCGCTGCGTCCGCCGCCGCCAGGTTGAGCGGCACCGCCGAAAACTGCGCAGTGGCGCCGCCCTGCATGAATAGGACCTTGTACTCCGGCGGGATCGCGAGCAGCTCGCGCAGGTCGGACTCGGCCGTTTCGGCCGCGGCAATGAAGCCCTTGCTGCGGTGGCTGACCTCCATGACCGACATGCCGCCCTGCCATTCGAGCAGCTCGTCGCGCACCTGCTCGAGGACGGGCAGCGGCAGCACCGCAGGTCCCGCGGAGAAATTGAAGACACGCACCCGGGGTATCCGCAGCCGGCCTCAGCCGGCTCCTTCGCCATCCTGCGAGTCATCTCCGGCGATGCGCTCGAGACCCACGAGCTTCTCGCCTTCCTCGAGTCGCATGATGCGCACGCCCTGCGTATTGCGGCCGAGCACCGGGATGTCGCTGACCGGTACGCGCACCAGCGTGCCGCTCGAATTGATCAGCATGACCTCGTCGTCGCGCCGGACCTGGCGCGCGCCGACCAGCGAACCGTTGCGCTCACTGGTCTGCAGCGCGATCACGCCCTGCCCCGCGCGCCCATGCCGCGGATAGTCGTCCATCTCGGTTAGTTTGCCGTAGCCGCGTTCCGAAACCGTCAGAATCTGGCCCTCATCGAGCACGATCAGCGACGTGACCCGCTGGCCGGCGGCCAGCCGGATGCCCCGCACGCCCGCGGCCTCGCGCCCCATCGGCCGGACCTGATCCTCGCCAAAGCGAATGGCCTTGCCATCCGTCGTCGTCAGCAGCATCTCGCGCGCACCGTCCGTCAGCGCCACGTCCACCAGGCAATCCGATTCGTCGAGCGACACCGCGATGATGCCGTTCGCGCGCGGGCGCGAGAACGCGGACAGGGGCGTCTTCTTGACGGTGCCCTGGGAGGTCACCATGAATACGAAGCGCGCATCGTCGAATTCGCGCACCGCGAGCACCGCCGTGATGCGCTCGCCCTCGCCGAGCTGCAGCAGGTTGACGATGGGCTTGCCGCGCGAGCCACGGCTCGCGAGCGGCAATTGATAGACCTTGAGCCAGTAGCACTGGCCGCGATCCGAAAAGCACAGCAGCGTGTCGTGGCTGTGCGCGATGAACAGCTTGTCGACGAAATCCTCGTCCTTGACGGTCGTCGCCATCTTGCCCTTGCCGCCGCGACGCTGGGCTTCGTAGTCGGTGACCGGCTGGGTCTTGGCGTAACCTGCATGGGACAGGGTCACGACCAGGTCCTGCCGCTCGATCAGGTCCTCGATCGTCACGTCGGACTGGTCGGCGACGATCTCGGTGCGCCTGGCGTCGCCGTAGGCCTCCTTCATCGCCCCGAGCTCGCCGCGTATCACGGCCAGCAGGCGCTCGGGCCGCGCCAGAATCTCGCCGAGGTCGCGGATCACGCCGAGCAGCTCGGTGAACTCGGCGACGATCTTGTCCTGCTCGAGTCCGGTCAGCCGGTGCAGACGCAAGTCGAGGATCGCCTGGGCCTGGGGTTCCGACAGCCGGTACTTCTCGCCCTGCAGCCCGAGATCGTCCGCGATGCCTTCGGGCCGGGTCGGCACATTGCCCGCGCGCGCGAGCATCGCCGGCACGGCGCCCGCGCCCCAGGTCCGTGCCTGCAGCGCTGCGCGCGCCTCCGGCGGCGACGGCGATGCCTTGATCACGGCGATCACTTCATCGATGTTCGCGAGCGCGACCGCGAGGCCCTCCAGCAGATGGGCACGATCGCGCGCCTTGCCGAGATCATGGATCGTGCGGCGCGTCACAACCTCCCGGCGATGACGCAGGAACGCATCCAGCATCTCCTTGAGCGACAGCAGTTTCGGCTGGCCGTCCAGCAGCGCGACCATGTTGACGCCGAACACCGACTCCATCGGCGTGAGCTTGAATAGCTGGTTCAGGATCAGTTCGTGGTTCTCGCCGCGCTTCAGTTCGATGACGACGCGCAGGCCGTCCTTGTCGGACTCGTCACGCAGCTCCGAAATGCCCTCGACCTCCTTGGCGCGCACCAGGTCCGCGATGCGCTCCAGCAGCCGCGCCTTGTTGACCTGGTACGGCAGCTCGGTCACGACGATGGCCTGGCGCCCGCGCTCGTCGATCTCCTCGACGCTCGTGCGCGCCCGCACCGACAGCCGGCCGCGGCCGGTCTTGTAGGCCAGCACGATTTCCGCCGCGCCATTGATGATGCCGGCGGTCGGGAAGTCCGGCCCCGGCACCAGGCGCATCAGGTCGGCAAGGCCCAGATTGGGGTCGTCGATCAGCGCGATGCAGGCGTCGATGATCTCGCCGAGGTTATGCGGCGGGATGTTGGTCGCCATGCCGACCGCGATGCCGGCTGATCCATTGACGAGCAGGTTCGGGATCCGGGCGGGCAGCACCGCCGGTTCCTGCTCGCTGTTGTCGTAATTGGGCGTGAAATCGACGGTTTGCTTGTCGATGTCCGCCAGCAGCTCATGCGCGATGCGCGACATGCGCACCTCGGTGTAGCGCATCGCCGCCGCCGCATCGCCGTCCACCGAGCCGAAATTACCCTGGCCGTCCACCAGCAGGTAGCGCAGCGAGAACGGCTGCGCCATTCGCACGATCGTGTCGTACACCGCGGCGTCGCCATGCGGGTGATACTTACCGATGACGTCGCCGACGATACGCGCCGATTTCTTGTAGGGCTTGTTCCAGTCGTTGCCCAGTTCGCGCATGGCGTAGAGCACCCGGCGGTGAACCGGCTTCAGTCCGTCGCGGACATCGGGCAGTGCCCTGCCCACGATCACGCTCATGGCGTAATCGAGATAGGACTTTCGCATCTCGTCTTCGAGGTTGACGTGCAGGACTTCGCGCGCGATCTCGCTCATGCGGACTTCGTCTTCACCGGGCCCCATTGGGAAGGGTGAATTTTAGCACAGCGGGTATACTGATCTGATGCAATCCGGCCTCAATGTCGACCCGGCGGAGATCTCGAAATTCGACGCGGCGGCGCCACGCTGGTGGGACCCCGACGGCGAGTTCCGCCCGCTGCACGATCTGAATCCGGTCCGGCTCGATTACATCGAGGCGCGCGCTGGACTGGCCGGCCGGCGCGTACTCGATGTCGGCTGCGGCGGCGGGCTGCTGGCCGAAGGCATGGCCCGGCGTGGAGCCCGGGTCACCGGGATCGACCTTGCGCCCGGCGCCCTCGAAGTGGCACGGCTGCACGCACTGGAATCCGGCATCGCCGTGGACTACCGGCAGATTGCGGCCGAATCGCTGGCCGGCGCCGAGCCCGGCTCCTTCGACCTCGTGACGTGCCTGGAAATGCTCGAACACGTGCCGGATCCCCCGGCCATCGTGGCGGCGTTGTCCCGGCTCGTGCGCCCGGGAGGCGACGTGATCTGCTCGACGATCAACCGCAATGCCAAGGCATTTGCGCTCGCGATCGTCGGCGCTGAATACCTGTTGCGTCTGCTGCCGATGGGTACGCATCAGTACGCACGCCTGATCCGGCCCTCGGAAATCGCGCGCTGGGCGCGCGATGCCGGTCTTGAGATCTCCGACCTGGCGGGGCTCCGATACAATCCCGCGACACGCCAGGCTCGCGTCAGCGCCGACACCTCGGTCAATTACCTCGTGCATTTCAGGCGGCCGGCGTCGGCCGCCGGCACATGACCCGCGGGCGCGGCCTGCGCGGTCTGCTGCTGGATCTCGATGGCACCCTGCTGGACACGGCGCCGGACATGGCGCACGCGCTCAACCGGCTGCGTGCCGCCGAAGGACTGGAAGAACTGCCCTTCGCACGGATCCGGCCGCTGGTGTCACATGGCGCGCCACGCCTGATCCGGTTCGCCTTCGATGACCCCGAACCGGCACGATTCGACGACTTGCGCCTGAGATTTCTCGAAATCTACCGGAGTGCGATCGCGGTTCACACGCGGGTTTTCGCCGGATTCGAGGAAGTGCTCCTCGCAGTCGAACAGGCCGGGATGCGCTGGGGGATCGTCACCAACAAGCCGGGCTGGCTCACGATGCCATTGCTGGAACAGCTCGGTCTTGCGGCCCGCAGCGGCTGCATCGTCAGCGGGGATACGCTGACCGAGCGCAAACCGCATCCGCTGCCGCTGCTGCATGCCGCCGGCCTGCTCGGGCTGGAGCCGCGCGAATGCGCCTACCTGGGCGACGCCGAGCGCGACGTGCAGGCAGCGCGTAACGCGGGCATGATTCCGCTGGTGGCTGGCTTCGGCTACCTGAACGACGGCGAGGATCCCGCCGGCTGGCAGCCCGACGCCGTGATCGGGCGGCCGGGCGACCTCCTCGACTGGCTGGGGCTGCGGGCGTGACCATGGACCTGACCACGATTCTCCTGATTATTTCCGGGCTGGCGCTTGCCCTTGGCGCCGGCTGGTGGCTTGGCCGGAAGCGCGTAGCGGCGCTCGAAACCGAAGTCGCCGTGCTGGACGCGCGCCTTGCGACCGAACAGGCGGTCGAGGCCGAACGGACGGTCGCGCTCGACCGCGCGATGGAACAGCTCGACCGGCGATTTGACGATCTCGCCGGCCGCCAGTTGCGCGAGAACATCGAGAATTTCCTGCGGCTCGCCAAGGAGAATCTCGGGGGGCACCAGCAGAATGCGCAGAGTTCGCTGAAGGAGCGCGAACAGGCGATCGAGGCGCTGATCAAGCCGATCCAGGAATCGCTGGCGCGCACTTCCGAGGCGCTCCGCGAGATCGAGATCGAGCGCCAGCGCGACTTCGGCAGCCTGCGCCAGCACCTGACCGACATGCGCGAGACCCACACGGCGCTGCAGCGCGAAACCCGCAATCTGGTGCAGGCGCTCAGTAAGCCGCAGGTGCGCGGCCAGTGGGGCGAGATTGCCTTGCGGCGGCTGGTCGAACTGGCGGGCATGACGGCGCACTGCGACTTCGAAGAGCAGGTGCACGTCGCGGGCGAGGACGGCGCGTTGCGGCCTGACATGATCGTTCACCTTCCCGAGGGGCGCGACGTCGTCGTCGACGTCAAGACGCCACTCGACGCCTATCTGCTCGCGGTCGAGGCGCCGAGCGACGAGGCGCGAACCGCGGCATTGCGGCGCCATGCCCAGCATGTTTCCGAGCGCGTGCGCCTGCTGTCCTCCAAGAACTACGCTTCGCAGTTCGAGAATGCGCCGCAGTTCGTCGTGCTGTTCCTGCCGGGCGACCAGTTCCTGTCGGCGGCACTCGACCAGCAGCCGGACTTGCTCGACCGCGCGATGAGCAGCGGTGTCGTGCTGACGACGCCCTCCACCCTGCTCGCATTGCTGAAGGCCGTGCACAGCGGCTGGCAGAACGTCCGGCTGGCGGAAGGCGCCGAGCGAATCCGCCGCCTCGCCGAGGACCTTTATTCGCGACTCGGCACCTTCCGCAATCATCTCGGCAAGCTCGGCAGTGCACTCGAGGCCAGCGTTCGCGCCTATAACTCGTCGGTCGGTTCTCTTGAACGCAATGTCCTGCCCGGTGCGCGCAAATTCACCGAGCTTGGCGTGCGCGGGGAAAAGCCCATCGAGGATCTCACCGAAATCGAGGTGACCGTGCGGGAAGTCGACGGCACGACGCCGGAACTCGCCCCGCCTGAAGAGCACTGAGATGAGCACCGTCCTTGCCGGTCCGGCCGCGCCGCCGCCGGCCGAAAGCATGCGTTGGTACACGTGGTTGTACACGCCGGCGCCGTCGCGGCCGGTGACGGCCGCGTTGTTCGCGCTCGAAGCGGAACTCCAATCGATCGTTGCCGCGAGGGTCGATCACGGCGTCTCACACCTGAAGCTTCAATGGTGGAAGGACGAGATCCGCCGCTTCGAGGTCGGTGAGCCGCGGCATCCGCTGACGCAGGCTTTGTGGAACCTGCGGCCCGGCGTTCCGCACGCGTGGCGGCCCTTGAACGACGCCCTGTCGGGCCTCGAGCTGGAGCTCGCCGGCGCAAGTTATGAATCGGAACCGGAACTCGACGGCTACTTCGCGCGCGCCGCCGGGTTCTGCCGCGCGCTCGCGCTGGCGCTCGGCCCTGCGCAGGAGCCCGAACCGCTGGAACGCCTGGCTCGCCCGCTCGGCCGGTCGATACGTCTGGTCGAGGTCATCCGCGATATCCGGCAGGACGCCGTCCGGGGCCGGGTTTACCTGCCGTTGGACTGGCTCGGCGAACACGGCATTTCCCACGTCGAGCTGCGGTCGGCGAATGGCGTCGAGGGCACGCGGCGCTGTCTCGCGCGGCTGGCGGAGCGTTCGCGGAGCGCCTGGTCGTCGGCCGCGGCCGAACTCGGGCGCATTGCGGCGCCGGAATTGCGCGGCCTGCGCGTCCTCGGCGCGTTGCATGCCGCCCTGCTCGACCGGATCGCGGGCAGCGGATTCGAGGTCGGCCGGCGCCGGATCGATCTGGGCCCGCTCGACAGCCTGTGGACGGCGTGGCACGCGGCGCGGCAGCATTGATCACATGAGCGAACAACCAGACGTACGAGCCTACGAGCCGGCGCCAGGTTCGCATGCGGGCCGGGTGATCGTGGTGACCGGCGCCGGAGACGGCATCGGCCAGGCGGTGGCGCTCGCGCTCGCGCATCAGGGTGCGACCGTCGGACTGCTCGGCCGCACGCAGCGCAAACTCGAATGCACCTACGACCGGATCGTGAAAGACGGCGGCCCGAAACCGGCGCTGCTGCCGTTCAACCTGGAGACTGCCGCCGCGCCCGAGTACGACGCGCTGCACGATGCACTCGAGCGCGAGTTCGGCCGCATCGACGGCCTGGCGCACGTCGCCGGCATCCTCGGCATGCTGAGCCCGATCGAACACTACGACGTGCCGACCTGGTGCAAGGTGCTGCACGTCAACCTGACCGCGCCGTTCATCCTGACGCAGACCCTGCTGCCGCTGCTGCGCCGCTCCGGGGATGCCTGCGTCCTGTTCACGTCCAGCAACCTGGCGCGGCGCGGACGCGCCTACTGGGGAGGTTATTGCGTGTCGAAGTTCGGGGTCGAAGGCTTGATGCAGGTTCTGGCACACGAAATGGCTGAAACGACGCGGATCCGTGTCAACAGTGTCAATCCAGGCCGGGTTCGCACTGCATTGCGCCTGCAGGCGTATCCGGCCGAGGATCACAGCCAGCACCCGGAACCCGGCGCCATCGTCGCGCCGTTCCTCTATTTGCTGGGGCCGGCGAGCCTGGGCGTCAACGGGCTGGCTTTCGACTGCCAGTAGGCTGTTGTCCCGCCGCCTCGCGCAGGGCATTCAACTCGTCGTCGGTCAGCGGACGGCCGCGCCCGCGCGCCATCGAACGGTCCATGGCAACCGGCCCGAAACGCGTGCGCAGGATCCGGTTGGCCTCGAGACCGCAATGGTCGAACAACTGCTTGAGGTCGCGCGGCCGCAGGCCGACGCAGCGCAGCTGCAGCCAGCGATTGCTGCCTTCGCCGCCCGCCAGCGCGACCTCGGTAACGCGGCCCTTGACCTTCGTCGCTTCGGCCGCGGCCTGCAACAGATGGGCGATTCCGGCCTCGTCGAACCCGCCGCGCACGCGCACGCTGAACTCGCTCGCGATCTCGAGGCCGCGGCGCGTCAGTGCGGCCGCCAGCTGGCCATCGGTGATGAACAGCTCGAGCCCGCCGTCGCTCGCGGCCAGGGGGCTGATCGGGATCCAGCGCTGGCCGGAGGCTTTCGGCAACCGCTCGAGTGAACTCGGCATCGTGCCGGCGGCTCCCGCGCGAATGTCCTCCTGCGCAGGCCGGTGATAGACGATGCCGCGATGCGGCGCATCCGCCCCGCGCTCCAGGCGCAGGCGTCGGCCATCGAGCCGGACGTCGTCGCGCTCGCCGACCGGCTGGCCCGGCGTCGCCGGCTTGCCATTGACCTTGATGCGCCCCGCCACGATCCACGCCTCGATCTGCCGGCGCGAGCCGATGCCACGGGCGGCGAGCAGCTTCTGGATTCGTTCACGCATGGTATGGCCGGTCGCGGCTGCGCCGCACCGGTTCAGTTCGCCGCTTCGGCGTCGTTCGCGGCCGCGAGGTCCGCCGCGGCGGCCTGTACCGTGACCGGTCCGGCGAACTCGAGCTGGATGCCGACGTCGTCCATGTCCTTGAGCGCCGCCAGCGACGGCAGCTCGTCCAGCGACTTGAGGCCGAAATAGTCCAGGAATTCGCGTGTCGTGCCGAGCAACTCGGGATGCCCCGGGACTTCGCGATGACCGACGACACGGATCCAGCCGCGCTCAGTCAGCGTGCGCACGATGTTGGGATTGACCGTGACGCCGCGCACGTCCTCGATTTCCGCGCGCGTGAGGGGCTGGCGATAGGCGATCAGCGCCAATGTCTCGAGAAGCGCCCGCGAGTAGCGGCTGGGACGCTCCTGCCAGAGCCTGGACAGGCGCGCGGCAAAGGCGCTCCGAATCTGCAGACGCCAGCCGCTCGCGACCTCGACCAGTTCCATTGGCCGGCCGTCGCAGCCACGGGCGAGCACCGCGAGCGCCGCGCGGACCTCCGCGGCATCCGGCCGCTCGAACTCGTCGAACAACTCGCGCAGTTGCTCGACATTCAACGGTTGTCCGTAAGCCAGCAGCGCCGCTTCGATGACGCCCTTCAGTTGATCGTTGTCCATGCGCATTCCATCCGTCAGGCGGTCGTGATCTCGACATCTTCCAGCGCCAGAGCATCCGGGTCGTGCTCGGCGCGGCGCACATGCAGGGGCTGATAAGGCTCGGCCTGGACGATCTCGATGAGCTGCTCGCGCAACAGCTCGAGCAGCGCCGCGAACGTCACGGTCACGCCCATGCGGCCCTCTTCCGCGTGGAACAGGCGCACGAATTCGACCAGGCCGGTTCCATCGAGCAACGCCAGCACGTCCGACATGCGCTGCCGCACGGACAGTGTCTCGCGCCGCACGTGCAGGCTGGCGAACATCGTGGCGCGCTGGACCACGTCCTTGAACGCCATCAGCATTTCCTGCAGCGCGACCTCCGGCAGCAGCCGCACTACCTGGCGGTGGGTCAACTCGGCGACGGCCTGGTGCACATCGCGCTCGAGGCGTGGCAGCCGGTCAATGTCCTCGGCCGCGCGCTTGTAGCGCTCGTACTCCTGCAGCCGGCGCACCAATTCCGCGCGCGGATCCTCTTCTTCCTGGCCTGCGTCCGAGCTGCGCGGCAGCAGCATGCGTGACTTGATCTCGGCAAGCATCGCGGCCATCAGCAGGTACTCGCCGGCGAGCTCGAGATCGAGTTCCTGCATCAGCTGGATGTATTCCATGTACTGGCGCGTGATGTCCGCAATCGGGATGTCCAGCACGTCGATGTTCTGGCGGCGGATCAGGTAAAGCAGCAGATCCAGCGGCCCTTCGAACGCCTCGAGGAATACCTCGAGCGCCTGCGGCGGAATGTAGAGGTCACGCGGCATCTCCGTGACCGGCTCGCCCTCGACAATGGCGAACGGCATTTCGCCCTGTTGCGGCGGCGGCTCAACGGCGCCGGTTTCGGCACCGGCTGCGGCGGCGATGTCTGCGGCTTCGTTCACCGGTACTCCAGACCCACGGCGGCACGTACCTCGTCCATTGTGGCACGCGCCGTGTCGCGCGCGCGCGCGCAACCATCCGACACGATGTTCTGCACCAGGTCCGGATTCTCCTCGTATTCTTTCGCGCGCTCGCGAATCGGTTCGAGTTCCGCCAGCACCGAGTCGATCAGAGGCTTCTTGCACTCGAGGCAACCGATGCCCGCGGAACGGCAGCCCTTCTGGACCCAGGCCCTGGTTTGTTCGCTCGAGTAGATCTTGTGCAGGTCCCAGACCGGACACTTGTCCGGATCCCCCGGGTCACTGCGCCGGACGCGCGCGGGGTCCGTCTGCATGGCACGCAGTTTCTTCTGCACGCTCTCCGGGTTTTCCCGCAGGTCGATGGTGTTGCCATAGGACTTCGACATCTTCCGTCCGTCGAGGCCCGGAACCTTCGGCGACTTGGTCAGCAACGCGGCCGGCTCGGGGAGAATCGACCGGCCCCCGCCTTCCAGGTATCCGAGCAGGCGTTCGCGATCCGCGACCGTGAGGCGCGCGCCCGATTCGATCATGGCGCGGGCCTGGGCCAGCGCCTCGGCATTGCCCTGCTCCTGGTACTGCCGGCGAAGCTCGGTGTACTGCGCGCCATTGCGGCTGCCGAGCCGCTTGACCGCTTTCGCGACCCGCGCCTCGAAGTCCTTTTCGCGGCCATAGATGTGGTTGAAGCGCCGCGCGATCTCGCGGGTGATTTCCACGTGCGCGACCTGGTCCTCGCCGACCGGCACGAATTCCGGCCGGTACATCAGGATGTCCGCACTCTGCAGCAGCGGGTAGCCGAGGAAACCGTAGGTGCTCAGATCCTTGTCCTTGAGCTGCTCGATCTGGTCCTTGTAGGTCGGCACCCGCTCGAGCCAGGAAACCGGCGTCACCATCGACAGGATCAGGTGAAGCTCGGCGTGCTCCGGGATGCGCGACTGGATGAAGATCGTGCAGGCGCTCGGATTCAGTCCTGCCGCGAGCCAGTCGATCAGGACTTCATGGGTATTGGACTTGAAAGCCGCGGTATCTTCGTAGCCGGTCGTCAGCGCGTGCCAGTCGGCCACGAAAAAATAGCACTCGTAGCGGTACTGCAGCTCGATCCAGTTCGCCAGTGCCCCGTGGTAATTGCCGAGGTGCAGTTGGCCCGTCGGCCGCATGCCGGAAACGACGCGTCGATTCTGACCGGGATTGGCCGCCATGCCAGTGCCCCTAGCCGCCCTGCAGACGGAAGATCGTAACCAACAGGCCCTGGAGAAAGCCGACCGGACCGCTGACCAGCGGCGCCAACAGGCCGGTCGCGATCAGGCCCAGCACGATGAAGAGCCCAAAAGGTGCAACGGCCTCGAGCATTGAACTGATCGTTCCCCGCGGCAGCAGGTTCGTCAGCAGCTGGCCGCCGTCCAGTGGCGGAATCGGCAGCATGTTGAATACCGCGAGCAGCACATTGATGAAGATGCCAACCGCAGCCATCGATTGAAGCCATTGGCCCGCGACTCCGATGTCCACGTGCTGGCTCAACATCATCAGGAAGGCCCAGAAAATCGACATCGCGAGATTGGCTGCCGGGCCGGCGGCCGATACCCAGACCATATTGCCTCGGGGATTGCGCATGAATCGTGGGTTGACAGGCACTGGTTTGGCCCAGCCAAACAGGAAACCGCCGAGCCACAACAGCAGGATCGGCACGAGCACCGTTCCGATCGGATCGATATGCCGGATCGGGTTCAGGCTCAGGCGACCCTGTGCCTCCGCGGTGCGGTCACCAAAGTACTTCGCCACCCAGCCGTGGGCGACTTCGTGCATGGTGATTGCGAACACGATGGGAATGGCGCCAATCGAGAGGTTCGTGAGTAACGAGGCCAGATCCATGTACCGTCCCGATGGCGCCCCGAGCGAACTCCCGGGATTTGCCGGGGATTATACGATGCGTCACCGGGTGCTGCCGGTCATTGGAACGGCCGCGGGTCGCCCTTCCCGGCCCGCAAGAGCTTCGGCTCGCTGCCGGACAGATCCACGATCGTGCTCGGCTCCAGCCCGCAATTGCCAGCATCCAGGATCAGGTCCACCGCGTGGCCGATCCGGCCTTCGATCTCGCGGGCATCGGTCATCGGCGCCTCGTCTCCCGGCAACAACAGGGTCGTGCTCATCAAGGGTTCCGCAAAATCCTCCAGCAGCGCCCGGACGACGGCGTGGTCAGGCACGCGGATGCCGACCGTCCTGCGTTGCTCGTCCAGCAGCCGGCGCGGCACCTCCCGTGTGGCACGCAGCACGAAGGTGTACGGACCCGGCGTAAAGGCCTTGAGCAGGCGATATTGCCAATTGTCCACGCGCGCGAACCGGGCGATTTCCGACAGATCGCGGCAGATGACCGTGAAGAAATGCCGCTTGCCGGCCTGCCGGATGTGCTGGATGCGCTCCATCGCATTCTTGGCGCCGATCGCGCAGCCGAGCGCGTAACAGGAATCGGTCGGATAGACGATGACGCCGCCTTGACGAAGGCAATCCGAGGCGCTGCGCAGGAACCGCGCCTGCGGCGTCGTCGGGTGCAGCTCCAGGCGCTCGGCCATGGTCCATTATGTACCGGGGGCACGGACTGGCCGCTTCCGCTATCATTGGCGCCCCTCAATACGGTTCCGCGCATGCAGCTTCTGTTCGATTTCCTGCCGGTTATTGCGTTCTTCGTCGCCTACAAGCTCGCCAACATCTACGTCGCGACCCTCGTGATCATCATCGCGACCGTACTGCAGGTTTCCATCCATTGGTTGCGGACCCGGCGCGTCAATCCGATGCATCTCGTATCCGCAGGCCTCGTGCTCGTGTTCGGCGGGTTGACGCTCGCGATCCGCGACGCGGTGTTCATCATGTGGAAGCCGACCGTCGTGAACTGGCTGTTCGCGACTGCGTTTCTCGTCAGCCTCTTGCCGCGGTTCGGGGGGCGCCCGCTGGTTCAGCGCCTGATGACCGCGACCGAAGCGGAGTTCAACCTGAGCCCGGCGCTCTGGCGCCGGCTTAACTGGATGTGGATCGCGTTCTTTGTCGTGATGGGCGCCGTGAATATCGCCGTGTTCCACTATTTCGACGAGGAAACCTGGGTCAACTTCAAGCTGTTCGGAATGCTGGGTCTGACCCTGGCATTCGTCGTGATACAGGGATTCTGGATAGCGGCGCAGGCGCATCACGATGGCACGCCCGCCAGTTGAACGGATCAGGTCCAGGCTCGAGTCGGCCTTCGCCGCCGCCCGGGTTTCGGTGCGCGATGACAGCGCGCGGCATGCCGGCCATGCGGGCGCACGCGAAGGCGCCGGGCACTTCCTGGTCCGGATCGAGTCTGAGGCATTTGCCGGCCGGAGCCGGCTGCAGAGGCATCGCATGGTCTATGAAGCCCTGGCGGACATGCTGCCAGGCGATATTCATGCATTGAACATCGAAGCGATATCACCCGACGACGACAAACCATCGAGGACATCATGAGATACATGCAGGTACTGGCGCTTTCGTTTGTGGGCTTGCTGCTGGCCTCCGGCTGCACCAAGGCCGAGACTCCCGAGGTAGCCGCAGCCAAGCCGGTTGCCGTCGTCAACGGGGAGCCCATTTCGCGCGACGTGTGGAATCTTTACGTCAAGACGCGTCACGCCAACAAGACGCCGGCTGACCTGACGCCCGAGCAGCAGAGCGAAGCGCTCGAGGAACTGATCGGCATGTATGCCGGCGCGCAGGAAGCCGAGAAGCAGAAGCTCGCCGACGGCGAACCGAATGCCCGTCTGGAACTCGTTCGCAACAGCGCGCTGGCCGAGTTGCTGTTCAAGAAATACACCGAGGGCGCCGAGCCAACCGAGGAAGAACTCAAGGCGGAGTACGACGCCCGCGTCGCGGAACTGCCGAAGGCGGAATATCACGCCCGCCACATCCTGGTGGACGAGGAAGCCAAGGCCAAGGACATGATCGCTCAGCTCGACAAGGGCGCCAGCTTCGAGAAACTGGCGACGGACAACTCCAAGGACGGCTCCGCGACCGTGGGCGGCGAACTCGACTGGTTCGGCCCGGCCCAGATGGTCAAGCCCTTCTCGGACGCCGTGCAGCAGCTCGAAGTCGGCAAGTACACGGCGACGCCCGTAAAGTCCGAGTTCGGCTGGCACGTCATCAAGCTCGAAGAGACGCGCCCGACGACGCCGCCTCCCTATGATGCCGTCAAGGCGCAGATCGGGCCGATGGTCAACCAGAAGAAGTTCGAAACGCACCTCAAGGAACTGGTCAAGGCGGCAAAAGTGGAGCGCACCCTCTGACCGGTTACTCCGCGATGCGGAAGTATCGCGAGTAGGTACGGTTCATCGGATTGATGGCTGGAGCAGCGATGCGTGGCTGCACCAGCCTTCTCGTGACGTAGAAATAGACCGGCAGCAGCGGATAGTCCGCCAGCATCAGGGCCTCCGCCTGCTGCAGGGTCTCGCGGCGCCGCATGGGATCGGACTCCTCGGCGGCAGATGCCAACAGGCCTGCATACTGGTCGTTGAGCCAGTGCCCGAAATTCTGTGGGCTGTCGCGAGTCATCGTGTCCAAGAATGTCGAGGCGTCGTTGTAGTCTGCAGTCCAGCCGACACGCACGACGTCCCATTGCGCCGGGTCAGAGCGCGCCGCCAGGTACGCCTTGAACTCCATCTGTATCAACTCCACCTCGACGCCGAGCGCTTCCTTCCACATCGAGGCAATTGCGATGCAGACCTTCTGGATCAGCTCGTTCTCGTTATAGAGCAGCCGCAGGCGCAAGGGACGCGTCGCCGAGTACCCTGCGGTCGCGTAGAGTGACCGCGCGCGCGCAATGCGTTGTTCCTGCGAATGCGCCTGCCAGGCGTACTGTGCCGGCGTGTAATTCCAGACTCCCGTCGGTACAAGTGAGAATGCCGGGACCTGGCCGGCACGGGTGACGCCGGTGGTGATCGCAGTGCGATCGATTGCCAGCGACAGGGCCTCGCGCAGCACCGGCTTGTCGCGAAGCGGACCGCGATCCGTGTTGAACGTGAAGTAGAAGGTCGCGAGCCACGCCCGGTGCTGCAGCCCGGAACCGGGTTCGCTCGCGAGTTGTTCGAATCGCGGTTCCGGAACCGTATTCGTTACATCGAGTTCGCCGGCGCGAAAGCGCGAGAACTCGGCGTTCTCGTCGGCCACGAACTCGTATCGGACCTTATCGAAAGTGACCGACGACGCATCCCAGTAATGTGGATTGCGTGTCAGGCGCATGTTGGCGCCCGGCGTGAGTTCCGTCAGCTGGTAAGGTCCATTGGTAACCGTCGTGCCCGGCTTCGAGAAACCACCGCCTTCAGCCAGCGAGGACTTGTGCACCGGCGACGCGATCGTGTTCGTCAGGATGTCGAGGAAATACGGCACCGGTCGCGCCAAACGGATCTCCAGCAGGTGATCCTCAGGCGCGCGGACGCCAAGATCCTCCACGGGCCGCTTTCCGCTCAGAATCGCCGGAGCATTCTCGATGGCACGCAGCAGGTCGGCAGCACCGGACGCCGTCGCAGGATCCATTGCGCGGCGAAGGGCGGAGACGAAATCCGCAGCGGTGACGGGATCGCCATTCGACCATCGCGCCTCGCGGCGTAGCGCAAACGAGTAACGCCTGCCCTCGTCGTCGACACGCCACGAAATGGCACCCGCGGGAATGACCTCACCGTCCGGACTGCTCGCCGTCAGGCCCTCGTAAAGGTCGCGCAGGACGTCGTAGGAAAACGCGTCTTCGGCGCGTTGCGGATCCAGGGAGCCCGGTTGCCCACCCAGGCCACGCCGCAATACGAGCGTCTGGGAGTCCGCAGTCTCGCGCCCGGAAGGGCCGTCGCCGCCGCATGAGGATGCGAGAAGCAACGCACCGCCCGCGAGCGTCGCCGCTGCAAAGCGACGCCATCCAGTGGACCAGGAGTAACTCCGCAATCGCACCAGATTGAGCCCCACACGCGCACGAAAGCGTGGGGACAAGCTTACGCCATAGAGCGCAGCGGAAATCGAGAGTGGTCTGTGCGGACGCCGGAATCGAAGCGATGAATCACGAGGCGCAAGCCGCCCCGCAATTCCAGGAAGGCGGGCGGGTTAGCCAGTCCCGACGGATGCCTCTGGCCTACCAGTTCCAACGGACGCATCTGGCTTGCCGGTGCCAACTGATGCTTCAGGCTTGCCGGTACCAACCGATGCCTCAGGGCGACCGGTACCGACTGACGCTTCTGGCTTGCCGGTACCAACTGACGCCTCGGGGCGACCGGTACCGACTGACGCCTCTGGCTTGCCAGTACCAACTGACGCCTCAGGGCGACCGGTGCCAACTGACGCTTCTGGCTTGCCGGTACCAACCGATGCCTCGGGGCGACCGGTGCCAACT
>Ga0209640_10001002_pt1 | contig 23238 bp, 20 predicted proteins | sample RifCSP10_1_FD_184018 | JGI IMG/M metagenome (GOLD analysis project Ga0209640, IMG submission 184018) | Soil microbial communities from Rifle, Colorado - Rifle CSP2_sed 10_1 (SPAdes) (version 2) | ecosystem: Environmental > Terrestrial > Deep subsurface > Rock core/Sediment | place: Rifle... | reverse complement strand
TAAAGGACTGGAGAGTAACGTCCATCTGCTGAATTAAATTACGTTTATAATATTTAGGTGCAAAGACAGATCCATCGAGCATATAGAGTCTTTTACTTTTTTCATCATAAAATGTATAATTAATAAAAGGTCCTCCCATTCCTTTGATATTAAGTTCCCATAGCCCCTGAGTAAAGATTGCGTACTTTCCGTTAAAATTCACTTCACTTGTCGTGTAATAATCCTGTGCTATAACAACATAAGAACTATCATCCGAAGTGCGATAATGTTTCTGTGTTAACTTGTTCCGGATTGCTTTAATAGAATCGGGTTGCAGCAATGCAGGTGATGCATTATCAATCCAGTGAACAAAAATCCACCTTTCCATATCGCTGTTGGGTGATCTTCTGAACCAGGCAAAGTTGTCTTCCGGTTTATTCAAGGCAAGCTTAAAGTCCGCCTGAACATAGATTATCCATCCATAATCTTTTAAAAGCATCCCCTCGACATTTTCCTGCTCATACTTAGAGCTGTAAAGGCTGGAATACAATCTACTATCGGATATTTTCTGAAACGCATATAAAAGATCATCTTTATGCTGAAGAATATTAAACTCCAATTGCTGTGTATCCTGCGAAGTAAGAACCATCACGAGCTGGTTTCTTGCCCATAAGTCATATTTTTTTATTTGAAAACCATTTTCTTCCCGCAATTTTGCCCTCGCAACAGAATCAATTACAGCTTTGATAAATTGGGAGACAGTTGAAGAAGAATTAAGTGGAGCAATAATTATAACGTTTTTCCTGTTTTTATATTTTTCGATTTCGTTAACAGAAATTCTCTTTAATGTAAATAATTTCTCGGGCTGGGGTGTGTAAATTAATTTTTCGAATGTTGTTTCAAGCGATGTTCTGAGTTCTTCAAATTCAATCGAATCCGCAACAACGTAGATTTCATCTTCAGCACCTCTTGCAGGTTTAATTGAAGGATCACACCCGGAGGAAGCAAAAAGCAGAATTAAAAGCCCAAATATTATAAAATAATTTTGGGGTTTCATTTTGGAATCCCTAATAAGGTTAAACCCAATTCAGGTAAAAACAAAAGATAAAGACACCACATTGTTAAGCCAATTGAAATGGGTATTGATAAGTTATCATCTGCGAATCCAAAAGAAATATTTTCAACTATACCTCCAACCAATGCTGCAAAAAATCCTATTAAATATTCTATTATGTCACCGGTAACTTTGGGTGTAAATAAAATTACTATTATTGCACTGATAAAAAAAGCTAATGTTCCTTCCAGGCTCTTGCTAAGAAGCTTGGTTTTACCGAATTTTCTTCCGATCAACGCTGCAACAGAATCGCTGATTATAAGAATGCTGAATGCGGTTACAAAAATAACCTTGGGAAGAATAATTACACATATCAATGCCGATATCAAAACATAAGTCGCCCCATTAAGATTTCTTTTGTTCGAATCGAGTTCATGTTTTCTTAATAAAAACCCGAAAAAATTATAAAAAAGTTTACCAAAAGAGGCGGAAAGATACCGGCTTAAATCAATAAACAGAGCCACTCCCGTTAGAATACCAAGAATGAGAATTGCGTGGTCGCGGGGAATAAAATAATAAATAATCGGGATGGATAAAGAGAAGAGATGAATTAACTTTCGAACCAATTCATCTTTGTAGTTAATAGTCCCTTGATCAGTTTGAATCATCTTTGGGAGTTGTTTCTTTCGGCTTTCTCTGCTCTATAAGCTTTTTTACATGGTCAGGAACCTCTTCAGGATTTTCACCTTCAGCACTTCCGTTTTTCTTAATCGGAGGCAGTTCTTCCCCTTTAATGATTTTTTCAATTTCCGATGAGTCGAGAATTTCTCTTTCAAGAAGTTCAATAGAAAGTTTATGAAGAATATCTATATTTTGATTAAGAATATTCTCAGCTCTTGCCATAGCAGAAATAATAATATTTCTAATTTCTTCATCAATTTCGATAGCTGTTTTTTCACTATAGTCTCTGTGCTTCTGTATTTCCCTGCCGAGAAATATTTCTTCCTCTTTTGCTCCGTAGCTTAGTGGACCAAGCTTTTCACTCATTCCCCATTCACAAACCATTTTGCGTGCTATACTCGTAGCTTTCTCTATATCATTACCGGCACCGGTAGTAAAATGGTTAAAGACTATTTTTTCAGCAGCACGTCCACCCAAAGCATAAGTAATTATAGCTTCCAGGTAATCTTTTGAATAAGTATGCTTTTCATCAATCGGGAGATAACTTGTAACCCCAAGCGCTCTTCCCCTGGGAATTATCGTTACTTTATGCACAGGGTCTGCTTCGGGCAACATCCTGGCAACAAGCACATGCCCTATTTCATGATAAGCAGTAATCTTTTTTTCTTTTTCGGAAATAATCAGACTTTTTCTTTCCATTCCCATCATCACTTTATCTTTGGCTTCTTCAAAGTCAATCATTTCAACTTTAGCTTTATCTTTTCTTGCTGCTAATAATGCAGCTTCATTTACAAGATTTGCAAGATCTGCACCTGCTAAACCGGGAGTACCTTTTGCAAGAACATCAAGTTTAACAGTGGTAGCCAAAGGAATATTTCTGGTATGAACTTTAAGAATACCTTCGCGCCCTTTTACATCCGGTCTGTCAACAACTATCTGACGATCAAACCTGCCGGGTCGTAATAAAGCAGGATCGAGTACATCAGGGCGATTAGTTGCAGCTATAATAATAACACCTGTATTCTGCTCAAAGCCGTCCATCTCGACCAACAATTGATTTAGTGTTTGTTCACGTTCGTCATGTCCGCCGCCTAAACCTGCGCCTCTGTGACGACCCACTGCATCAATTTCATCTATAAAAATTATACATGGTGCATTTTTCTTTCCCTGCTCAAAAAGATCTCTAACCCTGCTTGCACCGACACCAACAAACATCTCGACAAAGTCGGCGCCGCTTATTGAAAAGAACGGAACACCCGCTTCACCGGCTACAGCCCGGGCAAGTAATGTTTTACCTGTTCCCGGAGGTCCTAAAAGAAGAACACCTTTGGGAATTTTACCACCAAGCTTTTGAAACTTAGTCGGCTCTTTAAGAAACTCTATTACTTCAAACAGTTCAACTTTAGCTTCGTCTGCACCGGCAACATCTTTAAAAGTAATTTTCTGACCGGACTGGGTTATTAATTTCGCTTTACTCTTTCCAAATGAGAAAATACCGCGCGTGCCCCCCCCGGTTCCCTGCATCCTGCGCATTATGAAAATCCAGACAGCTATTATTATTATCCATGGAACAAAACCGACAAGGATGTTAAGCCATTCATTTGATTCTTTATCGAATGAATAATCAATTCCCTTCTGCCTCCAAACTGCTTCCTGATCCTTGATTACAGGTTCAGGGAGATAAACTGAAACCTGTGTTACCCTTGTTTCTTTATTATTAATAACGACAGTTTCCTCATTTTCCAGTTCTGCTTTAAGATAGTAATCATTAACATCCGATTTTGTTATTGTTGCTTTCTTAATCTTATCGGTGTTTAACAACTTTTCGTACTGGCTGTAAGGTATTTCCACATAGTTTGCAGATCCTGTTCTGAAAACCTGCATAACAATTACAGCCGCAACTATAACAGCACCCCAACCGAATACCAGCCTTATTATTTTCGACCAATCAAAATTGTCGTCCGGTTTATTTGATCCACTCCCTTTCGGGGTCTTGTTGCTATTTTTATCATTATTGTTGGACATAGTCAAATAATTTATTTTCTATTTCTAATTTTATCAAGTTACTCTTCCAAAACATAGATAGAACGCAGATTCCTGTACTTTTGCGAGTAATCCATACCATAACCAATCACAAACCTACTTGGAATCTCGAAACCAATATAATCAATTTTAACATTATATTTAAGGCTTTCGCGCTTCAAAAGAAGGGAAACTACCTTCATGCTGGAGGGTGAATATTTTGAGAATAATTCTTCAATATACCTGATCGATAAACCTGTATCAACTATATCTTCCACAATGATAATATCTCTGTCATTTACATCGCAATTAAGCTCTTTAATCAACTTCACCTCACCCGAAGATATTTTCTCATCGCCGTAGCTCGATAACTTAAAAAAGTCTATTTCACAATCAACGTAAATATTCTTTATCAGATCAGCAAGGAAAAGAAAAGCACCGTTAAGAACACCAATAAAAACCGGTGTTTTACCTGCATAGTCTTTTGAAAGTTGTTCTCCCATTTCCCTTATACGGGTATTCAGTTCCTTCTCTGTAATCAGGGGAACAAAAACATCACTACCAATAATAATTTTATCCTCTTTATTCATATGATGCATAACTCGTATATTTTTTTTGTTTGTGGAGTGATTCTGAACCTGTTATCCAGCCTTAACCCAATAATCCAAACAATGCGATTATTGTTAATTAATATCATTTGATCTTTCCTGTTATATGATGATAGTCTCTGTTCGCTCAGGAAGTCAGATACTTTTTTAGATCCTTTCATTCCCAGAGGTATAAATCTGTCGCCGGGCTGCCATCTTCTTAAAATAAATTTTGTGTGTATGTTGTCTCCGTTAATAAATTCAATGTTTTTGTCTAAATTAAATTTTTTCCTTTTATTTGTTACTTCTTTAATAGAGAAATACTTATCGTTTACTTTCACCGAATCCCCACTGCTTATAATAACAGGTTTTTGTTTATATGCTTTCCCCTGGCTTATAGTAACTAACTCATTTCTTTCTCTTACGACTTTTAATTTTCCCTGCAGACTAATACTTTTTCCCGGCTGTTTTTCTATTAAAGAAAAAATTCTTTTTACCTCTTGAAATGAAAGTTTGATCTTGTATTCTTTTTCAAATACAAGACGAATAGCTTCTCCCCTTAATTCGGAATCTATTTTATCGAGTCCGGCTAAAAGTATACTCACGATATCATCTTTTTTCAAAACCAGGTTTTTAACTTCATCGTTCAATCTTTTTTTAACAAAATTATTTATTTCCCTGAATACTCCTGACGATTTCAGTAATGTATTTTCTAAAGAGGGGTTAAGTCTTTTTTTAATTAAGGGAATAACCTTGTTGCGCAAGAAGTTTCTTTCATATTCACTTTGAAGATTAGTCAAGTCTGTTCTGTAATCTATCTTATAGAATTCAAGATATTGAATTATTTCTTCTTTTGTTAAAACGAGCAACGGTCTTATAATTTTTCCTCTAGAAAAGGGAATTCCCGAAATGCCGTTAAGACCTGTGCCTTTAATTAAATTCAGCAAAACAGTTTCTGCATTATCATCTGCAATATGAGCTGTTGCTATTTTTGAAAACCCTTCTTTAGCGGAAAACTTTTCAAATTCTTCATAGCGTATTAACCTGCCGGCTTCTTCAGTTGATATCTTAAGTTTTTGTGCCAGAGCCTTTACATCTCTTTTTACAGAATAAAAACGGATGCCGGACTTTTTAGTTAATTTTTTACAAAAGTGTTCATCGGCTAATGCTGCTTTACCACGTAAACCGTGATTAATATGCAAAGCCGAAAGAGATATCTTAAATTTTTTACTGTACTTGTTTAAAAAATGAAGAAGAAAAACCGAATCGGGTCCGCCGCTAAGCGCAACGAGGATCCTATCATCTTTTTCAAGAAGATTTTTCTCATCAATAAACCTGAGTACTTTCTGCTCTGTTTTTTTCATTCAGTTGGAAGATTATCTTGTTTGCCTTCCATAATTTTTTCAACATACTTACCTAATACATCGAATTCCAGGTTTACCTTATCGCCGACTTTCTTTTCTGAAAAAATTGTTTCCTGCCATGTAAAAGGAATAATTCCCACTCCAAACCAGTTCTCTTCAAGTTCTGCTACCGTCATACTTACTCCATCAATAGAAATTGAGCCGACATAAATGAGGTAATTCTTAAACTTTTCAGGAAAAGCTATCTTCATAAAATGACTGTTCGACAATTCCTTTATTTCCTTCACAACTCCTGTTGTATCAACATGTCCAAGTACAAAATGACCGCCGAGACGTGCATCTGCTTTTAACGGTCGCTCGAGATTAACTCTGCTTCCAACTTCAAGCAAGCCTAAGTTTGTTTTTTTAAGTGTCTCTTCAATCGTATCTACTGAAAAAGCATTTTCTTCTTTTTTAACAACTGTAAGACAACAACCGTTAACGCTGATACTGCTGCCTATCTCAAGATCATCAAAAACCTTTGATGCTGAGAATGTAAATTGAAAACCCTCCCCGGTTTTTACTTTCTTCTTTAATTTTCCTGTTTCTTCAACTAATCCTGTGAACATATTCCCCTTACTTTCTGATTTATAAATGTTTGTTTCACAAAGTTATTTAAGTAATTCTAAAAGAATGTCATCGCCTATTTTTTCAACATTCCCGATTTTTGCCTTAACCGATTTTTGCAGATTTTTAATGCCGAGATTTCCTATCAACGGAACCCCGCAGCCAAGTATTTTGGGGCTAATAAACATAAGCATATCATCGAAAAGATTTTCTTTTACAAATGAAGTAAAAACTTCGCTTCCTCCTTCAACTAAAACTGAGGCAATGCCGATTTTGTATAGCTCTCGCAAAGCACTTTTTAAATCTACTTTTTCACCGGATTCTTCTTTAGCAAAAAGAACTAAAGCTCCGAGTGAATTCAACTTATTAATTTTTCTTTTCTTCCCGGCATTTTTTTTAGATGTAATTACAATCAGGTTCTTATCGTTGTTCTTTGTAAAAATTCTATGGCTCAGTTTTATATCTAAGTTTGCATCGAGAACTACTCTTTTGGGATTTCGTCCTTCAACCAATCTTACCGTCAGCTTTGGATCATCCTTTTCTATTGTCCCTTTTCCAACCAAAACTGCATCATATTTTGCTCTGAGGCTGTGAACATATTTCCTCGATTGTAAAGAAGAAATCCAGGAGGATTCTCCTGATTTGTCAGCAATTTTTCCATCAATAGTTTGAGCAGCTTTCAAAGATACGTACGGCAGTTTTTTAGTTATATATTTGAAAAAGAACTTATTTAGTTCGATACATTCATTTTCGAGGACACCAACCTTAACATCAATTCCTGCCGATTTAAGCTTCTTAACACCTTTGCCGCTTATCAGCGGATTCATATCGAGTGTACCGATTACAACTCTTTTAATCTTTTCTGAAATAATCCGGTCAACGCAAGGAGGGGTTTTACCGTAATGGCTGCAAGGTTCAAGATTTGTAAAAAGTGTTGCCCCTTCAATATTTTCTTTTACTTTTTCAATGGCATTTATCTCGGCATGCTTACTACCAAACTTTTCATGAAAACCGGCTCCCAGGATCCTTTCATTTTTAACAATAACAGCGCCTACCATTGGATTAGGGCTCACCTTTCCGGCTCCTTTTTTTGCTATTTCAATAGCTAATCTTATATAGGATTCATCTGTCAATTTACAATTCCGATGTTACTTTATTTCCAATATTTCAAAGTCCATAAGCCCGGCAGGGGCTTTCACTTTTACTTTGCTACCTACTTTATTCCCCATTAAGCTTTGTCCTACAGGCGAAGTAACAGAAATCTTACCTGACTGGAAATCCGCTTCTTCGGGAGATACAAGTGTATATTCAAACACTTTGTTTGTCTTAAGATTTTTAACTTTTACTGTAGAGAGAATATGAACTTCATCACCCGGAAACTGGGATGAGTCTATTACCCTTACACGCGAGAGAATATTTTCCAGTTTGCTTATTCTAAGCTCAAACAGCCCCTGCTCTTCCTTAGCAGCATCGTACTCGGCATTTTCAGAAAGATCGCCATGAGCCCTTGCCTCTGCAATTTTATTAGCAATTTCTTTTCTGCCGTTTGTTTTAAGAACCTGCAGTTCTTTTTCCAGTTCGATAAGTCTCTCCCTGGTTAAATAAACAAAACCCTGGTCAGACATAGGTCACTCTGTTTGTTAATAAAAGTTTAAAAAAAATTACCACCGTCCCGACAAAGAACAGTGGTGGCTGAAAAGTTAAAGATTTTAGTTTTCCTTGTCAAGAAAACTTTTTTGGTTGTTCAAAAGCTTTTGAATAAAAGGGTTTTAGAAGAAAAATTTTTATGAGCTTTTGACAGCAGGATAAAACAATTTAGCCTGTTTCCTCTATCCTGCATATCGCCCTGAAGCTACAGAACCTGCATACTTTGTTTTCCCTATCTTTTAATTGTGTTAAATGAAATTTTCCAGTGCTTATTGACTGAACGTATTCCGCAATTGAATCAAGGCAACTTTCTATCAAAATTTCAGCTGATGACTTATCCGACGATAAGCTTTTAACAGGAAGCCTGCCAAAGTATTTTTCTCTGTATCGCAACGAATAAATATCAGCTCCCTCCGGCTCAAAATCTTTTTTAAGCTGTGCTTTTATTAATTCTTTCGCAGCAAACATATATAAAGGGAGCTGAAGAGAAATTCCTGTTCTAAGATCCTCATCAGTCGGTTTTCTGCCGCCAAGTTTATAATCAATAACCTTAAATGCCATTTCCTCATTATTAATATCAATTCTGTCAATTTTTCCTCTTACGGCAATATCTTTTACTTTTATATTCCTCACTGATTCAGGAATCTCATAGTTATCGGGAAAACCAAAACCGACTTCTAAAAATGCGGGAACAAATCCATCTTTCTGTTCTCTTTCAGCTTTAAGAAATTCATAAAGGATGGAGCTTCTCCTGTTGTTGTTTATGCCGAGTATTTTTTCTCTATCATAAAAACTGAGCGGCGATTTAAAGTTAGCATCTTCAACTTTCTTTTCTGCAATAGAAAACAATAAATCCCCTGCATATTTAAGTTCATCCTGTGAGCAATTAAACAGAATAATATTTTTATTTTTTAACCGGGCATAAAAATCATACAGTATGTTATGCAGTATGCTGCCCATTTCAAGAGCCTCGACTTCTTCAACAGGCTCAGCTATTTGTTCGAGGTTCAATATTCTTTCGGCAAAATATTTATACGGACACTTTGCATAAGTTTCTAATTGTGATGTTGAATACCTATTATTTTTCAAACTGTCCAGCCAATCTTTATCATTTTCCCGCAGGGATTCATAAATATCTCCAGTGTAAGCAGAGGCTGCAAATGGATCTTTTGTTCTCAAATTACTTATAGATATTGACTGCCGTATGTTTTCAAGATTTACTGGAATCTGTTTCTCATCATATTTCTCCTTAAAAGAATCAACCCCGATAAAGCCCACAGCCCTAAGAAGCTCATCTTCCGAGTATATTTTATTAAGATAATTTGTCTCGTCTTTTCCCGTTACTTCGAAAAGGTTTTTAAACTCAGTCAAAAAAAACGATTGTACAAGCTCCCTGGTTTCTTCACTTAAAGGATGTGTAAGATATAGTTTCTTCTTCCATGAACATAAAGACTGATAGAAATGATATCTTTCTTCAACCTGGTGATTTTGTTCATGTTTAAAAAAAGAACCTGATAAAAAAACCTCGGGAGTGTAACGGGTTGGCAAATCTCCGTCACACAAACCGCATATAAAAAGATAATCGAATTCAAGTCCGCGTATTTCATTTAACGTAGTTACCTGGACACCGTAGCCCGGCTTTTCTTTAATATTATACCTTGCTGATGCAACTGCTGTCCGTATCTGGTTAAGAAAAAACTTTAAGGAAAACTTTGTTTGGCTCGTATATTCTTCCTCAAGCAGGTCTAAAATCTCATTAACTGTCTTTATAAAAGTATCTATTGCCTTAATATTTTTCTCTACCAATTCACTATTATCATTCAATACGTTTACGCCAACACCGAGCTTAAAGATTAAATCCATAAACCTGTCGCGGAATTCTTTTACCGTTAATTTTTCCTGGAAATACTTTAAGTAAGAATGAAGTTCTTTAAGTGAAACCAAAGCTTTATTATAAGTTTCTTTTATATATGAAAATCTTTCATTGAAATCTGCTTCATCTCCTGTTTTACGAGTGAGAGCATCCTGAAGTGTTGTTATCCATCTTTCATACCCGGAAAGAACTTTTAAATCTGCCGATGCTTTTAAAAGACTTGAAAGATCAACTTTGCCTGAATCAAGATAACTGTTACTCAATGCGCGGAAGATACTTTTATAATAATAATCGTTCTCCTGTATTTCTAAGAAATTAACCAAAGCTACAACCGGAGAAGAATTACTTAACGAAAACCTGTCGGTAAGATTGTATGGCAATCCATATAGATGAAAAAGATCTCTTATAATTGGAGAATATTTTTGTATCAGGTTAAAGACGATGCAGATTTTATGCGGCTCAACATTTTCCTCAGTAATAAGATTTTTTATTTCCTTGGCAACTAAAGCAACTTCAGTTTCCCTGTTTCTTGCAGTGATGGAAATTAATTTTTCTGCAAAAGAAGTTTGTTTCTCTTTTCTTTTTAGAAATAAATCTTTTCTTACAGCTGAAATGAATTCGTTAAAACCTGCCTGGGATAATTCCTGAACTTCCCTGAAGCCTTTTTGGGAAAGTCTCGAATAACACTTGTCGAGATGTGAAAAAATCAGGGGGTTATAATCATAATAATCAAAAGTTAAAAACAACTTGCTGTTGCTTACAAATGAAGTTAAATCAATAATATCGATTTCAGGTGAAGTAAATTCATCAAAACCGTTTATAATAACCAAATCTACCGAAGGATATAATTCCCGGAAGCTATCATTAAATTCTATTGGTGTCAGCTTAACAAGTTCAGCGTAAACATCCCCGATTTCTTTTAAGTTTAGTTGATTTAATTTTTTTTGATACAGGTTATAAATCCCGGCAATGTCTTCAGCCTTTCTTCTTTCAGGAGAGTCCAGTTTTTTGCTTTCTGCTTTTAAGATTTCAGGTGTAATTCCCTGTCTTTTATATTCCAAAATTACGTTCCTGATTCTTTCAAGAGTTCCTGCCGGTATTTCGTTTGAATAACCGGAAAAATATTTCGGTTTGCTTTCCTGGAAACTTTGCCTTAGCAAAACGGCAGCAGCAGAATCACTTAAGACTTTCAGCTCTTCTTTTCGATCCCGGGAAAAAAGTTTTGTAGAAAAAGTACCGAATGTTTCAATATTAATTGTGGAAACAGCTTTTGAAGGAACTAAAGAAATTATTTCTTTTTTAAGATACCTGCTCTTCCTGTTAGTTGGAACAATAATTAGCAACCGTTCCAGTTGATTTGATTTTATTATCCTGTCTATTTCAAAATCAATATCAACAGATTTTTCTGTGCTTTTTGCTAAAATCATTTTTTTATTATTAAATCTTTATAAGATTTTCTTATTTGCTTTTCCGTATCAAGATTCAGAAGATCAATCACTTCATTAAATTCTTTTACTGCAGATTTGTTATCTCTAACAACTACCGATTCGAGTTCGATAAAATTCCCGAGCTTTTTAACTTTGTCCAGGTGTATTCTCGTATTTTTATATAGATATAAGATCCTTTTCTTTTCAACTACTGCTTTTATGTTAAAAACTCTGCCTAAAAACTTTTCGGCTGTATCATCATTAAGCGACAAAACATTATAATTGGAAACTCTGTTTTTTGAAGTTTCATTTCTTGAATATTCAATTATAGAATTCTTACCATTCTCTATTCTGAGTTTAAGTAAACCTTTTTTAATTTCATAATAAACGTCTTTTTGATTAAGGACTTCTTTGGGTTTTAACTCAAGTGTTTTCAGAACTTTTTCATACTTACGAAAAGAAGGAATTTTTACTTTTAACTCAATATTGGATGGCATAGGAATATTGTTTTAATTTTTATTTGCTACTTATAAAGTTCTTGAATTTTTCTTAATGTTGAGTATATTAAAATGGAAAAAAAATAATTTTATGAAAAAGCTCCTCTTGACAGCAATATTACTAATTCCTTCTTTAATAGTAAATGCTCAAGGTATCGGTGAACTGGCACCGGAAAAGGAAATCGAGATTTTCCCTGATAATGCTTTAGGACTCGATATTATGTTCAGTGACGGGGGTATTGGTTTAGGAGGATTTTACAGACGCCAGTTTTCAAACACTTTTACCGGTTTTGTCGATATATCTATTTCCGAAACTAAAGATGAAAGAGAATTTGAGTATATAGATTATTTTGGGCAAACCTATACAATAGGAAAAAAGAACAGGGTTTTCCTGGTTCCAATTAATTTTGGTCTCCAATACAGGTTGTTTGAAAAAGTGATTTACGATAATTTACGCCCATATATAAATGCCGGGGTGGGACCCTCAATGGTTCTAACCACTCCGTATGAAAGAGAATTTTTTAATGCATTTGGCTATGCCGAGACAAAATTTACAGTCGGTGGTTATGTAGGATTCGGAGCAAATTTTGGTCTGGATAAATCGAGCCTTGTGGGAATAAACCTGAGATACTATGTAGTACATTTTTTTGATGAGGGTGTTGAAAGCCTCGCAGGAAGATTTAAGAAAGACATCGGTGGAGTTTACCTAACAATTAATCTTGGTATAATGTATTGATCCCGGAAATTCCCGCATTCAGCGGGTATAAAAACGACACATTTAATTTCTTAGAAGACCTTTCGAAAAATAATTCATTAGTGTGGTTTGCTGAAAACAGAGAACGGTACAATAATTTTATCGTTCTTCCCTCAAAATCACTTATTCTTGCCCTGGCTCCTTTCTTTAATCAACTTGAACCAAAGATAAACACCGAACCCAAATTTGATAAAACTTTGATGAGAATAAATAAGGACTCAAGGTTTTCGGATGGGGTGCCTTACCGGACATATTTTCTTGTTCATTTCAGAAGGTTTAAAGACGACAGCGAGTTTTATATTTATATTGATAAAGATGGAATAGAATACGGTCTTTATGTTAACAACGCACTTGGCGACGAACTTTTTTTTAACAAAAATTTACCGGGACACAAAGATGAGCTTGTCGAAACTTTCAGAAGATTTGATTTAAACAACAGGCTCAATTTCTACGAAATGAATAAATCACAACCCCAGCTTATCAAAAAGAATTTCAATATTGAAGAAGACTTCAATAAAATGGCACGAACAAAATCAATTCTTCTACAAAAAGAAATGGATAGAAAATCCGAAATTATTTATTCTTCAGAAATCCTGCTGGAAATAATAAGAACTTTTTCCCAGCTTTATCCTGTCTATTGTTTCTGCATTTCGCAAAATCCCATTCCGCAAATAGAAACGTTTGAAAATCAAATCGGGATAATTAAATAAATCAGGCTACTTCCACTTTATAGTACATCCTATCGAAAAAGTCTCCGGAACAGAAATTTCCTTGCTATCAAGAAGCTCATCAATTGCATTTCTTAAATACCTGTTTACAACTTTTTCCGGTTCGCGCCAGTTATCATCGATCTTTCCATGATACGCCAGTTTACGTTCATTATCAAACAAAAAAGTCTCCGGCGTATGAGTTGCTCCATACACCCCGGCTATTTTTTGTTCCTCATCTCTTAGATAAGGAAAATTAAATTGTTTGCTCTTTGCACGCTCGATCATATGATCGAAAGAATCCTCGGGATAATTGGTAATATCGTTGGAATTAATTGCAACAATCGATACTCCTTTATTCTTATAATAATATTGCAGCGCAATAATTCTATCTTCATACGCCTGAACGTAAGGACAGTGATTACAACTGAAAATAACTACTAATGCTTTACTATCCTTAAAAGAGTTTAAAGAATAAGTGCTTCCGTTTGTAGCCGGAAGGTTAAAACCGGGGGCATGAGAGCCAATTTTTAATTTTGATGTTGCCATTATATCTTCTCCTTTGCATTCATAAACTTTAGTAAATAAATTTAGTTATAAGTAAATTTTAATGTGATATGTTTAACTTTATTTCAATATTTATTTTGATTTTTCCTATGATACTCCCGGCACAAGATATAGAATTTTTAGAAAAGGTCAATTACGGGTATGAAAACTACCGTGAAAAAACAATTAATCACAGGCGGTTTAAACACTCCGACATTAAACCTCTTATTAAGAATTTGGAAAAGAAAAACTTTACCGTTAATAAGATTGGAGAATCTGCACAACACCGGGATATTTACCTGGTAAAGTGGGGTAACGGACCAGTCAAATTATTTCTATGGTCGCAAATGCATGGCGATGAGCCTACAGCAACTATGGCTCTTCTCGATATATTTAATTTTCTCAGCGGTAACGATTCGTTCAACGATTTCCGAGATTTGATAAAAAATAAATTAACCCTTTACTTTATGCCTATGGTTAACCCGGATGGGGCAGAGCTTTACCAGAGAAGAAATATTTTCGAAATAGATATAAACAGAGATGCCGTAAGGCAGCAAACCCCTGAAGGCAAATTATTAAAGGATGTATTCGATAGTCTTAAAGCAGACTTTGGTTTTAATTTGCATGACCAGAGTACGCGCTACTCGGTTGGTAATAGCTCCAAACCAGCAACTTTATCTTTTTTAGCTCCCACAATTGATTACGAGAAAAGCATCTCGCCTAAAAGAGAAGACGCTATGAAACTTATTTCAAGAATATTTAAGAATATTTCTCGTTTTATCCTGCGGCATATTGCCAGGTACTCCGACGAATTTGAGCCAAGAGCATTTGGAGACAACTTTCAGAAGTTGGGCACAAGAACAATACTGGTAGAATCGGGAGGTTATAAAAACGATCCGGAAAAACAATTCATAAGAAAAATCAATTTTCTTACTTTGTTATCTGCTTTCAAGAGCATTGCAGAAGAGTCATACAAAATTGAAGACACAAAAGTTTATGATGAAATTCCTTTTAACGAAAAATTTATAATGGATTTGTTACTTAGAAATCTTACCGTAAAAGAAGCTGGTAATGAATATCTAATTGATATAGGTATAAACAAGGAAGAAGTAAACTGGAATGAGGCTAAAGAATTTTATTTTACATCTTCTATTGAAGATCTCGGCGATCTCTCTGTTTATTATGGCTACGAGGAGTATGATTTAAAAGGAATGGAAGTCAGTAAAGGTAAAACTTATCCTGATGTTTTTAACTCGATATCCGATATAGAGAGTATAAACTTCCTAAAGCTTTATGAAGAAGGCTATACAAATGTTATTCTAAAAGATGAAAAAATTAAGCCTGGTCCAACCAAAATACCTTTGAACATTTACATTCAAAACGCACCCGATGAGTATGAAAATATTATGCTTACTCAAACTGCTAATCTTATTATCAGGGAAGAAAGAAAAGTAAAGTATGTTATTATCAATGGATTTATAATAAATCCTGAAGAAATCAATTTCAAAAACTGTAACGGGCTCATTTTGAAACAATAATTTGATTTAAAAATATTTAATGAACAATGATCATTCCTCCCTTCTTAGCAATATTTAATAAAAAAACCGGATCAAACTCAGAATTCAAAAAAAATACTATCCAACACTTAGATGTTCTTTACAACTTTGCTTTACGAATGACCGGGAACGAAAATGAGGCGGGTAAGCTTATCTTTGAAACATTTCGAAGAGCTATCCGTTTTTTCAATATGCTTGATGAAGAAACTGATTATAAAACATGGTTGTTTCGTGTTATAAAAAATGCTTATGAAGATCTTTATGGAAAACTCCCGGATAAGAAAGGATTAGAAAATGACGAGAATCTCTACGAAGAAATAAAAGAGCCGGATATCGACCATTTACATTTAGATAAGATTGCTTACAAGGATATTCCCAAAACTGAAATTGTTAAAGCTATTGCATCTCTCCCGGAAGATTTAAAAACAGTAATTGTACTTTCTGATATCGAAGATTTTACTAAAGAGAAAACTGTCGACTTTACTGATTCTCCCCTATCTGTTGTAAAGTCGAGATTATATAAAGCAAGGAAAATGCTTTTTAAAAAACTTTATGATGATGTAAAAGTAAAGGAAATCATCACAGACCTTGAAATTCAATCTTTTATCAAAAAGTTAATCTCAGAAAAACTAACGCAAGAACCTACTCCAGAACATATTAGAAAAAAAATAGCCAAATGGATAATGTAAAATCTTATTTACGACCATGGAAGAACGGGAATTATTCATACTTTACCCGCCAGCGTTGCTGAAAAAGTTATCAGATATTCCAAAACACCAGTTTTAGTCACAAAGGTGAAAGATACATCTAAGTGCCCGTAAATTCTTGATTATAGAGGCTATCTTCAATATATTTAACAGTTGTCATTGAAAAAATAAGGATGAGAATTGGCAAGGATTAAAAACGTCGAAGCTTTCTGCAGTTTTTGCAACGGCTTAAGAAAAATGGAATTAGCGGGAGAAGTAGTCGGGAACGAAAACAAAAGATGGGCTAAATGCAAAAAGTGCAAGCACACTATGATTATCGATTTACTTGAAGATGTAAAAGAAACAAAAGTTTCTCTCGAAGGAATTGAAAATAACGAGTGTATTAAATATTCCCCGCAGAAATCTTATGAGATCGGTCAATCAATCTATCATGAAAACTGGAACGACTTTGGTAAGGTAGTCGGCAAAGGGACCCTTTCAAACGGGCATAAATCGATTGCTGTTGAGTTTCAAAAATCGGGACATAAAAAATTAATTGAATCTTTAATAACTTAAAAAACCAATAAAGCGAGGTGAATTTTTTTGGTCGGTATATCCGTTGGCGAAAACGAATCCATTGATAAAGCGTTAAGAAGATTTAAAAAGAAATACGAAAGATCCGGGGTTCTTAAAGAATACAAAAAAAGAACATTCTTTGTAAAGCCTTCTGTAAAGAAACGAATGGAAAAGTTGAAGGCTCTGCGAAGAGCACATCGCGTGGAAAACATGGAATAGTTTTTCTGCCTCTTGAACAAAGAGGCATTTTTATTTTAAATCGATACTCGGCACCGAATTCTCTTTCCCCTTTATATTAAGATAATTTTTTTTGAAGTGAGCCGTAATAATATTAAAAGCCTGATCAACAGTATTACAAAAAGAAAACAGGTTTAAATCAGAACTGCTTATCACCCCGTGTTCAACAAGTCCCTTGAAGTTAATTATATTACTCCAGTATTTTTTATCATACACAACTAACAATAAATTCTTTTTAATTTTCCCTGTTTGAATAAGAGTAATGAGTTCAAAAAATTCATCCATTGTACCAAAACCGCCGGGAAAAACAATTAAAGCTTTGGCAAGATATGCAAACCAGAATTTTCTCATAAAAAAGTAATGAAATTCAAAACTTAAATCGGGAGTAACATATTTGTTGACAAACTGCTCAAAAGGAATACTTATGTTTAATCCTACTGAATAGCCGCCTGCCAGCTTTGCTCCTTTGTTAGCAGCCTCCATTATTCCGGGTCCACCACCGGTACAAATAATAAATCTGTTAGCCTGTGTTTTTAAACCCATTGACCATTCAGTTAATCTCTTCGACAGTTCAACTGCATCTTCATAATATTTAGACATCTTAACAAGATGTTGCGCACCTCTTAACTCTTCAGCAAGTTTCGATGTGCTTTTCGGGTTTATTGTTTTAAATTTGTTATAGACTTTATTTGCATCGCGGCGCGACATTAACCTGGCGGAACCGAAGAATACAATTGTATCCATTATTTTAAGTCTTCTGAACCTGCTTTGAGGGTGAATGAACTCTGAAAGTATTCTTAAAATCCTTGCATCTGAAGAGTTCAGGAATTCAATATCTGCATATGCTTTAAGTAAAGTTTTCTTTTTTAAGGATTTTTTTTCAGTCATAAAATTTTCCCGGATTAAATTGGTGAATAAAAAACTGATCTTTTTTCATAAAAATAAAATTTCTATTTTCGTTTTTAATTTCACAAATGTACGACATTGTTTAAAGGTACGCATAAAAATAAAATTATAAAGAAATATTCCAAATTATTTAGCTATATGCCCGGTTATTTTATGAGACTTTTCAGATTTTTATTTCTCTTCCTTTTATTCTCACTCACACTTTCAGCTTCATCAAAAGAGGAAATAAAGAACAAAATTGAGAATATACTTAGTAGATTACCCTTTACCACAAAAGCAGGTATACTTATACTTAATCCTTTAACCGAAGATACATTATATAGTCTTAATCATACGGCTTCAATGATACCCGCCTCAAACACTAAATTGTTTACAACCGCAACGGCTCTATCTGTTATGGGAGGAGATTTTGTACTTTCTACCAAACTTTTATGCGACGACAAAAACATTAACGACGGAACAATAGACGGTAACTTATATTTGAAGGGTTATGGCAATTCCGTTTTCACAGAAGAAGACCTGCAGGCAATGATTGAAGAGTTAAAAGATAAAGGAATAAAAAAAATTACCGGGAAAATTATCGGGGATGATACTTATTTTGACAACGTTTATACACGGGATGACTGGATAACGGATGAGGTTGCAAATGTAAAGCTGCCGCCAATATCTGCACTGGTAATAGACAGGAACAGGAAGATAATCCAAACAGTGCGCAGAGGGAGAATAAGAAATTACCTGGTTAATATAGAAGATCCCCCGTTTTATGCATCATCATTGTTACGTACTAAACTTATTGAATCGGGCATAGAGGTAGGGTCGGGTGCTGAAAAAGGAATTACGCCTGAAAATGTTAACATAATTTCCGAAAAAGGAATAACATTAAGAGAACTTATTAAAGAGACAAACAAGGAAAGTAATAATTTTCTTGCGGAATGTCTTTTTAAAACAATCGGTGCGGTTGTAAGTGGCGAACAGGGAAATTCTTTCTATTCAACACAAGCTATTATATCTTTTATTTCCGACAACGGAATTTTCTCAAACGGTACAACTGTAGTTGACGGCTCCGGTATTTCAAGGTTTGACCAGGTAACGGTAGGTGCAATTACAGGCTTGCTTGAAAAAATGTACTTTGATATAGCAAACTTTGACGACTTTTATAATTCGTTAAGTATTGCAGGTATAGATGGAACTCTTGAAAGAAGAATGATCGGAACACCTGCCGAAAATAATTTCCACGGTAAAACAGGAACCTTAAACGGAGTTTCTTCAATTGCCGGGTATCTATCCTGTGATAATGGCGAAGATCTAATTGTATCTATTTTCTTCGAGTTTAACAAAGGAGGAGCCCGTTTTCACAGAGATATTCAGGACAGTATAATTGAAGCTCTTTACAGTTTAAACCAATAAAGCCCGGAAAATCCGGGCTTCGCTATTGATTGTTAAATTTTCTTTATTGGTTTGGTTGTGTTTGCTGATTTTGATTTTGCTGAAAACTATTTTCATCTGGCACAGTTCGGGTTTGCGGCACATTCTGCTGACCCGATTGTTGAATGATACTTTCAATCTGGTCTGAAGAAGTCTGACCCGGCAGAAAGAATAAATTTATAATAATTGCCAGGGCTGAAAGTATCCCGCCTAACCACCAGGTAGCCTTGCTCAAAAAGTCGGCTGTTCGTCTTGTGCCAAAAACAGTACCCATACCGGCGCCGCCGAAGGTACCGGCTAAGCCGCCTCCTTTGCTGGATTGCATTAAAATAATAATTATCAAAAAAACAGCTATAATTCCACAAAGTGTTACCAAAATTGTATACATCCTATTTCTCCTTGTTTCACCGTAGCGGGGGAGGGATTCGAACCCCCGACACGTGGATTATGATTCCACTGCTCTAACCGACTGAGCTACCCCGCCCAGAAAATTTAGGCGGGAAATATAGCCAGATTTAGCTTTAGTTACAAAAAATTACAGGCTAATCCCTCTTAATATTTATTGCTTTCCATAAGTAATCAACCAATTCCTGCAAACCATAACCTGAGACAGCTGAGAAAACAAACAAAGGCGAATCGGCATTCTTAATCTTCTTTCTCCGAATCTTTTTTATCTCACTTTCTTCAATTAAATCTGCTTTAGATAATGAAACGATTTTGGTTTTTTCAGCGAGTTTTTTACTGTGACTTTTAAGTTCGTTAAGCAAAACATTGTATTCTGCCTGGTAATTTTCAGAAGTTATATCAATCAGGAACAGAAGAATTTTTGTTCTTTCAATATGTCTTAAGAATTTCAGACCGAGTCCTTTTCCTTCATGAGCACCTTCAATTATCCCGGGTATATCAGCAACTGTAAAGCTTTCAAAATTTTTGTAACGCACAATTCCAAGGTTGGGTTCGAGAGTGGTGAACGGATAATCTGCAATTTTTGGTTTTGCTGCCGAGATTTTGGATATAAGAGTAGATTTACCTGCATTGGGAAAACCAACAAGTCCGACATCGGCAATGAGTTTTAATTCTAAAATTAACTTTCTTTGTTCGCCCGGCTTTCCATCTTCTGCAAATCTTGGCGCCTGGTTCGTTGGGGTTGCAAAATTGCTGTTTCCCTTCCCTCCTTTTCCCCCTTTTGCTACAATTATTTCTTTTCCATCTTCACCAAGATCTGCAACAACCTTTTTTGTTTCTGCATCTTTAATTATTGCTCCAACAGGAACTTTTATAAGAATATCTTTCCCATTCTTACCATCTTTTAATGAAGAACCTCCCGGATCGCCGTCCTCTGCTTTATAAATTTTTTTATATCTGAAATCCAGCAAAGTTGATAAATTATGATATGCTTTAATAACAACACTTCCGCCGCTTCCCCCATTCCCTCCAGCCGGACCTCCTTTAGGCACATACTTTTCCCTTCTGAAAGCTACCGCACCGTTTCCTCCCTTCCCTGCACAAACTTCAATCTCGGCATAATCAATAAACATCAGTTAACCTGGTGGAAGTAATCTGAAACAGCATCTGTTAAAGCAACCGCCTCTTTGTTGTAAGGATTTATCCTGTATGTAAAAAAAACTGCTTTAAGTATTTCAGAAGCCTGGTCATAGTTATTGCACTCTTCCAATTTTTCCATCGTGCTGGTAAAATCTTCCCTATCTTCATTAAAAATCGTACCGATAATTTTTTCTATTTCTTTCTTACTCAAAAAACTGAAGATGTCTTTCCTGAACCTGGTTTTACGAGCGGTTGAAACTTCTTCGACTAATTCATCGGTTTCATTTCCTTCCGAAGTTTCCTCACCGGTTTTCATTTCCTCGATTTCATCCTGTCCTTCTATAATTTCTTCATCTAATACAGATTTCTGATCTGCTTTGTTCTTGCCGGAAGCCATTTCAAAAGTTTTATCTTTAGGCTTTCCTGGCTCCAAAGGTTTTTCTTTCTTTAAATTTGAAGAAACCGATATAGAAATGAGAACGGTCTTAAGTTCATTAATATCAACCTTTTTTTTACTATTCTTGTAAACTTTGTTTAAGCTTGTGTTATATTCATCCAAATTTTCCCCTTTAAGATATGTCTCGATCAGGTTAACAGGAACAGAAGATTTGTTCACAGCACCATCGTTATAAAAATCCGCTATCGAATCAACAGCATCGGCTATAATTACTTCTTCTTTTTGTAACAATAATTCATTATTAATTTTTTTTATTGTTAATTCAAAATCCTTACGATTAAAACTTAATAGCTTCTTCTTTACAAAGTATGAGTTAAGTATATCTCTCAAGTAATCGTAATAGTAGATATAATTAAGATAAGCCTTTATTTCGGCAGCATTTTTCGGTGCTTCATTATTCCTGAAAATTAAATTTATTAAAACAGGCACTGGATGAATTATATAGTTAACGTTAAATGCCACAGCTTTTTCAACAAATTTTTTAACTTCTTCAAACGAAAGTTTTTTTGACTTCTTAAGTTCCTCGGCTATGCTATTGAAATACCCGCTTAATTTTTCGCCTGAATAATCAAATGAAGAGTTTTCAAGGAGAATCTTGCGGTCTTTATAAATGAGATAATCCAGTTCGCCTGAAATGTATTTTATTATTGCAGGATGAAGCTCAAGGTTAACAAGCTTTTCAATTGTGAAGGAAGATCCAAGATTATTAATTTTATTTAAGTTATAATCGGTTATAAACTGTATCTCTTTTTCATACATATCCCGGTCTTTCACATTAATCCTTAGAGTGAAAATAAAAAAATCCCTGCTAAAAGAATAATATCGGCGCATTTCTTATTTACCTGTGAACAGGTAGTATAAGTACGACAACATAATAGCGTTTTGTTCGATTGTTAAACGGGATTGGAAAGATTAGTTTTATACTCAAGATAATGATTCAGAAGATAGAGAAAGAAAAGATGATTAAGATTTTTGCTACGATGTTTGAGACTTTGAATTTGCTGAGAATTCCTGACCGGGAAGGAACCTGGCGGAACTTCTGAATAAAAGGCTTTACATTCTGCTAAGTATGTATGAGTGATGAAAATATGAACAGAATGTTAATGAATGATAAAATGATGAGAATTTGAAAAAGTTTGTAAAGCCTGATTGAAATAACGGAGACCCTGCTGAAAATTCCCGATGTTTGTACTACTCTATTTGCCGAACCGAACACCAGATAAAACAGTAGGGTTTCTTGTTTTAAAGACTCTGTATAAATTCCCTTGTTCTTGACGTTCTAAAATTGAAGATCATATAACATCTAAATTCAATAATTGATTTTTCCCCAACAGCCTGCTAACTCTCGCTCAATTAATCCTGATCTCTGCCAGTACAGGCATATGATCGGAAGGATATCTACCATCAAATGTATCCATAATTATTTGATGCTTGTTAACTTCAATATTATTCCTGATAAAGATATAGTCAATTTTATTCCCTTCTTCCAGGAATCTTCCAAAATCGTTAAAAGTAATGTTTGAACCGGAGCTGTCGGTCTTAGCAATTTTTTGCGTATCGAATAAATAATTTTTCCTGCCCCCGGTAAGAATTTTATATCCTCCGAAATCAGCTTTGAAATTAAAATCTCCTGTTATTATAGCAGGAGTTTTACCTGTAACTTCAGCAACTTTATCGTTAAGAAGATTAGCGCTTTCCAGCCTTGCTATTCTACCTTTATGATCGAAATGAGTATTGAAATGATAAAAAGTTTTACCAGTAGTTTTATCTCTCAATTTTGCCCAGGTCATTATTCGGTTCAAAGCTGCATCCCAGCCGATAGATGGTTTTTCAGGAGTTTCCGATAACCAAATTGTCGAGTCTTCCAAAACCTCAAATCTTTTTTTATTATAAAAGATTGCTGAATACTCTCCTCCTTCAATACCATCATCTCTTCCAACACCTGCCCAGGTAAAATCGGGAAGTAACTTTGTTAAATCATCAAGCTGGATTTTTAATGCTTCCTGCAAACCTACAATATCTGCATTGTAAGTTTTGATAATTGAAGCAACCAGCTCTTTCCTGTTATTCCAGGAATTTATTCCTTCAGATTTTTCATCACCCGCA
>Ga0209640_10001001_pt1 | contig 23239 bp, 20 predicted proteins | sample RifCSP10_1_FD_184018 | JGI IMG/M metagenome (GOLD analysis project Ga0209640, IMG submission 184018) | Soil microbial communities from Rifle, Colorado - Rifle CSP2_sed 10_1 (SPAdes) (version 2) | ecosystem: Environmental > Terrestrial > Deep subsurface > Rock core/Sediment | place: Rifle... | reverse complement strand
TGATGGGGTGAAGGAGGCGGACCCGCCGGTCCGCGAGATCACCTTCGGGGATGCAATCCGCGAGGCGCTCGCCGAGGAGATGCGCCGGGATCCGAAGGTCGTGCTTCTTGGAGAGGACGTTGCCGAAGCGGGCACGGCATTCAAGGTTCTGAAGGGCCTCGTCGAGGAGTTCGGCAAGGGCCGTGTCATCGACACCCCGATCTCGGAGGCAGGCTTCACTGGCCTTGCCGTCGGCGCCGCCATGACGGGCCTGCGGCCGGTGGTCGACATCATGTTCGGCGACTTCATGACGCTCGTCATGGACCAGGTCGTCAACCAGGCAGCGAAGATTCACTACATGTCGGGCGGCAAGTGGAAAGCGCCGCTCGTGATCCGCGCGACGATGGGCGCCACGAGACGGTCGGCGGCGCAACACTCTCAGTCGCTGCATGCGTGGCCGAGCCACATTCCCGGTTTGAGGGTGGCGATTCCATCCACGCCGTACGACGCGAAGGGCCTGCTCAAGACCGCCATCCGCGACGACAACCCGGTCGTCTTCTTCGAGGACAAGATCAGCTACGCGAAAGTCAAGGGTCCTGTGCCGGATGACGACTACACGATTCCGTTTGGTGTCGCGGACATCAAACGCGAGGGGCGCGACATCACGCTCGTCGGCACGAGCAGCATGGTGCAGGTGGCGCTCGGTGCAGCGGCGATGCTGGAGGAAGTGGGCATCAGCGCCGAAGTCGTCGATCCACGGACCACGTGGCCGCTCGACGAAAAGAGGTTGATTGAATCCGCGCGGAAGACATCGCGCGCCCTCGTCATCGACGAGGGGTACTTCCGGTACGGCGTCACCGGCGAGATTGCGTCTGTCATTGCCGAGGGCGCCTTCTACGACCTCGACGGTCCGGTGCGTCGCATCGGCGCGCGCCATGTGCCAATTCCGTTCTCGCCGCCGCTCGAGGACGCGACGGTGCCCACCGAGCGAGACGTCTTCGATATGGCGCGGCAGATGTGCAATAGATAGCTGGTAGGTGGTAGCCGGTAGCTGGTAGTTGGTAGCCGGAGACCTTTAGGTCTCCGTGAGGTTCAGCCGAACCGACGTACGTGGGCCGGGTGCCGCGTAGCGGACCCGGCGCGGAGATTCTGGAAATGGCACTCAAGACCTTCGGCACGATGGCGGTGGACTGGGAGCAGCGGGTCGACTTCGACCGCCTGCGGCGGGAGCGGCTTGCGCGCATCAAGGGACTGTTGGCGAAGTCCTCGCTTGGCGCGTTGCTCTGCTTCGACATGAACAACGTGCGCTACATCACCGCCACGCACATCGGCACGTGGGCGCAGGACAAGGCCAGCCGCTTCACGCTGCTGCCGCAGAGTGACGAGCCGATCCTGTGGGACTTCGGCTCGGCCGCCCGACACCATCAGCAGAACTGCCCGTGGCTTGGTGAGCGCTCGCGGGCGGGCATTCCGTCGATGCGCGGCTCGATGACCCCTGAAATGGGACGCGAAGCCGACGTCGCCAGGAAAATCCGCATCGAGCTGGAGGCGCGCGGTCTCCTCAAGGAGCCGCTCGGCGTCGACATCGTCGAGCCGCCCGTCATGTTCGCGCTCCAGCGCGAAGGCATCACCGTCGTCGACGGTCAGGAGCTGATGTCCATCGCGCGCGAGATCAAGACGGTGGATGAGATGACGCTGCTGAACATGTCGGCAATGATGGTCGATGCCGCCTACTACGATCTCTACAAGGCGATGAAGCCCGGCATGCGCGAAAACGAGGCGGTCGGGCTCGTCGCCGGACGGCTGTACGACCTCGGCTCCGAGTACGTCGAGGCCGTCAACGCGATCTCGGGCGAGCGCTGCAGCCCGCACCCCCACGTCTTTTCCGATCGCGCGCTCCGGCCAGGCGATCCCGTCTACTACGACGTCCTTCACTCGTACATGGGATACCGCACCTGCTACTACCGTACGTTCTGCGTCGGTTCGGCATCGCGCGCCATGGTGGATGCGTACAAGCGCTGCCGCGACTATCTCGATGCGTCGATCGAGTTGATTCGACCCGGCCGGACGACGGCGGAGGTGGCGTCGGTGTGGCCGCGGGCGCAGGAGTTCGGCTTCCCGAATGAGGAGTCAGCCTTCGCACTGCAGATGGGCCACGGCATCGGCCTCGCCATCTGGGAGCGGCCGATGATCAGCCGACTCGTCTCGCTCGAGCATCCGCACGAGATCAAGCCCGGCATGGTGTTCGCGCTCGAGACGTTCTGGCCGTCCACGGATGGATGGAGCGCCGCCCGGATCGAGGAGGAGATCGTCGTCACACCGACCGGGCACGAAGTGATTACGCGGTTTCCCGCTGAGGAACTGCTTGTCGCTGGGGCTCCGTTCGTCACAGTGGGTGGGACGCTCCCGATCGTCCGTGAGACCGAGGCGCCGCCCAACCCGCAGGTCGTCGAGATGATTGCGGCGGCCGCACGCGCTGAAGCTGCTCACGAGAAGGTTGGCGCCGGAAGCTGATGGCAGTCAGTGTAGTGATGCCTGCGCTCGAGATGGCGCAGGAAACTGGAAAGCTCGTCGCCTGGCTGAAGAAGGAGGGCGATCACGTCCGGAAGGGCGAGATGCTCGTCGAAGTCGAGACCGACAAGGCGGTGGTCGAAATCGAGGCCGCCGGCGATGGTGTCCTCGCCGGCATCTCAGCGAACCCCGGCGATGTCGTCCCTGTAGGGCGCACCATCGCGTGGCTCGTGGCGCCTGGAGAGGCGCCTCCCGCCCAGACGCTTGTCGGCGTGCCGACCGCGCGGCGATCCGATGCGCCGGCCCCCCCCGCGAGCGCAGCCCGCGCCGGCGCCTCCGCCGGTGCCGTGCCTTCTGGGCCGCCGCGAATCTCTCCCAAGGCGCGACGCCTCGCACAGGAGCATGGCGTCGACATATCTGGACTGAAAGGCTCAGGTCCTGGCGGCGAAATCCTCGCCGACGACATTCTCAAGGCCGCACAGCAAGTCCGGCTGCCGCCTTCGCCGCTGCGCGGCTTCGGCGAGCCAGGGAAGCCGGACACTACGACGGTTGATTCTCGGCGCGATTCCCACGACGCGTCCGGCTCTGGCCACGGTGACTCGTACGTAGTGTCCGGCTTTAGCCGGACCGATACGTCCAGAACCGAACCCCTCACTTCGATCGGCCGCTTGATGGCCGAGCGCACCACGCAGAGCTGGACGACCGTTCCTCATTTTTTTGTTACGTGCGAGATCGACGCCGGCGCGCTGAACAAGGCGCGCGAAACGTTGCTTCCGGAGATCGAGCGTTCGCACGGCGTGAAGGTCACCCATACCGACCTGATGGTCGCAGCCGTGGCTCGAACGCTACGACGTCACCCGCGGTTGAATGCCAGCTGGACCGCGGACGGCATCGTCGAGCACGCGGACGTGAATGTTGCGCTCGCGCTGGCGGTGGAAAACGCTGTCGTCACCGGAGTCATCCCGGGCGCCGACCGCGCAGCAATTGCGGAGATCGCGGTTCGCCGTCGAGATCTGTCGGAGCGCGCTCGGGCGGGCCGGTTGAGGCCGGACGACATCGCTGGCGCCACTTTCACGATCAGCAACCTTGGGATGTTCGACGTCGGAGCGTTCACCGCCATCATCGTGCCGCCACAGGCCGCAATCCTTGCGGTGGGCGCGATCGTCGATCGGGTAGTACCGGTTGACGGCAAACCCGGCATCAGGGCGATGATGACGCTCACACTCTCGTGCGATCATCGAGTGATCGACGGCGTGCGTGCGGCAGAGTTTCTCCGCGATCTCGCCGCCGCGCTGCACGAACCCCGGCTTTAACACGTGATGCTCGGCTTTGGCTTCCACGTATGTAGTGTTCGGCTTAGCCGGACCCGAGCGTCACATAGCCCGAGCGTCACATAGGTAGTGTCCAGCTTCAGCCTGACCTGAGGTTCACATGCAAACCACCGCAGCTCCCACCATCGTAAAACTCACCGATCCGAAACTGTTCCGGCAGGCGTGCTACATCGATGGCGCGTGGCTGGACGCGCGACCCGACGCGGCAATCAGCGTCGACAACCCGGCCACCGGCGACACCATCGGCATCGTTCCAAGGCTCGGCGCATCGCAGACGAGCGTCGCGATCGAGGCTGCCGGCCGCGCGTTTCCAGGCTGGCGCAGTAAGACGGCGAAGGAACGCGCGCTCGTCATGCGCCGCTGGTTCGAGCTGATGATGGCCAACCAGGAGGATCTGGCGCGGCTCATGACCATCGAGCAGGGGAAGCCACTCGTCGAGTCGCGCGGGGAAGTGTTGTACGCGGCAGCGTTCCTCGAGTGGTTCGGCGAGGAAGCGAAGCGGGTCTATGGCGACACCATTCCGGGTCATCAGAGAGACAAGCGCATCGTCGTGATCAAGCAGCCGATCGGCGTCGTGGCGTGCATCACGCCGTGGAACTTCCCGCTGGCGATGATCACGCGCAAAGCGGGTCCCGCCATCGCTTCGGGTTGCACCGTCGTCCTGAAGCCGGCGTCCCAGACGCCGTTTTCCGCGCTTGCGCTGGCGGAGCTGGGCGAGCGGGCGGGAATCCCGAAGGGCGTGCTCAACGTGATTACGGGTACCGCCGACGAGATCGGCCGCGAGCTGACGTCGAACCCCGATGTGCGGAAGGTGTCGTTCACCGGTTCGACGGCGACGGGGAAGCTCCTCATGGCGCAATGCGCCAGCACCGTGAAGAAGATTTCGCTCGAGCTGGGCGGCAACGCCCCGTTCATCGTGTTTGACGATGCGGATCTCGATGCGGCGGTGGAGGGTGCGATCGCGTCGAAGTACCGGAACACGGGGCAGACGTGCGTGTGCGCGAATCGCATCTTCGTACAGGACGATGTGTACGACGCGTTTGCGGCGAAGCTGACAGACGCGGTTCGGAAGCTGAAGCCGGCGCCCGGGCTGGAGGAAGGGGCAACTCAGGGGCCGCTCATCGACGATCGCGCTGTGCAGAAAGTGGAAGAGCACGTTGCCGATGCTGTGGCAAAGGGCGCGCGGGTGGTCAGCGGCGGCCGGCGTCATCCGCTGGGCGGCCGTTTCTTCGAGCCGACCGTGCTTGCCGACGTCGATACATCGATGCTCGTAGCCCGTGAAGAGACGTTCGGCCCTGTCGCACCGCTCTTCCGGTTCCGGACGGAAGAGGAGGTCATTGCGCTCGCCAACGACACGCCATTCGGATTGGCGGCCTACTTCTACGGCCGCGACATCGGCCGCGTGTGGCGTGTGGCGGAAGCGCTCGAATCGGGGATGGTCGGCGTCAACACCGGAATCATCTCGACCGAGGTGGCGCCGTTCGGTGGCGTCAAAGAGTCCGGCCTCGGGCGCGAAGGATCGAAGTACGGCATCGAGGAATTCCTCGAGGTCAAGTACCTCTGTTTCGGCGGGATCTGACGCAAAAGGGCACTTGAGTCGAGTATCCCGGGTCCTGTCGCCGTGTCTCCCCACCCGGCGCCACCCGCCCATAAGAACATCCTCGACTCAAGTGATCTTGGCGTCAGTTCGGTCGCGCCCTTCGCGAAGGATGGCACAGCCTGCGGTGTGCTTCGGTCGCGCACCAGGCCGAGCTCGGGGCAAACTGGGAGAAAATGAAGACGGGACAACCCTTGGAGAGCATCGCTCCGTTGCAGGAGAACACATCATGAGGTATCTGCCGGGCCGTCAGTCGGGCCGAATACCGCGGCGACTTCCGAATTCGGGTCACGTTCAATGATGACTCCCAGAACACGATCGACTTTCGGCAATGGCTAGAGGGCCCGATGTTCGAGCCGCTCAAGAATCCCGAGTACTTTGAGCGGTTCTTCGTGGACGGCGGCACCATCGTATGGCCCAACGGTGCCGACATGGCACCAGAAACGTTGTACGAGATTCCAGGCCGCAAGGCGCGGCCGAACCGGCGCTCGCAGCCCACGAGGGCGCAGCGCGCGTCCCGCCAGAAGCGCAGGGTCCGTGTGCGCCTTCGCGGCTGAAGCGGGACGTTTGGAGCGACTTCGACATACCGATGAGATATTCACGGCTGGCAGCGGCAACGTTCGGCATCACGGCACTGTGTGGGCTAGGTGTGACGGCACATGCCGCCGAGATCAAGGTCCTGAGCGGCAACGGCGCACGCGTGGCAGTCGCCGAGCTCTGCGCGCAGTTCGAACGCGCAACCGGACACAAGGTGACGATCCGCTTCGAGGTGAATCCACAGGTACAGCGGAAGATCGAGGAAGGCGAAGCGTTCGACGTCGCCATTCTCAACCCTCCGGTGCTCGATGCGCTCATCAAGCAGGGCCGGATTGTCGCCGAGACGCGCGCGGTCATCGGCCGCAGCGGAATCGGGGTCGCGGCGCGGGCGGGCGCCCCGCCGCCTGACATTTCCTCCGTGGCTGCGTTCACGCGCACGCTGTTGAACGCCAGTTCCGTCGCGTACCCGGGCGAAGGCGCCAGCGGCCGATACTTCGTCAGTCTGGTCGACCGTCTGGGCATTGCCGCGGAGATGAAGCCGAAGATGCGCCCGATGCCAGCGGAATACAACGTGGAGGTGGTCGCACGCGGCGAGGTGGATCTTGTCGTCGTAGTGGCATCGCGGATCTCGGGCGTCCCAGGCGTACAGCTCGTGGGCCGGATTCCGCAGGAGTTGCAGACGTGGATCGGGTTCACGGGAGGGGTGAGTACGGCGGCGAAAGAGACCGAGGCGGCGCGGGCGCTCCTCCGGTTCCTCACTGCACCCGCGGCTGCGCCGGTCCTTCGGGCCGCAGGCATCGAGCCGTTCGTGGAGTGAGCATGCGCATCCTCATCGTTGGCGCCGGCACGGTTGGTTCAGCCGTGGCGGCAGCCCTCAGGGACCGGCACGAGCTGGTGCTCGCCAGTGTTCAAAGCTCTCCCGAACAGGTCGATATCGCGAATCCGGAATCGATCCGCGCGCTCTTCCATCGCGTTGGACCAGTGGACGCGGTGGTCGGTGCGGCCGGGCGTGCCGTGTGGAAGCCGATCAACGAGCTTGCAGATGGCGATTTCGAGTTCTGTTTCAGAAACAAGCTGATGGGACAGGTAAACCTGGTGCGCTACGGATTCGACTCTGTGGCTGACAACGGCTCGATCACGCTGACGGCCGGATTCCTGGCGCGGCATCCCGCCCCGGGTTCGTCGGCCGCGAGCCTGGTGAATTCGGCGCTCGAAGGCTTCGGCCGCGCGGCGGCGCTCGAGGCGCCGCGGGGCATCCGGGTCAACGTCGTGAGCCCATCCTGGATCACGGAGACGCTGCAGAAGCTCGGGCGCCCCTTGACGGGCGGGGTGCCGGCAGCCGTCGTCGCTCACGCATACGTTCGCAGCGTCGAAGGAACACAGACCGGGCAGGTCATCGACCCGAGAGATTAGGACGCGCGCGTGTTCAGGACGGCACGTGGCCGAACGCGATGATCACCATGAAAATTCTCGAGGCGCAGTCATGGGAACAGACTACGTAGTCGTGTCAACCGTTCAGGGTCAGTTTGCCGAACAACAGGTACGCGCGTTCCTCGAGGCGCACGGCATAGCGACGCACGTACGAGGTGAGACGCTCCGGACCACGCACGGCATTTTCATCGACGGAATCGGAGCCGTAGACATTCTCGTGGCGCCTGACGCCGCCGACCGCGCGCGCGAGCTGCTCGCGTGCGCCGATCGCGGCGAGCTCGCGCTCAGTGACGAGCAGGACCCCGACACCCTCCCGTAGAGACGCGATGGGCTACATCGAGGCTAATCTGCTACCCGACGAGACGGTGGTGCTCAGGGCGAGGCTCCATTGGCTGATCTTCGGAAAGGCCACGCTGGTTGTGGCCTTGGGCATGATCCTGCTCGCCGTCGAGCCGACCGTTGGCACTCTCGTCGTCCTCGTCGGGCTGGTGATGTCGCTGCCCGCCTGGATCGCGTACAAGACGTCTGAGTTCGGTGTGACCACCAAACGGGTCATCGTCAAGGTCGGCCTCGTTCAGCGACAGACGCTGGAGCTGCTCCTGCGGCAGGTGGAGGCAATCTCGGTCGATCAGAGCATCATGGGCCGCATGTTCGATTACGGCTCCGTCACACTGAGCGGAACGGGCGGCGTCCGTGGAGTGTTCCACAACATCGCCGAACCCCTGGAGTTTCGTCGAAAGATTCAGAGTCAGACGGCCTGAGCCGGGTCCAAAAGGATCCGGTCTACGGTTCGAGCTCCTGGCCGCTCCGATCCGGCAGCGTGAAGATCAGCGCCGCCGCTAGCAGGAAGAACGCAGACGTAATCCCCAGCGCGAGGCCGATGCCGATGCCCGGCAGCGTCGCCGCCGCGCCAATCGTGTACGGCGCCAACGCGCCCGCTATCCGTCCGAGGTTGTAGCTCGTCCCCTGGGCCGTTGCGCGCACGGCCGTCGGAAAGAGCTCGGCGATAAAACTGCCGAACATGCTGAAGTAGCCGTGGCCGAAGTAGCCGAGCACGGGGCCGAGCAGCATGAGCAACATCGGGCTTCTGGCCATCTGTCCGTAGATCGGGACCAGCACGGCTGCCGCGAGCATGAACAGAATAAACGTCCGCCGACGGCCGAGACGGTCGGCGATGAACCCGAAGGTGAGATAGCCGAGGTACGCGCCGATCTGAACCGGGATGATCCATCCAAGCGATCCGACCACGCCCATGCCGGCACCGCCCTGCGACACGGGTCGGGCGAGAAACGCAGGCAGCCAGAAGAAGATGCCCCAGTACGCAAACTGCACCGCCGATCCGAGCAGGATGATCAGCAGCGTCCGGCCGAAAAGATCGCGCCCGAAAATCACGCTGAACGGGTTTCCGACTCGTGTCGCAGCTCTACGCTTGCTCCATGCTTCGGGCTCCTGGACGTTGCGCCGAATCCACAAGGTGAACACCGCGGGCAGCACCCCGACGACGAAGAGCCACCGCCACGCGTCAGGTCCCGCGCCGGGCGCTCCCAGCACCAACGCCGCGATCAGCGCCGCAGCGATGTAGCCGATCGCCCAACCGGACTGCATGATGCTGATCGCCTTGTTCCGATGCGCCGCTGGCCACGTCTCGCTGATCAGCACAGCGCCCGACGCCCATTCGCCACCCATGCCGATGCCGAGGAGGGCGCGCCAGAGCAGCAGCTGCACGACGCTCTGGGACGTGGACGCGCCGAGCGATGCGATCGAGAAGAAGAGGATCGTGGCCATGAGCGCACGCGTGCGCCCGACACGATCGGCCACGTAACCGAAGATCACTCCGCCGACGCCCGACATCACCAGCGTGATCGTGCCTAGCATGCCGGCGGTCGCGTCGTTGAAGCCGAAATATGTCCGCAGCTGTCCGATTGCCATCGCGTACAGCATGAAATCCATGGCATCGAGCATCCACCCTAACTTCGCGGCGGCGAGCGCGCGCCATTGATCCGGACGAATCGTGCGGTACCACGGCGCCGATGCATCGACTGCGGCTGAGTACGCGGGCGCGGGTGGCATGAATAGCGCGGGAGCCTATCATAGGTTTCTGCTACACTTCTCTTTTCTCACCTGCAGGGCTCCCCTTCATGGCCGACACTGTCGTTGCTGCTGCGGAACGTACGCTTCCGCACAACCTCGAAGCCGAGCGCTCCATCCTCGGCGCCATCCTCGTTCATAACGACGCGTTCAACCTGGCAGCCCAGGTCATCGACGCGCGCGATTTCTACCGCGACGCGCACCGTCGCGTCTTCACGCGGATGGTGGCGCTGAACGAGCGCGGGCATGCAATCGACTTCGTCACGCTCAAAGAGGAGCTCGTTCGAAGCGGTGAGCTCGATGACGTCGGCGGGCCGGCCTACATCGCCTCGCTGGCCGACGGCGTTCCGCGGGCGACCAACGTCGAGTACTACGCGCGCATCGTCAAAGAGAAATCAACGCTGCGAAACCTGATCTTCGCGGCGAACAAGATCCTCACCAACGCCTACGAAGCCGACCAGGATTCCGACCTGATTCTCGACGAAGCCGAGAGCGCCATTTTCGCCGTCGCCGACGACCGGCTGAAGGCCGGCTTCATGCCGATGAGCGATCTCGTGCGGGAGAGCTATCCCAAGATCGAGCAGCTTTTCGAGCACAAACGGCTCGTGACGGGGGTGCCCACCGGATTTGTCGATCTCGACACGATGACGCGAGGCTTTCAGGCCGGCGACCTGATCATCATCGCGGCCCGTCCCTCGATGGGCAAGACGAGCCTCGCGCTGAACATCGCGCAGCATCTCGCGCTGCAGGCAGACCACACGGTGGGCGTGTTCAGCCTTGAAATGTCGAAGGAGTCGCTGTTTCTCCGTGTCCTGACCTCGGAAGCGCAGATCGACAGCCATCGGCTGATGACGGGCGCGATCGGACAGAAGGATTACGGCCGTATCTCGCACGCGCTCGAAATGCTGAGCGCGATGCGGCTGTACATAGACGATTCCGCCGGCATCAGCGTCCTCGAGATGCGCGCCAAGGCGCGCCGCCTCAAGGCCGAGCACGGCTTGAGCCTGCTCGTTGTCGATTACATTCAGCTGATGAGCACACGTGGGCGCTTCGAGAACCGCACGCTCGAGCTCGGTGCAATTTCTCGATCGCTCAAGGGGCTCGCCAAGGAGCTGAACGTCCCGATCGTCGTGCTTTCGCAGCTCAGTCGTGCCCCTGAGTCGCGCTCCGATCATCGCCCGCAGCTCTCGGACCTGCGCGAATCCGGTGCGCTCGAACAGGACGCCGACGTCGTCATCATGATCTACCGCGAGGACGCGTATAACCGCGATCCGAATCATCCGGATGCAGGGACCGCAGAGCTCATTCTCGCCAAGCAGCGAAACGGTCCCACTGGCATCGTGCGCCTTGCGTTCCTGCGCGAGCAAACGAGATTCGCCAACCTCGCGGCAACCGCCTAGTGGAGCATGACGATCACAAAACACCGAGACACCGAGACACAGAGAAACTCTAATAATTTTCCTCGGTGCCTCAGCGCCTCGGTGTTGCCATATTCAGTATCAAGTGAACCCTGGGATTAGATGATCCGCAGTACTGTCGCGCGCATCGACCTCGCGGCGCTGCAGTCGAATTTCCGCGCGATTCAACAGTTTCTCGCCGACCAGGGTTCGCCCCACGCCAGCGCTCCCGCGGTCATCGCCGTCGTCAAGGCGAACGCATATGGCCATGGATCGGAGCGCGTTGGCGTGGCGCTCGAGCAGGCGGGCGCCACGATGCTTGCGTGCGCCGACATCGAAGAAGGCATCGTCTTGAGGCGGGCGGGTGTGACGCGTCCGATTCTCGTCTTTGGCGCGTTGAGCGTCAGCGATCTCGACGGCCTGTTCGACTATGCGCTCACCCCAACGATTTCCACGCCGTCGGCTGCACGAGCGGTGCAGGCAGCCGCAGCCAAACGCAAGACGATGTGCGCGTACCACTTGAAGATCGACACCGGCATGAACCGGCTGGGATTTCGGTACGACAACCTGCGCCGCACGCTGCCCGACGTGCTGAGCAGTCCGAATCTGCGTCTTGAAGCGATATACACCCACTTCGCCACGGCTGACGATCCAGAGCACGCCCTGTTCAACGAACAACGCCTCCGGTTCGAAGAGGCGTGCAAAAACGTCAACGTGCGCGCGCTGCGGCATGCGGCAAATAGTGCTGCGCTGCTGCGTGATTCGCGCGTGTGGTACGACATCGTCCGGCCAGGTTTGCTGCTCTACGGCATCGTTCCGCCGCCGCTGGCGTCGACGATTCCTCTGAAACCGGTGATGTCGCTGACCAGCCGCGTCGTCGCCGTGAAGGGATTGCGTTCCGGGGAAGCAGTCGGGTACGGATCTCGCTTCACGAACACAGCGCCGGCAACGGTTGCCGTGGTGCCGGCAGGCTATGCCGACGGTCTCGACCTTCGGCTCGAAGGACGGGGTCAGGTGCTCGTTCGCGGTCGGCGTGTGCCGATCGTCGGCGCCGTGTCGATGGACATGATGACAATCGACGTCACGAGCCTCGACGAAGTGCAGCCCGGTGACGAGGTGGTCATCATCGGGCGGCAGGGTGGCGAGTCGTGGCAGCACATCGACGTGCGCGAGATGGCGGCGGCCATCGGCAGCATTCCGTACGAGATCGTGTGCCGGATAGGTGCGCGGATCGAACGACAATACACATGAACAGAGTCAGTGCCTGGTGCTTGGTGCCTGGTGCTTGGACAGTGCATGATCCGTCGGGCGAGCGGTGCACCAAGCCGCTTCCAAGCACCAAGACCGCACCAAGCACGAGGCGCCAGGCACGAAGCACCAAGTCGAGGCACTGGAGTTCCGACATGAAGGAGAAAGTCGTATTCGTCTGCCAGGAGTGCGGCGCGCAGTCGCCCAAGTGGATGGGGCGTTGCGCCGAATGTGGCTCGTGGAATTCGTTGGTGGAAGAGCGCGTCGGCGAATCATCTGCCGCCGCGACCGCAGGCACCAACAGGTACAGACAGCTCGGCGCCGGCGGGTCCGCAAAGCTGTACGCGGATGTTGACATAGCCGACGCGCTGCGGCTGTCGACCGGGATCGACGAATTCGATCGGGTACTGGGTGGCGGCATCGTCCCAGGGTCGCTGGTGTTGCTTGGCGGCGAGCCGGGCATCGGCAAGTCGACGCTGCTGCTGCAGGCAGCCGCCCACTTTGCGCGGGAAGCCGGCCCGGTGCTGTACGCCTCCGGTGAAGAATCGGAGCATCAGATCAAGAGTCGCGGCGACCGGCTGGGCGTCGGCGAAGCACCGCTCTATCTGCTCTCTGAAACCTGCATCGAGCGCATCCTCGAAGAGATTGCACGGCTCACGCCAGCGCTCGTCGTCGTCGACTCGGTGCAGACGGTCTTTTCAATGAGGTTTCAGTCGGCGCCCGGGAGCATTGGCCAGGTGCGTGAAGCGGCAACGCAGTTTCTCTTTGCTGCGAAGGGCCAGAACATTCCCGTCGTGCTCGTCGGCCATGTCACGAAGGACGGCAGCCTTGCCGGACCCAAAGTGCTCGAGCACGTCGTCGATACGGTCCTGTATTTCGAGGGGGAGCGCCATCATTCGCATCGCGTTGTTCGCGCTGTCAAGAACCGCTTTGGTGCGGTCAGCGAGCTCGGCGTCTTCGAGATGACGGGCGCCGGCCTCCGCCCCGTGCCCAACCCCTCGAAGCTGTTTCTCTCGGAGCGAGCCTCGGGCACTCCGGGGTCCGCCGTGCTGTGCTGCGTCGAAGGGTCGCGTCCAATCCTCGTGGAGGTCCAGGCGCTTGTCAGCGCCAGCACGTACGGAAACCCACGGCGCATGGCGATCGGGCTCGATCAGAATCGCGTCTCGCTGCTTCTGGCGGTGCTCGAAAAACGGGCGGGGTTGACCCTCGCGGGTGACGACGTCTACGTCAATATTGCGGGCGGAATGAACGTGGAGGAGCCGGCCGCGGACCTCAGTGTGGTGGCGGCGATCGCGTCCAGCGTCCGCAACCGGAGCCTGGCGGACTCGACGGCCGTCTTTGGCGAAGTCGGTCTGAGTGGAGAAGTCCGCGGCATTCCCCAGGCGCCTTTGCGCGTCCGGGAAGCCGTTCAGATGGGGTTCACACGCGTGGTGATGCCAGCCGTGAACATCGACTCGCGCGATCCGTCGCTTCAGGTGGACGGATGCGAGCTGGTAGGGGTCCGGACGGTGGGAGAAGCGCTGGATCAGCTCTTGACTTGATTTTCTGCGCGCGCGGCTCTAAGGTTCCACCATTCATAGAAGGCTTTCCCTTGGGGGCGTGATGGCTTGGTACATCCTGGCGCGTGCGGTGTTCGTGGCGGCGGTCGGCTATTCGGCCTTTCAGGTCCCGCCTTTCAGCGGCGTCGGTCTGGTGCCGAATGTCCTCTTCGGCGTGGTTCTCGCCGCGCTGATCGTCGTCCTCGAAATGCGGCTCAGGACCGCGCCGGTGACGCATGTGCTCGGCGCGCTGCTTGGGGGCGCCATCGGGCTGGGCGCGGCAAAAGTTCTCGGTGACGCGTTGTACTGGGCCAATCTCGGGGACGACCGAGTGGTCTTCCTGCACAGCCTCATCCTGCTCGCGCTGCCGTACCTCGGACTGGTCATGGGAGCGCGCAAGGGCGAGTGGCTCGAGCCTTCCAACCTGATCGGATTGTTTCGGTCCGCAGGCCCCCGCCGGCGCTACAAGATTCTGGACACGAGCGTCATCATCGACGGCCGCATCGCTGACCTTTGCGAAACCGGATTCATGGACGGCACGCTCGTCATTCCGCAGTTCGTCCTGAAGGAGCTGCAGCTCGTGGCCGATTCGTCGGACTCCATGAAGCGAAACCGTGGCCGGCGCGGGCTCGACATCCTGCAGAAGGTTCAGAAGATGTCCGGCGTCGACGTCACGGTGTCCGACGTCGATTTTCCTGACATTCGCGAAGTCGACCTGAAGCTCATCGAGCTTGGCCGCACGCTGCAGGGAAAAATCGTCACCAACGACTTCAACCTCAACAAGGTTGCGCAGCTCCGGGGCGTCGAAGTGCTCAACATCAACGAGCTCGCGAATGCGCTCAAGCCCGTCGTGCTGCCAGGCGAGCTGATGAAGGTGTTCATCCTGAAGGAAGGCAAAGAGTACAACCAGGGAGTCGCGTACCTCGATGATGGGACGATGGTTGTCGTGGACAACGCGCGCAAATTGATTGGCAAGACCATCGACGTCGTGGTGACGAGCGTCCTTCAGACGACCGCGGGCAAGATGATCTTCGGGCGGTTCATCGATTCCGCCGCGGCAGGTCAGGCCGCGGCCGCGCCGCCATCGGCCGTCGTGGACAGCCGTGTGCGGCCGCAGATTCCACCGGGCGCAGCGGCGGCGGGCAAGTAAGAGCACGGTAATTCAAAATTCAAAATGCAAAATGCAAACGCCAATATCAATTTGGGCTGTGTTTGCATTTTGAATCTTGCATTTTGAATTTCACGTGCCTCCGTATCATTGGTGGCGGACCGTTTTCTTCCTGATTCCGGCCATCACTCTGTACACGATCATTCTCGGGACGCTGTCGCTGGCGTCGAGCCTCTTCGATCGGCGGGGGTACTTCGCGCACTGGTGCGCGCGAACCTGGTCGCGCCTGATTCTGCGCACGACCGGGGTGACCGTCGATGTCAGCGGCCTCGGTCGCCTTGCGGTCGGCCGGACCTATGTCTTCGTCGCGAACCACCAGAGCATTTACGACATACCAATCCTGTTCTGGACGCTGCCGTATCAGCTCCGGATCATCGCCAAAGAGTCGCTGGGCCGTTTTCCGTTTCTTGGATGGCACCTGCGGCGCACGGGCCACATGCTCGTCGATCGCGCACGGCCAGACCGCACGGCGGTTTTCGCGTGGGCCTCTTCCTTGACCTCGAAGGGACTGTCGCTCATCGTGTTCCCCGAGGGCACCCGCAGCCGCGACGGCCGCGTCGGACGGTTCAAAGGCGGCAGCTTTTATCTGGCTCTCGAAGCCGGCTTGCCGATTGTGCCGCTATCGGTTGTCGGGAGCCGCCACGTGATGTTGAAGGGCCGCCTTGCGACCTATCCCGGCCACGTGCGGCTTGTCGTGCACGAACCGATTCAGACCGTCGGCATGGCGGGTACTGACTCCAGGAAGTTTGCCGAGCAGGTCCGGCAGGTCATCGCGCCGGATGCCCACGCAGACGTGACGCTACATGAGGCTCACAGTCGCACCTGAGCTCGCATCCATCGTTCGGCCAGGCGTGCTGTGGCTGCGTGACGCCGTCGTGACGGAGGCAGCCTCGCGTCTCGACGCGCCGCTTGGTGCAGCCGAAGCGGCAGTGCGTTCGAATCCCCCGGAGGAGATTGCTGCCGTGCGGACGATGTACAAGCGTGTGGGCATCGATCCCACCAAACGGCGGCCATCGTCCGAGGCGTTGCTGCGGCGCGTGCGCAGGGGCGACCCGCTGCCGCGCATCAATTCCATGGTCGACGTCTGCAACTGGTGCTCGCTGGAGTTTCAGCTGCCGTATGGGCTGTACGATGCCGCTCATATCGAGGGCGATGTCGTGCTGCGGCTCGGGCTCCCGGGTGAGTCATATCCCGGCATCCGCAAGGACGACGTGCACGTCGGTGGACGGATCACGCTCGCGGACAGTCTTGGTCCGTTCGGCAACCCGACATCCGATTCGGCCCGCACGATGGTGACGACCGCGACGACCCACGCCCTTGTCGTCGTGTTTGCCCCTTTCGAAGTTGACCAGCGGCGGTTGTCGCACGTGCTCGACGTCACGGCGCAGCGGATGGAGGAGTTTACTGGCAGTGTGAGGTCATCGGACCCCGGGTCCGCCTGAAGGCGGACACTACGTACGCAAAAGTCGTCGTACGTCGTGAGGCGTCGCACGTCAAGACCGCGGTTCAACGTTGGTCCCCGTACGGTAGGTCCTCGTACGTAGGTCCTTGTACGTAGTGTCCGGCTTTAGCCGGACCGTGATGCGCGGATCTCGTCGACGAGATCGACGATGACATGAACGACGGCTTCCGGCGCATCGAGTGGAATCCAGTGGCCGCTGTTGGCGACGATGACGTGGCGTCCGCGCGTAGACAGCCGCGCCAGCGCCGCGTCGGCGCGCATGCGTTCCTCTTTTGCATTCGCCGCCGTGACGACGACCAGCGGGAGGTCGGCGTAGTGACTCGGTGCTTCGCGCGACACCTCGCGAGCGCTTTCACCGATCGACTCGATCTGGCTCCCAAGCGCCTCGAAAAATTTGGGTTGCGTCCACATCTGTTTGAGGATGCGCCGCGTTTCGGGCGGCAGCTTCCACACCGGAGCGAGGATCGTTTCATCTGCGCGCTGAAGCCTGCCGCGGCTGACCACTTTGACGAGCGCCCACGCCGTTCCGACGGCACCGAGGCTCACGAGCGTCGATATCGCTCGGCCCACGCCGAGTCGCGCCGCCTGCGCGCCGTGGCGGCAGAGACGGACGCCGCGGGCGATCTGCTTTCGCTGTTCTTCTGACGGATCTATCCACTCTTCGGAGTGCGCGGGCTCTATGAGCACGAGTCCTGCGACCGCGCGAGGATGACGCGCGGCCAGCAGTCGCATGACGAGGCCACCATACGAATGGCCGACGAGCACCCACGGAATCGGGACCCCAGCGCGCTGCAGCAGTTCCTGCAGCTCGTTCGCGATGCGGCCGGCCGTTCGGGGCCGCGGACCGCTGTCGCTCCAGTTGAAGCCCGCGCGATCGTAGGTGCATGCGCGGGTTGCTGCCGCGACACCTGAAACCACCAGACTCCAGCTCAGCGACGACGCGCCGAGGGCGGCGTCGAAGACAACGACAGGCGTTCCTTCACCCTGGGACCGAAGGTGAAGCTTGTGCGTGCCGACATCGACCAAGCGGCCCGGAGGCGCGGGAAACCGACGAGCTGTGCTCACGTTCTGCGGCATGTCGGCAATATTCCTGCAGCGCTGCACAGTATGAATCGTCTCAGCCGTTCAGCTGTGGCCTGGGTGCTTCTTCTGCTCAGTGCGTCCGCCTGCCTTCGACCGAACATTCGTGCGACCGTCGAAGACCCCAGCGCTGTTCAGATTGCACAGATCTGGGAGGCGCCGACGGATCTCGAGGAGCGCGATCTGTTTCACGGTCCAGGCGGATCATCGCTGATGCCCGATCCGTCGCTGCCGCTTGAATTCATCTCCGAGGATCGCAGCGGGTACAGCCCGGGATATGACGTGCGTGACGCCGAAGGCGTGACGTGGTCTGTGAAGCTCGGGCCAGAAGCGCAGCCTGAAGCCGCCGTCTCACGCCTCTTGTGGGCGGTCGGGTTTCATCAGCCGCCCACGTATTACCTGCCGACCTGGACGATGACCGGCGGCCCCCGTGGGCACAAGCCGCCCGGACGGTTTCGTCCCGACCTCGCTGGTTGGAAAGTTGTCGCAGACTGGTCGTGGTACGAGAATGAGTTCGTCAACACCCAGCCGTTCAAAGGGCTCGTCGTCGCCAATTTGATGCTCAACAACTGGGACTGGAAGACATCCAACAACAAAGTCTACGAGGTCGACGAAGGCGGCAACGGCGCGTCGAGGCGCATCTACGTCGTGCGAGATGTGGGGGCGTCGCTCGGCAAGACCTCGTTTCCAAAGTTCCTCGGTTGGTTTCCGATGCGAGGGCTCGGTCAGGGATCGCGCAACGACATCGAGGATTTCGAGTCGCAGGGCTTCATCAAGCGAGTCGACGGCGAGCGGGTGGAATTCTACTATCGCGGCATTCACCAGGACGTTCTCGACACGCTGTCGCGGAATGACGTCGTGTGGGTATCACGATTGATGTCGCGCCTGTCCGACAGGCAGTGGAACGACGCGTTCCGCGGGGCCGGGTACTCGGACGATCACACTCGCCGCTTCGTCGCCAAGATCAAGAGCAAGGTCGCGGATAGCCTGAAACTGGGCGAAGCGTAGGCTCAGGGTGGCCCCGGGCAACGGCGAATTGGCAGGGTCACCCGAACGGCGTCGAGGGGGCGACAGGGTCAGGGCACCCCGAGTAGCATCGAGGGGTGCACGTAACGGCGATTATTGCCGCAGGCGGACGCGGGGTTCGCTTCGGCCGCGACCTTCCAAAGCAGCTTGTTCCCCTCGGTGGCCTGACAATCCTTCAGCGCAGCGTCGATGCCTTCGTGCTGCACGAGCGCATCGCCGATCTTGTCGTTGCGCTGCCAGTCGAGCTCGCGGCGAACGCTCCCGCGTATCTGCGCGACCGTCCCAAATCGATCGAGGTTGTCGAAGGAGGAAGACGGCGACAGGATTCGGTCGCGCGCGCATTTTCACATGTGCCGCCAGACGCTGACATCGTCGTCATTCACGACGCTGCTCGACCGCTCGTCAGCCGCGCGCTCATTACACGGACGATCGATGCCGCTGTGGCGCACGGGGCGGCCATCGCCGCGCTGCCCGCCACAGATACCGTCAAGCAAGCGAACGAGCGTGGGGTCGTTGTAGACACCCTTCCGCGCGGACGGATTTTTCTTGCACAAACGCCCCAAGCGTTTCGCACGAGCGTGCTGCGGGAGGCGTTGGCGTCGGGCGGCGGATCCGCCGAGGCGACGGACGAGGCGGCCCTCATCGAGCGGGCCGGCCACGCAGTGCAGCTCGTCGATGGCGATCCGAGAAATCTGAAGATCACTACTGCGGATGATCTTGCGGTCGCCGAACGCTTCCTTCGTAGCTCGTCGGAGTCGCGATCGATCGACGCGCCGACGCTGAGGATTGGCAATGGGTACGACTTGCATCGACTCGTGCCGGGGCGTCGACTCGTGCTGGGCGGCACAGTCATTCCCCATGACAAGGGCCTCGCTGGACATTCGGACGCCGATGCCGTGTGCCATGCTGTCACAGACGCGATCCTCGGCGCTGCAGGCGCGGGAGATATCGGTCGCCACTTTCCCGACTCGGATCCTGCGTGGAAGGATGCGGACAGCATCGTGCTGCTCAGGCGCGCAGTGGAAATGATCGCCACCGCCGGATATGTGGTCGTCAACGTGGACATCGTCGTGATCGCAGAGCGTCCGAAGCTGGCGCCACACGCCGAAACGATGCGGGCCAACGTTGCACGTGCCATCGGCATTGCCCCGGATCGGGTGAGCGTGAAGGGGAAGACGAACGAAGGTGTCGGCTCGGTGGGCGCAGGAGAATCAATCGCGGTGCATGCGGTGGCGTTGATCGCTCGCGTCTAGGTCTTTGACCTGTGCCCTTTGCCCTTTGACCTACGATATACACCGTGAGAGTTCGTTTCGCACCCAGTCCTACAGGTCAGCTCCACGTCGGCAACGCCCGCACTGCGCTCTTCAACTGGTTGCTCGCGCGAGGATTGGGTGGCACCTTCGTCCTCCGCATCGAAGACACCGATGTCGAGCGATCGACGACGGAATCCGAACGTGCCATCGTCGAGGATCTGCGGTGGCTCGGACTCGATTGGGACGAGGGGGTCGAGAAGGGCGGTAGTCACGGCCCCTACCGGCAGTCGGAGCGCACGCACATCTACCGGGCGCACGCGGTCGAACTGCTGTCGCGTGGTCAGGCGTATCAGTGTTTTTGCCCGCCGGAACAGCTCGAGATGGACAAGTACGCGGCGCTCCGAGAAGGCCGGCCGCCGAAGTACGTCGGCCGGTGTCGCCAGTTCTCGCGCGAAGACGCACGTGCGCGGATCGAACGTGGCGAGCCCGCTGCGATTCGATTTCGCGTGCCGGATGACAGAACTATCGCCTTCGACGACGTCGTTCGCGGCGAGGTCAGCTTCAACACCGACGTAATCGGCGATCCCGTTGTGATTCGGTCGAATGGGACGCCCGCGTACAACTTTGCCGTCGTTATCGACGATGCGCTGATGGAGATCACGCATGTGATCCGCGGCGAGGATCATATTTCGAATACGCCGCGGCAGCTTCTTCTGTACGAGGCATTTGGATGGCGCGCGCCGACATTTGCCCACGTGTCGCTCGTGCTGGGCCCCGACCACGGGGTGCTCTCGAAGCGCCATGGGGCCACGTCGGTGGCGGAGTTTCGCGCGCGCGGATATCTGCCCGAGGCGCTTGCGAACTACCTGGCGCTGCTTGGATGGTCGCCCGGAGAGGATCAGGAGCTGCTGCCGCTCGACGAGCTTGCCCGTCGATTCCGTCTCGAGGATGTGGGACGCAGTGCAGGAATATTCGACATCGAGAAACTGGCGTGGGTCAATCGTCATTACCTGAAGCTTGCAAATCCAGAGCGGCTGGCGCGACTTTTTGTTCCGCACCTGCAGCGCGAGGGTTGGCTGTCTGACCCGGACGAGGCCGCGATCGGCTTTCTGGCATTCGTCGTACCGGGGGCGGCTGCGTCGGTGGATCGGCTCGAACAGGTGCCCGCGCGTCTGCGGTTCCTGTTCGACTACTCCGCACAGCGCGCATTAGACGCCGACGGCATCAGGGTGGAAGCCATGGCGGCGCGGCCTGTCATCAGCGTGCTAGCGGAAGAGCTGTCGGTCACTGGGCCACTCACGGATCGCGAAGCCTTCCGGGCGATGGTGGCTCGCCTGCGCGAGCGGACCGGCCAGAAAGGGAAGTCGCTGCTGCATCCGATCCGACTCGCATTGACGGGAGAATCCGAAGGACTCGAGCTGGATGTGGCCGTCCCGTACATGGAGCATGGGGCCAGGCTCGGCGCGTCCGGCATTCGCAGAATCATGGGTGCTGCGGAGCGTGCCAAGGCATTTCACGAGGAGCTACAGCGCCGCAGCACGAGCGTCTGACCCGATGATCATCTACGGCATCAACCCCGTACTCGAGGCGTTGCGCGCTGGTCGGGTCAAGGAACTGCGCGTTGGGGAGCGGAACAGCGGCCGCTATCTGCGCGTGCTGAGCCTCGCCGGAGAACGCGGAGTGCATGTCCGGCGGGTGCCGGTGGACACATTGGATCGTGATGCCCGCGGCGGCGTGCACCAAGGCGTGCTGGCCATAGTGGACGACGCGCACGAACACAGCATCGACGACCTGGTCCGCGACGCCAGAGAGGCGCCGCTGCTCGTCGTGCTCGACGGTATCGAGGATCCCCACAACTTGGGGGCCATCCTGAGAACCGTGGACGCCGCCGGCGCCGACGGCGTGGTGATGCAGAGTCGGCGGTCTGCTGCATTGGGCGGCGCCGCGGCCAAGGCGTCGGCCGGCGCCGTGGCGCACGTTCGAATCGCCGAGGTGGTCAATATCGCTCGCGCCCTGGACGAGCTCAAGGAAGCCGGGGTGTGGACGGTAGGCCTGGCGGGCGAAGCGGAGATGTCGTACGACAAGATGGATTTTACTGGGCCGATCGCGATTGTTCTTGGCGCTGAAGGCACCGGATTGCGCCGCCTGGTCCGTGAGCGTTGCGACTACCTCGTCGGCATCCCGATGCGCGGTCACGTTGGAAGTCTCAATGTATCGGTTGCGGCGGGCGTTACACTGTTTGAAGCGGTCCGCCAGAGGGGCCAGCAGCCGAACGACCGGGACTCCCGTACGCGAAGGCTACGGTCCGAACACTGAAACGACCGCAACTACGGCAAACGACAATGGTTACGGCCGGCTGACCGCACGCGCCAGGTCTTGCGAGACTGGCACGGGAAGTGCTATTATGTGCTCTTTGTCTGGCTGGCGTAGCTCAGTCCGGTAGAGCAGCTGATTTGTAATCAGCCGGTCGGGGGTTCAAATCCCTCCGCCAGCTCCATCGGCCTCCTCGCCGCATCTTTCAGTGAAGCGCCGAATACACGGATTCCAGAAACAATTGACGAATTTACGAATTGACGCATCTACCGACTGTGGGAACTCCATTCGTCAATTCGTAAGTCCGTCAATTCGTTGTTGAACCACAAGGGGAGGTGGCGGAGCGGTCAATCGCAGCAGACTGTAAATCTGCCGCCCTAGTGGCTACGGAGGTTCGAACCCTCCCCTCCCCACCAAACCTCTCAGCCCTTGGCATGAGAGGGGGCTGCTCGGTTTGGTGGCGCTGCTTGTTTGGCGGCAAGCCGCGCTTCGCACGGCGCCGCGGTGTCGGTGAACGATCGGCGGGTGAGGTTGGCGCGCCGGGCGGAGAAGGTTGGTGGGGAGGGGCCTCCCCTCTATTGGTTTGGCCGCCGCGCTGGGCGCGGCGGCGGTTTGCGGAAGCGGAAGTCGCATTGACAAGTGGCATCGCGGCTTAGCCGTACGAAGAACGAGTGAATAGCGGAGCGAGTCGCCAAATCTCGCTTCGGCGTGCGGGCTTGCCGCGCCGGAGCGGCGAGGGAGTGAAGAGGCGAGCCGTGAAGGCGGGAGTAACTCAGTGGTAGAGTCACAGCCTTCCAAGCTGTTGGTCGCGGGTTCGATCCCCGTCTCCCGCTCCAGCCTTCGCTCACGCGCGTCGCAGAGCAGTCGGTAATGGCGCGGGAGGATCAGGAGGCGGTGTACGGCGCGGCCGACTTGTCGGCCGTAGCGCGACCTGTCCGCCGTAGCGCAGAGCGCGAAGGTGGAAGCGCGAAGGCCGATGTAGCTCAGTTGGCAGAGCGCGTCCTTGGTAAGGACGAGGTCACCGGTTCAATCCCGGTCATCGGCTCCAGCCTTCGCTCACTTCGTGAGCTACGGCTGGCAAGCCAGTCGGCTTGGTCGCCGAAGCGCAGCGTGGATTGGCGAGCCAGCGAGCATTTGAGGAAGTTGGACAATCTTCACTTTTCTTGAGCGAGCGCGACACTGATGGCGAAAGAGAAATTTGATCGGTCGAAGCCGCACGTGAACGTGGGGACGATCGGGCACATCGACCACGGGAAGACGACGCTGACGGCGGCGCTGAC
>Ga0209640_10001000_pt1 | contig 23240 bp, 16 predicted proteins | sample RifCSP10_1_FD_184018 | JGI IMG/M metagenome (GOLD analysis project Ga0209640, IMG submission 184018) | Soil microbial communities from Rifle, Colorado - Rifle CSP2_sed 10_1 (SPAdes) (version 2) | ecosystem: Environmental > Terrestrial > Deep subsurface > Rock core/Sediment | place: Rifle... | reverse complement strand
TTGCCAGTCTGAACGACTTGTTTATGGCGACTACCTGCTCAACACCGCGCAAACCAGCCAGAACGGTGGGGCTGAGGTCCTTCAGATTGCCCAGAAGACCGATTAATGTCTGTTCCCCCAGCCGGGAGACGTGGGTTTTCAGTCCCAGGCTGTTCGCTCGAGCGACAACGTAATCAATGTCCTTTTGAGTTACCGTGTGTTTCATGATGGCGATCATTTCAAGCCTGTCCTACTGTATTGTCAGCAACCAAGTCTGTCGAGTTATTTCCGTCCAGGCGAACATTTGCGCTTCTGCTTTTGACCGGAGCAAAATCTTCGATCTAATCGTCAACCAGCCAAAACTGCGTCGGCCCGTGACCATCTCCACGGGTGAAGTAAAACCGGTCGTTATATTCCTCAATTGGATCAAATCGCTGCAACAATTTCGGTGAAAGAAACAGGTGGAAATTGGTCTTCCATTGCAACATGCCGGCCCGCTCAAAGGCTTCGTTCCAGCGCCGGTCTGAGTGGTTGGACACAACCAGGTCTGCCCCGGATTGCTGGACTGCGGCCACCGCGCCACTGAGAACCCGATAAGCGTCTTCTGGCGCTGCCAGCATGTCCACAATGGCTCCCAAACGCATGTCGCCAAAATAGCGATGGCTCTTGAGCTGGGAGACAGTGACCACTGCCCAGCCCAGTAGCCGCCCCGTGTCTTTGGCGCTGATGTGCAGCTTGATCAAATTCTCGTGCCCGTCCGGATACAGGGATTGCAGTGCGGCTTTAGAGCGATCGCCGATCAACATATACTTATGGTGCGCCCGGTGCCATACCTCGTCTGCCCAATCGCCCCAGCAATCGAAGCGCTCGATAATCAAATGACGGGTGTCAGGATGGCGCTTTCGAGCTTTTTGGAACAGATTAAACAGTCCCAGACCGAGAGAGTCCGCCCCACTTAGCGCAATTATATCTATCGCTCTTTTTAGCCACCTCTTTTTGCGCAAGTAGGCTATGTTACGCAAAAAAGGGCGGGCTTGCAGCACCTTGAAATGAAATGGCACTGGCATGCTGTACCATCCGGTGCGCTGCTTGAGCTTTGCTGGCGTTGTGCTTGGCGCTCCCAGGCTGTACATGAGCGGGAATCGCCGCAGCATCTCCTTCTGGAGCATCAACCCGATAAAGCCGTGAGCAGGGTTAATGATTCCTTCGGATACCGGGTAAACGGAGACCGCCACCTCATCATAGGAATCGCAAACGCGGAACATTAAGCGCTTTATGCCGATACCCCCGCGGACTTCATCATTCTCAAAACACAGAAACCTTTCGGCAATCACGGGCGAATCGTGCCGGTGCAGCATGGTGCGAAACGGCTTCTCCACGGTTAAGCGGTGGTACGTCTGTCCCGCCGCCGCCAGACGCTGATTAAACGCCTCGACCTTTTCTGCATGCGCCGCAGATGCCCGGAAAAATTCGAGCTGCCTCACGACCAGGCTCCTGAATCAAGAACCTGTTTGGCCCGCAAGTACACCAGGTTATTTATTCTTCCTTCTACTGCTATCGCCCCACAGTAAGCTGGTCCAAGGCATATATCAGCATAGGACCAAAGTCGGGCCAGCTGGGTGTCGCCCTGGATGGATATCAGCCGGGCCCGCTCGTCCGGTCTGGCATTCACGCTAAAATCGCTGAGCCTGTGCCCTAACCCCGTTCCAATCGCTTTGACGTAGGCCTCTTTTCGCGTCCAGCAAGCGAAGAATCCAGCAAGCATTTGTTGAGCCGGCAGCCATTTGAGATCTCTAATCTCGTCTGGCGAGAAATAATGATCTGCGATCTGTTCGGCGTCCGGCATTGGCCTGACCAACTCGATATCCACGCCAATTCTCCGGTCAAGGTTGAGGGCGTAAACGACAAGGTCGCCCGAATGAGCCAGGTTAAAGTGCAGCCCACTCTTTTGATCGCCCGCCACCGCGGGTTTACCCGCCTCTCCATACTCAAATTTAACTTCGCTCGGGTTGCAGCCGAGATAATTTGCCAGGATCACGCGGAGCAGACCGCGCCCCGTGATAAAGCCATCCCTGTGTTGCTTGAAATGGAACCTGTCGGCGCGCAGCCGCTCATCCTCGCTCAAAAACGGCGCCATCCTTGAAACATGGGCCTCCAGTTGGCCGAGCGACTCCGTCCAGACGTGTACGTCACCCGGCAGAATACGCAGTTCCCCAGTACAGCGTTCCAAAAGAGGACTTGCAGGCACCGGATTAATGAACATTCTTCGCAAATTATCGATCGCCAGTTCTTTCATCTTCTGAGTAAAGTACGGAGATGTCAGTTTTGCCCGTTACCAGCAAACCTCTCATAAAGTGCAACCAGCTCACCAAAAGTCCTGGGATAAACCGGGAAGTCCATACTAGTAAACGGGTCGCAACCGAGCGAATTCTCCAAGCGGGTTACGAGACTGGCGAAGCCGAGCGAGTCCAGCATAAATTTGAGCAGTTCCGTTTCGTCAGTAATATCATTGTCAGGTATTGATTGAGCCTGCTCCGCGATCGTTTCGGTGAGGCATCTCAAAACCGTCTCTCGGACATTCATGTTGTTCCCTCCAATTTTCATCGTTGTTCGGCGATGCTCCTTGTGTTAAGCCGTGAATAACCGAGTCTCTCAGCGATGTCCCAGGCGATATCGCTGAGAAAGTCTTCTTTAAGAGAATCCTTCCACCGCTCGGCCAGTGTGGGATCAATGCCTTTGTGGTCGTGAAATTTCATGTCACCGAGCATGGTCGACACAGCGTGAATACCATCCGTCATCTTGCGCTCTTTGTTCTTGTATGGTCTCGCCATGTCCGGATAAAATGGAATATCCAAGAACCGGCACAGCTCTTGCGAGATCTCCATGGGTTGCTTGACCAAATCCTCGTACCTCAGCCGATACTGGCGTGTCTCGGGAACCGTCGCAAGGAACTCATGAATATTCTGATGGCAAATGATCCAAATTAGCTCGGCTAATTGGGATGGAGAAAAAGGATGATCGTGTCGGAAAAAGACTTGATCCAGGCTCACCTCCTGGAACGACTCGATCATTCCATAAGGATGGCGGGAAAGGTAAATGTAGCGAGGCTGATAAAAATAGTCTTCCGCTCGCTGCAAGGTTTCGAGATCGAGGGCATACGTCGTGGACTTGTCGACCAGGCGCCTCTCGCCAATCCATTCCTGTAGAAGCCGGTAAAATTCCTTGGTGGTCAGGTTGCGGTTTTCGTAATCAGCCATGATCTTCTTAGCCTGGTCCACATCACAGCTCTTGATTTCCATGATGGCGCGGATTGTGCCCTCCGACCACAAGCTGTACCCTCCGTCAAGCGCAGACTTCCGCTCTTTGAGCGTATTAAATCCGAGCAATTCGAGTTCCGGCGGAGCAAACAGGTGCGGATTTCCGGCCAGCATGACTCTGACCAGCGTTGTGCCCGACCGAGGCGTTGACAAAATAAAGATTGCAGGCGGATTTTGGTCCTTGTTGGCTCCATCCTTTTCCGTGCGAGGTACCCCGGAAGAGATCAACGTGCGGATCTGCCCTACCATGGCTTTGTCAACTCCTTGAGTGCGCTCTCCCGCATCTTCTTCATCAACGGCAACATTATCTCCAAACGCCCCGGCTACTGCCTCTGGATAGCGGTTTTGAAGATAGGCAGCGAATGCCGCAACCGTGGGCGATTCGAACAGGGCTACAACGTAGATATATGCATCTAGTCTTTGCTGAACTTTATTGATAAATATCGCGCCGCGCAGAGAATCCCCGCCCAACTCAAAGAAATTATCGTGGATGCCTACCTTGTCCATCTGCAGCGCCGAACACCATATCTCTGCCAGGAATCTTTCCAAGTCATTGCGCGGCTCAACGTAACCGGCCCTCATTAAAGACCGGACCCGTTCGGGAGCCGGGAGCGATTTTCGATCTACTTTGCGGTTGGGCGTCAGCGGCAGGGCATCCAGGAAAACAAAGGAAGCAGGAATCATGTAGTCGGGCAGCTTGTCCTTCAGGAAGCTGCGCACCTCGCTTATCGAGGGCTCACGGCGTCCGTTAGCCACGATGTAAGCAACAAGGCGCTTGTCGCCAGGGACATCCTCCCGCGCGATAACCGCAGCCTGGCGCAGGTCAAGGTGAGCGGTAAGAGCCGCTTCCACCTCGCCCAGCTCAATGCGGAAGCCGCGGATCTTTACCTGATGATCGAGCCGCCCCAGACACTCCAGATCGCCGCTGGACAGATAGCGGGCCAGATCCCCGGTCTTATACAGGCGCGCTTTCTCATTCGAGCTGAATGGGTGAGCAATAAACCGTTCGGCTGTCAAATCGGGACGATTGAGATAACCGAGCGCCAGGCCATCGCCGCCGATGTAGAGCTCGCCCGGAACACCGATCGGCCGCAGCTGGAGCGCTTCATCCAGCACGTAAACCTGGGTGTTGGCGATCGGCCGTCCAATGGGAACGATTCCCTCGCCGGATGCGACGCGATGGACCGCGGACCATACCGTCGTTTCGGTCGGACCGTACATGTTCCACAGCGAAGCGCATTTCTCAAGCAGCTGGTTGGCAAGTTCCGGCGGAAGGGCTTCCCCGCCGCATAGAACTTTTAATCGTTTATTACCCTGCCAACCCGCACCCAGTAAGAGCCGCCAGGTGACCGGTGTTGCCTGCATAACGGTTGCACCGGAGGCATCCAGGTTCTCGATTAATTTGATCCCGTCAGCAGCTGCTCCTCGTCCGACAATGATCACTCGGGCGCCAACGATCAGTGGCAGAAAAATTTCCAGAACATGAATATCAAAAGATAAAGTTGTTACCGCCAGGAGCACGTCATCCGATGTCAGGCCCGGTCGCTGCTCCATAGACTTCAGGAAATTAACCGCCGCACTGTGCGGGATTTGAACGCCTTTTGGTTTGCCGGTCGAGCCGGAGGTATAGATCACGTACGCCCGGTCGTGGGGCTGTACCGGGACGACCGGGTTTTCGTCACTGAATTGCAAGATAACATCCCAATCAGCATCCAGGTAAACGATACGGGCACCGTGCTCCGGCAGCGCTTCCGCAAGCCGCTGTTCCGTCACAAGCACTGCTGCCTGGGAATCGGATAACATGAAAGCCAGCCGTTCCCGCGGATAGGCAGGGTCCAACGGAACGTAGCCGGCTCCGGCTTTGAGAATACCCAGCAGACCCACGACCATATCAGCGGATCGTTCGACGCAGATCCCGACCAGCATACCTGCACTTACGCCTACTGAACGAAGGTGATGAGCGAGCTGGTTTGCCCGGCGATTCAGCTCCCCGTAGGTGAGCTGCTCATCTTCAAACACGACCGCAACTTCCTCAGGTGTCCGCTCCGCCTGGACCTCAAAGAGATGGTGCAGGCTTGTTTGTCGAGGGTAATTCATCTGAGTGGCATTGAATTCTTCCAGGAGATAGCGCTTTTCCTCTTCCGAGAGCAAATCAACTTTCTGGATAAGCTGTTTTCTATCTGCCAGGAAACCATCCAGGATGTTGATAAGATGCTCGATCGCTCGCCGGGACTGATCTTCATCAAATACATCTACGTTAAACTCGAAGTGGAGATGATACCTGTTTTCCGCATGATCTTCCTGGACCTGTAAGCTTAGACCACCTGCGCTGGCCTCGAATCCGCTTCTGACCAAATCGGAAGCGTCAGAAGCATCATAAAAATTGGCGGGGCGCCCATTAAGGTAGTTCAGGAGAACATCATAATGGCCATTTAACTGGAGATCGGCGACCGCCTGTCGAGCATGGGACGTCACCTCGTTGGTCGCCGCGGTTACTTTATGCAACAACGCAATGAAGGTCTCGTCTTCAGCGATTTCGATTCGAAGTGGATATATTCCCGTGGGAGCAACCTGCTCTGCATGCCTGGTCCAGCCCTCTGCAAATGCGCCCCCTATCTCAAGCTGGCGATTGCCACTTATCCGGGAGAGATAAGCAAAGATAATCGTTGCGAAAACGTTAAAGGCTTGCCAGCCCGAATCCTGAGTTTGCCGACTTTCTTGCGCAGCGATCGCTTTCAGTCTTTGAGATCTTTCGGCGTCCATCTTATGAGAAATCCTTCGGGTGTGGGCGGTTTTGTCCGGTGGCGCCGCGCCGTAGAATCGGATTGGCTCAACGCGCTCTGCCAGCTTCTGCTGCAGATAAGATTCATCCCTGGCACGTTTGAAGTTGTTGTTTCCCGAAAACTCGAGTTCCGCTTCATTAAAATTATTATCGGACAGCCACAAGCGAGTTGGGCCGTGTCCGTCCCCCCGCGTGAAGAAGAAATGTCCGGAATCCGTTTCGATTGAATCAAAGCGCTCTTTGAGCTGCGGTGAAATGGACAAATAGTAGTTTGACTTCCAGGGCAGCATTCCCGTGAGTCTGAAGGCTCGATTCCAGCGCTCATCGGAGTGATTGACGACAAGCAGGTCGGCCTGCGCCCGACGGGCCGCCGCCAACGCTCCGCTAACAATAGAAAAGGCGTCCTCGGGGACCGCCAGCATATCAACCAGGGCGGCGAGCATCATATTGCCAAAGTATTTGTGACCATTCATTTTTGCCAGTGTAAGGACAGCCCATCCCATGTGCGCTTGCGTATTCCTGGATGTGATCCGGAGCTTTATTAGACGCTCATTTTCAGCCGGATATAGCGACTGAAGCGCCGCCCTTGAACGATCCCCGATCAAGGCGTAGCTGTCCCGGGCTCTTTCCCAGATTTCGTCCGCCCAGTCTTCCCATTGATCAAAGCGCTCAATGTGCACGTTTCCCACTCTGGGATGGTGACCAAGGAGTCTCAAAGCCAGATCAAACGAGCTCAGACCCAGCGATCCCAGGCCGGTAAAAGCTGCAGTATCACATAAGACTCTGAGCAACGTGCTCCGCCGCAAATGACTGATATTCCGCAGGAAAGGAGGCGCTCGAAACACTTTGAAATAAAAAGGCACTGGTATGCGGAACCAGCCTGTATGCCGCCTTACCATTGCTGGCAGGGTGTCAGGCGATCCCAGGCCATACAACAATGGGTATCGACGCAGCAGCTCCTCTTCCATCATCAGCCCGATCATTCCATAGGATCGGTTGACGACTCCTTCGGATAGCGGGTAAATACTGGTAGCCACTTCTTCCGACCGACCATTCACCGCAAACTGCATACGCTTAACGGTGACCCCGCCGCGGATCTCATCGCCCTCAAAGCAGAAAATCTTTTCAACCGTGATAGGTGAATCCTCGAGGTGAGCCATCGTACGGAATGGCTTCCGCAGGCTCAGGCTGTGGTAGGTCTCCCCCGCTCCAACCAGCCGTTTATTAAAAGCTTCAACCTTTGCAGCGTCTTCGGTGCGCGCTAAACGAAATTCAATCTGTTTCATACTTACGGATTAACCCTGCCGGAAACTGCTTTCATCTCCCTTAATCGTTTGTACCCAAATTTTTCCGCGATCTGCCACGTGATATCTCCAAGGAAATCCTCCCTATAATGCTGCTTCCATCGCTCGGCAGCGCTTGAATCTATCGCCTTGTGTTCGTGGAACTTTACATCTCCGATCATTCGTGAGACTTTGTGTATCCCATCGGTCATCCTCTTCTTGCTGTCTTTGTAAGGCTGCACCATGTCGAGGTGATACTCTAATCCCAGAAATTGGCAAATTCCTTCCATGCTAAGTCGAGGTTCGCTCACCAGATCTTCGTATTTCACTCGATGTTGTCGCTGATCCGGAATATTCCCGAGAAACTCCGAAATGTTTTGGTGACAGATGAGCCACACCAATTCGGCCAGCTCTCGAACTGAGAAATTATGCCCATGCCTGAAAAATATTCGATCCAACCGGACCTCCACGAAGGAGTGGATCATGCCATAAGGATGGCGCAAAAGGTGAACGAACAATGGATTATCAAAGTCGGTCTCTGCACGTTTAAGAACCTCCAGGTCCAGCGCGTAGGATGTTGACTTATCGACCAGCCGTCTCTCGCCCAGCCATTCCTGCATCCTTCGATAGAACTGCTGCGACGTCAACTTCTGATTTTCAAAATCTGCCATGATTCGTCTGGCGTCTTCAGCGTCACAGCCCCTGATCTCCATAATCGCGCGGATCGTGCCCTCCAGGAAACCGAGATTGCCGCCGCTCAGGCGAAAATTCTTCCGGTCTTCAAGGGTGTTGAAAGAGAGCAGATCCAGCTCCGGCGGAACGAATAGCTGCGGATGCCCAGCCAGCATGACACGCAGCAACGTGGATCCGGAACGCGGCGCAGACAGAACAAATATTGCCTGCGGATTCTTGCCGGTCGCTGCCTGATCGCCGTTACGGGCAGGCAAAGGTGATATCAATTTGCGCAGCTTTTCGACTTTGGACTCATAAATATTTCCTGCTGGCCCGGAGATAAGCGCAGACTCTTCTATTCGGGTGCTCTCACGTTTTGCTGAGTTGAAAATTCTGGTGACCGGGTCGGGATAATGCTCTTGCAGGTAGACAGCCAGTTGATCGATTGTGGGCGCGTCAAACAGCGCCACGACGTAAACATATTCGCCCAGCACCGCCTGCAACTTGTTGATGAAAACCGCCCCCTTTATCGAGTCTCCACCCAGTTCGAAGAAGTTATCAAAGACTCCGATTTTTTCGATGCCCAAGATTTCCTTCCAGGTATCGGAAAGGAAGCGTTCCAGGTCATTGCGCGGCGCCACATACTCCATTTCTAGCTCAGGTCTGATCTTACCAAGCGCCGGAAGCGCCTGCCTGTCTACCTTTCCACTCGGCGTGAGCGGAAATGTGTCGAGTGTGACGAAAGCGGAAGGAACCATATAGTCGGGCAGCTCGCTCTTCAAGAAGTTAAACAGCCCACTGGTGGTGGGTGACGATGCCGGATCGCTGACCAGAACGTAGGCCACCAGGCGTTTGCCTCCACCTGCATCTTCATTTGCTAACACTATGGCATCCCGAACAGCCGGATGCTGTCTCAAGACTGCTTCTACTTCTCCTGGCTCTATCCGAAACCCCCGAATCTTTACCTGGTCATCCATACGTCCCAGAAACTCCAGGTTGCCATCTGCCCGGTAGCGGACGATGTCTCCAGTTTTATACAGGCGAGCTTGCGGATCTTCACTAAAGGGATGGCGAATAAACTTTTCTGCTGTCAGCTCGGGTCGATTCAGATAACCTCGCGCCACACCCTCTCCACCGATTTCCAGCTCGCCCGGCACGCCAACCGGCACCGGCTGGAGCGATTGATCCAGGACGTACGCCTGCAGATTGTGAAGGGGCTTTCCGATCGGGACATCTAATTCTCCATCCATTGCTCCGGGATCCGCTAAGTCGCAAGCGGTCGCCACGACAGTCGCTTCCGTTGGACCGTAGGTATTTACAAGCCGCACGCTTTCGCCCACATGCTCGCGCCACGCTTTGACTCGTTGCACGATTGCCTCTTCGCCTCCAATGATCACCAGCCGCAGTGCAGAAGGCAACGTCAATGCCCCCTCGGCGAGCCTTATGGTAAGCTCATGCCAATAAGCTGTCGGCAGGCTTACCACCGTTACGCCCCACTCCTCGCACTTCTTTAGAAATATCGATGGATCCAGCATCGAATCGTTGCGTAGAACCAGGGTTGCGCCACGGGTCAGAGTCGGAAAGATTTCCTCCACGCTGGCGTCGAAACTGATCGAGGCAAACTGGAGAACGCGGTCTGCTGCAGTTATTTGGTATTCAGCGCTTGCGGCTTCGGTATAGTTCACCAGGGAGTGTTGCTCGATCATGACACCCTTCGGTTCCCCGGTCGACCCCGAGGTATAGATCACGTAAGCCAGGTTATTGGGAGCGGCCTCGGTTACCAGGTCATTATCGTCCTCTCCAGCAATGGCGGCCCAATCCGAGTCCAGTCGAACTACCCGGCCGTTACGCTCGGGGAGTTCCCCCGCCCACTTCTCCTGGCTGATCAGCACATCGATGCCGGCATCCTCAATCATGTAGGCAAGTCGCTCTCGTGGATAGGCCGGATCCAGAGGTACATACGCTCCACCCACTTTGAGGATTCCCAACAGTCCCACAATCATTTCTAACGAACGCTCCACACAAATACCTACAAGGTTCTCGGGACCCACACCAAGCTTCTGGAGCAAATGCGCCAGCTGGTTTGCCCGGCGGTTAAGCTCTCTATAGGTCAGCTGCTCATTTTCGCAGACAACCGCAACAGCGTCGGGCGTCCGCTCCACCTGGGCCTCAAACAACTGCTGGATGCACTTATCTCGAGGGTAATCTGCCTGGGTATCATTCCATTCCACCAAAATCCGCCGCTTTTCCTCTTCTGCGAGCAAATTGGCCTGGCTGCTCGGCGACGTCTCAAGTGCCTGATCATCGGAATAATAATCACTCATCCAAAGGCGAGTGGGCCCGTGGCCGTCGCCACGCGTAAAATAGAAATAATCAACATCATCCTCGACGATGTCGAATCGTTCTTTAAGTTCAGGCGAAAGAGACAAGAAAAGGTTTGTCTTCCAGGATAGCATACCAGCGCGTTTGAAGGCTTCGTTCCATCGGGAGTCGGAATGGTTTGCGATCGCTAAATCAGCCCCCATTTGCCGAACCGACGATAAGGCACCACTTACTACAGCGTATGCATTCTCGGGAACTGCAAACATATCCACCAGCCCCGCCAGCATCATGTCTCCAAAATAATCATGATTTTTTAACCTTGCCAGCGTGAGCACCGCCCAGCCGATTAGCCGGTTGTTGTCGGCTTCCCTTATACAAAGTTTGACCAAATGAGCATGTCCGGCAGGATACAACGAGGCAAGCGCGGCCCTCGAGCGGTCCCCAATCAGGCTGTAGCGATGCCTGGCTGTCTGCCAAATTTGGTCGGCCCATGCGCCCCACTCATCGAAACGTTCAATGCTCAGATTGTTCGCTCGCGGGTAGCGACCGCGCAATTGTTGAATCAAATGTAGGAATCTCAAGCCTAGCGCGCCCAGACCGCTAATGGCAGCCGAGTCAGGCACAATTCTGGTCGCTTTCTTGCGACGCAGATAATTCATATTGCGGAGGAATGGATAGGGGTGCAGCACGGCAAAGTGGAAGCTTACGGGTGAGTAGAACCATCCCGTGAGCTGCCTCACCTTTGCGGGCGCATTGTTAAGTGCGCCCAGGCCGTACATAAGCGGATACCGGCGCAGCAGCTCTTCTCTAATCATCAGCCCAACTGCGCCGTAGGCCCGGTTGATAATGCCTTCCGAGAGTGGATAGACTGCGAAGGCAACTTCCTCAGCGCGACCCTTAACCTGGAACGTCATGCGTTTGATGCCAACCCCGCCCCGCACCTCGTTGCCTTCGACGCATAGAAGCTTCTCCACGGTTATGGGAGAATCCTCCATGTGTGACATGGTTCGGAAAGGCTTCTCCACGCTTAGGTGATGATTACTCTCCCCTGCTGCTGCCAGGCGCCGATTAAAGGCTGCCACCTTCTGGGCGTCTTCGGGAGAGGCCAGGTGAAACTCAAGCCGATTCATTATTTATTCCTCCTTGGCGAGGGGACTTATAGAATCGTTGCGAGCGTCGGGCCAGTCCCTTAAACTATTTGTGGAAAAAGGTGAGTCCTAGCAGGTCGCTTTGCTTATTGATCAATTGGGATGAACAACCTCAAAAAGGTGAAATGGAAGTTCAGTGGAATGATAATCAACCATCCACAGGGAAGTCGGGCCGTGCCCGTCGCCCCGCGTAAAAAAGAATTGGCTAGCATAATCCTCCATCGGCTCAAAGCGCTCCCTGAGCTTTGGAGAAAGGAAGAGCGAGAAGTTTGTCTTCCATGGCAGCATACCCGCCCGTTCAAAGGCTTCATTCCACCGGCCATCGGAGTGGTTTGTCACCATCAGGTCAGCCTTCGCCTGCTGAGCTGCCACTACCGCTCCGCTAACTACCGCATATGCATCTTCTGGCACAGCGAGCATATCTACCAGGGCCGCGAGCTTCATATCGCCAAAATATTTATGGTCTTTCATCTTAGCCAGTGTGAGAATGGCCCAGCCAATCGGCTGCTTCGTGTCGCTTTTGCTGATGCGCAATTTGATCAGGAAATTGTTTTCAGCAGGATAAAGAGACTGCAGGGCAGCCAACGAACGATCTCCAATTAGCGTATGCCTGTTGCGGGCTTTGTGCCAGATCTCATCAGCCCATTCTCCCCAGTTATCAAACCTTTCAACATGCAAGCCTCTGCAGTCAGGATAACGCCGAAGCAACCGTTGAAGCAGTTTAAAAATGGCGAGACCGATCTCGCCCGCTCCAGAAATCGCCGCCGCGTCTGCCAGCCCCCGTAGCCACCTCCTCTTACGTAACTCGACAGCGTTGCGCAGGAACGGTGGGGCCTGCAAAACAACAAAATGGAAGGGTATGGGCCGCGAGAACCACCTGACAAATCGTTTGGCCTTCGTTGCCCCGGAGGTGTACATCAATGGATAGCATTGCTCCATCTTCGCCTGCATGCAAGACCAAACGCTGGCAAAATCCGGGTTAATGATCCCCTCCGAGAGCGGATAGACAAAACAAGACACCTCTTCGGCTGCGCCATTAACCTGAAAAATCATACGTTTGATCGTTACGCCGCCTCGGATTTCACCGCCTTCAAAGCAAAAGAACTTCTCTACAATTACGGGTGATGTTTGCAGATGAGCCATGGTTCGGAACGGTATCGCCAGGCTCAGGTGATGGTAATTCTCTCCAGCAGACGCCAGGCGCTGATTAAAGGCTTCCACCTTCTGATAGTCTTCTGGAGAGGCCAAACGAAATTCAAATCGATTCATCGTTGATCTCCGCGTTGAATATCTCAGATTTGAAATTATTTAGCTATTCAGGCTGTCCCCTTCAAGATCTTACGTGACAACCATGCTCGTTCAAGCCGCCCCCTTTCTTCCTCGCTAATGACATGGCCGCCATTAAGCTCAAGCAGGTAATCAAGCAGGGTTGAGACAGGCACAAACCAACCGTTTTTTCGAGCCAGTCTTTCCATCAAATGCTTGAAACTGGAATTAATCCGACCCTCGTCGCAAAAGCCGAAGGCAAAATGCGCGTACATAATACAAGCGCCGCCCTCCTCCTCAAGCCAATCCTGGTTCTCCTCGGAAATGCACTTATTGAATTCCGAAACCGTAGAGCCGCCGGAGGATGCAAACCAGTAATTAACGTAGGGCTTGCTGGGATCGTGATACGGCATCGTCGGGCACATGCGCAGGGTGTTGATTTCCGGAAAAACGAAATTCCGCACAAATCGGATCTTTTCTTTACAGATGTCTCCCCAAAAATAGGGCGAGTTCTCCACATGTCCTTGATACTTACCATTGCGACGATTCAAGGTCAGCACGTTATAGACAAAACGATTGAAACCCGATATTCGATCACTTCCCCAATACAGATTTTCCCGACAGCCCACGTGGTTAGCCATCGTCTGTGGGTAATGGGCAAAAAGTTCAGCAAATCGCCTGAGACCCCGAACAGTTTCCTCACGGCGCGAACTGCTGGATTTCGCCATGTGGTAACCGATTTCAAACTCTGCCCCTTGGAGTCTCTTCAACCACTCCAGGTAGGGCTGTTCCTCGCAGGTTGAGCCGGCGCCATTGGGAGCCGATTTCGCTGCCAGGGGCCAGACAGATTTTGTGGTCCGAAAGCCCAATTCATCTAGCAGCGAATACACTTCTCCTACATTTTCTACCGTCGCGCGATCGGTGTCGTCAAATACCGTGAAGGCAAAATCCTTTCCCTCTGGCCAGGTTATCGTTTGATTCATCGAAAATTAGGTGGATGCGGCCTGTTCGGCTAGCAGCGAACCCTTCATGTTCGGTGCTTCAGCCGATTTCTCCTCCTGAACAAATTCGGCCTCGAAAATTTGGATTGCGGCGGTTGTCAGGGCCACCAACAACCAGAAGTACCGCTGGTACGAGAGATGAAGGAAGATAGCGGTTCCGAGATAGCCGAATATGCTCAGAAGCAGTGCCGTTGCAATATTAGCACGATCAACCCTGGTTTGTATCCATCGGCGGCGCGTTCGCCAGAGCCTGTACATAATCAGCAGCAATATTGCCAGGAAGGTACCCAGACCGATGGCGCCCGTCTCAGCTCCTAACTCAAAGTAAAGGGTATGGGCGCGCCGAGTTTTCGGGATATACCTCAAGGCGATTTCGGGGTCTAGCTGGTAATCGATCGAGTAATAAGGCGTGTATTGGCCCGGTCCGACACCAATGATGGGATGGTCCAGAAAAACGTTTAAAGCCGCGAGCATTTCAGTAACCCGGCTCCGGGTAACGTAATCCGGCTCGGCGTCTGCTTCCGAGGAGATCAGGCCCTGGACACCGCGCAAGCTATCTAGCCGGTAAAGATAACCTGGTGCGACCATCGAGACCAAGAGTACCAGGGCGCCTACACTGATCAAGATTTGATGAAGCCGGATGTAGCGCAGAAAAGTCATCACCAGGAGAACCAGCACCAGGGTTACGAAGGCGCCCCGAGAATATGTAAGCAAGATCCCGCTTATTATCAGTATGGAAGCACCCAAGGCCAGAGCTCGAAGCCAGATCGACCGCTCCGCCCAAACTCTGAACAAGGCCAGTGGAAAAATTACCATTAAGATTTGCGCATAGCGGTTGGGATTGCCGTCAACTGGCCCTCCGGCGCGATTAAGTTGAATATCCTCATCCTCTGCTACTGTTCCAGACTCCTCTAAAGAGTGCCTCGGAGCCAGGCCGCCGAACTCCTGGTCATAGGAATTCGTTAGTTCCTGGTAAGTTGTAAAACTGCCCAGCATGCTTGCAGCAAGAATTAATGTCCAGATGACTCGCTTCAACGTCACGTACTTCCGGATCACATTGATCAACAGCAAGTAGAGGGCCAAACCCTCTACCAAATATTCGATGATTTCGTCGAGAGCTAGATTTAGGTCAACAGCCACTAACGACGATACAAGCAGGGCGCCAAGAAAAACGAGCATCAAGAGAAACGTACGGTCGATCACCAGTTTTTGGCGCTGTACGATCAGGTAGCTAACCAGCGGCAGACCGAGAATTAAGCTGAAAGATTTGCCGATTTCGGCGGGGATTCCGTAACGGTTCACGGCAATGCCAGCCATATTTGTATAGAGCACAAAGATCACGATGATGGTACCGATCTCGGGAAAGGCAACCATCAGAATCAGTAATCCGAGAAGGACAACAGCGCCGAGTGCGAGGACAGCATCGAATTGCGCAATCAAAAACGCAAGGGCGAGGGACATCAAAATTCCCAGAAAACCAACCTTTTGCCGGGCAGTCATACGATATGAGCTCCTTATTGCGCTTCTGCGCTCAGGATACCTCATCAACCTGGCTCATCGGGGCGAACTGGAGCGCATTCAAATGGGGCGGGGACATGCGTTGTCCAACCCCTAATCGAACCACCTTCTCGCTTGCGCCGGCCAGACCAGCAGTAGCGTTGACAGCATCCACAACCAAAGAAGCCTGTTCGACGAGGCGTGCATAATCGACGCCTCGATGGCGCACCAGGATTACCACGCAGTCCTGCTCTCTCAGCAGTTCGTCGTCCAGCGCCACGGATTCCAAAATCTCGTGGCCTCTGTAAAATGCATTTGGTCGGATCTCAAAACGAGGTATATACGGATCGTAATAGCTTACTTCTACCCTGCGATTCAGCAACAACGTCATCACTCTTTCTGTCGGCGAATTACGCGCATCGTCAATGTTGGGCTTAAAGGCTGCCCCTAGCAGCAGCACTTTGGCGCCCCGCAGCCCCTTGTGCTGTTCCTCGAGCGCACGGGCAATCAGTTCGACTGTGTGATATGGCATACGCTGGTTGGCCTCGGCGGCCAGATCGATGAACTTAGTCGTAAAATCGTATGCTCGCGCCTTCCAGGACAAATAAGTCGGGTCCACGGGAATGCAGTGCCCACCAACTCCCGGACCAGGATAGAAGGGCATGAAGCCGAAGGGCTTAGTCGAGGCGGCCTCAATCACCTCCCAGATGTCCAGCTCGGTCAACTCTGCCAGGAGCGCCAGTTCGTTGATCAGGGCAATATTGACATGACGGAAAATGTTCTCAAGCAGTTTCGACATCTCGGCCGTTCTTGGCGAGGATACCGGGTGCACTGCGGGGTTGATCTTGTTGAGCAGCGTCACAGCAATTTCTGTGCAGGTCGGGGTCAATCCTCCCACGACTTTGGGCATATTCTCCACCGTCCAGTGAGCATTGCCAGGATCGACCCTTTCCGGGGAGAAAGCCAGGTAAAAATCGTGCCCGGCCTTCAATCCGCCGCCTTCCAAAATGGGAAGAACGACCTCCTCGGTGGTACCAGGGAAAGTTGTGCTTTGCAAAACCACAAGCTGTTCCGGCCGCAGATATCGGGCTATGCCTTCCGCTGCGGAGACAATATAAGATAAATCTGGTGTCTTGTGCTCGTCAAATGGGCTGGGTACACAAATAAATATCGCATCGCAATCAGTCAAAACGGCATAGTCGCTGGTAGCCGACAACATGTTAACAATATCTTCCGAGGGAACATCAGGAATATAAGAATGTCCATCATTGATCATATCAACTTTTTTTGGATCAGCATCGATGCCAATTACTCGCAGACCGGCCTTACCAAAGGCCGTTGCCAGGGGCAAACCGACGTAGCCCAGGCCGATTACGGCGACTACCGATTGTCGCTTTTCGATTTTATCCATTAAATCAATCATATCTCCACCACCATTTCGTGAGTTTTTCAAATCTCTCAATCAGAAGGATCCTTCTTATTGAGAAGTTGCGGGTTTGCCGATTCTGGCTAAATAAAAGTTCAAGATGATATCTGCAATGCGTCGAGTTACTTCATCCTCGGACTGAGCTGCATCGACAATTGCGAAATTGTTCACCACATTTGACAATTCTAAATATTCCTGGCGCCGGCGCTCCCGCAGTGCCAGGCTGCCCTCCACCTTGCGGTGGACCAGCACCTCGGCGGGCGCATCTAAACAGATCACCAGGTCAGGCTTGGGGAAAAAATGCTTCAGCATCCAACCGTGCAAGCGCTTGTGGAGCGGTCGATCGGTTCCGTCCCCGGCAATCTCGTGGGCATAACAATCCAAAAAGATGTGCCGGTCGAGCAGGATGATATAACCACGGCGTTGGTAATACCACACAACCCCCTGCCGGACCCACTCTTCGGCCATCTGATTGATCATTCCTAAAAGGGACTTCAAGCTTAACGCCCAGCGTATGATCCTGTTTTTAGATGGCGCTTTAACTCTGTCCGGATCGGGTGGGCCGTAGCGGGGCTTTATGCCGCGAGCGCGCCGGATTTTGCGGAGTATCTGCGTAGTCGGCAGAACCAGGTTGCCCGAGTTGGAATTAACCCCCATATAATAATATTTGCTGGGCAGCGGCAGACTCTCCAGAAGCCGCCGGCTTACTGTGGTCTTGCCGGAGCCATCTGCACCCACCAATGCGACTGTAATCATGCTGCTCAAACCGTGTTCACGAGCGTGGTCCTGCCAATGGTGCCTCCCGACCGGCGCACGAGGAGAGCACGCCAAATCAAACTGATAACTTCCTGGCAAACGCGATGGGGATCGCGGGTTGCATCGACAACAACCAGCTGTGGCACATGCAGCCTGAGATCAAGATAGCTCTGGCGCTGCTGTTCCAGGATATCCAGAGTATGTTCCCCCTTTCGCTCATAAAGCACGCTGGCGGGAGCATCCAGCGTGATCACCAGGTCTGGAGCAGGACAGGCATGCGCCAGCAGCCAGCGGCGGAGCCGCTGGCCTCGGCTGAGCTGGCGCTGTGATGGCAGCAGCGCATCATAGGTATAACGATCGAAGATCACCAGGCATCCGCGGCCCTGATAGTAGCGCCCAAGCAGGTAACGGCGCCACTGGGTGACCAGGCGGTGCACAAACCCTAGTCCCGGCAGCTTCCCCGGTTTCGAAGTGCGGGATCCCTTCTGATAAAGTCCCATGTAAATCGAATGCACAGGAAAGTAAAACGCCCCCTCGATAGCCGCCGCCAGCGTTGACTTGCCCGCGCCGTCAGGCGCCAGCAACGCTATCATAGGGAGCTGCGGGCGCAGCAGCCCCAGCCAGCGCCCAAGCTTGCGAAGAAATTGATTTCGAATCCGTCGCCAGTGGGTGGCAAACCTATCCCGGCTGGACAGATATACAGCCACTCTCTGGCGCTGAGCGAGCAATGCTTGCCACTGCTCGGCCTCGATCATGTGGGAAAGTTCTAACCAGGATATACCGGGCCACAATTGCTGCAGCAGAATCGAGATATGCTGCCCATCGCTTATTCGTTTTTGAAGCGAGGCCAGACGTTGGCGCCGGCTAGAAGCAAAACGCGCCTTGTCCAGAACACAGTGCAGCAGCAGTGCCATAAATTCATCTTCCGGCGCCGGGATGAATACTGATCCGCTGCGCTGCCTGTTCTTCAAGCAGCTGAGACCCAGGCTGGTGCGCAACTCATGGTTGGGACTGCCAAATGCGATTTCGGTTACAACATCGAGCTTAATCCAGTGATCAGCGTCTCGATCGTAAGCAAAAAAGAAATGATGTGGCGCGTGTCCCCAACTTTGGATCGAAACAAAACCAAGCTGCGCCAGCAGATGATTCAACCGCGGCAACTGGTTTTGCTGTACGAGGATGTCGATTTCACCACCTTTGCTTGCGATCTCGAAGAGCTGATCCCAGTCACGTAACAAACAGTAGCGTATATCCTTTTGATCCAGCGTTTCAAAAACCAATGGCACCAGCCGGGACATATTCGCATTCACCTAAAGCAGAGACCGGCGTTTCAGAACGCTTGGCCAGGTCAGACGCCCGGCTTTCTTTTGTAAACTGCTAGCCAGATTGATGAGCCATGTAAATCGGTGAATGAATTTGTGCAGGCCTGCCAAAGCCAGTGTTGAGCCGCTTATCAATCCGGAGACCAGGCCATCACCGCGAGCGCCGCTCTTGTCCAGGAGCGCGCCAACAATGTGCACATCAAGCAGACGTAGATTTTCGATCGCCTCTGCCACCGCTTTTTGAGAGATTTCTGCCTGGCGCACGACCAGAATAACCCCTCCAACGAGCGAGGCCAGGATAAGACTTTCAGCGCAGACCATGGGAGGTGCAGCGGTGATAATGACAATATCGGCTTGCTCCTCTAAATTCCCGACTATGCTGCTGATGCGGGACGGTACCATCTGCTCGGGCATGTCCTCGGAAATGGGACCGGCAGGAAGAACAAAGAGGTTCGCAATCCCGTCCACATGTTTGGCATTAACCTGTTCAGATCCTGGAGCGAATAGACCCGCTGGCCCCTTCCAATCATTTAAATCGAAGAGCTGACCAATGGCAGGCTCGCGCAAATTGCCATCTGCCAAAATAGTCCGCTTCCCAGTTTTAGCGAAAGTGATTGCCAGGTTGGCCGCAATCTCCGCCGTATTATGATATGGATCGGAGCTCACAACCAGGAAGGAACGCAGCGGAACCTTCATTCGGGTAAGCAGAAGTTTCGTGCTCAGCATCCTGTAGCTCTCAGGTGTTTGTGATTTTAGCAGACCCTTCCAGACGAGTCCATCCGCTCGTGGCTCCTGCGCTTTAATCTCTCCCAACGCCGGCACTCCCGTTGCCCGGGCCAGCTCCTGCAAGGTCTCAATACCATTATGGAAGTATTCAAAACTAAAAGCAATGACCAGGCTGAGAATCAATCCGGCCAGCGCGCTCACCAAAACTGTAAGGCGGAGCTCACTGTCGATCATTGTCGAATAGGTCGCTGGTTCCACAATCTTTACCTGGTTGGTGGGCGTTACCTTCAGGGACTCGTACAGCTGCGTTAAAGCGGTGATGGCATCCGACAGCTGGCTTCGTTCCTGCGTGAGCTGCTCGATGATCAACCGCTGTTTCTCCAGGTAATCATTCGTCTGGAGAACAATCAAACCCCGGCCTTCGCTCTCGGCCAGCGCTGTTAGACCTGCTTCCAGTTTCTCGATTGTGGCATCTGAATTTCCAATGATCTGATCGAGCCTGGTTGCCTGGCTGAGCATCTGCTGGTTGATTATCGAAGCGGAGCTGTCTTCCGCTGAAGGGCTGCGCTGTACCACTTCCCGGGCCGCTGCATTGGCGATAGCAATCGCCTGGTCCGGACTCTTGTGGGTTACCGTGATGATCAGAATTTGGGTGTCCTGATTGGTCCTTACGTCAATCATCTTGCCTAACTGCACAGCGCCGACATCCAGCTGGAGTTCCTTGATGATGGCTTCCAGCAGAGGGGCAGTTTCGACCAATTCGGCGTAGGTGTGCATGAGCTGCCCGCCGGTCCGCAGGGCCCCCAGGTCAGGGTTGGGCGCATCAATCCCCGGACCGACCAGCAATTTTACACTCGCCTGGTAAGCCGCAGGCTGGTCTTTCACAGCGAGATATCCGGCAAGTCCCGTTACCAGGGCAGCCAGGATCAAGAGCCACAGCCAGCGACGCAAGATGTTAAGAAAAAGCGGAAAGCCGCGATAAGATCTCATCTTATCCCGTTACCGGTTTGTTCGATACTTCCCCCGTCGACACCGCCTTGTCCGAGGATGGAGACATGGGTTCTCCCCGCTTGGTTGTGAGGGTAGCAGCAGCTTCCCACATCTCGGTTTCCGCACACTCCAATAGTTTCTCAAAGGTTACTTCCTCATCCGGGAATGTGGAAACGCCAAAGGAGAGTTCTAATCCCAGGTTTTCTTTCGCAGCGCTCTCCAGCCTCGCGATCACATCGGCGACACTCTCCTGGCTAATCTCGGGTAGCACGATAACAAAGTGATTGTCACGCTGCGTAACGACATCACAATCGTTTGTCTCTTCTAGAAGGAAATTTGCCAGTCTGGCGGCAACGTACTTCTTGATGATTTCGTCCTGGGATTCTTTCACGAGCCGGTCGAGCGACGTTTTGACACTTTCGGCTTTCGCCGAGACGGCAAGCAAGCTCAAAGGCCGCTTGTAAAGCCGGGCACGTTGAATTTCCCGATATATTTCCCCTTGTCCGGTCTCAAAGCTCTGCGCATAGCTCCTTTGCTGATTGCCCACTACCAAACCAATGCCTGCCTCCCGAAATTGCTCTAAAGCCAGACCGATCCCACGAGCCAGAAAAGCCGTTACACCCAAAAAGAAGATCTCAGTGATGGTAACCGGAAGGTTTCCTTCAGCAATTCTATATCCAAACCATATTTTCAAGGCAAAGAACAAAGGCAGGGGCAACGCCCACATCCAATGCAAAGATATTTTCTGCAGCCAGGGAACAGCGATAATTAGAATTGCGTAAATCGCGGTAAGAAGATAGACGAATGAAGCCAGGTTGATGGGCGCGCTGATCCTCTCTATGTTGTAGAGAATGAAAAACCACCCCAGGGTCGCAATAACCCAAAAACGCAGCCTTTTCACGGTTACCTCCAAATCATGATGCCTTACCAAACAAAAAGCCTAACCCATGCGCTGGGCTAAGCCTTGGCACCTTAGGATGATAGTCCTGTTTTTCTACTCGACGCTTCAGACGAACCTGCCTTACTCGCCATGTTGTCTGAAGACGACCACCACCGTACGGAAAAGTATCTGAATATCTAACCACAGACTCTTATTTTTAACGTACTCGACGTCCAGCACCAATTTTTCGTCGAAGCCGAGGTTGGAGCGACCGTTAATCTGTGCCAGGCCGGTGATGCCCGGCAATACTTCCAGGCGCTCCGTATGGAGTAAGCCATAAGTGCTGATGTCGAATGAACTCGGACGCGGTCCTACCAGGCTCATCTCACCTTTTAAGACATTAATGATTTGAGGCAGTTCATCGAGGCTGGTCTTACGCAGGAATCGACCAACACGCGTAATACGCGGATCATCGCTGGCTTTAAAATCTGGCCAGGACAGCTTGTTCAGGTGTGCATATACGTGCTTAAGTTCTTCCGCATTTCTTACCATGGTGCGGAATTTATAAACCTTGAAGCGCCTGCCGCCTTTGCCCGTGCGTAGCTGTTTGAAGAAAATGGGCCTTCCGTCATCCAGCAAGATGATGAGAGCGCAAATGAGCATGATTTGAATTATGATGGGAAGCGCAAACAAGCACAGAGTGACATCAAAAATTCGCTTGACAACCTGGTAATCTTTTTTGATTAAGATCACCCTCGAGCGTTGGAAAACAGTTATTTCCATGGACCCCACCTTTCATCAAATTCTATTACACATCCCTCGACTAGAAGCAGTACCGGCTCGTTAACCGAACATTTACAAAACATTAAACTGCTATCTATTGATTTTTTTTTCATGATCTATACAATAAAGAACAATAAGAATTGTCGCGCTCCAAAAATATATGGCGCATAAGGCCTTGTTACGAATGCAGGCATGCTCCGCCCATCCGACATCCCCCAACATGACGGCGAACCCACCTGTATTACACTAACCCGAATATCAACCTTGCCGGGCTTCTATTCAGATTCGATTTATGCCAGTCTAAAAGCCACTTAGCTCCGGCGACATCTTCATCTTATTCAGTGCCCTGAGCAGAGCCCGCACCCGATCGCTGTCTGACAGGTCAGGATCAAAGATATCATTCTCACCTATGAGAGAGCCATCGACTGCCAACTGAGGCAGGTGACTTTCTAGAGAGAGTTTTTTGCTTACTCGGCTAATCCTCTCAAGGTGCAGCTGTATTGCCTCAATCAAGTTATCTGGCACGTAGGCCGGAATCCCATCTATGCACACCAGTCCTTCTGTATGGGGCATCCATTTGAATGCAGATAAACTTGCCGTATCGAAATCCACTTTCACAAAAAGGTACCCTGGAAAATAGGGTTTACTCCTTGGCCTTTTACGGTAGTTTTCCGGAAAATTAAGCCGGGGACAAAAGACCTCATAGCCCTTGGCCTTTAACTGCCGCGTTACGACCCATTCTTTGTGGTGCTTGCTGCACAGTGCATACCATCGGGCTGCCAAAACTGAACTGCTCCTCTTACCATCCCAATCGAAAAATCTCATAAAAACAGACGGAAATCTACAAAATAAAATGGCTGCCGAGAGCACCAGTTCGGCAGCCAGGCTGTCTGCTTTTTCACAGACCCTTAGCTTTGCGTCCCCACCTCGCGATGGGTTTGCCTTTTCGTCACAATGAGAAATTTCAAATCTTCAATTGCTACAGCAGATTCCACACCTGCTCCCATGGTTATTGCATTGTTATGTGTTCCAGCTGGTGTGATGTATTCTCTTAGATTTCCAGCCCCGATTTGAAAATTTAGTTTATTCT
>Ga0209640_10000999_pt1 | contig 23242 bp, 26 predicted proteins | sample RifCSP10_1_FD_184018 | JGI IMG/M metagenome (GOLD analysis project Ga0209640, IMG submission 184018) | Soil microbial communities from Rifle, Colorado - Rifle CSP2_sed 10_1 (SPAdes) (version 2) | ecosystem: Environmental > Terrestrial > Deep subsurface > Rock core/Sediment | place: Rifle... | reverse complement strand
CCGTCGTCCGCATCGCCGCTTAATCGGACCCGGAGCCCGCCTCGGTGAGCGCATACGCGGCGAGCCACTCACCCGACGCGAGCTTCGGGAGGTAGCGCTCCTTCTGCTCGTCGGTGCCCACGACCTTGAGCCCGAGCGATCCGAGCTCCTGTACCGCGAGGATGACCCCGCTCGTCGCGCAGACCTTGGAGACCTCCTCGATGGCGACGAGCGAGAGGAGCGCTCCGGTCCCGGCGCCGCCGTACGCCTCGTCGAAGAACAGCCCGAAGATGCCGTGCTCGCGGTAGAGCTCGACGACGTCCCAGGGGAACTCGTGCGACGCGTCGATCTCCGCCGCTCGAGGCGCGATGCGCTCGCGTGCGAGCGTGCGAACGAGCTCGCGGATCTCGAGCTGGTCTTCGGAAAGCGGCTCCCAGGGCATGGGCGGAGTGTAGGCCGTAGGGGCGAGATATATCTCGCCCCTACATGGGCTTCTGGCAGACCGCCTCGACGTTGTTGCCGTCGGCATCGAGCACGAACGCTCCGTAATAGTGCTCGTGGTAGTGAGGCCGCAAGCCCGGCGGCCCGTTGTCCTTCCCGCCGGCCGCGAGCGCAGCCTCGTAGAACGCGTCGACGGTAGCCCGGTCGTCGCACTTGAATGCCACATGCGCGCTGCCCACGGGGTCACGGCGGACGATGCCGAGGTCCATTCCGTGGGAGTCGGCGAACCCCAGGAACTCTCCGACCTCGAACGCGACCGAGTACCCAAGGGGCTCGAGCGCCTTCGAGTAGAAGCTCTTCGCGCCCTCAAGGTCGGTCACGTTGACAGCGGTGTGGTCGATCATCTCCGCTCCTCTCCTGTGTCGTTAGTGTCGCCGCGAATGATTCTCGAAAACGGCGTCGTTCGCACGATGGATCCGTCGTTGCCCGTCGCGCGAGCGCTCGCGATCGCAGGTGACCGGGTCGCTGGAGGCGTGGGGGCGCACGAGACAGCGCTCCCCACGCCCGAAGTCGTCGACCTCGGCGGCCGGTGCGTCGTGCCGGGCTTCACGGACTCGCACGTCCACTTCCCCACGTGGTCGCTCGCGCAGCGCGACGTCAGGCTCGAAGGCGTGTCCGGACTTGCGGAGGCGCTGGAGCGAGTGCGTGCTCATCCCCGCCACGGGACCTGGATTCGAGGGACGGGCTGGCGATCGGCCGAGTGGGAGACACAGCCGACGAGGGGGTCGCTCGACGCGGTCACGGGCTCGACACCGTCGGCGCTCTGGTCGAAGGACTACCACTCCCTCTGGCTCAACTCGACTGCGCTCGCGCTCGCAGGTGGAGATCTCGAGATCGAAGGCGGCGTTGTCGAGCGCGACGAGAACGGAGAGCCGACGGGAATCCTCCGCGAGGAGTCCGCGTGGCAGTTTCGCGCGCGCTTCGGCGCAGGCTCCGAGGACGAATGGGTGGAGGCCACGAGAGCGGGCATGCGTCTGGCTGCGAGCCGCGGAGTCGTCGCCGTGCACGACAAGGACGGCTGGCTCGGCGCGCAGCGCATCTTCCAGCGGTTGGCGGAACGAGAAGGACTGACGCTCCGTGTCTGGCAGTCCGTCCCGCACGAGCGACTCCCTGAGCTCGAGGCGCTCCGCCTTCGCTCCGGTTTCGGCGACGACTTTCTCCGCATCGGCTACCTGAAGGCGTTCATGGACGGGACACTCGGCTCGCAGACGGCCTGGTTGCTCGACGGCTCGGGCGTGTGCATCACCAGCGGAGACGAGCTTGCGGAGATCATCCGTGCCGGAGCTCGTGCGGGCTGGCCGGTGAGCGTCCATGCGATCGGCGACCGGGCGAATCGCGAGGCCCTCGACGCCTTCGAAGCGACGCGTGACGAGTGGGCGCCCCTCGGCCTGCGGCATCGCATCGAGCACGCCCAGTGTCTCGCCCCGGAGGACGTCGCCCGCTTCGCGGCAATCGGAGTCGCATGCTCCGTCCAGTTCAGCCACGCGCCGTCGGATCGCGATCTCGCCGAACGCTTCTGGGCGGATCGGACGGAAGGCGCCTATGCCTTCCGGTCGCTCTGGGACTCGGGAGCGCTGATCGCGAATGGATCCGACGCGCCGGTCGAGGAGCTCGACCCGCTCGCTGGAATTCGTGCGGGCGTGCTCCGAACAATCGACGAGCGACCTGCGTGGCGCCCCGACGAGTGCGTGACGGTCGAGGAGGCGTTGGTCGCGAGCACCGTGAACCCGGCCTGGCTCTCGCGCGACGAGCGGCGCCGCGGAAAGCTGCTCCCCGGTTATCTCGCAGACCTCGTCGTTCTCTCGCGCGATCTGGTGGAGTGCCCGCTCGAGGAGCTCGAGACCGTCGAGGTCGCGGGGACGATGGTCGGCGGCCGCTGGGTCTACAACCCTCCGCCCTGGGACTGACCGTGTCGGAGATCGACCGGAGTGAAGGCCGGCGGCTCTTCGGCATCGACCCGGCCGCATACGAACTGGGACGCCCCGGCTATCCGGAGCGGGTTTACGAGGTCCTTCGCCAGCGATGCGGACTCACCCCCGGGACCAGAGTCCTGGAAATCGGACCGGGAACGGGAAAGGCCAGCCTCCGGCTGGCCGAGCTCGGTGCTCGTCCTCTCGTAGCTGTCGAGCCCGACGAGGTCCTCGCTGCCCACCTCTCCGCAGTCGCCCGGGCGAAGGGCCTGCCGATCGAAGTCCAGGTCACTCCGTTCGAAGATGCCGAGCTGCAGGAGGCGTGGTTCGACCTCGCCGTCGCAGCCTCGTCGTTTCACTGGGTCGATCAGGACCTCGGTCTCGCGAAGGTCGCGCGGAGCCTGAGGCCGGGCGGCTGGTGGGCGATGTGGTGGAACCTTCACGGCGTTCCCGACGATCCGGCTCCTTTCCACACGGCGACCAGGGAGCTCCTCAGCCACCTGAGCGCAAGCCCGTCCGCAGGAGCGGAAGGAAGGCCGCGCTTCGCACTGGACATCGGAAGTCGGGCCGCCGGCCTTGAGGCAGCCGGCCTCGAGCGCGTCCAGCATGAGGTCGTCCGGTGGACCGTCCGCTGGGATACGGCTGGGATCCGGGCGCTCTACTCGACGTTCTCCCCCATCCTCAGCCTCGAGGCAACCGAGCGTGAGCAGCTGCTCGCCGGCATTGCCAACGTCGCCGAAGAGCAGTTCGATGGTGAGGTCGAGATCACGATCCTGACATCGATCTATACGGCACGGCTTCCGTCGGGTTGACCCGCCTACAATCCGATCATGGCCACCCGCACGATGCTCCCGGTACATGAGGCGCCGACCTGTTCGGTGGCCGGTGCTGCCGAGATCGTCGGCTCGAAGTGGACAGTCCTCCTCGTGCACGACCTCTCCGAGGGGCCTCGACGCTTCACCGAGCTCGAGCGCTCGTGCGCCGGCATCAGCCCCCGAACGCTCGCCGAGCGCCTGCGCTGGCTCGAAGCCGAGGGCATCGTCGTGCGCCACAGCTACCCGGAATCGCCGCCACGCGTCGAGTACGCACTGACGCCGAAGGGCGAGGCACTCCTCCCGATCGTGCACGAGATGCGTCGCTTCGGCCACGACTGGCTCGGCTGCGGCTTGCACGACACAGCATCTGTCTGAGAGGCCGGCTCGGCATTTTCGGATGACGGCGGGCGGATCGTCGATCCCGGAGGTCCAGTCACTCCTCTCGACCCTCGCCGTCGGGAGACGATGCGCCGAAGCAGGGACCGCGTACGGAGAGGGCGCCGAGGCCATGGCGAAGACAGCTCGAGCCATCGTGACGGTCGAGATCGACGAGAGCCGAGCCGAGATTGCGAGAGCGCGCCTCGAAGGACTCGCCAACGTGGAGTTGCTCGTGGGCGACTGGCGCGCCGAGCTGCCACCGAGGGCGCCGTTCGAGCTCCTCTTCCTCGACAGCGGCGGCTTCAAGCAGGCTCCGTTCGACGTCGGCTCACTCGCAATCGGACTTCTGGGCCCCGGCGGGATGCTCGTGATCGACGATCTCACGCCCGGCCACGCCGAACACGATCCCGCCCGCGAGTTTCTGCTCCGCCATCCGAGGCTCGTCGCGGCCGAGGTCCTGACGACCCCGAGCACCGCCGCGATCGTCGCAACGCGCCGTGCCCCGTAACACGACGCAGCTATCCCTTCAGTAGCTTCGCCAGCAGGCGATCCCGAGCGCGCGTCGGCAGCCGCTCGATCCAGGCCCGAATGTGCGCGTCTCGGCCGACGAGGTAGCGCGCCCTCGGACGGCGCGCGGTAAGCGCATGCTCGACCGACTTGGCGACTTCGTCCGGATCGGCGCCGGGACCGCGCGCCAAGGCCAGCTTCCGGAACTTCGCGATCGCGGACGAATACAGCTCCTCGCTCTCGCCTGGGAGCGCCGCGCGAAGCTCGTCGGCCCGGGCGGCGCCCTTCGTCCAGATCGAGGTATTGATGCTCGCCGGCTCGATGATCGAGACGGAGATGCCCCACGGCCGAAGCTCGACGCGGAGCGAGTCTGCGACAGCTTCGAGGGCGTGCTTCGAGGCCGCGTACGGACCGAGGAACGGGAGCGCGCTCCGTCCTCCGATCGAGCCCATGAGCACGACCCTGCCTCGACTGCGGCGCAGCGCGGGCAGGAACGCCTGTGTGACGGCCACCTGCCCGACCACGTTCACCTCCAGCTGCCGGCGGAGCTCGTCGAGCGGGACGAGCTCCAGCGGTGCGGCGATCGCGATGCCGGCGTTGTCGACGAGCCCGTCGAGGCGGCCCCCGACGACCTCGGCTGCTCCTGCGATCTGCTCAGCGTTCGTGACGTCGAGCTCGAGTGGCTCGATCCCGCGTCCACGGAGAGCCTCGCCGTCCTCACGAGCCCGCACGCCGCCGTAGACCCGCCAGCCGGCGGCGGCGAGACGAAGGGCGCACGCCAAGCCAATTCCCGACGAGGCCCCCGTGACGACAACGGTCCGCCTCGCGCCGCCAATCATCTCTATCGAACTGGGCGGCACCACGGTAGCTCAGTCGGCGAGGCCCTTCGCGCGGAGCTCCTCGAGCGCGCTCTCGGATTTCTCCAGCCCGGCGAGACCCATGCCCTCGAGGATCCGCGGCGTCTTCGTGAACTGGATCTCGCGGTAGTCGACGACCTGCCAGTGATTGCCCCAGGGGTCGAGGAAGTCGTGCCCGCCGGTCATCCGCGCGCCCGCCTCGCGGGCCCGCCGCACTGTCTCCTCCAGGTCATCGACGACGAGACCGATGTGACGGCCTCGATCGGGAGGCTGCGTGCGCGGCGCCTCGAGCGCGATGAACTGGTCGCCGAGGTCGACGAACGCCATGCCTCGTCCGCGCCCACGAAGTCGCAAGTCGTCGAAGATCCGTTCGAGGAACGCGAGCGCCTCGTCGATGTCGCCGACCTCGACCGCGACGTGGTTGATCCCGACGAGCCTGGCCACCGGGCCAGCGTAGCGACCGTGCTACGAGCTCGGCTCTGCCCAGACGCCGACGAGCTCGATGATCGTCGCCGCAGCCGCGGCCATGTCCTGGACGCTCGCCCACTCGCGCACCGAGTGGTACTCCTGCCCGCCGGTGAAGAGGTTCGGAGTCGGCAGACCCTGTGACGAGAGGACTGCACCGTCCGTCCCCCCGCGAGTGATCGCGAGCTTGGGCTCGACTCCAACTCGGCGAATCGCCTCGAGCGCCGCCTCGACGACGCGCGGGTTGTCCTCGATGTAGGGGCGCATGTTGCGATAGGAGCTGCGCACCTCGATATCGACATGTGCTCGCGGCTCCCGCGCTGCGACGATCTCCGCGAGGCCACGAAGGAGCTCCATGTGCTGCTCGAGGAGCTCGTCGTCGTGGTCCCGAGCGATGAAGTCGACGACGGCCTCGTCGGCGTTGCCGCTGATGCGGTGCGGATGGACGTACCCCTCGCGCTCCTCGGTCGTCTCCGGCGAGAGCCGGTCGGGCGGGAGCGACATCACGAGCTCGGACGCGAGCTTGACCGCATTGACGAGCTTCCCCTTCGCCGACCCCGGATGCACGGAGAGACCGCGAATCGTGACCCGCATCGACTTCGCCGAGAAGGTCTCGATCTCGAGCTCGCCGAGCCCCGAGCCGTCGAGCGTGTAGGCGACGTCGGCGCCGAAGGCGTCGAGATCGAAGTCCTCGGCACCCCGGCCCACCTCCTCGTCGACCGTGAAGGCGACGCGAATCGGTGCCCGGCTTCGCTCCGGGTGCCGGACGAGGTACGAAATGGCCGCCATGATCTCGGCGATCCCGGCCTTGTCGTCGGCGCCGAGGAGTGTCGTGCCGTCGCTCGTCACGATGTCGTGGCCGACGCGCTCGGCGAGCGCGGGCAAGTGGCCGGGGTCGAGCACCTGCCTCGAGTCGCCAGGGAGCTCGATCGCCTCACCCGCCCAGCCGCCGTGAACGATCGGAGCGACTCCGGCGCCCGTGACGTCCGGGGTCGTGTCGACGTGCGCGATGAGCCCGACGACGGGCGCCTCCGCCGTTCCGGGGAGGGTTGCGAAGACCGAGAAGCCCGGAGTCAGCTCAGCGTCCTCGAGCCCGAGCTCGCGAAGCTCGCCGACGAGGAGGCGGGAGAGATCGAGCTGCTTCTCCGTGCTCGGCCGACGCGCGACCCGATACGCGCCCTGCGTGTCGACCCGGACGTACCGGAGGAACCGCTCGAGGACGTCACCCGCCAGCGCCTCGGCGAGCGGGCTCGCAAACGACGCTTTAGCCGCCAAGCTCTCCCAGCCGGCGGTAGGTCTCGCACACGGTCTCGACGCCGAGCGTCAGATACTCGGCCGGGAAGCGCTCGTTCGGCGAGTGGACATTCGACTCCTCGAGCGCGAAGCCAGCCGCGACCACCGGGATCTGCTTCGCGCACAGGGCGGAGACGATGGGAATCGAACCGCCTACCCTCGCCAGCAGGGGCCGTGTACCCACGACCTTTTCGAACGCGTCACTCCCCAGCGCGATCGCCGCAGACGTGACGTCGACGGAGGCGGGCTCGGCACTCGACCTCAGCGTTATCTCCACGTCCGCGCCGGCCGGAGCTGCTTCGCGCACGAGGCGCTCGAACGCCTCGCTCACCTTGGCGACAGTCTGGCCGGGGACGATGCGGATCGAGACGTTGGCCCACGCTTCGACCGGCAGCACCGTCTTGATCAGGTCGGGAGAACCCCCCGCGAGCCCGTGAACGTCGAGGGAAGGCTCGGCTCCGGTCCGGAGATAGAACTCGGCGGCGGCAGCCGGATCCATCTCGCGAGCGCCGGCCGACGCGATCTTCTCGGCCCCTGGGGGGAACTTCGTCCAGTCTTCGAGCTCCGCGGCGGTCGGCGGCACGATGCCGACGCGCAGCGACTCCGGCAAGCGGCCGGCTCGAGCGATCGCGGGCGACAGTGCCTGGATAAGGGCGTGCGTCGCGCTGAGAGCGACACCCCCGTACATGCCCGAGTGGAGGTCTCGCTCACCCGTGCGCACGCGGACATGGAAGTAGCAGAGCCCGCGGAGAGCCGTATAGAAGATCGGGACCCCCCGCTCGATCATGCCTCCGTCGAACACGAACGCGGCATCGGCGCCCCGCTCGTCGGCCACCACCCACTCGACGACGGACTGGCCGCCGACCTCCTCCTCCGAGTCGAGCGCGAAGCGGAGGTTGACCGGGAGCTCGCCCACGGACGCGAGCTGGCGCGCCGCCTCGACGAGCATGAAGAGATGCGCCTTGTCGTCCGCGACACCGCGGGCATAGAGCCAGCCGTCGCGCTCCGAGAGGTCGAACGGCGGCGAGTCCCAGAGGTCGAGCGGATCCGGTGGCTGCACGTCGAAGTGCGCGTAGCAGAGGACCGTGGGCGCCGACTCCGGGCGCTCGGACGCCGGAACCTCACCAACCACGAGCGGCCGGCCGCCGTTCCAGGGAGCGACATCGGCAGAGCCGCCCGCGTCGCGAATGCGATCGGCGACCCATGCGGCTGCCGCTTCGACATCTCCGGCGTGCGCCGGATCGGCACTGACGGATGGGATGGCGATCAGCTCGGCGAGCTGCTCGCGGAGCTCCTCGTGCGTGGGCATCAGCGGTTTGTGTGTGAAGTCAGGTGTCGAGGACTGATTAGGCGATGCGGCCGCGCAGTCTATTCGGACTGGTGAGTCCGGCGCGCGGCCCTACGCGACGTCTCGGACGCGCTGCGCGTCGGCGAGTGCGCGCAGCTTCTTCAGTCCCTGGTGCTCGATCTGGCGGATGCGCTCGCGTGTGACGTTGAACGCGCGGCCGACCTCGTCGAGGGTCCGCGGCTGCTGGCCGTCGAGCCCGTATCGCAGCTCGAGGACGCGGCGCTCGCGCTCCGAGAGCGCACCGAGAATGGTGCGGAGGGCCTCGCGCTGGAGGGTGGTCTCTGCAAGCTCGTCGGGAAGCGGCGTCGTCTCGTCAGCGAGGAAGTGCCCGAACTCGGATTCGTCGTCGTCACCCACCGGCTTCTCGAGCGAGACCGGGACCTGCGCGCTCCGCCTGATCTGCTCCACCTCGTCCGTGGTCATGTCGAGGTCACGTGCGATCTCTCCTACCGTCGGCTCGCGGCCTCGTTCCGCGCGGAGCTTGCGCTCCGAGCGCATGATGCGGTTCAGCTTCTCGACGACGTGGACCGGCATCCGGATCGTGCGGCCCTTGTCGGCGATCGCGCGCGCAACCGCCTGCCGGATCCACCACGTCGCGTAGGTCGAGAACTTGAAGCCCTTGCGGTAGTCGAACTTCTCCGCCGCCCGGACGAGGCCGATAGTCCCTTCCTGAATCAGGTCGAGAAACGGGAGGCCTTGGTTTCGGTAGCGCTTCGCGATCGAGACGACGAGGCGCAGGTTCGCCTCGACCATCGCCTGTTTCGCGGTGTGATCTCCCCGCTCGATCCGTTTCGCGAGCTCAACTTCCTGGGCCGCAGTAAGAAGCGGCACGCGCCCGATGTCCTTGAGGAAGAGCTGAAGGGCGTCGGTCGTGATCTCCGCGTCGGGCTCGGCTTCTGGCTCCGCGTCGGCGTCGTCCGCGTGTACGACGGCGATCCGCGCTTCGTCGAGCGCCGCGTAGAACTCGTCGAGCTGCGCCGGCTCGAGATCGAGCTCGTCGAGAGCGAGCGCGACCTCGTCTGCGTCCAGACGGCCGGTCTGGAGACCGCTCTCGAGGAGTCGCTGCGCCTCGTCGGTCGCGAGGACGTCCTCGATCGGCGCTCGAGTGGTCGTGCCCTCCGATTCTCCTGCGGCCAGACCGCCCCCCTTCCTTTCGGCGGTCACACGGTAGTCACACCAGGGGCTGTCGTCAAAAGACGGCCCCAGCTTGCTGCTCAGGACCTCGCGCGGCGGATCGTCTCGAGGTAGCGAGCGGCTTCGCGCGCGAGGGGTGAACCGGGCCGAGCGCGTGAGGCGAGGCGGAACTGACGCTTGGACGCGTCGACCCGGCCCGTCCAGAGGAGGAGGACGCCGAGGTGGAAGCGCACGGACGGCTCGTTCGGGTACGTGCGCGTCAGGGGGCCGAGGCGGCCGAAGGCCCGCTCAGGCGCAGCCTTGTCGAACTGACCGACAGCCGCAGCGACCTGCGCTTCCACGTTGCGCGGAGCAAGCCGCACGGCCCGCTCGAAGGCCCGCGACGCCGATACCGGCCGTCCAACCCGCTGGAGGCCGACCCCGTACAGGAGCACGTCCCGCACGCCGCCTTGCCCAGCACGCCTGCGGAGCGCGGCGAGCTGCCGCTCTGGCGGGAGTCGCGTGATCTCGGGAGACGCGGAGAACGAAGGGATGAACGCTGGAAGGCCGCGCGGGAGCTTCGGGTGGACGAGGTTGCCGGCGACGATCGCGTAGGGGGTATCGGGCTCAGCGTCGATGGCGGCTCGCCACGCGGAGACGGGATCCCCTCGATTCGCCCACAGCCGCGCGAGCCCGAGATGGAGCTGGACGAGCCCGGTCTCGGGATAGAGCTTTGCGAGTTGCTCGAGCCGGTCGAGCGATCCCTCCGGCCACGCGGCGAACGCCGACCCGACCTTCGCTTCCAGCGAGTCGTGCCGCCCGAAGAGTGCGGCCGCGGCTTTCACGTCCCCGCGCTGGTAGAGCGCGGCTGCGCGAGCCAGGTCGCGGGCCTCCGCGTCGGTACGGAACCCGAGCGCGAGCGAGAGCGGCGGGCGTCCTGGCCGGAGCTTCGGCGTCGTTGACGCCGTCGTCGCGGAGTCGCCGTCAGAAGACACCACGGCGGTCGCCACCACGGCTGCCGCTGCCGCCGCCACGAGTGCGACGAAGAGCAGGATGCGCCGTCGAGGGCTCACCGTACGACGATAGCCACGTCCGTTGCCTACTGGGGTCAGACCCGTGGGGTCTGACCCCCATGGCGGTCACGCTATAGTTCGGAAAGTAATGGCGACCTACCGAGAGCTGCTCGCGCAGGTGAAGGAGGAGATCGAAGAGATCTCGACCATCGAGGCGCAGGGGCGCCTCGACCCGTCGGAGGGCTCGCTCTTCGTCGACGTGCGCGAGCCGGACGAGTGGGAGGAAGGGCATATCCCCGGCGCCGTCCACATCACTCGCGGCCGGTTGGAGTCGCGCATCGAGGGCTTGATCCCCGACAAGAACCGCCCGCTCGTCGTGTACTGCTCCGCCGGCTCGCGCTCTGCGTTCGCTGCGAAGGTGCTCGGCGAGATGGGCTACGAGGACGTCGTCTCGGTCGCCGGCGGATTCGCGGACTGGAAGCGAAACGGCTTCGAGGTCACGATCCCACGTGTCCTGTCGTCCGAGCAGCGCTCGCGCTACAGCCGTCATCTGCTGATCCCCGAGGTCGGCGAGGACGGCCAGCAGCGCCTGCTCGACGCGCGCGTGCTTCTCGTCGGCGCCGGCGGTCTCGGATCGCCCGCGTCGATGTACCTCGCCGCGGCCGGCGTGGGGACCCTCGGGATCGTCGACGCCGACGTCGTCGACGAGTCGAACCTCCAGCGCCAGATCGTCCACTCGACCGACCGGCTCGGAGAGCCGAAGGTCCTGTCCGCGAAGCGGACCCTCCAGGCGCTCAACCCGGACGTCCGGGTCGTCCCCTTCCAGGAGCGGCTGACCTCGGACAACGTCGAGCGGATCCTCGCGGACGGCTGGGACGTGATCGTCGACGGCGCCGACAACTTCCCGACCCGCTACCTCGTCAACGACGCATCCGTGTGGCACCGGATCCCCGTCGTCCACGGCTCGATCTTCCGTTTCGAGGGCCAGGTGACAGTCTTCTCTCCTGGAGAGGGGCCGTGCTACCGCTGCCTCTTCCCCCAGCCCCCGCCGCCGGAGCTGGCGCCGAGCTGCGCCGAAGGCGGCGTTCTCGGCGTCCTGCCGGGGATCATCGGGTCGATCCAGGCGAGCGAGGCGTTGAAGCTGATCCTCGACCGAGGCGACTCGCTGGCCGGCCGGCTCCTCCTCTTCGACGCTCTCGGCACGACGCTCGACGAGGTGACCGTGCGCCGCAATCCGGACTGCCCGGTCTGCGGGGACAGCCCGACGATCACCGACTACGCCGACTACGTCGAGTTCTGCAACGCGCCGCTCGGGCTCGACTGATGGCCGCCGTACGGATTCCGCCGACGCTTCGGGCCGAAGTCGGGGGCTCGCGTGAGCTCGAGGCGCACGGCGAGACGGTCGGCGACGTCATCGACGACCTGGTGGAGCGGTACCCCGCTCTCGGCGGGCAGCTTCTGCAGGACGGAGAGCTCGCGCCTTTCGTGAACGTCTTCGTACGGGGCGAAGACATCCGCACGAGCGACGGGCTCGACACGCCGGTACGAGGCGGCGACCAGCTGATCCTCCTTCCGGCGATGGCCGGCGGGGTCTGACCCCACGGGTCTGACTCCAACCGTGCACATTTCCGGCGCCGCCGCACATTCGCTCCTCGACCTCGTCGGGTCGACGCCGCTCGTCGAGTTGGAGCGCCTCTCGCCGAAGCCCTCCGTCCGCCTCTTCGCCAAGCTCGAGGGGCAGAACCCCACGGGCTCGATCAAGGATCGCGTCGCGAAGGCGATGATCGACGCCGCCGAGGCATCCGGCGAGCTCGAGCCCGGCAGGCGCCTCCTCGAGCCGACGAGCGGCAACACGGGAATCTCACTCGCGCTCGTCGCGAAGCTGCGGGGGTACCCGCTCACCTGCGTGGTGCCCGCGAACGTCACGGAAGAGCGCCGGCGCCTGCTCCGCCTGTACGGCGCCGAGATCGTCGAGTCGCCGCCCGACGAAGGCTCGAACGGGGCCGTGCGGCTCGCGCTGGAGCTCGCCGAGCAGGACCCGTCCACCTTCATGCCGTTCCAGTACGCGAACGAAGCGAACCCACGGGCGCACTACGAGGGTACGGGCGCCGAGATCGCCGGAGCCCTCGACCGCGTCGACGTCCTCGTCGCCGGGCTCGGGACGGGCGGGACGCTCATGGGCGCGGGAGAGCGGCTCCGCGAGTCGTTCCCGGAGGTGGTCGTCGCCGCGGCGGAGCCACTTCCCGGCGAGGAGGTGATGGGCCTCCGGTCGCTCGCCGACGGCTACGTGCCGCCGATCCTCGACGTCTCGAAGCTCGACCGGAAGCTCATCGTGACGAACGAGGAGTCCGTAGCGGGCCTACGGCTGCTGCTCGAGCGTGAGGGAGTCTTCGGCGGGGTCTCGTCCGGCGCCGTGATCCACGCCGCGCTCCGGCTGGCGGACGAGCTGGACGAGGGCGTCGTCGTCTGCGTCCTCGCGGACGGAGGCTGGAAGTACCTGTCCGCCGACTTCTGGGACTCCGACGACGTGGAATCTGCGATGGAGCGGTCCGTCTGGTGGTAGTGCCGCGAGAGGTGCTCGACGCGATGAAGGAGCACGCGCGCGAGGCGTCACCAAACGAGGCCTGCGGTCTCGTCGTTCTCAGGGAAGGCGTCGCCGAGCGCTACGTCCGCGGTCGAAACGCCGCGGCGTCGCCCTACCGCTTCGAGCTCGACGTCGACCCCGAGACGTGGTTCCTCGAGGACGAGGGGTACGAGCTCGCGGTCTTCCACTCGCACCTGTCGTCGCCGCCCCGCCCATCGCGTACCGACGTCGAGAACATCGGCCTCTGGGCGGGACGGCCGTACCTGATCTACACCGTGCGCACAGGCGAGCTCGCCGCCTGGACGATCGCGGACGGCACCATCGATCCGCTGCCGCTCACGTCGACCCCAGACGGCACGCGGCCCGACGCGCACCCGTAGTTACAACTCGCCGGTAGAAAGACCTGACGCTTCGATCGCACGCCGAGCGAGCGCGTCGTCCTCGGGCCCGGGAAGACCGCTGACGCCCACCGCGCCGACCCGCTTCGCTCCCTCGAACGCTGCGACGCCGCCCTGGAAGAACGTGAAAAAGGGATCGAAGCTCGCGCGCTCGGCAGCGTCCGCACGCGCCTTCGCGGCAAGCTCGGCCGTGGAGCGGGCATCGCTCCGGGCAGCGGTATATGCCTTGCGTTGCGCGTTGAGACGTGTGTCGGGAGCGGCACCGTCCATCGTCGCCGCAGCGACGACCTCGCCGTGGTCGTCGGCGACGAAGACCGAGACAGGTGCGGGGGCATTCTCGACGACGAAGTGAACTTGCCTGAGCGCCTGCTCGAGCCTCATGCGGAGATCTTGACGACCGCGTCCCTCCGGTGCGATTCCAGGGCAGCCGTGAAGAGCCGGTGCGACCAGGCCACCTCCTCCGGCGTGGCGCAGTGGAAGGGCTGGCGCATGCCCTCCCGGCCGTGGACGAGCTCGTCGACGAAGGCGGCCCACATCTGGAGCACGGCATCGGAGAAGCCGAACTCGAAGATCGAGCCCGTGATCGTCGGATAGGCGGACTGCGACCCGAGCTCGAGCACCTGCCACGACTGCGGCGAGCCGGGCTCGTAGGCCATGAGCCGCAGGGTTTTCGGGTACTTCGTCGTGTACGCGATCGAGCCGGCGGTCCCGTCGACCTCGATCACCCAGGTATTCGTCTCGCCGGGCGCGATGCGCTTCGTCTCGATGCGAAGCGGGAAGGAACGACCCTCGTCGTCCTCGGCCTCGCAGAGCAGGACGGCATTGTCCCAGGTGTCGCACGCGGCGACGCCGCCGGCGCCGTCGGGACGCTCCGGCACGACGTCGGAGAGGACGGCACGGACGTCGCGCGGCAGCCAGGCGGCGCGAAAGGGCAGATGGACGGCGTGCATCCCCAGGTCGCCCATACACCCGTACTCGCCGTTGAAGCGCGCCTGCCGCTTCCAGTTGATCGGCTTATCCGGGTCGAGGTCGCTCGAGTGCAGGAAGAGCGAGCGCACCTCCAGCACTCGACCGCATCGCCGCTCCGCGATCCAGCGCGCGACCTCCTGCCCGCCCGGAAAGAACGGGAACTCGGACGAGCAGCGGACGAGCAGCTCCGGGTGGGCCGCGATCGCTTCGTTGATCCGCTCGTTCGCGTCCAGGTCGATGCCGAACGGCTTCTCACCGAGCAGGTGCTTCCCCGCGTCCAGACAGGCGACGTAGACCTCCTCGTGGAGGTAGTGGGGCACGGCCGCATAGACGGCCTCCACCGTGTCGTCTGCGAGCAGCTCGCGATAGTCCCGGACGAGGCGCGGCGACGGCCGGAGCCGCTCGTACCACGCCAGGACCTCGGGATTGGTGTCGCACACGGCGACGATCTCGGGACGGGCGCCGAGGTCCGAGAGGTGCAGCCAACGCGCGGCCGCGCTCGCGAACTCCCGGCCCATCAGGCCGCCGCCGATGACCCCGATCGAGACGACGCGCTCCGTCATCCGTGAACGATCGCCATCAGCCGCTGGACCATTCCGGCCGGATCCTCGTGCTGGATGACGTTGCGCCCATAGACGAGACCCGATGCGCCCGCAGCCATCACCCGCCGGCTGCGCTCGAGGATCTCCTCGTCGGATGCGCGGCCGCCTCCGCGGACGAGCACCGGCCGCCCGGAGGCGGCCTCGACCACGCGCGGGTAGTCGCCGAGGTCGTCGGTCGGGTCGGCCTTGACGACGTCGGCGCCGAGCTCCACGGCCTGGCGGACGAGCGTCACGATTCGCCCGGCGTCGCCGTCCACGCCGTAGCCGCCGGCGTCCGGCCTCATCACGAGCGGCTCGACCATCAACGGCATCGCGGCGACATCGCAAGAGGCGCGCAGGGCCGAGATGTTGCGAATGCATTGCCGGCGCAACCCCGGCTCGTTCGGGAGATCGAGAAGGTTGACGCACACGCAGGCCGCGTCGAGGCGAACCGCCTGTCCGACCGCATCCTCGGTCAGCTCGGAGAAGAGCGGGCGGGGCGGCTCGGGGCCGTAGACGTTCGCGATGTCGGTGCGGAGGACCAGCGCCGGCTTGGGGCCGGGGAGCTCCTGGAGCAGCGGCGCGGCTCCCGGCGAGAGCTGGATCGCATCCGGACCAGCCGCGACGAGCGTCGCGATCGCGCGCCGCAGATCCTCGATCCCGACGAGAAAGGACGGCTCGCCGAAGAGCCCGTGGTCGACGGCGACGTCGAGGCACCTGCCGTCGGCACCGAAGAGCCGGTTCAAGCGAGCGTTCACGGTGCGGACTCTAAACCGGCACGCTCAAGCTCTTGGCGGATCGCCACCAGGAACAGACCCGCCGCCATGCCGTCGAGGACGCGATGGTCGACCGTCAGCGTCAGCTCGAGCTGCCGGACCGGCCTGACTTCGCCCGCGACCAGACCGGGCCGCTCCACCACGGCGCCTGCGGCCAGGATGGCGGTCTGGTCGGGGTCGATCACGGCTGAGAAGCGATCGACGTCGAACATGCCGAGGTTGCTGAGCGTCACCGCCGCCGGCGCTCGATAGCGCTCGGAGATTCTTCCCGCTCTCGCCTCGGCGACAGCCCGCTCGGTATGCTCGACGAGCTCCGTGGGCGAGAGCCGGTCGGGCTCGGGGACCGTCACCACGAGCACCGTGTCCTCGCCCGCGACGGCCAGACCGACGTCGACTCTTTCGAGCCGGCGCCGGCGCGGCCCCTCGTCGATCCAGAGCCGGTTCACGTTCGGATGGGCGCGGAGCGCGACGGCGATCGCCCGAAGCAGCAGATGCGTGTAGCTCAGCCCGGGAGTGCCCGCCGAGCGCTCTCGGACGAGCTCCGCCGCCGCCTGCGTCATGTCGACGGTCACGCCGACGCTCAACTGCGGAATCGTGGCGGAGCGCCCGAGCCGCCGCGCGAGCGCCTGCCGGTGGGGCGCCACCGGCTCGCCCTCGATCGCCCGGCTGTCCGTCATTCCCAGGACGTCCTGCTTCTCGATGCGGCCGCCCGGCCCACTTCCCTGGACCCGCGAGAGGTCGATCCCGAGGCCCCGCGCGAGACGCCGGACCGCCGGGGACGCCGTCACCCGCTCGCGACGGGCCGAGGGCGTCGCCAGCCCGCGACTGGCAGCGGTCTCCAGTGCCGCCTCCTGAGCCGGCGCCTGCTCGGGCACCTCCTCACCTTGCTCGCCGACGTACGCGACGACGGTGCCGACCCGCACGCTTTCGCCTGCATGGTGCAGGATCTCGAGCAGAGTGCCAGCAGCGGCTGCCTCGACCTCGAGCGTCGCCTTGTCGGTCTCGACCGCAAGCAGAGGCTCCCCGAGCGCGACCTCGTCGCCCTTGGCCTTCAGCCACTCGACGATGCGGAGCTCGTCCGTCGTCTCGCCGAGCGGCGGCATGCGTACGGCGTGGGCCATCGCCTACCGGCACACCTCGAGCACCGCTGTCGTGATCCGTTCGCTCGTGGGGACGACCGCCTGCTCGAGCACGGGGGCGTAGGGCACCGGGACGTCGAGTGCCGCAACGCGCTTGATCGGGGCCTCGAGCGCGTAGAGGCACTCGTCCGCCGCGCGCGCGGCCACCTCCCCGCCCCAGCCGCCCGTGAGGGTGTCCTCGTGCACGATCACGAGGCGCCCCGTCTTGCGCACCGAGGTCCACAGCGTGTCCGCGTCGAGCGGAAGCAGCGTGAGCGGGTCGATCACCTCGCACTCGATGCCGGCTTCTGCGGCGAGCGCTTCTGCCGCCGCCAGGCAGCGGTAGAGGGAGACGTGCGTGGCGACGAGGGTGACGTCGCACCCGGCACGCTTCACGACCGCCCTCCCGATGGGAAAGAGGTACTCCTCCTCGGGCACCTCCGCAGTGAGGTCGAGGCCGCCCGCCTGCTCGCGGCCCTTCGTCCCGTAGAGGAGCTTGTGCTCGAAGAAGAGCACCGGGTTGTCGTCGCGCACGGCGCTCTTGAGGAGACCTTTCGCGTGGTAGGCGTCGGAGACGCAGACGACCTTCAGCCCCGGTACGTGGGCGAAGTAGCTCTCCGGGCTCTGGCCGTGCTGCGCGCCGCGCACCGTCGCACCGACAGGTGCGCGCATCACCAGCGGTACGCGCAGCCTCCCGCCCGACATCAGCCGCATCTTCGCGGCCTGGTTGACGAGCTCGTCCATGCACTCGAAGAGAAAGTCGGAGTACTGCATGTCGGCGATCGGTCGCAGCCCCATCAGCGCCGCGCCGACGGCCGCCCCCGCGATCGCCTTCTCGCTGATCGGCGTGTCGATGATGCGCTCGTGCCCGAACTCGTCGGTCAGCCCCAGGTACACGCCGAACGCGCCGCCGAAGCCACCCTCGATTCCGATGTCCTCGCCGATCAGGAAGACGGACTCGTCACGGCGCATCTCCTCGGCGACCGCCTCGCGCAGCGCTTCGGCGATCGTCAGGCGCCTCGCGCCCCCCGGCGTTTCAGGCGTAGGCATCGGTGAGCAACTCTGCGGGATCCGGGTCGGGCGAGCTGCGGGCGAACTCGACGGCGTCGTCGAGCTCCGCGTCGACCTCGCCGCCGACCGCCTCGAGAGCGGCCTCGTCAGCGCTCCCATCTTCGAGCAGCTGCTGCCGGAGCCGGACGATCGGATCGCGCAGCTTCCACTCCTCCTCCTCCTCGCGGCTGCGGTAGCCGCGCGCATCGCTCCGGCTGTGGCCGACGAACCGGTACGTCCTGCAATCGAGCAGGGTCGGCCCCTCGCCGGCGCGCGCCGCTGCAACCGCCGACGCCGCGGCCTGCCGCACCGCAAGGACGTCCATGCCGTCGACGACCTGGCCCGTGGCGCCGTAGGCTCCGGCGCGGGCCGCGACGGATGGGACGAGCGACACTCGCTCCCAGGGTGTCGACGCCCCGTAGAGGTTGTTCTCGCACACGAAGACGACGGGAAGCCGCTGGACCGCTGCGAAGTTCAGCCCCTCGTGGAAGGCGCCCTCGTTCGTCGCGCCCTCTCCGAAGAAGCAGGCGGCAACCTGACCCGTGCGCTGGAGCTTGAAGGCAAGCCCGAGGCCGGTCACGACCGTGTTGCCTCCCCCGACGATTGCGATCGCCGGCAGCATGCCGACGTCGGGGTCACCGAGGTGCATCGAGCCGCCACGGCCTCGGCAGCACCCGGTCTCCTTCCCGTAGAGCTCCGCCATCGCAGCGCGCGGCGTCACGCCCTTTGCGAGCGCGTGACCGTGTGGGCGGTGCGTCGAGGTGATCCAGTCACTCGCCTCGAGGGCGTCGCAGACGCCGACCGCGACCGCCTCCTGTCCCTGGTACTGGTGCACGGTGCCCGGGATCTCGCCTTCGAGGAAGAGGTAGTAGACGCGCTCCTCGAAGCGCCGGACGAGCAGCATCGTCCGATACAGCTCGAGCAGTGCTGGCGGCTGTGGGCTCTCAGGCTGCACGTCCACTCCCACCGTAGAGCCTGATCAGCCTGCGCACGGCCGGGATCAGGCGCCGCTTGCCCGCCTCGAGCAGGTCGTGCGGGCCGTGGGAGCCGAGCAGGTCATGCGGGCTCAGGTCGCCCGACCCGGCCTCGACCGCCTCGGTGAGACCCTCGAGGAACGTGCGCTTGAGCGCTGTACCCACGTTGAACTTCACCGCCCCACGGGCGATCGCCGCCTCGACGGCCTCGGGCGGGAAGCTCGTTCCGCCGTGCACGACGAGCGGTACGTCGACACGCCGGTGAACCGCCTCGAGGTGGTCGAGGTCGACGGGAGCCGCGCGGCCCTCGAGCACGTGGACGTTCCCGATGGAGACCGCGAGACAGTCGACGCCAGTCGCAGCGACGAAGGCCGCCGCCTCGTCGGGGTCGGTGAGCACGGCCTGCGTGTCGTCGATCTCGCCGCCTACCGAATCGGGCAGCCTGCCGAGCTCGCCCTCGACGGCAGCGCCGCGCGCGTGGGCGGCGCGCACGAGCGCGCCGACCTGCGCCACGGCGTCAGCTGAGGATTGCCCACCCGTGTGCATCATCACGGCGGTGAAGCCGGCCTCCAGGCCTCGGAGCGCCTGCTCTAGCGTGTGCGTCTCGTTCAGCAGGAAGCACGTGGGAACGCGTGCCCGCTCTGCGACCGCGCGTCCGAGGCAACCGAGCGTCTCGATCCCGCCGCCGTCGAGCCAGGCACGGTCGACGAGCAGGCAGCCGAATCCGAGTATGACCGGCGCGCGCTCGGCCTCCGCCGCCTCGACGACCGCCTCGAGCGAGTAGCTGTCCCAGGCCTCGAAGTAGCCGACCGCGTAGCCGCCGGCGCGCGCCTCGGCGAGCAGGCTCGTCAGCGGGGCGAGCGGCATTGCCTCACGACCGAAGCGCTTCCCGCGCCCAGACAGGGTGCTCTGCTAGAAACCGGTCGGCCTCCTCGCGAGAGAAGACGCCCGCGTAGCACCCGAGCGACGTGCACGCCGAGCCGCCCATCACGCTCGCGAAGCGAACGGAACGCTCGAGCTCCCAGCCCTCGAGGATGCCGAGGATCAGCCCGGCCGCGAACGCGTCCCCCGCTCCGGACGGCTCGAGGGCCTCGACCGGCGGGGCGGGAAGCTCGAATGCCTCGTCGCCGCTGCGCACGAAGATCCCTCGCTCACCCCGCTTGACCACGACCGCCCTCGCGCCGGCTTCGAGGAGGCGTTCCGCCTGCCGGCGCGGCTCGGCCTCGCCGGTCAGCGCCCGCGCCTCGTCCTCGTTCGGGAGGAAGTAGTCGGCGAGCGGCAGCAGCTCCCGCACAGCGCCGAGGGACACGTCGACATGTCCGCTCGGCACGACGACGTCGAGCACGATGCGAGTGCCCCGCTCGCGCGCGACCCGGAACCGCTCTGCGAGCTCGCTCTGGTGGAGGGCCGGGAGGACGAGGTACCCGCCGACGTAGATCACCTCGGCCGCCTCGAGCGACGCCTGCGGTATGTCCGCCGCGGTGAGCGCGGCGTTGGCGCCGAACGTGTGGATGAAGCGCCGGTCCTCGTCGACGACGGGGAGGATCACGGTTTTCGAGGTGCCGTAGCCGGGTGCCTGGGCCACACCACTGGTGTCGATCCCCAATGCTCGCAAGTCGCGCTCGACGAGGTCGCCGAACAGGTCGTCGCCAACCCGCCCAACCACTGCACAAGCGATGCCTAGCCTGCGAAGCGCGATCGCGCTGTTCGCCGCGCAGCCACCCGGCTGGACGAGGAAGTCTTCGGTGGCGATCAGCTCGCCCGCAACGGGAAGCCGCGCCAGCGGCGGTACGAAGAGGTCGGCGACAAGGATGCCGACGCAGAGAACGGGCGCATCCGCAGCCGGGTTCACGCGTCTCGGACGACCGTCTCTCGCCCGATCCGCGGGTCGGTGAACACGTCCAGCTCGTCGGTGCTCGTGGTCGAGAACTCCGAGACGATGGCTCCCTCCGCTCCCGCCTGGAACCAGTGGAGCGTGTTCGGCGGGACCGTGTGCTGATCACCCGGGCGGAGCTCGTTCTCGTGCCAGACCGTGAACGCACCACCGTCGAGCTCAGGCGGACGACAGGCCGGATTCGGCGACGGCTCGCCCTCGGTGTAGAGGTAGACGACGCCCCTGCGGCAGCGGAAGGTCTCCTCCTTCCCCGGGGACTCACCGGAGGGCGGGTGCCGATGCTCGGGACACGTCTGGCGCGGGAAGAGCACGAGCTCCTTGGCGCAGACGCGCTCCGTGTTTACGTAGACGACGATCTCGAGCCCGATCTCGTCGAGGCGTGAGAGCCCGAAGTCGGCCACCTCGATCGCCTCGCACTCGGAGGCCGTCAGGACGATCCCCGCCTCCGCAAGCGTGGCCGCCGCCCGCTCCTGCGCAGCCCCCAGTTCTTGTCGTGTGAGCACAGCGAGTCCCTATGCGTGGAGGTACACGTCCCAGCCGAGGTAGGTCTCGAGCGCCTCCCGCGCCGCCTCCGCGGTCTGCGAGAGGTTCATGACGATGTGGTGCTCGAAGCCGTTCCGGCAGATGAACCGGAGGAGCTCCTGGAGTCGCGGCACCTCGACCACACCGTAGCCGCCGAACGTGTCGACCGGGTCGTCGGTGAAGCGACCCTCGCCGACGTATGCCCGTATCTTCCCGGACGCGTCGTCGGTGCTGACGCGCAGGTACGTCGCGGGCTCGGCCTTGATCCGGCCGTAGAGCGTCCCGTACGAACGTTCCTTGCCGACGGTGCCCGCGAGGATCTCCTGGAAGCTCATGCTGATTGTCTCGAAGAAGCGCTTAGGGAGGTTACTGCAGTGGAAGACGACGGCCTTGTTCGGGTCGTCGTCGTAGTTGTTGTTCCAGTCGAGGATCGCGCTCGGCGCTCCGGACGCAGCCTGGAGAACGAGCATCGAGACGACCCCGGTGATGTCGACCTCGCAGGCGCTCGGCCGCAGGCTGTCGCTCATCATGCTCATGACGGTGCACGGGACGACGCCGTAGAGCTCCTCGAGCGCCGTCCAGCACTGGATCGCCGAGCCGTCGAGCCGCTCGTCCTCCATCCACCGGTCGATCACGGCGCCGAGCTTCGCCATCTTCAGGAGCGCGGCCTGTGGGACGCCCGGCGTCGCCGTGTAGGACGAGATCGCCTCGAGCTTGCCGCGGACGGCTGGGTCATCGTCCGCGAGTCGGCCGGCAGCACCGAGGACCTCGGAGAGGTCCAAGGTAACGACCGAGATTTCGGCCTGCTCGAGCAGCTTCTCGCTGAAGCGGACAGTGTTGAAGCTCGCCGGGCGCGCCCCGATCGCGCCGACGCGCATCCCGCGGACGGCGCGCACGATCCGGCAGACCTGTTCGAAGCGAACGAGGTCGGCTGCGAGCTCGGCCGAGCGAGGATCGCACGTGTGCAGCGACGTCAGCGAGAACGCGATCCCGTACTGCGTAAGGTTGCTGCAAACCGAGAGCTTCCCGCAGAAGCTGTCGCGGCGGCGGTCGACGGCGAGCTTGCCGGCCTCGTCCGGGAATGCGTGCACGAGCACAGGGACGTCCAGGCGCGAGCCGCGGATTGCGTTTGCGACGGCGCGCTCGTCCCCGAAGTTCGGAAGCGTAACGACGATGCCGTCGATCTCGTCGCCGTGCTCTCGGAAGAGCCGGGCGCACTTCGCTGCGTCCTCGAGCGACTCGACCGAGCCGAACTCGGTGTCCTCTCCGCTGAGCGCCACCACCTCGAAGCCGTGCTCTCCCAGCACCCCGAGCATCTCCTCGCGGCCGCGATCGCAGAGCTCGGCCGGAAAGAAGCCACGGTTCCCGACGATCAGCCCAACGGTGGCGGAGCCGTTCCGCACGCGTCGATCGTGGCTACCGCTCCCTCCCGCCTGCATCAGTGCGTCTACCGATTCCCGTTCGGGGTTTCCCCGGATGCGGGCTGAGGCCCATCGGGCCGAGACTCCATCGCGATAAAGCGGTGAAGGAGGAGGCAGCGGTGCTTCTCAGAGAAGAACGGGAGCTTCTCGTCTCGTATGCGCAGCGCCTTCGGCCGGACGGGCTCGCCCTCCTCACGGCGGGCAACCTCAGCGTGCGCGCCGGCGACCTTGCGGCGATCACCCCGACCACACTCGACTACGACGCGCTGACTCCGGAGCTGATCTGCGTCATCGAGCTCGGCGGCGAGGTCGTCGAGGCCGAGCTGCCCCCGTCCAGCGAGCTGCCGATGCACCTCGCCGTGTACCGGCACGTCCCGACGGCTGCGGCGATCGTCCACACGCACGCGCCGTATTCCACCGTCCTCTCCACCGTCGTAGCCGAGCTGCCCGCCGTCCACTACCTCGTCGCCGAGCTCGGCGGCCCGGTGCGCGTGGCTCCCTACGAGACGTTCGGAACGGCGGAGCTTGCGGAGGTGACCGCGCTCGCCCTCGAGGGCCGGTCGGCTGCGCTGCTCGCAAACCACGGCACGATCGCCTACGGCGACTCGCTCGAGCGCGCCTACGCGCGGACGATCCTGCTGGAGTGGCTCGCCACCAATGAAGACCGTGCCCGCTCGGAGGCCGAGGTGCGCGCGCTCGAGAGCGAGTGGATCCTCTCCGATGAGGCGGACATCGAGGGCGAGGCCGGCGATGTCGATCCCGTGCTCGCCGTCGAG
>Ga0209640_10000998_pt1 | contig 23245 bp, 24 predicted proteins | sample RifCSP10_1_FD_184018 | JGI IMG/M metagenome (GOLD analysis project Ga0209640, IMG submission 184018) | Soil microbial communities from Rifle, Colorado - Rifle CSP2_sed 10_1 (SPAdes) (version 2) | ecosystem: Environmental > Terrestrial > Deep subsurface > Rock core/Sediment | place: Rifle... | reverse complement strand
GAGCAGCGCGAACAAACCGCTCCATTTTTTACGCGATGAAACACTTGTGCAAAGCGCGCCGCGAATCATTGAAAAACCTCCGGCCGACGGCCGATTGTTCTACTATCCGCCATCAAATAATGTACACCCGAGCTTCATGAGAGTAGCTGGTAACCCAACATATGAAAAAGCAACCGAGATCCCGCTCAATAATCTGTTACCCAACGCCGGTATGTTGCACGGCTTTGAGTATTTCCAGGACATAGACGCACTGGGCCGCCGCAGCTATACCGACTTTCTTAATTTCGTCAATGCTCTCCCAGCGGATAAACGGGGCAAACTACTGCAGGCCATAAACGTGAAATATGTCGTGGCGTTTCACTCACTGCAAGTGAAAGGTCTGGAGCTCGTGCGGGAATTTCCTGAACATTACTCCAAGCTGTACGAGGTCACCGATCCCGTGCCGCGAGCTTATATTGCGCAGCGTGCAATTTATGATCTGGACCCGAAGACAACTTTGGAACGGATGGCGAGTGACGGCTTCGATCCGCTGCGAGACGTCATCCTCGATGTGCCGATTCACACGGAGACAAAGGGTGTTTTTCAGAGTAATGCGGCAATCACACTTTACCAAAACAATCGCGTGCTGATTAACACTCAACTGAGCGAACCCGGTGTCCTTGTGTTAACCGATGCGTTTTATCCAGGATGGAAGGTTTTTGTCGGTGGCGAAGAACACCCGATTCGGCGCGCCAACTATTTATTTCGCGGAGTGGAGTTACCGGCGGGAAACCATGAGGTTGAGTTTATCTATGATCCCATTTCATTTAAAATCGGCTTGTTAATCTCACTGCTCACGGCAATTGTCCTAATTGTGGTACCCTGCGTCGCCTGGAATGCTCGCCGAGTGATTCTTAGACGGCGCGGTACTCCACTCCCGCAATCGTCTTCATTCTCAGGAGCCGGCCGGAAAGCCAGCTAAGTTCGTGTTCGAAACGATCCGTTCGTTTAAGACTCACTGCCGCGGCTCTTTTATGAGCACTGGCGGTCTAAGTCACTTTCCTCATTTTGCCGCATTGCTCGACGTTCTGGAGTCAAACACTAAAACCAAAGGGACGTTTGCAAGCCCGATTACTAGAGATGGTTTGATTGGCGAGTTAATTAGATCCTGTGCCCTGGGTCCAATTGCCGTGCGGCGATTTAGTATGACGTAATAGTCAAAACTTTGCCCGTCGGTGATTGTGATATCGGGCCGCAAACGGCTTTCCTTTTGATAAAAGGTGAGCATGAAATTGGCTACCGAGGCATTGACACGAGCGTTTCTAGGTAAATTTTCATTCAGCGCCCGAATAAAATTAGGCGTAAATGCCTCCATGAAGTAAGTCGTTTCGAGGCCGCGCTCGTAAGCCCCGCGAACGCCGCCCACGAAGCGGTTGTAAAAACTAAGTTGGAATGGATGGCAGAGGTACACGTCCAAAAAAGGACTAAAACACACTATTAAAAGTAAGACGCCCGCGATTTTTGTATGGAGTCGGGTCACATGTGTCGCTGCGTGGAGGTGCCGAAGGATTTTCACTGACCAACTGATCAAGGCGTGAAATCCTACGCCCGCTAAACCCGCTAAGAAGGGTAATACAGAAAGCATTTGCCGGACCCCGTCGTGGAGCACGGCGCCGGGCATGAGACCCAAGGACAAGATGAAAATTAAATTGAAGGATAACAGGAGTGCGGCGGATCGCTGGTGTATTTTCCAGACTGTCGACGCTATTCCTATGACGGCTAACAGAATAAATGGTTCAGGCGTGGTGACGCCGATCATAAAAAACGAGTAATACCAAGGCAACTGACTGGAGGGAAGTATTTGACCGAAGAAAAGAACCCCGAAGTTTGTCTCGGGTCGATATCCGCGGCTGATCCCTTCGTAGAGGAACTCCAATACCCGTAACCCGGTGTCGTGCCACAAGTAAGGTTGAGTTGCGACCATGATGATCGGTGCCACGAAGAGTATCGTGAACACATTGTTTATGTATCTGTCTCGATGAAACAGATGAGCCCACAAGATTAGAGGGATCGGAATCAACAGCGCAGGAAATTTTGTCGAAAGCGCCAAACCCCAAACAACACCGAGAACAATGCTCCACTTCCAATTCGAGAGACCCTTCCAGAAACTATAGGCTGTAAGAAACCACAGAGAAGCCAACGGCAAGTCTGTGACGGCGATATGCGCGAAGCCAAAGAGATTCGGCGTTAGGATAACGGCAAGTGCCGAGAACAGACCGGTAGCTTCACCAAAGAGTTCCTTCATCCAAAGATAAATGACGGTGATAAGCAGGGAAAAAAACAGTGCTGGACCAACCCGATATGCTGTGAATTTATCCAGAATAGGCTCGAAGGTAAGTTTTGCTAATCCGGAAACAATCCGTGAAAAGGGGGGATGGGGGACATTATACGGATTCCAATGCCAAGCGGCTTTGATCTTTTGATCGTCGAGCACCGCATGAATATCTCCTACTGCCAAGTGGTGCCCCAGATCGAGGACCCAATCGACGTGCAGGTCCGATGCATAAAAATATGCAGGTTCATCCCAGGCCACGCCATAATCATTCGACGTCACTGTGATAAGTAAAAGCGAGATGAGAAACAACCCGACGGGGATAGACCAGCGCACCGTTTTGGATTCGAGCAAGGAGCTATCGATCATAGCATAACCGTGGCGATGTAATTGTCGGGATCGTTGTTCTAGGAATGCGCCTTCAGTTCGAATTCGAAATGTTTTTAACGGAACGCCGATGGCAATCTATGCCAAAGCGGATTTTTGCCATACGGCCAATACCGACTTTCCGAAATGTCCTCGGACTATGCGGTCGCAAATCCGGGAGGTCGGCACGCAGATGCGATCCCATATAAGGATTTGTGATCGCGTGGGCAGAGCCTGTCGGAGTGCCAGTGCATTCCCGAGTGAAAGCAAGACACCGACACTGTCTAGATAGGTGAGTTTCTTTGCCATCCATCCGGCGGGCATTAGGGCTTGCAAAGAGCGTTTGTTATAGCGCCGCAGATGCCCGATGCTTCTGTCAAATTCACTAAAGAGCCACTGGTGAGCGGGGGATAGAACTACCATGTGGCCTCCGGGGCGCATGAGCTTTGCGGCGTTCTCGATTTGTAGTCGATCTTGTTTAATATGTTCGAGCACGTCGATGTAAAGGATGCAATCAAAAAAGGGTCTTGCAGCAAGTGTTGTAAGTGAGCCTACGACTATAATCGGCACGAGATCGCGACGCTGCCTTACCCGTGATCGCAAGCTTTTGGCCTGTTGGGCATCAGGCTCCAGACAGATCCACAGGCGCGTCGAGCCATTGTTCAGTGCAACTGTTGTTCCTCCGATGCCGGCTCCGACCTCGAGCACGTTGCCGACCAGATACTTAGTGATCTGGTGTTTCACATATGCTTTCCAGTTCGTAGCAAGAGCAAATAAATCGAGTTCACCGCCAAGGTAGGAAGACTCAAGGGATTTTGCCATAGACTCGGTGTATTTTACCCGCAATGTGAACGTAGTCACGACAAGGAATAACGTTGGTCCGGTCCCGGGACGCCAATATCACGAAAATGAAGACAAGAACCACCAGCAGCATTTGAATCAACATGATGAACAGTAATCCCACAGCGTAGGTCGCCCACCCCGGTATAGCCAGTGTTGTGAATAGCCGGATGACGATGACGCCTACCAAAGCTCCGACATTAACTAAGATTCCTAAAGAAACTAACAACAAGAGGCGAACGCCGATTCGATCGCCAAAAACAGCCATCGCGCTGAGCCCGTGGACAACAAGCGCGACAATATCCATGTGGGATGGGCCCGCCAATCGTGAGCTGCGTTTGGTCGGAATCACCTCCATTGGTAGCCTCGCCTTGTGCACTGCCGCTGCATAGTGATTCCATAACTCGGAAACGGCAACTAACCGTTTGAGCGAAGCCATAGGAACAACGCTAAAATTCCCGACTCGGACCTTGACCCCTGTCAATAAAAAATGAATGAATCGGTATGAATGATAAAAGAACTTAAAGAACAAACCCTCTGAGCGGCGGGTCCGTGCGGCAAATATGATCTTCATGCCCTGATTGGCAATGCATTCTCGAACCAGACGGGGAACATCGCGCGGGTCGTCTTCTCCGTCAGCGTCCATGACAATAACATATTGGCAAGCCATGTTCGCCTCGATGTAAGATAATCCTACCGCGATAGCGCGCTGATGACCGAGATTACGGCGAAGTGAGAGTACGTCAATACTCTCGATACATTGAAAACCATTTGGACAGAGATCATTCGGGATGGCCACCGTGGATCCATCGTCCACCAAAACTACAGTGGCGCTGAGGCGGTTTGCGTTGAGTTCTTGGTCGAGTCTCGGCAGCAGGGATGAAAGAGCTTTCCAATCGTTGTAAACGGGCATCAATACTATCAAATCGTTGGCGTGGCTCACTGATTCAATCACTAGGTTCGGGACATCAATGAATGCCAATACATTTTGGCGGCAGACTTCTGCGGACCGATCGTCGCTTGCAAATTGCCTACCCACTATTGCGAGAACGAGCAGCTAAGTCTACCCAGTTATCCGACAGATTACCATAAAGTTCCAGCGGCACCAAAAATTACCCACAAATCAAAACCGCACGTCCAAACAGCTTGGAAGCAGACATGGTTTAGCGCGATTGCGGCGGAATGCTGAAGTCCTAAGCCGGCTGCGTAATTCTTGTTGCTATTCCTCCGCGGCGCAGTATCGTATTAAGAAAAGTGGTCCAGGAAAGGGTCGACGATGAAGACAAAAATGTGGGTCGTTTCGATATGGCTCAGTTTAAGTGTTACTCCTGCCGTCGCTTACGCCCAAGCGTTCGGCGAATATGGCCGTGCTGTCGGCAGCATTCCCCACGGACGCGGCATCAGCGGTTCGAGAGCGCCCGGAGGGGTAACACAAGGAAACGTTGGCAGCGGTGGTGTCGGTGATATAGGTGGACGTAAGCTCCCTGTTCGTCTAGTTGTTACTTCGAAGAGTGCCGGCCTCTTCCCCCGCCAGGATGAGGAATCGGAAAAGATCGTGCAGTTGGCCCAGGGAGAAACGCTCGTGCCGATGGTGCAGAGCGAGGGGGGTAGCAACTGGTATATGGTCAAAACTCCGAAGGGTCTTATCGGATGGATCAAATCGAGTGATGTTCGCCCAGAAAAAATCAACAACAAGTAACGTTTAATCAGTCGCAGACGGGCAACCGCTTAAGCAACTTTGAGCCGCTTAAGAACGGAATCGTTACCGATCACGTGAAACTCCATATAATCGATGAGGCGGCGGGCAATGAAGAAATATTGCCGCAATTGCTCGCCAGACGACCCACTAGATGGGTCGGGCGGGGTCGGGGTCGCTTTGGTGGATCGGTAGGACTCGACTTCCTGGACAAGCCCTCTTAGGGCTGGCGGAAGAATATCCCACACTCCTGTTGACTCGCAGATCGAAACCAACTTGGTGTGATCATGCTGCTGGGGCAAGCTACCGTGACTTTCAATCAGCGCTGCTTTAATAGCCTTGTCGACGGCTTCGGCTAACTTGTCAAAACCCGCTTGGCCAAAGCTCGTGCCAACATTTTCCTTCGGAAAAGATTCGATTTTATCGCGTGCCTCGCGTAACCATGGTTCCGCATAGAAACCCATCCAGGCCTCCAAAGTCGTGATTCAGGATTATCGGTATGATAGATGCACACCCGTTTTTTCGCAAGCAAAGCCCCACAGTCCCAACGAAATGACTGCCGGCGAGAACTCAACGCGATCATTCATCAGAATGCAAATACGACTTGACCGTGATGGAGGTAACCGCTAAAGCAAGAATAAAAGCCTCACAACAGCGGCGGGGGCTTTGATCCAATAGATCTTCACGAAGCAGCTTTGGTTAAGCCGCAGAACGCGAACGCGCGGCCTCAACCAACGGGCGGTACTTTTCGTTGAGTTTCATCCAGTGCGCCGCGCGACGTTTGGCTTTGGCAAGCTCCGCTTCAGGAAAAGTGACGAACGGCACGCGAGTCGGTCCTACTTTACAATAGTCGGCAAACTCGGCCGGCCGTTTGTTGCCGGCCCCAGGCACCGGTTTGCTGCCGCTACCGTCACCGATGATATCGTCAATCACTTCGATCGCTTGCTGCGTCTCGTCACGTTTCATGAGGTCGACCAGGTGGAGTATGGGCCACGGACCCATCCAGACTTCGGTCGACCAGCAACCGGCTGCCCCCATGTTGTAATAAGGATACAACTGGGTTTGGTTGACGAAGACACTGATCTTGCCGCGCACGATTTTTTGCAAGTTCATGAACGCTTGAGTCGTGCGGTGGCTGTCTTTCATCCCGATGATGTTGGGCTTTTTGACCAGCTCTTTAAAAGCGACAACCGGAATCGTGAACTTATGATTCTCCGGATTGTGGTAAACTACGATATTCAAGCTCGGAAACAGATCCGCGATGTCATGATAGAATTTTATCGCATCTTGGACGTGCAGCGTCTCGTAGTAGGGCACACCGAGCAGAACGCCATCAGCGGCGAGGTCTTTGACGAAATTCATCTTTTGAATGACCTCGCGAGGGTTCGGGCTCGTGCAGCCGATAAAGAGGGGCACGCGCTTGTTAACCGCCTCGACCGTCGCGACGGCTAACGTTTTAAATTCATCGAAGAGCAAATTATAGCATTCGCCGTAGGTCCCGGTGGTGGCGATGTTATTGATGCCGTCTTTGATGATCTTGTCGACACCGTCCTTGAGATTATCAACGGCAATGGTCTGGGTGGCGCGGACGTCAGTCGCATCCGGCGTCGCAAAGGCCGGCATCATCGCTAAAACTCCGTTAAGTTCGCTGGCGTTAATCATGATCGAAGTCCTCCCTTGAAGTTGCTTAGCTACTTAGCTTGACGGACGAACTGGCGGCTTTTAACCTGCCGTCAGTGCGCAAGTCGCGGTTTTGCCGATCGATTGGACTTAAAGCCTTGTTCCGCCTCACTGAGTCATCAGTAGAATAATGCGCTAGGGTATACGGCCTTCTCTTTAGGTTGTTCCACTTCATACGATGGCCTATTCCCCGCAGTCACGTCAATATGCGACCGTGCTCATGGTGGTCAGCGCGACAGTTTTTTTGATCGCAAATACATGAGGAACTAGCGTCGCTGCGCAAAAATGCTGACTGGATTTGGTAACCGAGTTCGCTTCTTGTACATACGAACGCTGGCTTCACGAACAAAACTCAACGACAAGCTTTCCAACTGCACATCTCCAGCCCTCGTTTCATATTCGATCTCTACCGCCGGATAATCAGAGATTGACGAGCTGGTGTTGTTGATCCCCCGCAAGTGTCCACGCTTATTATCGATGTAATCCCCCACTGCGCGGAGCACTTCGGCAAGGCTGTCGAATCGAACCTCACCGCTTGACTGACCACGCATTGCTTGACCGTCACGGTCAAGAATTTTGATATCCTCAGTTGAAAATGCTACTTGGATCAGCGCTATATAAGGTGGATTAGGGTCTCCGCACTGCACGCGAAAATCGTTAGTGTGGCTTTTCAAGTCGAACACTTCGATGTTTCGGTTTTGCAGTGCTTGTCCGATGCAGCGAAGAGCTCCGGCGTAATGAGGCAGATACAGCATATAACCGTCTCTCTTAGCCCGCCTTTACCGCAAAAACACGACGAGTGCAATACGGTCCCACACTGTTCACAATCCATATGCATACGCGATGATGAAACCTGCTATGAGATGAAACTGGCGGCGGCGGATGGGAAAAAACTGGAGCCACCCGCCGGAGTCGAACCGGCGACCTACTGATTACGAATCAGTTGCTCTACCGACTGAGCTAGGGTGGCTTAGGTGGGTTTGATAAAATGGATGATCGCTGCAAGAACGAACGAGCCGACATAGGCGGCGATGAGGTCGAAAACGATTCGAAAATTGGCGATCTTGACCAAGTATTCGTCTAAGTGAAAGTAAAATATCACGAACTCACCGAGGAATAAACCAAGCAGACCGACAATTAGGAAGAAGACAACCCCGGACCGGCGGTCGTAAGCTACCGTTTTGCTCGCGGCCATGCCCGCGACGAACGCGAGGATCAAAGAGACCAGCAAACTGTCCTTTAGATAAGCGACAACTTGCTGGGCGATCTCCTGCAACCTTAACTCCTCAACAGCCGCACGATCGTTTGTGCCGCGTCTTGTGGCTTTTCCGCCCCCATGATGGCGGCGATAAGGGCGACGCCGCGGGCGCCGAGACGTCGTACCGCGGCAGTGTTGTCGGCCGTGACCCCGCCTATAGCATAGACAGGCAAAGAAAGCATTTCCACTATTTTGGCGAGAGCGGCGAGCCCCTGGGGCGCGCCAAAACTGGCTTTGGAGGGCGTGAAGTAAACGGGTCCGAACAAAACGAAATCAGCTCCGCCCCGTTCGGCCTGCTGTCCTTCCGTAAGAGAGTGGATTGAAGCGCCGATATATTTTTGCGGGCCGAGAATTGAGCGTGCTATTTCGATCGGCAACGAAGCTTTTCCGAGCTGCACGCCGGCAGCGTCGACCGCCAGCGCAACATCGACACGGTCGTTAATAAAAAGCGCTGCATCGTAGCGCTCGCAGAGGTTGCGCGCTTTCTCGGCCAGTTGGAACAGCTCCTTGCCCCCGAGATCTTTTTCGCGCAGCTGAACCGCTTTGACACCGCCGGCGAGCGCCTGTTTCAAAACCCAAAGCAGGTCGTGGCCGCGGGTCTGGGTGCGGTCGGTTACGAGATAAAGGTCAAATGCGGGAGCCGGCACTTGTCGCTGCTAGTTGAGCATCCCATCGAGCGGGCTGGACGCCGTCGCATACAGTTTTTTGGGGATTCTGCCGGCGAGATATGCCTTGCGCCCAGCTTCCACCCCGAGGCGCATCGCTTCGGCCATTAGAATCGGATCCTTCGCACCGGCAATGGCCGTATTCATCAGCACGCCATGACAACCCATCTCCATGGCGATCGCCGCATCCGACGCGGTGCCGACGCCGGCGTCGACGATCACCGGAACTCTCGCGTGCTCTAGTATGATGCGGAGATTGTACGGATTGCGAATACCCAAACCCGAACCAATCGGGGCCGCCAGCGGCATGACCGCGGCGCAGCCGATTTCTTCCAGTTTTTTTGCCGTGATCGGGTCGTCGGTAATATAGGGGAGAACCGTAAAACCTTCTGCGACCAGAGTTTTGGCGGCTTCGAGTGTCGCGGGAATGTCGGGAAAGAGCGTCCTGTCGTCGCCGATGACTTCCAGCTTGACTAACTTCCCAACTCCCGCCTCGCGCGCCAGACGACAGGTACGCACGGCATCCTCGGCGTTGTAGCAGCCCGCTGTGTTCGGCAAGATGGTAAACTTTTTCGGATCGAGGTAATCGAGGAGATTTTCCTTTCTGGGATCGGTGATATTGACCCGGCGAACCGCGACGGTGACAATCTCGGCACCAGAAACTTCGATTGCTCGTCTGGTCCCTTCGAAATCTTTATATTTCCCGGTTCCGACAATGAGGCGGGAGCGATATTTCGTTCCCGCGATTTCAAAAAAGTCTTCCATGGCTATCCTCCGCCAACGAAATGAACAATTTCCAGGGTATCGCCTTCCGCCAACATCGTTGCGCCGTAAGCATCACGAGGGACGATATCGCGATTGCGTTCCACGACTACGCGCGCCGGGCGTATTTGCAACTGCTCGAGCAGCCCGCCGAGACTCAGTCCGGCGGTTATTTCTTTGTCTTCGCCGTTGATCTTGATTTTCATGATAAATAAAAAACCGTATCCACAGCGGCCACTGAAGTAGCCAGGGAATACGGTTTCAAGTATGTCCCGCTAACTTTCTCGCACTCGGGACTTTGACTCTCACGCTTCCCTACGCCGGTGCGACCCGGATCAGGTTCGAAGGGTTACCTGCCAATGTCAGGCTCTCAGTCCGCGCTGGGCGGACACCCCTAGCATAGGGAGCACCCTTAGCAGAGCACAATGACCAAGTCAAATTAGCGCCGACGCTGTTTGATGCGTCACTAGGGGTCATATCGCGAGCACCACAATGGATAACAACCTACCTCGCGCTTGGGAATCACGTCGCCGGATGACAGTGTTTGAGAGGTGGGCACACCTTGAACCTAGCTTAACTAACCCGCGGAGATGGCGCCGCCGATCTCGGCGCATTCATCGATTCGAGAGGTGACGCAAATGGCATGAATGTAAACGTGCCGAGGGTCGCCGAAGGTGCGATGGAGAAACGGCAACTAAATCTCGCTGCTATGCTCTTTAGCGCGAGCCGCTGCATCGCGTGTAAGGAATTCAACACGATTTCCGAAGAAATTGCTTAGTGGTGGTTCAACGGTAACGTCGCCGGAGGGATCTCGCCCAGACCGCCACGGGCTGAGCGAGCTCGATGGCCGTGGGCGCGATGACGCGTCGCACTGAGGGTTGCAATTGTGCAAACAGATGCGCGACGCAGGGCCGGGAATACAGCAGGACCGCGCGCGATCCCGCGACAACGCACTATTTCGAGGCAGTCGTCGAGCAGGGTGCTAAGTTCGTGGTCGGCGGTAGGGTAGAACGATCCAGCCACGCAGCAGGTCTGATAGAGGTCATGAGACCTCCGAAAATGCACCAGCTAGGCCGCGACGATTGCCACTTCCAGAGTGCCGATACCTTCGATCTCGCCTTCCACCTTATCACCGGGCTTGAGAAACACCGGCGGCACGCGCGCAAAACCGACGCCGGATGGGGTGCCCGTGCTGATGATGTCGCCAGGCTCTACGGTCAGGCCGGCAGACAGGCTTTCGATGATTGTCGGGATATCAAAGATCATGTCACGAGTATTGCCGTCCTGCATCACTTCGCCATTCACTCGACAGATCAGCCGAACCTGCTGCGGGTCGGGCAGCGCGCTCTTGTGCACGATCCACGGGCCCAGCGGACAAAATGTATCGAGGGATTTTCCTTTGTACCACTGGCCATGCTGACGCTGCAGCTCGCGCGCGGTCATGTCGAGACATACTGTATACCCGAATACGTAGTCGTAAGCTTTGTCTTTCGGAATATCGCGGCCTTTTTTACCGATGACCACGGCCAGCTCGACCTCCCAATCGAGCTTGGTCGTGCATTTATGATTGATGACCTTGCCGAGATGGCCGATCACCGAAGTGGCTGGCTTGGTAAAAAACACCGGCCACTCGGGGTACTTGATTTCCAATTCGCGGGCGCGCGCGCCTTCGTCGACATGCTCGCGGTAGTTGATTCCCAGCATGACGCAATTTTTTTTCGGTTGGGGGATTGGCGAGATCACTTTGGCCTGTTTGGGTTTCACGAGCGCCCCGACGCTTATGAGTTTCTTTTGCTCGTCGACATTTCTACTGGCCACGTATTTTTCCGCTTTGCGGGCAACTCGCAGCGCATTGCTGCCGCCGTCGATAAAAGCCTGCATGCTGGTCAGAAATGGCGCGTTGCCTCCTTTGAGATAACGCCGGTTGACCTCGGCGACATTGATGATGTGCTCCTGCGGTCCCATCAAACCGAGCCGTTGTTGGTTTTTCCACGAGAAGGTGACAAATCGCATGGACGCCTCCCAAAGAGTTTATTGATATCCAAGGTCCGTTTTGAACAGTTTACACGCATTTGGCGACGGCGGACTTGATTCGCTGCTCAGCGCTAATGCGGGCCGTGCGCAGTAATGCCCGGGCAAGCGATATCCACGGCCGGCTCATGCAATCTATTTTTTTTCAGCGACAGCTATCGGAGGGGGCGCGGAATGTCAAGCTCGATTTGCGCTGGGGCCAATCAGCTGGATCTCTTTGCTGGCCAGCCCGTGGCACAGCCGCGTGGACCTCTTAGGGCGCAAAAGTGATTTGCCAGGCGAATTCAGCGGTGCTAGTTTTGGCCCATGAACGCGCGGCGAAGAAAAGACAACCGCGTCACCATGCGCGAAGGCGATCGCATTCTGATCAACAAGGGAATCTCAAAGAAAGTAATGATCATTGCCCGGACTGAGATTCCGCATTCGACAGAAAAGATTTTCGTTACCAAGTCCGGCGGCAAATACACCATCGGCCTCAAAGTGTGGAGATCGGATTACACCTGGAACGAAAAGAACCAGATGTGGGTGCCGAAGCACTGACGGGATTGTCTTGTGTATAGGCATATTCCCTCAAACCTTTATAGCACGGGATAGCGCCAGCTTATTCTCTGCTTATGAAACGCGACCTAAAAAGTGCTCTAGCAGATCTAAAAGCCGGTCGGTGCCCGCAGCTCTTGCTCGTCTTTGGCGACGATTTGCAAGTGGCGGAGAGCTGTCGAGCCATACTCGATCAGGTGGTGCCGGCAGAACACCGCGCATTTAACGTCGAGCGTTTTGATGGGCGAGCGGCGAGCTGGGAGCAAATCGAATCTTCCCTGATGACGCCGCCTTTTTTTCCCGGAAGAAAGCTACTGTGGGTTGACAACGCCCCATATTTTTATGCGCGCGAGCAAAAAGGAGAGCTTGGCGAGAGTATTCTCGAGCTTTGGCGCGGCGGGAAGAGAGAAGACGCTGCGAAACTGGTGCTCGACTTGTTGGTACTCGAAGGCTGGACTCAAGAGCAGTGGAATGGTCTTGATGGCGCATCGATACGGCCGTTCTTAGATCTGTTCGGCGCCGGTAGCGGCGAAGATCAAGACAGTGCCGAAGCGTTGTTAGCTTTTTGCAAGAGCCAGTCTTTAGATCTGGGCAGGCGCAAAGGCGCCGAGACGCATCGACTCGCCGCCCTCTTGGATCAGGGGCTTCCCGAATGGAGTTTTCTCTTGTTAACGGCGGTCCAAGTCGATCGCCGAACGCGTCTGTTTAAGCGCTTCGAAGAGCTTGGTGCGCTGCTCTATCTTGGTTTGGAGCGCGAGCGCAGCGGTAAAATCAGCCGGGAAAGTTTATTGGAGTTCGTCAGCCAGCGGCTGCGCCAGGCGGGAAAGAATGTGGAACCACAAGCGCGGGAAATGATCCTGGCCAGAGCCGGTGACGACCTGCGCAGCGTTCACCAGGAGTTGGAGAAATTGCTGCTGTTCATCGGCGAACGGTCGACCATTCGCGCTGAGGACGTGGAACTCGTGTTTGGCGACCGGGGCGAAGGATGGATTTTTGATCTCACCCGGGCGCTCGGCGATCGCGATGCCGCCGCTGCGCTCGCGCACTTGGCGCGGTTGATCGCTCAAGGAGAGCACCCACTGAAAATCCTAGGCACCATTGCCGCCGAAGCGCGGCGCCTGCTTTCGGTGCGTCAGCTGTTGACCGGAGAAATGGCGAAATACTGGCGCCGCGGCATGACTTACCAGCAATTTCAACAAAGCATATTGAAGCAAGGCACACCGATGCTCGGACGCAACCCCTATGCGGATTATATGTGCTTGCAGCGCGCCGAGCGCTTTTCGCTGGCTGAGCTGCGGTCTTTTATGGAGCGCCTTTTGGAAGCCGACTTGCGCCTCAAGTCGAGCGGCGGTCAGCCCCACATTGTGCTGGAGCAATTATTTCTCGAGATGTGTCTTGGGGTGCGCAGGCGCCGTTTGGATTCGGGGAGCGTAAGCGCATGAAGCGGGCGGCGGTTGCTGGATTATTTTTTTTGAGCGTTATCCCGTTTGCCCCTATTGAGGGCGCGGAGATGATTGTCCAAACGTGCTTCAGCCCGCAGGGAAAATGTTCGGTTTACATTCTCCGCGAAATTGAATCCGCCAAACACGAATTGCTCGTCGCCGTCTACGCGTTTACCAGTGCTGAATTAGCGGGTGCTTTGGTCCAAGCCAAAAAACGCGGTGTTACGGTTCAGGTCGTCGTCGATCGGGAATTCGACCGGGCAAACGAAAATTCCAAAGCCCGATTTCTCGATGCTCAACGAGTTCCGGTGCGACGCATCTCCGCAGCTCCGTTATTGATCCAGGATAAAGAACCGGGACTGATGCACCAGAAGTTTGCTGTCATCGACCGCCGGCTGGTTTTCACGGGCTCTTACAACTGGACCCATTCGGCGGACACTCGAAACGACGAGAATCTCCTCATGTTTCATAATGCCGGTCGCTTGGCCGAGGAATATCGTAAGGCTTTTTTGCAGTTGTGGGAGCGCAAATCCTAGTGCGATCTCCGGCCGGAAGAATTTTTGCTATCCTGGGAGCATTTCTGGTTGGCTTTTCCAGCCAGTTGCTCTACCAGCGATGGCAGGCGGCAGAACCAGATCGGCAAAAACCGGATGCAGTTGGTCAACCCACTAACTTGGAGGGCGTCGAAGAGCAGACTTTCAGGGTGAGTTTCGCGCCCTTGCCGGTTACGCCCGCGGCCGAGCACAAAGGCGCGGCGCTTACCGCGGTGGCCGCCCGCGATATCGAAAAGATCCGCTCTTTGACCGGCCAACAAGCGCGCATCCGTGGGCGGGTTTTTCGCGTCGGCCATTCGGCCAAGAGTAACACTTATTTTCTCGATTTTGGGCCATCACGCGAGGCGCTCACCGCGGTGATTTTCAATTCGGCAGCGGAGCTTTTCGAAAGGAACCAGCAACCGCCGAAACAGTTTGAGAATCGCGAGGTGGAGATCGTGGGTTTCATCAAAGATCATCCGGAATACGGCCTGGAGGTGATTTTAGAGGATCCTCAACAGATTAAAATCGTAAACTGATGGCGTCAGCAACGACCCGGAGAAAGCCCATGACCGAAAGCGCAAAAAAATGCATGGTGTGCGCCCAACCCGTGGCGATACTCAAGGGCGGTATCTGCCTGGCCTGCCAAGACAAAATCCGCCGGGAAGCGCTGGGTGAGCAGGCCTGTGCGAGCGCCAGTGCGGAGCGCGATCTCACCCGCCACGGCATCCCTCCAAAACAAAAGTAACCCGCTATCGTACGCGGGACGAAAAATTCGGCTGGTTAGCGCCTAACCACGGCCCTGAATCGGCGAAAAACTGGCTTGCGAAAAACCAGCAATCACACTACAATCAAGCCTTTAAAAAATCCCAATGGCGCACTGACTCGAGCCATCGGGCTTCGCATCAAAACAACTGCGGGAGGTTACAACACTGCGCTTTCGGGATTCGACTTCGGTTGGTTTGACGCTAGCCTTCTTGTTCATCAGCGCATCTCTCAATGCGGTTTGGGCTTTTGCCCCTGATGAGGATTTGACGGCACGCGCAGCCGTGCTGATGGATGCCGCGACCGGCAAACTTCTCTATCAAAAAGACGCTGACCTGCGTTTGCCGCCGGCGAGTACGACAAAAGTAGTCACCGCAATACTCGCGTTGGAGAGCGGCCGAAGTCTCACGCAAACTTTGGTGGTCTCTAAAGAAGCGACACGGGTTCCCGCGTCAAAACTCTACTTGCGTCCGGGTCAGTCCGTCAGCATCGAGGAGCTGCTTTACGGCATAATGCTTGCGTCGGCCAACGATGCCAGCATGGTGCTGGCCCAAGGCATTGCCGGCTCGGTCGAGCGTTTTACCGATCTGATGACCCAAAAGGCTCATCAGATCGGCGCTACCAATTCGAATTTTACCAACCCCCACGGCCTCACAGCGCCGGATCATTACTCCACGGCCAAGGACCTTGCCGTGTTTTTTCGCTACGCAATGAAGAATTCGACCTTTCGCGATATCGTCCAGACCAAATTCAGCTCGGTGAAGACTACTACCGTGGTGCGGAAAAAGCTCGTGCCGCGGCGCATCTCAGTGCGCAATCACAACCGCCTACTCTGGAATTTTGACGGGGCGCTTGGCGGCAAAACCGGTTACACGCACGCGGCGCAAAAGTGTTTTGTCGGCGCGGTGCAACGAAACGGCGCGACTATCATCGTCGCTGTTCTCGGCGCGCGCGATCTATGGGGTGACACCAAACAGCTCTTGGAATACGGCTTTGATCGTTACGAGAGTTTAAGAGCAGCCCAACCGAGCGGAAAAGGCCTCCGGTTAACCGAACAACAGGCCGGTATTCCCTCGGTTCGCCCCGGAAGCGTTAACGAGCGGATAGAGGGGCAAGATCAAGCCGAGCTGGATGGCTATGTCTTGCAAGTCGGCACATTTCGCGAGCGCGACCGTGCCGAATCCGTCTATCGTCAGATGAGCGACAACGGCTTCGATGCTTTTGTCGAACCAACTCTGCTGCAGCGCGGTGAGACCGCCTACCGAGTGCGTGTCGGTCCTTACTCAGAGCTTCTCACGGCGCAAGAAACAGCGCACGACATTTTAACTAAGAGCGGACATAAGGTTTTGATACTGCCGATTCAACCGACGCGGCGCGAGGAAAGCGACCCAAGCTAAAATCACTAGTTCACTTCGAGATCAGACCTCGATAACCATTCCGTCTTCAGCCACGATCACCGACAATTGATGCCGGCGCGCGAGCATGTCTCCGCCCAGATGGGTCAGAACGAGATTCTTACATTCCAAAAGCGGGAGATTCGCTGCCAGAGCATGGTAATTCACATGCATGCCCGGCTGCTCGTGATAATAAGAGCACTCGCACAGAAACAGGTCGACGCCGCGGGCGTGCTGGATAAAAATATCGGTCCACGCCGAATCGCCGGAAAAAAGAATTTGCTGGCGCTGGTACGTGACTTTCAGGCCGAGCGAAACGTCCTGGGTCTGATGCGGCACGCGAAAGGCAAAGACCTCGATACCCATGACGCTATGTGACTCTTCAGGACTGAGGATTTGAAATTCCAACGTGGAAATTAGGTCGCTGTGGGTATTGCCGCTGGCATACATCACCCCGTAGAGTTGGCGTACACGGTCTTCCGTTCCCGGCGGTCCGGCGACAATTAGCGGATTCTCGCGCCGTTTCTGGTGGAGATACTCGATAATAAAAAAAGGCAAACCGCCAAAATGATCGCCGTGTAGATGGCTAAGAACGATCGCATCCAAATGCCGCGGGTCGAACCCGGCGCGTTTCATCGCGAGCAGCGTGGTCGGGCCGCAATCCAAGAGAAATAGTCGGTCGCTGGCTTCGACCAGATAACCGCTTTGGTTGCGGCCGCCGTTGCCAAACGCATCACCGCAACCGAGAATATGGAGTCTCATGCGGCTTCTATAGCCTCAAACAAGCAGTTCTTCTCTCTAATCGCGCCTAACATGATATCCGCGTCCTTGCAACGGAGGCATTCATTTTTTGCACGGGCGAAGCGCTCGACCCGTGACGTTGCTTTTTCGCGCTTGTCCGAATACATTGAGCGGCGTGCGAGCTGACAAGCGTCCTTTTTTTACGGCGTATACCACCAGTCTCTGGGTTCGCTTTCTTCGCTTCGGCCTGCAATCGCACAAAAAACTGGAAGACGACTTGGAGAAAGTGGGGCTGACACCGCCGCAGTTTTACGTCTTGGCGACAATCGGCTACGCGGGCGGCTTACCCTTCGGCGAAATCGGCGCGAAGATGATGGTCACGGTCAGCAATCTGACCGGAATCGTCGACCGTCTCGAAGTTAAAAAACTGGTGTCACGTAAACGCGACGAAAATGACCGCCGGGTCGTGCATGTGGTGCTCTCTGACAAGGGTGCCAAACTCTACAAGTCGGCGATTCCCGTATTCGAAAAAAGCGTCGCCGAAATTTTCGCTATTCTCGACGCTACGGAACAGAAGGAGCTCTCCGCCCTTTTGCGCAGGCTCAACCACGAAACCGTATCGAAGTAATCCCCGCTATCATTGCCGCTTCACCTAGGCGCATGGCCGGCGATGGGCTAAGAGCGCGAAAGGAAATCAGAATTGCTTTGCAGGCACGCGAATGTGTCTTGGCAGACGGTCCGGTCATTGATCGCGAGGCTTGCTGTTACGGTCGCCGCGGTTAGGGATTGTCTAAGTTGACAGCCGCGCATAGCAGGCTATAAAGGTTTAAACGTTAACTAATTTCTATGGAGCCGCATTTTTGTGGAACAGGACCCGAAAAACTCTGTCGGACTTGAACGAGTCAAAAAGTGGCTTTACGCCAAAGGACTCGAAGAGCGCAGTAGTGGCTGCGTTCTCTGCGGCTCGTGCTACGGACACGGTCCGGCGAATCCGATGGAAGATTCTCCAGGGCCTAAAGAAAAATGTCCGCCCTACGAGTTTTATCGTTTTCAGCGCCACACGCCGAAGTCGCGCTGGCTGATGGCGCAGCGCGTGTTTCATGGTCTCGATCCGATTACCCCCGAGCTCAAAGAAGTCACTTACGCCTGTACCAACTGTCTCATGTGCCAGGAGCTTTGCGGCGTGCGTGGCGACGGCTATGGGCCTTGGGATATCACCGTGGCAATGCGCGAGGAAATTCACAAGAAAGAAGGCGCCATCGAAGCGCACCGGCCGATCTACGAAAATTTGCAGCGGTATGACAATCCGTGGGAGCAGCCGAAGGCACAACGCGGCGCGTGGGCCGAAGGCCTTGGGCTTCAGAACTTGGGCGAGTCCGGCGCGACTACTTTGCTGTTCGCCGGTTGCTCCGCCGACCAACCTGGTGGCCAGAGCAGCGCGCGCTCGCTTGCCGGCATCATGCAAATGACTGGACAGGATTTCGAGATTCTCGGACAGGAGGAAAAATGCTGCGGTCTTTACGCTTTCGATCTCGGCTTTCGAGGTGAGTATGAGCGCTTAAAAGCGGCAAATCTGGCAGCGATTGCTCGAGCCGGGATTAAGACAGTTGTGGTCGCCTGCGGCAGCTGCCAGCGGATCTGGCGCGAGTACACCAAGACGAGCGGGCTTAATTTCCGAGCGCTGCACGGCGTCGAATACCTCAATCAACTCCTCCACTCAGGCCGGCTGAAATTTTCCAAACGCGTCAATAAGAAAATCACCTATCACGATTCCTGCCATTTGGGGCGCGGTGCCGGCGTGTATGATGAGCCACGCCGCATTCTACGCACGATTCCCGGAGTTCAGCTCGTCGAAATGGAGCGAAACCGGCGCTGGGCGTGGTGCTGTGGCGGCGGCGGCGGTGTTCCCGAAGCGGACCCGGATCTGGCGCAATGGAGCGCGGCCGACCGGCTGAACGAAGCGGCGAGAACCGGTGCGGAGCTAGTGCTGACTTCCAGCGCTCTCTGCCAGCGATCGTTCGCCGAACTTAAACAGCGGGCCGTGCCCGTTCAAGACCTGTTCGAATTTGTCCGCCAGGCACTCTGATCATGCTGAAAGAAGCGCACTTCACCCCGCAGCGAATGCTGTCAATGCTCGGCCTCAAGCCCGACTCCTTCGGTCCGTACGCGCTGATTCCCGGACCCAAAGAGCGCAGCGAGTTGATCTTGAAGACTCTGGAAAGCTCCAAAAAGAACTTTACGTTCCTTGACTACGAGATGCACACGGGAATTCTAGACGGCAAGCGCGTCACCGTCGGCAACGGCGGGCGCTATGCGCCTGACACGGCGATCACGACCGAAATTCTCTGCGGCGGCGGCGCGGAGGCGCTCATTCGCGTCGGTAGCTGTGGGTCGCTCCAGGAAAACGTCAAGATCGGTGACCTCGTGATTGTCACGGGGGCACTGCGCGGTGACGGCACGTCGCGCTATTACGTCACGGAGAATTTCTCAACCGTCGCTCACGGCGCAGTCGTAACTGCGCTCAAGAAAGCCGCCAACAGTTTGAATGTGCGCTATCATCTCGGTCGGATCTTCACGACCGACGCGTTGTTTCAAGAGACGCCCGAGCTGATTCAGCAACTCAACGAGTTGAATATCTCCAGCATCGATATGGTGACCTCGGCATTTCTCACGATTGCGCAAGTCCGCGGTAAGAAGGCCGGCGCTGTTCTCGCCGTCTCTGACGAATGTTTGCACGGCAAGTTCGGCTTTCGCGATCCGCAGTTTTTTGAGGCCGAGAAAAAGACCATCGAAGTCGCGCGCACAGCGCTGCGATATCTCTGACGCTCTTCATTAGACCGGATCACTTATGAGCGCCGTTCAAACCCCGCTATTTGAGCCGGTTCTCTGGGAGGGCGCCGGGTTTAAGATTCTCGACGAAATCCAAATACCAGAGAAGATCGAGTACCTGGAAATCAGCGAAGTCGGCCACGCGCTCGAGGCAGTACGGGAAATGAAAACTCGCGCGTTCGGTCAGGTGCTGACGTTTCTTTACAGCGGTGCGTTGCTGGCTCAAAACCACCGTAATACGGACGCCGCGGAATTGCGCCAGCATTTGGCGGAGATGACGGAGCAGTATTGCATCGCCAGACCTACCTTTGACTTCCGCGGATTGGGTTCTTTCTTTGACGAGTGGCTCGACGCCTCAGCGCCGGGCCGCGATCCCAGGGAATCAATTGCAAATAGCGCGCGGAAACTTGCCAAGCGGATCGTGTGCGGGCGCATTACGCGCGCCAAACTCGCGGCATCTATTCTGCCCAATCCGGCGCGCGTGATGACGCATTGCAACGTCAGCGGCGAATTGGTGGCGGTCGCGCAGTATTGCAAAGAGGCGGACAAAGAATTTTCGGTGGTGGCCACGGAGACGCGGCCTTATCTCCAAGGCGCGCGCTTGACGGCTTGGGAACTTGCACAGGCGGGAGTTTCGGTGTCACTGATCCCGGATTGCGCCATTGCCCAGGTCATGGAACAAGGCGCGGTTAACAGTGTGATTGTCGGCACCGACCGCTCAGCGCAGAACGGCGACATCATAAATAAGGTCGGGACTTATCCGCTGGCGCTCATGGCAAAACAATACGGTATTCCGTTTTACGCTCTGGTGCAGGATCCGCGTTCGCTGGTGATAGGGGATGACGTGTCGATCGAGGAACGGCCGGCTGCCGAGTTGCTCATTTTTCAGGGACAATTGTTGGTTGAGTCGACCATTCACGAACCGAGCGTACGTTATCCAGCTTTTGACATAACCCCCGCGGCGCTGATTACTCATTTAATTGGATTAGACGCTGTCCATACACCGGAGACATTCCGCCGGAAATATCAAAAGCACTTATCTGAGAAGGATCGCCGCCCGCGCCAGCACGGCACATATGTTTTGGTGTATGGCGTGCCGTCCGGAAATCAGTACGCTTTTTTAGCCAGCGCGATCAAAGCCGAGCAAGCAGAAAGCGTGTTAGTTCCCGAAATGCGGCCGCAGCTCTGGGGCGCACGAGTCGTGGCGCCGGAGCTCCTTGGGCGCAAGGTGCCGGCGACGCTTATCTCGGACAACATGATGGGAACATTGTTCGCGCGAGGTGAAATTCGTAAACTCTGTCTCTTCTACGATAGCTTGACGGATGAAGGTGCGAGCGGTATCTGCGGCTCGTTGCTGGCCGCGCGCTTGGCCCGGTTGCACGATGTGCCCATTGAATTGTTCAGCGGCGCGGCGCAACGCGGCGCAACCCAAGACTCCGATGTGTCGACTTTTCTCGGCAGAAATATTTGCCCGGCAGGCGTTAGCGTCCGAATGGTTAGCGCCGAAACGATCCCGTGGTCAGTGCTAAAAACCTGACAACCTCATGAGCAAGCTTGCGCGCGACATCATTCACTGGGGCAAGTTGCTCTTTGAGCGGCGCTTGATCAGCGGCTGGGGTGGGAATTTGAGTTGCCGTGTTGGGAAAAATCAATTCTTGATCACCGCACAACACGCGCCGTTGGGTTTTCTAACACCGAAGGATTTGGTGCGGATAAACGCCGGCGGGAAAGCGCTTAGGAAGGACGAGCGCGCCTCTAGCGAAACACCGATGCATTTGGCGGTATACGCTGGCACGGGCGCCCAGGCAATCGTCCACGTTCACCCGCCGATGGTAGTGGCATTTTCCCTGACACACGATAGTTTTGTGCCGGTGAGCTTCGAAGAGAAATACACGGTCGGCCAAGTGCCGATCATACGGCAAGACACGCCGACGGTGACCCAGCCCGAGAAAGTGATCGAAGAATTAAAATATCATCGTGTCGTGATCATCAAAGGCCATGGCACAGTGGCCATTGGCGAAAATTTGCAAGAGGCTTTCTTGCTCACCGATTTGCTCGAAGAGTCGGTGCATTGTCGTTTCTTCCAAGAGAGAGTAAGCGCTACCACAGAGGTACCAAAGGGTACGGGACGGAGGCAGTTGGCTGGTTCCTCTCGGCACAGCCAGCGCTACGCCCTCTTCTCCAGGGAACATATGCAGGCGCTGGTGGACAGCGCGAACCAGGATTTGCAGTTCCGTTCCGACGGTGTTGAAACGGACCTAACGACATCGTTGACGCTTTTTCTAGACGAGGCCGAAGATGCCTGGACAGTGAAATTTGTCGATGGCGTCATCTCGGAATTGAAACACGATGACAGCGGCGATTTCATGATCACCGGCAAGGCGGAGTGGTGGAACGCCGTATTCAGCAATCGCATCGACCCGTTTCTGGCAACCCAGCAGGGAAAACTAAAACTCAAACGCGGCGAGATGGCGCAGTTGTCGCGCTGGTACAAACCGTTTCAGAGGGCATTTGCGATATGGCAAACGATAGCAGTTCAGTAGGATTTTTCGCGGCAGAGATTTTGGCGAAAAGGGCGGAACGGCAGCCGCAAAAAACCGCACTCATTGCCAAAGAAGAAGAGCTGAGCTTTGCCGCGCTGACTGAGCGAGTGCAAGCGTTGGCCGCGCATCTGCAGCAAGAAGGGATTCGCCAGGGCGACCGCGTGGGGGTTTTGTTGCCCAACTCGACGGCGATTCCACTCAGCTACTACGCCACCCAGAAGATCGGCGCGGTCAGCGTGATCTTGGACGTGCGGCTCAAGGGAAAAGAGCTGCAGGCGGTTTTGCAAGACGCCGATCTAAAGCTGCTTATTGTCGATAATCCGTTGTGTCCGGAAATCGAAGAAGCTTTCAAAGAAATGACGCCCATCCCGTTGTGGATCGTCAATGGCGAAGGCGATCGAAGCTTCGAAAAACGATTTGCAGCGACGGCACGGCCGGTTTCACGGCCGACCTTGAATGCCGACGATGACGCATTGATTCTCTACACGTCGGGAACCACCGGCGAGCCTAAGGGCGTCGTATTGAGTTATCGTAATCTGGCCCAATACCCCATGGTCATGCGCAAAAACGCTGTCACCGATTCGTCGACGATGCGGGGCTGTATCTTGCCGATGTCGCATATCGTCGGCCCGGTGCTCTGTAACGAGTTGGCCGAGAGGGGCTACACGCTGGTGATCTTCGATCAGATCAATCCGATCACCCTTTTGGAGGGAATTCAGAAGTATCGGGTGAATGTTTTCGAGAGCGTGCCCATCGTGTTCCAGCTCTTGCTCGGCGTGAAGAACCTCGCCAGCTACGATACCAGCAGCATGAAGATTGCGGCGATGATGGGCACCAGCATTCCGTTGTCTT
>Ga0209640_10000997_pt1 | contig 23250 bp, 24 predicted proteins | sample RifCSP10_1_FD_184018 | JGI IMG/M metagenome (GOLD analysis project Ga0209640, IMG submission 184018) | Soil microbial communities from Rifle, Colorado - Rifle CSP2_sed 10_1 (SPAdes) (version 2) | ecosystem: Environmental > Terrestrial > Deep subsurface > Rock core/Sediment | place: Rifle... | reverse complement strand
TGGACCTGATCCGATTCGGTGGACGGTTTAGTTACGCTGGTTGACTGTCCGTTCCTCTTCTTCCTTTGACAAAAAGAATGATGGGTGTGGGCGCTGTGGGAAACCGCGTTCTGTGCGGTTTTCCAAGTCCCTTGTGGGCGCGTTCTTCGCGTCCACAGGGACGGCAGCGTCCACGCCCTACGCCGCTGCGCGCCGCTCGAACGCTGCCGGGCTGATCTGGTCCAGCGTTGAGTGTCGCCGCCGTTGGTTATAGAACACTTCGATGTAGTCGAACCACTCCATCTTGGCTTCGCCGTTGCTGTCGAAGTGCTCGCGGAGCTCGCTCTTGACCGTGGAGAAGAAGCTTTCCATCACCGCATTGTCGTGGCAGTTGCCGCGTCGGCTCATGCTGCAGACGATGCGGCGCGCCTCGAGAAGGGCCTGATAGTCCTCGCTCGCATAGGTGCACCCCTGGTCCGAGTGGTGCAGGAGCCCGGCCCCTGGCACGCGCCGCTTCAGCGCCATCTCGAGCGCCTTGATCGTCAGCAGCCGATCGTTGACGGCGCTGACCGCCCAGCCGACGATGAACCGGGAGAACAAGTCCATGATGGCGGCCAGATACAGCTTGCCGCTGCCGCCGATGATGAACTCGGTGGTATCCCCGACCCAGCGCTGATTCGGGGCCGCCGCCTCGAACTGCCGGTCGAGGAGATTGGCCGCCACCGGTTGGTCGTGGTCACTCATCGTCGTCAGTTTGTAGCGCTTGCGCTGCCGTGCCTGTAGCCCTTCTTCCTGCATCAAGCGCACGACCCGTTTCCGGCTGACGCGCTCGTCCTGCTCGAGCAGGTCCTCGTGGACGCGCGGACTCCCGTAGCGCTGCTTGCTCTCGTCGAACGACGCTTGTACCAGCACTTTCAGGCGGCGGTCGTCGCGCGTGTGGGTCGATTCCGGGCGCCCGCGTGATGCATAGAAGCCGCTCGGCGACACCTGCAGGACCTGGCAGAGCCTCGCGATCGGGAACTCGGCCTTCTCCGCGGCGATCCAGGCGAACGTCACGCCTGGTGCTTGGCGAAGAAGGCCGCGGCTTTTTTTAGGATGTCGCGCTCCATCCGCAGCTCGCGATTCTCTTTGCGCAGCGCGGCCAACTCGGCGCGTTCCTCGGTGGTCAGGCCGGTCTTGCCCTTCGTCCGATCGGCCCGCGCGTGCCTGACCCAATTGGCCAGCGACGACGGGGTCAGATCCAGCTCGCGGGCGACGGCGCCGATCGTCTTGCCCTCATCCAACACCAGCCGGACCGCGCCGATCATGAACTCCTCAGAAAACTGCCGGCGGGGCCGCCGGCCCTTGCTGCTCTTGCGCATTCGGGACATCGTATCCACCTTTCGGAAGATGTCCACGAAACCGGATCAAGCCCATCTCGGACGTCAGGGTTGTCGCCGCGTTCCAGTGATCAGCCCACACCCTCCGGACAACGTCCCATCCCGTTGTCAGATAGCCGAACTGCGCAAGGCTGGCCACTGCGTTGGGAAGGGCGAACAGCAGCTCTGATGAAGCGGCCAGAAAGAGCGTCAGGGGCATCGCTTCGGCGCTCCACCACGCTTGGCCATCGAAGCGGCTATTGAAGGCCCTTAGCCGGTCACCGGAAATCAGCACACACTTGAACCTGGCACGAACGTGCATCGAATCGAGTCCGTGCAAAGCCACGGGTGCTTCGACAACCTGCGGTGCGATCCGAAAACATCCCAGCAGCGCCCGCGAGGTGTCCTCCCAGGCTGGTGTCATGGGCAGAACCGTGCCGGCCCGCGCAAGGAATGTCTGGCTGCGGGACATCCGCTCGTCGTAGTGCCGCATCGACTGCATCAGGCCGTCGGCGCAAACGTCACGCGGAAAACCGTCGTGATCGAAGGCCAGCGCGCAGCCCTTGCTAACCGTCCGGATGTGGCGGTGGATTGTAAAGATGGCACGGGCACGGCAGACGAGCATCAGAACGTGGCGGGCCACGTGCTCATCGGTCTTGAACGACATCCAGCGGCCGGTGAAGTCTGGCGGCTCCTCCTTCCGGTTCTGGTCGGTCAGGATTTCGGCAACAGCGACCGTATATGGCGCGGTTGTGGAGATACTCCCTTCCGTCAGAGCGTCAGGTATCCGGCGCAGATACCAAAGCCACCGGTAGGCTGAATATCCTTGGGCGTCGCGCCGAGCGCGCTCCTCAAGCTGCGCCCGCAGCGCGATCAGCAGGGGAACAGCTTCGGGCGGCGCCAGGCGCACCCCTGCCGTTCGGGACGTCCCGCGCAGCGACGTCATCACCGCCGCAGTCTCTGAATGGGCCCGCCGCACGGCCGTCCCGACCCGCTCTGGTGTCATCAGATCGGCCAGTGCTGCAGAGCCCTTGTCGATTGCGTAGTCGAGACGGTTCATGCGTCGCGACGACGTATCAATTCGGCGCAGACGATAGACTCGACGTGCGACAGAGGCAGGTCACCGGGGAACCAGGATTCGACGTTCGGGATATGGAAGGCGCCGATTTCAAGTTCGGCCCTGATGTCGTTCCAGATCACGACGCCGGCCGTCGCTTCGGGCTTCAGGATGAAGCAGGCGACGCCGTTGCCGAACCGCCCGGCTGTGGGAAAGCCGAAGCAGTCAAGCCCGTCACGGATCGCATCCTCGCCCTGCTGCCTGAGATCGAACAGGCATACATAGCCACGCTGACGCGCGATGCTTATGCGCGACTGCGGGTACAAGTCACCAAGGGCCCCGCCGCGATTGCAAAGAATCGCGCCACTTGTCTCGATAGCGGCGAGGCGGCTGAGTGGTGACACATGAAAAACCTGTTCCCTGAGGAGCGGAAGGAGGCGACTGCGGGCGTTTCTGTCCCGAACGACGAGGCGCTTGTGCGGCGGCATACCGGTATGATCGGCCCATCCGGCGTGGAATTTCTATCTGTGCGCACAATAGACGCCGGCGGCCGGCGGCGACGCCGATCCGCCTGGTGCCGCCCAGCGTCCACGCGCCGCCTCTGCCCGCGAGTCCCAGGGCCCTGCCCGGGCGATCAGTCCGATCCGCCGCGCGCGTCCCAGACCGCGCGCCACGCCGCGAACTCTCCGGGCGTGATCTGATAGCGCGCGAAATTGCCCTCATGCAGGCCAAGGACTTCCGCTTCGGCCACTTCGCGAAAGCGCGGCCGGTCCTCCCCTGCGATGTTCTGCTCCGTCCAGGACGCGATGCGCTCGGCAGCCTTTGCGCGCGGCGCGCGCGCGCGCACGATGTCGGCGACGATGGCGCGCAGCGCGTCGCGGTGGCGCAGCCGGAAAGGGTCCGGCTCGCCCAGCGACTGTCGTACGGCGGCGTAGCGCGCGGCGGAACGCTCGTACGCCCAGGTGAACACGTCCTTTAAGAGCTCGACCCTGTTCAGCTCGTACACGCCGAGCATCGCGTCCGCATAGAGACCGCGTGGCACGTCCGTAAAGGACAGCGGCGAGAGATTGGCCTTGATGAAGGGAATGTTCGCGGCAAGGCGCGATACTCGCTTGTTCACGTCGTCGAACGGCTGCAGGTAGGGCAGTTGCGCCATCACGAAGAACGCCTGCTCGAACGGGTCGCCGATCGCCGCCGCGCTTGCTAGCAGCTGGTCAAAGCATTCCTCGATGAGTTGCGGCGTCTCGGGCGGGTGATAGACCGACCCCCCGATGCCCACGCCAATGTGCCGCAGCCTTCCCGCCGCTCCCGGATCGGCCAGAAGGTTGTTCGCCAGGATGGCGTGCAGGTTGAGAATCGTGTAACGGTTAAAGCCTATGTCAATGGCGTTACCCACGAGAAACTCGACGGCGTCCTTGTGATTGAGGATCATCTGCGCCTCGAGCCGGTCTCCTCCTTGCGCCTCCTCGCCGAACTCGATCAGTCGTCTTGTGTCGAGCAGGGAATAGGTGTTGCCTTCGAGCCGGCTTGAGTTCCACGACAGATCGATGAGGAGCCGGTTCAGGATCTGTCTTGCATAGGTTCCGGCCGGCTGTTGCGCGTTCATATGGCGCTGGCCCGCTTCGGCCAGACGCGCGCGCTCTTGCGCCGAGAGATAGAAGCTCTCTCCCGGACGGTAGCTATCCAGAAACGCGCGGTTATAGCCGACCGGTTGCCGCGCTTCTGGGGGCCGGCGCAGGTGGGCCCTGATCTCCTCCGCGGCGGGCGAGAGCGCAATCGCCGCCTCTTCCTCGGCCGCCGCTCCGGGCGGCGCGGCCGGAGCGGCGGCCTTCGGCGCGGCTTCCCTCGCTTCGGGCGCGCGGTATCTCGCCCAGCGCCCCTCGCCCTCCATGACGAGGCGGCCGTCATCGACGAGCCGCTTGAGCCGGTACTGCAGAGTCCGGCGGGGGATGGACCCATCAAGCGCTTGCGCGATCTCCGGCGCCGTCATGGCCTCGCCGCGTTCGCAGACGACCCTCTCGATTTCATCCAGCTCGTCGGTCGGCATGGGCCTCGGCATAGTCAGGTCCCTAGAATGTTGCGCCTATGGTCGATACGCGCAATTAAAACACGCATAGACGCAACAATCAACGCTTACGCGCAACAAATAGACATAAGCGCAACAACAACATCTAGGCGCAACAATTTCTTGCGCCTACAGACCAACTTGGCGCGTTTCCGCCCGAGTTCCGTGGATCTATTGCGCCTCATACACCGCTGAACTGCTAGACAGAAGAGGACGCCGGATCATCGCCCCGCCCGCGCCGTCGGCGTCCGAGGGGCCGGCGCCGCACCCCGCCTGCAGGCGCCCAAAACCGCAAGAGAGCGCGCGGGACCCGGTCACGGCCTGCACCGGCGGGGCGATCGAGCGCATGGGAAGCGACCCGGCCGCTGGAACCGTCGGACAGACGAGGGACGCGGACCGGGCTTCCACGATACGCCGACGCTCAGCATCGATGGCCCGCGTGCAGCGGACACCGATCGTCGGCGGACGCGAGGGGCGCGGCGACCGACATCGCTCGCCGGCATCCTCGTTCGAGCGTGCGGACGTCACTGAGTCTTGCGTCCCCATGCGGCGCGGCCTCCCATTGAGCCCGCGTTTGATGGCCGCTCATGCCGCCATCCGCGCCCACTGTCTGGCACCTCGCCGGCCACATCGCCGGCGAGTCTCGGCGCGCAACCCCCAGTCACAGCTTGATTCATGGTCCGCGCATGTGCGGGCCGCACGGAGGGGCTATGAAGACCTGGTTCACCGTGGGTGAGGGTGCCGAGTATGCCGGCGTGAGCCGCGACACCATCTACACCGCCTGCGAGCGTGGCGAGCTCCAGCACGCGCGCATCGGCGGACGCCGTTCGATCCGCCTGAAACCTGCTTGGATCGATGCGTGGCTCGAGCGGCACACGCGAGGCACAAGTGCGTCGCGCGGGGGCGCGCATGGAGGTTCGGATCATGGACCCGATCGCGCGACCGTCTGACCCGACGACTGCCTACGATCAGGCGAGCGATTCTCGCTGGTGGTCAGCGAGGCGCGCAGCGGCTTACGTCGGCGCCGGGCCCAAGGAGATCTACAAGGCAGTTCGGGCCGGAAAGCTGAGGGCCGTTCGCCTCAATCAGCGAGGCGACATCCGCACGACACGCGAGTGGGTAGACCAGTGGATGGAGCAGAAGCAACAGGAGCAGCGGGTGATGTAGATTCGTGACGAAAGGAGGCTTGTATGAAGAGGTAGGCGTCGGCTTGGCGACGGGCGCGAAGTCGACATTGGGCGTAACGACGGCCTTCGCAAGGTCTGTCGCTGCGGCCGCAACAAGTGGGCGAAGTGTCCGCACTCGTGGCACTTCAGTTTCCAGTGGGGAGGCCAGCACCACCGCTTCTCAGTGGAACGCCACGTCGGGAAGAAGCTGACGAAGTCGGAAGCCGAAGCGGAGGCGGAGCGGTTACGCACCGCCATCCGCGCTGGTGAGTTCCAAGACTCGGCGCCGCAGGTTCGTCAGCCAAAGCCGCAGCAACAAGCACCCATGACGTTTCGGCAATTTGCCGACGAATGGAGTGCGCGGCGCGGGTACCAGCTCGTTCGCCCGCGTGACAACGACTCTCGACTCAAGCTCATCTGCGCGTTCGTTCTTCCGGGGACGGACCCGCCAATGACGTTTGGCGAGAAGCCGGTTGAAGACATCACAACCGGCGACATCGAAGCGTACCGCCACCACCGGCGCACGCAGAAGCGCTCGGCGGTGACGATCAACCACGATCTCAAACTGCTCCGCAAGATGCTCGCGTGGGGCATCCGCGAACGGCTGCTGACCGCAACGCCGTTCAAGGTGGCCGGTGAGAACGTGATTCGCCTCGATCCTGAATCACCTCGTGAAGAACGGCTCACGTCCGAAGAGGCGGAACGCAAGCTCTTCGCGGCGGCGGCGCCACACCTTCACGCCGTGATCACAGCAATGCTCGAGACGTGTTGCCGACCGGGCGAGATTCTCTCGCTTCAATGGCAGGACGTGGACCTGGAGACGCGGGAGCTGACGATTCGCGCGGAGAAGGCCAAAACGCGTCGCGCGCGGCGGCTACCGATTTCCAGCCGGCTGCTGGCCGTTCTGGAAATGCGGCGCCTCGACCCCTCGGGCAAACCTTTCCCGCCGGACGCCTACGTCTTCGGCGACCGGCTCGGGAAGCGCGCGACGTCCATTCGCACCGCGTGGGAGAACGCGCGGGAAGCCGCAGGCCTTACAGGATTCCAGCTTCGTGATCTGCGTCACGAGGCGGCGTCCCGGTTCGAGGAGGCAGGCGTGCTCACGACCGACGTGTCGAAGTTCCTCGGACACCGGAACCTCAGCACGACGACTCGGTACCTCAACACCACCAGTCGCCGGCTTCGCCTCGCGTTAATGCGGGTCGAAGAGGCGAGAGCAAAAGCGCAGTCCGGGAGTCTTGCAAATTCTTGCAAAGACGCTCAGGAAAACACTCCCCACGCAGACGACGCCGAAGCGCCGTCCACGCCGAGCAAGTCACTGGTTTCTTAATACTTAGAGGTTGGTGCGGAAGGGGGGACTCGAACCCCCACGCTCTTGCGAGCGCCAGCCCCTCAAGCTGGTGCGTCTGCCAATTCCGCCACTTCCGCGTGCGGGAAAGACACGCACGCTAAAGCGTGCGCGGATTCGTCGATCGGTATTCCGCTACTGCGCCGGTGCTGAGGGCGCTGCCGGATTCGCCGGTGCCGGGGTCGCCGGTTTCGGCGCGGGTGCCGTCGGCGTCGTCGGCAGTGTCGGCACCGCGCCAGCAGGCGCAGGCACCGTCGCTGGCCCGCGGCCGCCGACGACCGACCCCGGCCCGCGCTGCGCCAGAATGTTCAGCATAAGCGCGCCCACTAGAAACAGCACCGCCAGCGCCGTCGTCGCGCGCGTGAGCACTGTCGCCCCGGCGCGCGCTCCAAACGCGGCTTGACTGCTGCCGCCGCCAAACGCGCTGGCAAGGTCGCCCCCCTTCCCCTGCTGGAGAAGGATGACCATCATCAGCACGAAGCAGACGAGCACGTAAAGGACGGCGGTCAGGTAGTACAGCATTGGATGAAAACCTGTTGCGCGAAAACCCTATTATACCGAACCGCTCTGGCCGCCAAAGGCGCGGCGCGACCGGGCCGCCTGCCGGCTGCGGGTCACGATCTCCAGAAAGCTGCGGACGTCCAGACTTGCCCCGCCTACGAGCGCGCCGTCCACATCAGGGTGCGACACGAGGTCGCTGATGTTGTCAGGTTTCACGCTGCCGCCATATATGACGTGGCACAGCTCGGCCGAATCGTGACCGAACCACTGACGCAGGCGCGTTCGAATGTGGCCGTGCGCCTCGGCCGCCTGTTCCGGCGTCGCGTTCCGGCCGGTGCCGATCGCCCAGACCGGCTCGTAGGCGATGACGAGCTGCGCAATGCGATCCGAGGTCACGCCATCGAGCCCGATCTTGATCTGCCGGTCGAGGACGTCGAACGTCTCCTGCCGCTCGCGTTGATCGAGCGTCTCACCGATGCAGGCGATAGGGCAGAGTCCCGCGGCGAACGCCGCCGCAATCTTGCGGTTGACCGCGCCGTCGTTCTCGCCGAATAACGTGCGGCGCTCCGAGTGTCCGACGATGACGTACTCTGCGCCGGCTTCACGGAGCATCGCTCCGCTCACCTCACCCGTGTAGGCGCCCTCGCGCTCCCAGAACAGATCCTGCGCTCCGATGCCGATGTTGCTGTTCCGCGCCGCCTCGGCCGCAGAGTGGAGAGCCGTGAACGGGGGAGCCAGCACGATCTCGACGTCGTCGAGGTCCTTGGCGACGGCGCGAAACTGTTTGACGTACTTCACGGTCTCGTCCACCGTTTTGTACATCTTCCAGTTGGCGCAGATAAATGGAATGCGCATGTTGTTCGCCGGTCCGGCTAAAGCCGGACACTACGTACTACCCGTTATTGTGCGTCGGGCAATACTGCCACGCCAGGAAGCGTCCGCCCTCCGAGGAATTCGAGAGAGGCGCCGCCGCCGGTGGAAATGTGCGTAATGCGGTCCGCCACCCCCGCCTTCCTGATCGCGGCAATCGAATCGCCGCCGCCGACGATTGTGGTTCCCCGCACCGCAGCCACAGCCTTCGCCACTCCAATCGTCCCCGCGGCGAACGCGTCGATCTCGAACACACCCATCGGCCCGTTCCAGACCACGGTCTTGGCATCGCGAAGCGTGTCGGCGTACGCGGCTACCGTGAGCGGTCCGATGTCCAGCCCCATGCCGTCGCCCATCGCGTCGCTGTCGATGCTGAGTGTCTCCGTCGGCACGCCGGCCTCCAGCCTGTCCGCGACGACGTGATCTGACGGCAACAACAGCTTCAGCCCGCGCTCCTGTGCGGCCTGCAGGATGTCGCGCGCGGCATCGAGCTTGTCGTCCTCGACGAGCGATCGGCCCGTGGGTTTGCCCATCGCCTTGAAAAACGTGTATGCCATGGCGCCGCCGATGAGCAGGCAATCGACGCGCGGCAATAGGTTTTCGATCACGTCAATCTTGTCCGAGACCTTCGCGCCGCCGAGCACCGCCGCGAACGGACGTTCAGGGCTGCCGAGCACCTCGCCCAGATAGCGCAGCTCCTTTTCCATGAGGAGGCCGGCGGCCGCCTGCGGCATCAGACGCGCGATCGCCTCGACCGACGCGTGCGCTCGATGGGCTGCGCCAAATGCGTCGTTCACGTACGCCTCGGCGAGCGCCGCCAGCGCCTTGGCGAATTCGACGTCGTTCTTTTCCTCCTCGGGATGAAAGCGGAGATTTTCGAGAAGCACGATACCTGACGGCGGCGTGCTCTGGACGGCGCGCTCCGCCTCGGGTCCCACGCAGTCGCTCGCAAACATCACCGGATTGCCCAGCAGCTCGCCAAGGCGAACAGCGACCGGTGTGAGACTCATCTCTGGATTCGGCTTTCCCTTGGGCCGCCCGAGGTGCGACGCCAGGACGACGCACCTGGCGCCGGCATCGAGCGCGTAACGGATGGTCGGCAGGGATTCTCGAATCCGCGTGTCGTCGCCGATGACCCCGCTTTTCAGCGGGACGTTGAAATCGACTCGCACGAACACGCGGCGACCTCTGAGATCGAGGTCGCGAATGGTCCTCTTCATTCGAATGGCGGACCTTGAAGGTCCGCCCTACAGCCCTTTCGCGATGACTTGCAGCAGGAGGTCGACGCAGCGGGACGAGTAGCCCCATTCGTTGTCGTACCAGGCCACCACTTTGACGAAATCGCCGTCCATCACTTTCGTGTAGGGCGCGTCGACGATGGACGAGTGGGGATTGCGCCGGAAATCGATGGAGACGAGCTCCTCGTCCGAATACGCGAGGATCCCTTTCAGGTGGCCGTTCGCCGCATCTTTGAACGCCTTATTCACCTCTTCTGCGGACGTCTTCCGGTCCACGAGCGCGTTGAGGTCGACCACCGAGACGTTCGGCGTCGGCACGCGCAGTGCGAAGCCGTCGAGGCGCCCCTTCAGCTCGGGCAAGACCTCGCCAACTGCGGTAGCGGCGCCAGTGGTCGTCGGAATGATCGAGAGCGCGGCGGCGCGGGCGCGCCGCAGGTCCTTGTGCGGCAGGTCGAGTAGCTGCTGGTCGTTGGTGTACGAGTGCACCGTGGTCATCCACGCCTTGCGCAGCCCAAAACACTCGTGCACGACCTTGGCGACCGGCGCCAGGCAGTTCGTCGTGCACGACGCGTTCGAGATGATGTGGTGCTTGGCGGGGTCGTACTTCTCCTCGTTGACGCCGAGGACCACGGTGATATCTGGTCCCTTCGCTGGCGCCGTGATGATCACTTTTTTCGCACCGGCCGCCAGGTGCTTTGCCGCGTCGTCACGCTTTGTGAAGATGCCCGTCGACTCGAAGACGACGTCGACGCCAAGGTCCTTCCAGGGGAGCTGGGCGGGATCCTTCATCGAGAGCACTTTGAACTGCTCGCCGTCGACGCTGATGCCCTCGGCGGTGGCCGTCACCTTGGCTTCCAGATTGCCGAGCACCGAGTCGTACTTGAGGAGATGCGCGAGCGTGGCGGAATTCGTGAGGTCGTTGACTGCGACGAAATCGATGCCGCTCATTCCCAGCGCGGCGCGCATGATGTTGCGGCCGATTCGCCCGAACCCGTTTATCCCGACTCGCACGGCCATCTTCGTCCTCCCCGTCGCCTGGCACCCCCGCCCACCAAACCACCAATTGTACCGACGCGTCTTGAAGAGGGTCAATGGCAGAGCGGTAAACTATCTAGTGGACCGTCTCAACTGATTGCGTACCACTCAGAACAAGCTTTCGCCCACGATCTGCCGGTCGCGACAACGGAGCGACCGGTAGTAATTTGGGAAGGACATACCAGTACGTGTACCCCTTCTACAGCCTGCTGACGCTGGTGACGCTCGTCGCGTTCTCTCCGTACTTCCTCTATCAGGCATTGCGTCACAAGAAGTACGTCGGCAGTCTGCGGCAGCGGCTCGGCTATCTGCCGGTGTCGTTCAACCTTGACGGCGACGAGTCGATCTGGGTTCACGCCGTGTCGGTTGGCGAAGTGCTTGCGGCTCGCTCGGTCATCGCGCAGCTGCGGCAGCGCTACCCGCGGCTTCGTCTCTTCCTGTCGACGACGACGAGGGCCGGCCAGGAGCTGGCGCGGCGAAATGTGGGCGAGGCCGACGACGTGTTCTATTTTCCGTTCGACTGGGCGTTCAGCGCGCGCCGCACGCTCGACGTCGTCAAGCCGCGGCTCTTCGTGATGATCGAGACGGAGATCTGGCCGAACGTCCTGCGCGAGTGCCGACGCCGCGGCGTCAAGACAGTGCTCGTGAACGGACGCATTTCGTACCGCTCGTTTCCGCGCTACCGGCTGATACGCTCCTTCTTCCGCCGCGTGCTCGAAGATATCGATCGCTTCTGCGTACAGGGCGAGGAGGCTGCTCGACGGCTTGTGTACCTTGGCGCCGATGCCAGCCGCATCACCGTCACCGGCAGCTTGAAATTCGACGCGCTCGAGGGTGTCCCTCCTGGCCGCGGTCGCGAGCGCGTGCTTCGCTTCTTCCGGATGTCGCCCGGTCGCCCCGTGCTCGTGGCGGGCAGTACGCTCAAAGGGGAGGAGGCGCCCGTCATACGCGCGTTCAATCGCCTGCGTGGACGCGGGAACAGTCCGCTGCTCGTCATCGCGCCCCGTCACCCCGAGCGGTTCGCCGAAGTCGAGCGCCTCTGCCAGCAAGAAGGCCTGTCGACCATGCGGCGAACGGAGCTTCCGATCGACGCCGAACCACGCGCTGACGCCGTCGTGCTCGACACGATCGGCGAGCTTGCCGAGGTCTATCAGATTGCGACGGTGGTTTTCGTCGGCGGGAGTCTCGTGCCCGCGGGCGGTCACAACATCCTCGAACCGGCGATCTTCGGCAAGCCAATCGCGTTCGGCCCGTACATGGAGAACTTCGCGGAGATCGCAGAGGCCTTTGTTGCCAACGATGCGGCCATTCAGGTGAAGTCCGAGCGGGATCTGGATGACGCGATCGTTGGCCTGATGGGCGATCCGGTTCGTCGTGCGCGCCTCGGCGCAGCCGCGCGTGCGCTCATCGAAGCCAATCGAGGCGCGAAGGACAAGACGATGGTGGTCATCACGACCTTGGTGCCACCGCAGGATCGCGAGCAGAGCGCCGTGGTCCGTCCCTTCCGCGTGATCCATTGAACATACTCAGCGAGTTGTACGGCCGCGCAACCGAGCTTCGTCGCGCGTGGTACGGTCGGCGGCCTCACCGCGTCCGGCGGCTCGATCGCCCCGTCATCAGCGTGGGAAACCTGGTTGTCGGCGGCAGCGGCAAGACGCCGCTCGTGGCCGCAGTGGCAAAGCTTCTGGCCGACGCCGGAGAGCGGCCCGCAATTCTGAGTCGCGGCTACGGCCGGCGCGAAACTGCTGACGGCGTTGTCGTCGTGAGCGATGGCGAACGCCTGTGCGCGACGGCGGCGCAGTCGGGTGACGAGCCGTACATGCTGGCGCGCGCGCTTCCGCGCGTGCCGGTATTCGTGTCTCCAAATCGATATCTTGCAGGAAGACTCGCCGAGCGCAGGTTCGCCTGCACCGTCCACCTTCTCGACGACGGGTTTCAGCACGTCAGGTTGGGGCGGGATGTCGACCTGGTGGTAATGGCCAGAGCGCACCTCGGCGAGCGCCTGTTGCCGTTCGGTGCCTTGCGCGAGCCGGTCGAGGCGGCCCGCGCCGCAGATGCGCTGCTCGTGGCAGGCGGCGACGCCGATGTCGAAGCGGTTGCGGCCACGCTTGGCGTCGAGACGGCGTTTCGTGTGGTCTCGAGGTACCACGCGCCCCGCGCGATCGGGACCTCGAACGAGGCCGTTCCGCCTTCGAGTGGGCGGAGAGTTGTGGCCGTGGCTGGGATTGCGCGGCCTGAACGCTTCTTCGTGGCGTTGAGAGAGCTGGGTTGGGAGGTCGCCCGTGAGCTGGTGTTTCGCGATCATCACTGGTTCACGGCGCGCGACGTCGATGCAATCCGGCGGGTGGCTGTTGAGACCGGCGCCGATATGATCGTGACCACCGAAAAAGACGCCGTGCGACTGGCCCGCCCCACGCGTGGCACCTGGGCGTTTCTGCCGCTCGAGCTCGTCATCGAGCCGCCCGATCGATTCAGTGCGTGGTTGGCCAGCCGCCTGGCGGCTGCGCGTCGGCGGCGGATCGGAGAGGCGGCGTGAGAGTTCGCTACCGTCTCGAGGCGCTCGTCGCGGAGATGGTCCGGCTGCTCGTGAAGCTGTTGCCGATGGGCGCCGTCCGCAGTCTCGGCCGCGGCATCGGCAAGGTTGCGTATCTGCTCGATGCACCCCACAGGCGAATAGCGCTCGAGAATCTCGCGACAGCATTTCCCGGACGGCCTACGTCCGAGCGTCGGGCGCTCGCCCGGAGCATGTTTGCGCACTTTGGGGCGCTCCTGTTCGAGCTGCTCAAGTTCGGCACGCTGTCGCGCGAGCAGATGCTCGCGGCCGTCGAAAGCGAAGGCGAAGATCGCGTGCGGCAGGCGCTCGGGCAGGGACGCGGCGTTCTCTTCTTTACAGGACACTTCGGATACTGGGAGATTCACGCTCTCGTCTATGCGTTGCGAGTGGAGCCCATCTCCCTCCTCGCCCGGCCGCTCGACAACCCGCTCCTCGACACGATGCTCGAACAGATCCGCACGTCCACCGGCAACCGGGTGATTCAGCGTCGTGGGGCAGTGCGTCGCATCCTGCGGGATCTCGCCGCCGGTCGAAGCATCGCGATTCTGATCGATCAACATCTTCACGAGTCTGATGCGGTGTATGTCGGCTTCTTCCAGCGTCCGGCCGCGACGACGTCCGCACTGGCGGCGCTCGCGCTGCGCACGGGTGCGCCGGTGATTCCCGTGTTTGCGCTGCCGCTACCGCATGGACGGTACCGGTTGATCTACGAGCATCCGGTCGAGCCGCCGCGTGCGGACACACCCGATGCCGTGCACGAGCTGACGCAGCGGTGTACTGACGTGCTCGAGATGTACGTGAGGCGTCATCCGGAGCTCTGGCTATGGATGCATCGCCGCTGGCGGGATCCGGATCCGGGATCCGGGATCGGGGATCCGGGATCCGGGATTGACGATTCGGCATCAGAAAGTCCGGATCCCGTCGGATCCCGGATCGTGGATCCCGGATCCCGGATCGTGGATCCCGGATCCCGGCGTGATCGCTCCGATGTCTGACGCCACGGGTGTGTTGGTGGTCGCGCCGAACTGGCTTGGCGATGCGGTCATGGCGCTGCCGGCGATCTTCGATGTGAGGAATGCGTTTCCGTCTGCGCGGCTGACGGTCGCCGCGCGGCCGAGCGTCGTCGACGTATTCAAGCTCGTGCCGTTCGTCGACGAGGTGGTGACGCTGCGCTGGAGGGGGCGCTGGTGGCAGCGAGATGCCTTCGAGGGCGATGCCGTGCAGTTGCGCGAGCTTGGATCGGATCTGGCGGTCCTCCTGCCCAATTCGTTTGCGAGCGCCTGGCTCGTGAAGCACGCCGCGGTGCCCGACCGATGGGGCTACGCCGCTGACATGCGTGCGCGGTTTCTGTCGCGCGCCGTGCGGCGCCCGTCGGGCAGCATGCACCAGGGCGCCTACTACCAGCACCTCACGCGCGAGCTTGGCATCGAGAGCGGTCCGCTCGAGCCCGCGGTGACGGTGCCGGAAGCGGTTCTCACGTCTGCTCGCGAGCTTCTTGTCGCGCGCGGATGGAACATATCGACGCCGCTCGTCGTCTTTGCGCCCGGCGCTGCCTATGGGACGGCCAAACGGTGGCTTCCGCGGCACGTCGCTCGGCTCATATCGACCCTGGTGCGGAAGAGCGACGCGACGTGCGTGCTCGTTGGAAGCCGCGGAGATGCCGCGACGAGCGAGCAGATTCTCAGTTCCGTTGACGCTGACGTGACGCCGCACGTTATAAACGTCGCTGGAGCCACGACGATTGAGGTGCTGGCCGGAGTCTTCGGCGTGGCGCGGGCCTGTGTGTCGAATGACTCGGGGGCCATGCATCTCGCCGCCGCGGTGGGTGCGCCGATCGTGGCGCTGTTCGGGCCGACCAATGAGTACGAAACGGCGCCGCTCACACGTCACGGACGAGAGGCGGCTGTCTTGACCCATCCTGTCTGGTGCAGGCCCTGCATGTTGCGGGAGTGCCCGCTCGATCATCGCTGCATGAAGGGCATCACGCCCGAACGCGTCTATGACGTGCTCGTCCGGATCATGGCGAGCGTCTGACCCGCCATGCGCCCTGCAGTTTTCCTGGATCGCGACGGCACGCTGATCGAGGAGCGCGGCTACCTGGATCGGCTCGACCTCCTCGAGCTGTTTCCCTGGACCGTGGACGCCATCCGCCTGCTGAACCGCGCCGGCTTTGCCGCGGTCGTGGTGACAAACCAGTCGGCCATCGGCCGCGGCGTGATCGATGAGCCTTTTCTGAATCACGTTCACGCAGCCATCGATGCGAGTCTGACGGCGGGCCACGCGCGGATGGAGGCGTACTACTTCTGCCCTCATCATCCGGACGCGGAGCTCGAGCCGTACCGTCAGGTGTGCCGCTGCCGGAAGCCGCAGCCCGGCCTGATCGAGCGCGCCTGCCGCGATCTTCAGCTCGATCCGGGGCGATCCGTCATGGTGGGCGACCGCTGGCTCGACGTCGCGTGCGGAAAGGCGGCTGGCACGCGGACGGTGCTCGTGCGCACCGGGCACGGCGCGCACGAAGAGGAACGTCGGCCGGCGGGCGTCAGCGCCGATGCTATTCTCAACAATCTGATGGAGGCCGTCGGTTGGATTCTGCGCACCTGCTCGCGCTGACCGGTGCGTTCCGCGGCAAGCGCGTCGTCGTCATCGGCGACGTCGTTGCCGACGAGTTCGTCTACGGGAGGGTGGCGCGCGTCTCGCGCGAGGCGCCCGTGCTGATCCTCGAGTACGACTCGACGGAGATCGTACCCGGTGGCGCCGGCAATGCCGCCAACAACATTGCAGCGCTCGGCGGCAGCGCGGCCCTCGTGGCCATTGTCGGCCGCGACGAGCCGGGACGCCGGGTGCTGGACGCCCTTCACCGGCGCGTCGATGCGAGGCACCTGATACGCATGAACGGTGCGCCGACGCCCATCAAGACGCGGATTCTGGCGGGAGGCGTCCACTCCGCCAAACAGCAGGTCGTGCGCATCGATCGCGCGGTACGGCGCGCCATCGACGTCAAGAGCCGGCAGGCATTCGAGCGCGCGGTGCTCAAAGCCGTCCGGCAGGCGGATGCGGTGCTCCTGTCCGACTACGGATCGGGTCTCGTCACGCCGTCTCTCGCACGAAAGATACGCGCAGACCTCAAGCGCGCCGGGGCGCCGGTTCCTGTGCTGATCGACAGCCGGTACCGGCTGCTCGAGTACAGCGGCTTGACCATCTGCACGCCCAATCAGTCGGAAGTGGAGCAGGCGCTCGACGTGCGCATCGGCGACAGCCTCGCGGCGCTCGAGCGCGCAGGGCGCGCGATTGTCGAGCGCACGCGGATGCAGGCCGTGCTCATCACGCGCGGCAGCCGTGGAATGGCGCTCTTCGTGCCGGACGCGCCAACGGTCCACGTCCCGATCTTCGGCACCGACTCGATAGTCGACGTCACCGGCGCAGGCGACACCGTCGTGTCGACGGTTGCGCTGACGCTTGCCGCCGGCGGCAGCTTCGAGGCGGCCGCGCAATTGGCGAACTATGCGGGCGGGTTGGTCGTGATGAAGCGCGGCACGGCCACCGTGAGCGGCGACGAGCTGCGCGCGGTTCTTGCGGACCGTAGCGCCGGGCCTTCAGGCGCACGCACGACCAGCCAAGGGCCCCGCAGTTGATATCCCCCGATGATGACCGTCTCTTTTTGGCGCGCCTGGCGCGCCTGGGACCGCCAGGCGGCTGCTTATTACGGGCACAAGATTCTCGTTTGGAGCCGCCTCGCGGTCCAGGGCATGGGTGAAATCGTCCAGCGCGACGAACTTCTGCGTCGCGTCGCCGCCGACCGCGCTGCTGGACGGACGATCGCCTTTGCCAACGGGTGCTTCGACCTGCTGCACGTCGGTCACATCCGTTATCTCGAAGCCGCCGCTGACGAAGCCGACAGGCTCATCGTGGCGATCAACGACGATGAATCGGTGCGGCGGCTCAAAGGTGCCGGCCGGCCGATTCTCTCCGCCGCCGATCGGGCCGAGCTCGTTGCCGCGCTTCGTGCCGTCGACTACGTGACCATCTTTTCCGAACCAACCGTGGGGCCGCTGCTCGATGCGGTGAGGCCCGACGTGCACTGCAAGGGGACCGACTATACCCTCGAGACCGTCCCGGAGCGGGACATCGTCAAGGCATACGGCGGCCGTATTGCCATCGTGGGCGATCCAAAGGATCACTCCACGCGCGATCTTCTCGCGCGGATTGAGAGAAGTACGTAGTGTCCGGCTTTAGCCGGACCGCGTCGGCGGACCAGCGCTTTCTCATCATCCGACTCGGCTCGCTCGGCGACGTGATCCACGCCGTCCCGGCTGCCGCCGCGCTGCGGCGGACGTATCCACACGCGCGCATCGATTGGGTTGTCGATCCGCGCTACGTCGAGTTGCTCAATCTCGTCGAGTGCATCGACCGCCGTGTGCCGTTCGATCCACGCGATCTGACGAACGGTCGCGCTGCGGCGTGGACGGTGATCCGAGAGCTGCGGTACGCGAGGTACGACGCGGTGGTCGACCTGCAGGGACTGCTGAAATCAGCGCTGCTGTCGCGCCTCGTCGGTGCGCGTCGGACGGTCGGGTTTCCGCGGCGGCACCTTCGCGAGCCGCTGGCGCGCTTTTTGTACACCGAAGCGCCGGATCCAGGGGCGGCGCGGCACGTCATCCACAAGAATCTCGCGCTTCTCAAGGCGCTCGGCGTGACGGATCGGGCCGCACGCTTTCCAATCGTCATCCCGCGCACACCCGCAGTGGCGCAGGCCAGGGAGCGTGTCGGCGGTGGTGAGTACGCCATCGTCAATCCGGGGGCCGCGTGGCCCAACAAACGCTGGCCGCCAGACAGGTTTGGCGCCGTTGCCGCGTCGCTGCATCGCGACTTCGGGCTGCGCTCGCTCGTCTTGTGGGGGCCTGGAGAGGAGCCTCTAGCGAATGCGGTGGCTGCGGCCTCGCTGGGGGCCGCCGAAGCCGCACCGGAGACGACCATTCCGGATCTTGTCGGCATTGCGCGGTCGGCCCGCCTCATGATCTCGGGCGACACCGGACCGCTCCACATTGCCGGCGCCGTCGGGACGCCCATCGTCGCGCTGTTCGGACCGACGTTTCCGGAACGCAACGGCCCATGGTCGCCACGCGACGTTGTCGTTTCGCGCGTTGCGCAGTGCTCGTGCTTCTACGAACGGCGGTGTCGCAAGGCAGCGCCGTGCATCGACAGCATCGGCGTCGACGAAGTGTGCGACGGCGTCCGTCGGCTTCTCACTCCGCATGGCTGACGCGACGAACACCTTCTCCCGCACGCTCGCGCGAAGACGTGTGCCTCTCGGCTTTCTGACGGCGCTCTTGACGCTGGTGCTCGCGAGGCCTACGTGGATCACGTGGAGCGTCGGGCTCGCGGTTGCGGTGATCGGCGAATGCATTCGCATCTGGGCGGCGGGTCACCTGGAGAAGGGGCGCGAGGTCACGCGCTCGGGACCGTATCGGTTTACGGGCCATCCGCTGTACGTCGGCTCGACGGTGATAGCGGGCGGCATTGCGCTGGCGGCGCGAAGTCTCGTGGTGGCGATTGTGGTGGCGTTCTACATGGCGTTGACGATCGCAGCTGCGATTCGCACCGAGGAGATGGAACTGCGGCGGGTGTTTGGATCGGCGTACGACGACTATCGAGCGTCGCGCGCCGCGCCGCCGACGCGGCGATTCAGTCTGACGCGCGCGGCGGGCAATCGCGAGCATCGCGCCGTCGCGGGACTGCTGGGCGGATTCGCGCTGCTGGCGCTCAAGATGGTCACGTTTCGGTAGGATATAATGTGATGTTTCTCCCGCCTTCGCGCGCCTGATCGAGCGCGCTTCGGCATGGGAGACGCGGGCGAACGCGGGATTGTGGCGCCGCAAGGCGCTTCGGATGCGAGGCGCTGCGAGGGCGGGCCTGCCACGCCGAAGCGGCGCGATTGAGGCAAGGCGCCGCGAAGGCGGGCGGTTAGCTCAGTGGTAGAGTACCGGCTTTACACGCCGGCTGTCACAGGTTCGAATCCTGTACCGCCCAATCAATTTGAGATTGACGATCTCAGATTGATGATTGGAATTGTCGAGCGGAATGGATCGGCAATCTCCAATCTTGAGATCTGCAATGGATTTGGGGTGGTAGTTCAGCTGGTTAGAACGCCGGCCTGTCACGCCGGAGGCCGCGGGTTCGAGTCCCGTCCACCCCGCCAGCATCCACTAGAGAAGTGACACGTCGAGAGACCGACGCAAAATATAGTGGTCTCTCCTTCCCGCCGAGTCCATCCCAGCCCGTCAGAACCACTCGATTTTGACTTGCCACCAGGCTTTGCCACCGCCAAGCTTGCCACCCAGCGCAGACGGAACTCGCGGTGGAACTTACGGGGTCGTTTCTCATGTCCTCGAAGCGCACGAGGATCACCGGTCCTCAGCGCGCCTTCCGACATCGAACCACGCGGGCCTCGTCGCGCTTCCTTGAACTACGAAATATTCGTCTCAATGGATTCGGGTGCGACGGTTGATCTCGTTCATCCCCTCTCGGTCTTTCGTGTCAGCACAGGCAGACCACACGGCAAGCGCAGTGGCGACAGCGCTGACCGCCGTCCAGAACTCTGCGGCCTTGGCGGGTAACAGTAGTGTCTGCCAGTCGGGCATAGCTTGGACCGCTGGGGAGTCGCCGTCCTCAACCGGCACATTTGCTCAGACTTTGAGGGGCGTCGTCAATGTGGCGCGGATCGCGCTGAGAAATTTAGGGGGGGGAACCCCCACGGTATTGCTACCGCCAGCCCCTCAAGCTGGGTGACTTGCTGTGCTGACGTGCACTTACGCGTATCCTGTGGACGGATGGTGGGCAGGAGTGCGCTGAAGCGAGCGCCTGCGAGGACTTTATTCGCACAAATTCGCACACGGTTTACCCGGATGGGCATCCCGTGGTTTGCGGCTGTTGTCGCACTCGGCCGGCACGAGTATGAGCCTGGCGAGGTGGCCTCGCATCGCCTGTAGGCCTTGGATATCGGCAAGGCTAGCCGCGCCCGCGCCGTCGGTACGTCTTCACCATCGTCTTTGCCATCCGAATTTTGTCCGCTTGGCTGTCGGCAATGGTCGCGTCCGGATCGGTCGGCGCCGCCGTACGATGTTTCTTACCGGGCGCATCGACCACGCCGCCGCTACGCCCTTTGTTGCCTCGGCGCGCCGACGCGACGTCCGCTTTCTTCTTCGGGGCCTTCGTCGCGCCGCCCGCGAGTTGCTCGAGCAGCTGCGCCGCGCCGTCACGCACACTGGCGATCTGCCTGTTCAGCGTCTCGCGGTCCATCCAGCCTTCGGCCTTCGCTTGAAGGGTCCCGGCCATCCGTCCGAGCTGCTTGGCAAACGCCACCACTCGCTGCTCCATTGCGTCGGCCGTCGTCGCGCCTGACGCGTTGGTCGTCGTCGCGCCACCGTTCGTTCGTTTCGTTCCTCTATCGCGCCTCGCCATGCGAACTCCCATTTCTGCGGTGTTCATCGCCACACCCGCGACAGACGGGCCGGGCACGGGCCACGCCACGCGATGAAAGACTTATGGGCCCTTTCTTGACTAGAACGTGCCCGACGTGATGGTCAGCTCGGTGCCGCGCGGCAGGTCCAGCTGGTCGCGCCCCTGAACGATGACGGTACCCGCGCCTCCGCCCGCGCCTATCACGGCACCGATAGCGGCGCCCTGACCACCACCCGTGATGGCGCCAATGACGGCGCCGATGCCGGCACCAATCGCGCCCCGCTGAACCGTTCGTGCCGTTTGGCTGTCTCCCTCCACTGCGCCTTCGCTGTCGACGCTGATCGTGTCCCCATCGGCTGTGCGAATGCCGTCGATGACGCCAGTGAACGGATACGTCCTCCCGTTGCGCATGCGGATGCGTTCGAAATTCAGCGCCATGTCCGCACGCCCGCTGAGCCGCCCAGAGGCGTTTACGCTCGCGACGGTGCCTTCGATGACCGCGCCTTCGTACTGCAATGGACTGTTCATGGTGATCGTGAAGCGGTCCTCCGCGTGCGCATCCCGCGTGCTCAGGGCGGTGTCAAGCGTCCCCACCAGCCGGGTGCCGGCCGGCACCCCGAGATCGCTTGTAGCCGCACCGGCCGGGAGTGACGCGCGGCGGGCGTCGGAGAACACCCCCCATTCGGCCTCGTCCGACGATTTCCGATAGAAGCTCTGCACCGCCACGGGCTGCCGGAGATTGTCGTCGTAGATGCGCCGCGTGACTTGCAGGCTGCGGCCGTCGTCGAGAGGCTCGAAGGTCACGGCGAAGTCATTGCCTCCACTGCCGCTGCCCGTCGTCGTTACCACCAATTGATCGCCATACAGCGTCGCGCGGGTGTTGACCGGCCGACCCGCAGGACCCTGCTCTGCGCGGATCTGGCCGTCGGCCTCGAAGGTGACCTGCTGTCCACGAGACGAGGCTATGGTGACGCTGAGCCCAGTGCGGTCGATCGCGATCGTGTCGGGCGCATTGAGCCGGTTCATGAGGCGCTGGTAGGTCCCTTGCCGCTGGTTCGCGGGCAGCGCCCGTGTGGCTTGCTCGACTGCCTGACTCGGATCGTCGCCCCGACTGCGCTCCAGCTGGTACGTCCCGGTGAGTCTCTGATAGATACCCGGTCCCTGGTCGACCGCGGTGTAACGAGGATTGCTCCAGTTCCACGCGACGTTGTACACGCGCGCCAGCTCGTCCAGATCGCGCCGTACGGTACGCCAATCGTTTTCGGCTTGCACGGCCAGTTGGTGCCGCAGCATGAAGCTGTCGATGCTCACCCCGCGTCGGAGCACTTCCTCGACGTCGTTGGTGACGACCTGGTGCCGGTCGAAATGGTCGCTCAGGTGGTTCGTCGCCTCGGCGAAATCCTCGACGGACTGGTTGATGCCGTCCTCTTCTCGCGAACCGTTAATCGGGCTGCGATTGAGGGCCTTATCGAGACTGGCGCGAAAGCGATCGGCACTCTTCTTCGTCCGGGTCAGGAGCTGTCCGACCTGCCGGTCGTTGCTTCGGGACGGCGCGTTCTGAGCACTGGCCCCGTTGACGACAGCGCCGTACACGCGCGCGGGCCCATCAGGCGCGCCGGCGCGATGAGGCTGCTGCTGTGCCGCCACCATCACACTGAGACTCGTCAGGACGAGCACAGCTGCAAGAGCGACGATGTGACTTCTTCTCGTCATAACGGTTGGCCTCGATTCCAATGAACGGACACCTGGGGTACGACGTAGCGCAACCGTATCAGCGCACCGCTCGCACGTCTGTTCAATACGGGTCACACGCGCAGGAAGAGCCTGACGCGCCGTTTTGCGGCGAGAGGCAGCCCGCAATGACTCGTCGGTCGCAAGAGATCAGCTACCGCCAGGCGGGTTCCGGCAACGGGGAGTTCAGCTCGCGCTGAAGCCGTTAGCGGACTCGCGGGAGGACCATCGCCCTTTTTGCCTCGGCGGAATCCGCCGCGGCGACACAACGGCAGACTCGAGGCCGGGCGATTCGTGTATGGTAGGTCGCAGACCGCCATGCATGGCGCCGTTCGATCGACCCGTTGTCTGAGCCGAGCTCTTGCCGACTGTACAGCCGGCCTCGTGATCTGCGCGATCGTGAGCGGGTGCAGTGCGGCGGTGGATCGCGTCGCCATCGAAGATGCGCAGACAGCCGCCCGTGTCAAGACGGCGCTCGTCAACGATCCGGAACTGGGCGCGAGCGCTATCGAGGTGCGCGTCGAGCACCGCATCGTACAGCTGGCGGGCCGCGTGCGAACGCAGACCGAGGCTGACCGGGCCGCGGCCGTGGCTCGGTCGGTGCCGGGTGTACAGGGCGTTGAGCTGGCCTTGCAGGTCGGCGTGGAAGCGCCGACCGAATTGCCCGACGCGCGCGCGCGCTCGCGTGCGGCTCCCACGGACAACCTCCCCGAGATAGAGGGGGATCCGGATCTGCTCGCAGTGGGTGTGTCGGTCGGCCTGAGTTATCCTCGATCGTCGGCACTCGAGACCCGTGTGGCCATCAGCCCGGTGATCAAGCTCGGGTCTGGAGAGGGGCTCGGCGTTGCGGTGGGATTCGACTGGTTTCAGGCCGAAGTCCAACTCGCAGC
>Ga0209640_10000996_pt1 | contig 23273 bp, 18 predicted proteins | sample RifCSP10_1_FD_184018 | JGI IMG/M metagenome (GOLD analysis project Ga0209640, IMG submission 184018) | Soil microbial communities from Rifle, Colorado - Rifle CSP2_sed 10_1 (SPAdes) (version 2) | ecosystem: Environmental > Terrestrial > Deep subsurface > Rock core/Sediment | place: Rifle... | reverse complement strand
TCCTCAAGGGTGCTTTGCTTCTAATAATCATATTTTCCTCCCCGCGAAATAATTCTTGAACCTGGCATATCCTTCGGGGGTCCCAATATCTATGAAGACCCCATCTGCCTGGTAACCGCCCAGCTTCCCGTCGGACTGGAGAATAGCCGGAAAGGTTTCCCTTTCAATAGACACCTTTCTACCTGGCGGAAAAAAGCGTAGAATTTCTGGCTCCAACACGTAGATACCGGCATTGACCAATCCGGAGATACCTCCACCGCTTGAATCCTCCCCCTTTTTCTCGAGAAAACTGGTGATGCGATTGTGGTTGTCCAGTTTTACTGAACCGAAACTACCGGTGTCCTCAACCTCGATAAGCGCGATGCTTCCGAGATACTTCTGCTCTTCTCTATGAGAATGATGGAAATTTACCAGGTTGGCAAGATCGATATCAAAAAACGTATCCCCGTTTAATACCAGGAAAGGACCCTGAATATATTGTTCGGCCCGCCCGATCGCCCCTCCAGTCCCCATCAATTCCTCCTCTATAGAGTAATCGATGTGCAGCCCCCATCGTTCACCATCTCCGAAATAATCGCGGATTTGCTGGTAACGGTAGCCAACGCACAAGATCAGGTGATCGACGTGCTGGCATTTCAGCCACTCCAATTGGTATTCCAGAAAAGGCCTGTCCCCCACGCTGGCCATTGGCTTGGGCCGGTCGTTGACTACTAGCTGCAACCTTTTCCCCAAACCACCGGCTAAAATTAGTGCCCGCAGTGGCATAACGAATCGTTACTCGCTCGCGCCGATAAAGGTGCCCGGAACTTCGGGCGCGGATACGATGATACTGGCCGGAATCCAATCTGGGTGAATCAGTTGGATCTTCTCGCTGAATGTCTCGGCTTTCAAGCGGTAGTCGCCGCTTTCTGGCGCCAGGAACAAAATATTGGCAAACGACTCGCAGGCGCCGCAGCCCTGCTGGTCGTCGGCCACGGAGTTCAGAATATCGACCTGACCATTCGAAAAATAGTCCTCTGCTAACAGGACCTGGTTGCCAGCAAAAACAGCGTTAATAATCTGGCCTGAACCACCACCGAAGAAAGGTTTCTTCCGGATCGCCTCGATCGCCAAAACGTTCTCTGTAAACGTGGCATAAGCGACCTGAGCATGGGACAAATCCTTCGTCGAAAAACCGATCTGGTTGCCGCGGAATAGCACATTTGCCACGACGGTGTGCGAATTCTCGCCGACGCTCAAGCCTTTATCACCATTGCCCTCAAAACGGCTATTGAGGATGGTGATCTTATTGCCGGAAAGATCCAGGCCATCTCCGGCGTTATCGATAAATTGGCTGTTGCGCACCTCACCGGTGACGAAATCCAGGTCTACGCCATCGCTGGCGTTGTGCGCAACCAGCACGTTGTCCATGGTAATTTCGCCGTTCTTCAGGTTGAATCCATCTTCGCTCTGCATATTGGTAACCGTGCTGTTCTGTATACGCAGGTTGCCCTCATGAACGGCGAACCCGCCGGTGAAGAGCATGGCGTTTACCTGTGCCTGTCCGCCGTCCTGAAAATCGACATAGTTCAGAATAACATCTTCCGGTGGGCGAACCACCGCGAACGTCCCCCAGGGATCTCCGCTGCCGTCGCCATGGATGCGGATGCGTTTTTCGGGGGTGCCGACAGCCAGCAAGCCTCCGTAAGAAACCAGGTTGGCAGCGGGCATCATGGTAATCTCGGTCCCGGGTTTTAAGATTAGCAGCACGGACTCGGGCACAACGATTGTTCCCGATACGGTCACGTTCCCGCTCAACTCCACCGCACCCGGTCGTTCCTGGCTGACCGCAAATTGCGGGTGAGCTTCAATAAATTCATCCGGGCTGAGCCCAATCGCCTCGATATCAAAAGGATCTGAGGCATCGTAAGCGGTAATCCCAATAAAATTCTCTGGGCCTAATTCTGGCTGGTTGGCATAGGCCGACTGCATCTCTATGCCGGTGACCGCATTAGCGGCAGCAACCTGGATCACTGGTGGATTCCATAACAGTGGGTCGCGCACTTCTGGCGCCAATCTGCCCACCAGGAAGAAACGTTCTCGCCCGGTTAATGTGTCAAAATACTCCCAATAGCGACCATCGAACCAGTCTCCATCGTAGACAACTCCGGGGAGAACATCTTGATTCAGTTCCAATTCAATCGATCCATTTGACGCAGTCGTTTTCAGCACTACCGGATCGCCAGGATCCAGTTCTGCGTTCTGATTGGCATCCGCGTAAAGCGTGTAGTCCCCCTGGAACACTTCCGGATCCGTAATCTGCACGCTCTGGAAGCGGACGCCGCTGAAGTTTGCCGCGGAAAGCTCCAGTGAGGCGCGGTTATCGGCCTCCAGCCGGTAGACCAGGTTTCCACTGGAGAAACTGAGAACACGATGGACCCGGCGCACGTTGAAAACAAAATCCGACCGGACCTCATCCATTCGGAAACCCTGGATGGGCGTGCTCAGGACATCCGCCCAGGCTAACGGGCGGATGCGCTCGTGATATTCATCAAATTTATCGATAAATTCCTCGCCACCTTCGCTAACCCACTCCCACAGCATCTTGTTGCGCTGCAAGCGTAGTTCTGGATCTGTGAGCGTCGCTACCTGGAATGGATCAGGACCATGACTGTTCCAGTAGTCAATCGTCCCCGGCTCCGTGGGCATGCGCACGATCAGGATGTTCCAGGGAATAGGCTCGAACAAGCCGCGGCTGGGATCAAAATACAGCCGCATATTGTTCGATCCGAAACGCACATGGTTGGTGTTTAGCAGGGTTGTAATATTGCGGAAACTGAGATACTTCTCCCAGTCTAAGAGCGTACGGGCCCGGCGAAAATTGGCTGCGCTCGGATCATTGGCGAAATCTAGCAGCACCTGCATGGCGCGCAGCGCCAGCTCATCGCCTTCCTCCACCTGCTGGCGGGTCATGCCAAGGTCAAACTTGGCATCAGCTGCGATGGGCGTACCATACTTCGTATATTGCTCGAAGTGCAAGGCGCGTTCGCTCTGGCTAACTACGGCCGTCTCGGGCCTTTCCTGGGCTGCAAACAGCGGCTTGTCGAAATGCTCGACTTCGTAATACAGGCCCTGCAAAACGCCGTTAATCCTGAGAACCGCGAATCCATCTTGAGGAGCGGTGACCCCGGCCTCTCGCATCAACTGGTTTACAAAGGGCGCCAGAATGTATTCGCGGTCATTGGGGACGATCAGGTTGATCTGGCGTTTGCCTTGAAAATAGATTGGCTCCTCTACGGTCTCGCCGTTGTACTCTATCTGTTCATTCCCGAACTTGATGCGCCAGGACTTCTTGGGATTGGCCCAATGAGTGGGCAGGTCGCCGCGCACTCTAACCTTGACGTTGTATTCCCGCCCCTGGTAGAAAAACCTTCCGTCCGCCCAAACCTGTTCGTCGTCGCTCATCCATCCCCTTTCCTGAGCCTCGGCAATGGCATCTTCTATGATCGCGTACTGACCTTTGCTGATGCGGATTTCGTAAACTGGGAGCCCAGAGTTGAGCAGCAGTTGCCGGTTGCGGAAAGGGTTGAACAGGCCATCGGCAAGCGCCAGGTACTTGTTTCCACTGACCAGTTTGCTGGCCTGTACTTCCAGCGGCTTAATGTATGTGAGCGCCGTAAAGCCGACAATGATCAGCGCAAACATGCCGATTACGGCATCCGATGAGCTGGGCCAGATCCTTTGAAGCGGACTGCTGGCGCGCTTAAGAGATGAGAACAATTTTTTTCCGGACGTTTTGGCAAAATCGTTGATCGTCATAGTCGCCTTATTCTGCTGGTCGCTCTGGAGCGATTGTTTGATTGAATTTGGCCCCCAATTTTACAAAAACCGGGTGGTCCTCCCCGCTGCGCGAATTAAAGGGCTTGGTCCCACCGGTCGACGGCCGAGAATTTGGCTTCACTTCGCACCGCATAACAATATTTACTGATAGCCTCGTTCTGCAAGTCATACTTGGAGATCAGCATATGCAACCAATAGGGCATGGTGTTATCTACCTTGATCTCGAAAATTGCGTGACCGTACTCGAGCATTCGCCGGGCGCCGGACATGGATCCCAACAAGTCAAGGTTTCGAGAGGCGATCAGCTGATCATCAAAGTTGACGCGGGTGCGATTTATTTCCATGCGCTCGAACGCCTGCCGGCGATACTCGATCAGGATGACAGGCTGCATGTTGTACTGCCTTTGGACGCGGAAAAATTCCCTGGAATTCTTGTTGTCTTCCAAAAAGCGCGGGGGAGGCAACGTGCGCTGCTGGAGTGCACAGGCAATCTCGCCATAATCCTCGCGCGACACGTCTACCGTAATTTTGCGAACGTAGCTGAGGTAGCGGGACTTTACCTCGAGGCGAACCAGCGCGCTGAGCATAGGATCCTCACCGTAGGCGCGCACCCGCAGCTTGTGCCGCACAGCCTGGCCGCTCAATTTTTCGTGATAGGCAGCATAGTTTGGCGTGTCAAAATACAGGCTGCGCACCTGGTAGCAACCGTCGTTGCCGGCATGAGTATCCGGGCGCATAAAGGCTGCCAGGTCCCGGGCAAGGGCGGTCCGCGTAGTGCGATCGACCAGGTATTTGATTTCCAGTCGATTGAAAAACAGGGTGCTTGCGGTGCTCATCGAAGCGGCTCTAGAGCTCGAGGTGATTTTCGGGTGCGATCATCGTCACCTGCCGGACCACGCCGTTGCTGAACGCTCCGACAATGGCCTCCGGCGTTGCTTTCTTTGCCAGGCGAACACTATACGTGTACTCAAAATCCTGTCCATGATCAAGATCAGTGGCTCCGCGCAGCTGCCTCCAGGAAATCAACTCCTGCGCTTCGGGGGCAATTACCTGCCAGGGATCGCCTCGATTGGACTTGAAGATGAGGATATAATCCGCCGATCCGACACCGCTGTGGCCAATTTTCGTCAGCAGGACGACGATCGCTGACACCACTAATGTGCCAATGATGCCGACAAGCCAGACATTGGCTCCCGCCGTCAGGCCGATCGCAATGGCCATGAAGAGAAAGGTCATATCCTTGGTGTCTTTGATCACCGTTCGGAAACGGATGACGGAAAGCGAGCCCACCAGACCGAGCGAGAGGGCGATGTTGCTGCCGATTGCCATCATGATCATGGCAACGATAGGCGAAACCAGGATGATCGAAAAGAAGAAAGAACGCGTATAGGCGATCCCGCTGTGCGTCTTGCGGTACACTGTCGCCCAGATAAAAGAAAGAGCAAAGGCGAGTAAAAGACTCAAAATTGCCTGGGCTGGGCTTAAATCGGTTCTAAGAAGTAGTTCGTTGGGGTTCATTGCAGCTTTTTCCTTGGTAATTAGTTGTTGTAATATATCTTTCTATTCAATTAATCTACTCAATAAGTTTTCTTACTCAATCAGTTTTCCTACTTAGCCTGAGCATCTGGGATTACTTGGGAAGTCTGTTTCCTCCTTTCCGGAAAAGTAGCCTTCTCTTTGCTTATTCGAGCAGCGAGCGCCAGCTTCAACGCTCTCAACATATCAGCCTTGAATGGGCCCAGATCCCCCCAGGAAAAGACAGCATAGGCCTTTTTACCCCGCCAGGACCGCCACCATTCTCGCAGGGTTAATTCACCCCGCCGCCAATAGTAGAGAGCAGACTGGATATCCCGCCGCAGATAGATCCATTTAACGCCGGTATACTTCTGCTGCCGGTTTTCAGGCAAAGGCCAACCGAGCGCGTCGCAGTAATTGGAGTAAACCAGATCAACTCCACCGGCTTCGGCAATCGCCGATCTGCCCGTCGGCCTGCCGATATTGGGTTCGATGATATAGTGTTTTCCCGTGCGCCGGTCCTGCTTCATCTCAACATAACCCAACCCCCGGTAATTTACGCTCTTAAACAAGCGTAACGTCTCCTGCAGGACAATGTCATTTCGACATTCCTCGCCCAGGCAGCTGGTTCCGGTTTCGGGCGGCCACTGTCGAATTTTGCGAGCGATAAAGGTTACAACCGGCTGAGAGCTGCCATCAAAATAGCAGTTACAGGAGTAGAGGTCCGAGTCGGTTCCCTCGATCCACTCTTGAACCATCAAAATTTCTGCCCACTGGGAACACCGATCATATAAGCTGAGCAGCTCTGCCGGATTGGTCGCTTTAAAAACCTTAGCCTTTGTATTTTCTTGCCAGAGTGAGGTTTTGATCGGAGGTTTCACTATACAGGGATATACGAGTTTCCTGGAAGCCTCTTCGGCCTCTCCACGATTTTTTAGAAGAAACGTCTGGGGAACAGGAAGACCCATATTTTGAGCGTAAGTCAGGAAGCTGATCTTATCCACCAGCATTTCCACAGTGTCGTGCTCGGGCAGGGTGACGTGGTACCACTGGTCCAACCGGCGCCGGTGCTGCGAAATCTGCAAGACGCTCATGTCTGTGCACGGGAACAGCACGGCTTTCTGATCCAAACTCGGTCCCAAGGCCTCCAGCATATCAATAAGCGCTATCCCCGCTGTGTCCGCGGCGTAGATTTCCTCACAAACTTTTGTTTTGCAGCAGTAGTGATCCGGATCTTTCGCAATCGCGATGACTGGAACTTTATGGGAAGCCAGGATGCGGGCGGTTTGCAGCCCGGTAATGCAGTCCAGGCCCACAACGACCGCAAATGGTTTTTTAGGATTTTCCATGTTGGTCGACAAAGTCAATATCCTCTGCGAGGGATCAGGACGGCCGTACCGCTTCTTCTGGGCGTACGCCAGCCGCGTTCACGGGCAAATAATGCTTCTCGGCTTCCTTCAGCTCAGCTGCGTTCTGCAAACGGAAAATTTCCTTTACGGAGACAATCTGATCTTCGACCGACATTAATGACTGCTCTGCATAAATCCGCCCGGCCACCTCCTGCATGGCCATGATGCTGGCACGCATCATATGATTGGCCCAGATGACCATGCTAATCCCTGCATCCCGAAATACTTCGGTGGGGGTTGTGTAATACATAGTGGGAACGATAACCACTGGACAGGTATCCTGCCACTCATCCATGAAGGCTAAAATTTGATCAGGGGTCGATACCTTGCTGTGCATCAGGATCGCGTCGGCCCCGGCCCGATAGTAAGCGTTTGCCCGTTTTAGCGCTTCCGACAACCCCCATCCAGCAATGAGCGCCTCCACCCGGGCGACCACGCAAAAATCCGGGTCTTCTTGGGTATCCTTGGCTGCCTTAATCTTTCCGGAAAACTCCTCAATATCTGCCAGAGGCTGCGCTTCGCTGTTGATGAAGGAGTTCGTCTTCGGGAAGAGCTTGTCTTCAATGCACATGGCGGCGATATGGCGCTGTTCCAGCTTGTGAACTAACCTGCGCACGTTATTGAAATTTCCATAGCCGGTGTCAGCATCCAGTAGAATTGGTATCGTGGTGGCGTCGCTCATGAATTCGAGCACCTCGAGCACCTGCGTCCAGCTGGCTTCATTGTTATCCCGGACTCCTAAAGCAGCCGAAATAGATAATCCGCTCCCCCAAATGCCTTTAAAGCCGGCTTCCTCCACGATTTTTGCGCTTAACCCGTTATGCGCTTCCAACAGGAACTCAAGCTCCGCTGAATGCAGCAATCTCTTAAACTGCGTGGTATTCTTCATTAATATGTTTCGGCCTCCTCAGCAGGTTTTCTAAAGATTTCCCTATATCAGTGTGGGCGCGCGCTCCGGTTGGTGTGCTTCATAACGTCCATTGACATATAAATCAATTGTCTGGATGACGATTTCTCCAATCTCGCGCTGGGAATCGAACGTGCCCGCCCCAATATGAGGGGTCAATATCACATTGGGCAGCGCCGCCAGGGGAGAGATCTTCCCATTCCCCTCCGATTCATGCACGTCTAGCGCGGCCCCTCCCAACCTCTTATTTACCAATGCGTCATATAATGCCGGTTCGTCAACCACGCCGCCGCGCGCCAAATTGATCAGATAAGCGCCCGGCCTCATCTGCGAGAGAGCCTGGGCGCCAATCAGCTTTCTGGTCGATTCTTTCAAGGGCACATGTATGCTCACAAAGTCGGATTTCGACAAAACATCGCCGATATCCGCAAGACGTATTCCCTTTTCTTGCAACCTCTCGGCCGATTCCGGAGAGGGATGTTCTACGCAGCCAAGCACCTCCATGCCCCAGGCATACCCGAGCTGACCGACCCGGCTGCCGATATTTCCTGCGCCCACAATGCCGAGCACCTTGCCTGTCACCAAATACCCGGTCAATTCATGCTTTGCCCATATTCCCTGGCGGGTCAGGCGATCGGCCTCCAGCACATTGCGCGCCAGCGACAACATCAGCGCAAAACTCATCTCTGCTACCGCTTTTGCCCCTGGGCCTGGAATTCTGACCAGTGTCAGACCATTCCTGTTGACATAATCCAGGTCAATGTTATCGACGCCCGAACCGGCTCTCAGAATCAACTTCAGTTCGGGCGCGCTCGCCATAACGTCTGCGGTGATTTGAACGCCGCTGCGAAAGATCAAGACCTCCCGGTCCCGGATATACGTCTTTAGCTCGTCCTCCTTGGCGTTGAATGCGCATACCACGTCATGTCGCTCTCTAAGTTTTTCAATGGCTTGAGCGTATATAGAACTGGCAATCAGAATTTTCATAAAAATTATCTCTCCATAATAGAATTTAAGTATTGCTACCTGAAACTGGTGATTCCACCTTCAAAAACAGTTCAAATGATTAGCCGGACATCCATCGCAAGTCATCTACATGGGTCACAGCGTGCCGCCATATCTGGTAATATCGATTTTTTCGCAGCCATTCAATGCTGTCAGCTCCGATGCGCCGTTGCGAGTTTGCCGTCCCGCTCAGGCGCGTCAACTGACCAACCAGGAAGCGGAACCAGCAGAGGACAAACAGGGAAGCCAACATTGACCCAGGCAACTGAAAACGTTCCGCATACTCCATGACGTAGGATCGTGCCCAGCAATCTCGATGAAAGAATGCCTCTTGGATCGCCGCTAAATGATTCTCCTTTTCCCGAGAACGATGCAATGCGAAACCTGCGTATGCCAGAAAGAAAAAGAGGTCACAAATGGGCAAGCCATGCGGGTCTGCCTGTTCCCAATCAACCACGCCCGCTCCACCAGCCCTAAGCCACATGACGTTTGGGTGGCTCAGATCGCCATGCTCAAACCCTAGAGGAAGATTTGCATTGCGGAGCGAGGATAACAATTCCTCGGTTCTCTGGATCAAGTGGATTTCGTCATCGTTTAAGGCAACAATCTGCTGAAAACAACGTACCGGGCTCTGGACCAGTCGTTCAAACCAATCCGGATCGGCTGCATTAGAAACCGCGGTTGCTTCGTAGACATCGACCAGCCAGTCAACAACCGAGCTTACACAACCAGCCAGGTCACGCCGGACAGTGGCCGGGTCCATTTGCCGGCCAACCAGGGCCGTTTGGACCAGGAGCTGGTGGTTGCAATAACGCTCGAATGCGACCGATCTTGGGATTGAGTCGAACCCGCCTGGCCGGCTGGATTGAATTCTCACCAGGTTGGCATTTTCATGCTCCAGGCTCTCACTCTCACCCGGCAAACGGTTCACCTTGGTGACAAGTACCGGTTCGGACCGCTCCTTATGCAGCAAGATGAAGACCACGTGGCTCGAAGCCTGGAAACGGGGCGTTATCACCACGGACGACAGATGCTGGGGCGATTCCAGATGTTTCAAGCCGAGTTTTTGCCAGTTTTCCGAGAGAAAGGATAAGGCTAAATTCAATCAGCCCTCCGCAGGGCCACAACGCTGAAACAAGGGATGATCCAAAAGAGCAGACCGCTACGCTTTAGCCAGCGTCCTGATATCGCTCGCAGACGAGCGCCATGACTTTGACCGCCCTGCAAAAATGCGTAGTCAAGCGCGCCATCATCCATCAAAGGGATAATTTTGGTACATGACTCAAAATCCGGCCAGTGCCAGTTTATCTGCGCTTCCGTGAATCCTGCTTTCTCGATCACGGATGGATAGTCGGAAGTGTAAACAAGCCGCCGGCTCTTGTTTGTCATCCAGGCCATTAGATCCCTGAGCAGCCTGCGAATTCCGAATTTTCTGCTAACTTCTACATAAAGAGCGCCGCCCGGCTCGAGCGCCGCAGCCGCCCGGCATAAGCTTTCATAGGATGGCTCAATGGCTACGGTGATATCGTACTGAGTAGGATCCGCGGGGTCGATCCCGAAATGGTCTAGAATGGTCAGGGATTCGCTGAATAAGCGCAATGACTCCAGAAGCGTTTTGCGCTGCGGACCCAGATATGCGACCCGCTTCAGGTTGGGGTCTGGTAGCAAAAAACGCCAATCAAGCCTGCGAGAAGACCGCAGGCGCGCATCCGGCGGAAGGGAGCGATTAAATAAAGGGGGCGATGGCATCGAAAAGGGCCGGAATGCTCACCGGGTAAGGATGGTAAATTTCATAGGCATCTTTTCCGGCCAGGGCACGGCGCAGCGCTTCAAGCTGCAGCCTCTCAGCCTGGTCGATCAGCTCATTTCGCAGATCTGGAAAGGCAAAGCGGAATTTCAGATAATAGGACAGAAATTCCATGCGCTCCTCTTGCAGTGAAAAAACCATCCGTTCGGCAATCTCAAGAGGATCCACGGAATTGACGCTAATCTCAGGCGATTCGTGGCTTGCCACAAACAGAACTTTCTGAGGCGTTCCGCTAACCGGACTACCATTGATTCCGAACAATCGATGCGGTTTTAGATGTACATACAGCTGGTTCTTAAGCAACGGCCGGATCCTTCTCAACGCCCGGACGGGCGCGCTGCCGCTCAGCCTCTGGCTGGTGACTGCCCGGTCGATGGTTTTCACCACGAGATTGAGACTTTGCAGCCGGGCACGGTCGCCTCTTCCCACCTGTGACCAGTAGCCAGGCAAATCATCCAGATGCCACTTCCAAACGCGAATGGGTTCAGGGATGCCAAACATATGTTTGCCGTCCCCGCTGAGATAAACCCACTCATCTCCGACGTACCTGGCTCCGCGAGATGTAAAGGCCAGCAGGGTCTCGGTCTTTCCACCCTTGGCCCAACCTGTAACCAGAACGCCCGTCCCATTGTAGATAAAGGCCGATGCATGGATCGGCAAGGCACCTTTGCTCAGAACCGTGAGGTTCACGATTGGAATGAGTAAAGGCACAGCTGGGGCGCCGCGCTCGCAAACAATTTCGCAGCGCCTGCCTATCTGGTCGAACGGTATCTGCACTTTAGCGCTGGACTTGTGCTTGCTCCGCAGCACCAAAAAGGATTCTTCGGTAAACCCGGCATCCTCCACGCCCAAATAGCGCAAACGGCCGGTCGCCAGTTGATCGACGAAACGGATGACGATATCGGGCTCGCGGTTCAGCGCCTTTTGAATGGGTCCGAGCTGCCGGGTTACAACTGCGGCATCCCAATCGGTCGCATTGATTAACCGGATGCCGGCGATGCCATGCAAATCGAAGTCAAACTGCTTAAGGTCGCTCTTCTCGTTCATCGATAGTTTAGCTCAATCCACGTAGCCCAACGCCCGGAGTCTCTCCAAGACGGCAGGTTCATACTCTGCAGTTCCAACCTCAACGCGCAGATCTCCGACGGATTGAATCCAATTCTCCAGGTGTTCCTGCATCTCCTGGACCACCTGGGGCTCAGCTTCGGCCAGGTTTACCAGCTCTTCAGGATCCCGGGTGAGGTCATACAGCTCGTGACTCTGATCGGATTTCCAGATAAATTTGTGGCGAACCGTCCTGACCATCCTGGCAGTGACGCTATTTTGGCTCTTTGGAGCCGTGTTTTCAGCTACGATGAATGGGCGTACGTCAAGGTCGGGGGGATTGATCAAATTATGGAAGCCGTTTGCCGTTGCCAGATCACCGTCCGCCCCAGCCAAATGCAGGATAGTTGGGTACAGGTCGATTAACGAGACGTGTTGGGAAACCCTCGCTCCTGGCCTAAAGCAATTTGGATAGCGAATGATTAGGGGTACACGAACCAGCTGCTCGTACAGCGCCATGCGGTGTCCATAATGATCATGCTCACCCAGGCTGTCGCCGTGGTCAGAAGTGATAACGATCATAGTATCATCCAGCATGCCCATAGATTTCACGAATTCAACCAGTTCACCAATGCGGTCATCGAGATAACGTACTTCGCCGTCATACAACGCCCTCAAAATTTCTATATGTTCCTGCCTGCGCTTCTCGTTATCCCCTTTGGGAGCATTACCATTGTCCCCGGCCCGGCCCACACGTGAAGGTGAGTAGCGACTGGACATGAAAGTACGATCGTAGGGACTCGGCGGATTATAGGGCAAATGCGGTTCCATATAGTTGACAAACACGAAGAAGGGTTTTTGAGGATCTCTACCTTCCTTCAGCCATGCCCGAATTTTGTCATTTGTAAGGCGCGCGCCTTTGTCCGTTTTATTCTGTTTCCGCTTAAGCACCGCCCTCATTTTCTGCAGACGGCGCAGGGCGCGAATTACTGGCTTCGTCGTTTGGCCAAATCGCTCCAGGAATTTGATCAGCTGCCCCATCCTCGTTCTGCGAACGCCACGAGGATTGCTCTGCTCCCACACGTCCTCGACTAAGTCGAAGCCCTGGGTTAGCTGGGTGATGCTGCTGATATAAGCGTTGTTGGAGAAACTTGCCGTCTGGTAGCCCAATTCGCCGAGCCATCGGGGCAGAGTCGGGAAACCTTCGGGCAGCGCATCTTTTGAGATCGTTACACCGTGGCTGATCGGATACAAACCGGTAAAAAGCGAGGCGTGTACGGGCAGCGTCCAGCATCCCACCGATATCGCCTGCTCGAACAGCGTACCCTGCTCTGCAATTGCGTCAATTGCCGGCGTTGTTTTGCGGGAGTAGCCGTAGCAAGAAAGGTTTGAGCCGCGTAAACTATCTATTACAAGCAAAATGATATTTGGTCGCATAAGTGACAGTTTCTCAGGAGAACAGCTTTTGCAGCGTGGGCGCCCCTCGTCGATCGATTGCCAGCCGGAGCGAATTTACGTAATGGCCCCTCTCCAGGCGATCCATCCGCAGGCGCGTTGCTTCTTTTAGCGAGCGATGCATCCAACAGGTATAAAAGAGCGGCTCGACCATGTCCCGCGGCAGGTTCACACGTTTGCAATAATTTCGCACAGAATCGATCACCAGGGAGCTGAGCGGAGATTCTTGTATGAAGTGCCGCTCAAAACCCTCCAGCGAATTTCGAACGCCCTGGGTACTCGCCGCCCAGGTGCAGTAAGAACGCAAAAAGTAGAAGAGATCCCAGAGCGGCATTCCCTTGGGCTCCGCAGCCTCCCAATCCAGAAATGCTGCCTTTCCATTTGCGGAAATTTTTACGTTCCAGGTGCCCGGATCACCGTGCTGAAAAACCAGCGGGAACGCCTCTGGACTTTCTTTGATCCGGTTGATCTGTTCCACCAGGAATTGGCAGTGCTCCTGGTCCAGCTGATAGATTTCCATAAAACGCGAGAACAGCCGTTCCAGGCCGGCAGACACTTCCTCCGGAGTAGCGCTGATCAAGTCCGCAGTGGACGCACCCAGTTCGGTGAGCCAATTTACCGCATCCAGGGCGTAGGGACAGTCGGCAGATGCAGTCGTCTTTTCCCGAAAATCATCTCCAACCACTACCGTCTCTCCCACAACGGCCAGTTCGCTATGATACCCAAAGAAAACTACCTGGGGCAGGCACACTGTATCGCCAATGCCCATCTCCTTCAACAGCACAAGCGCCCGATGTTCATTCTCAAGCCGCGGGTTAAACGCGGGATCCCGCGTCATCTTGGCGATATATTCTGGCGTTCCGTGGTCCCGATTGTACAAAAAAATCAGGACCTTCCGCGTATTGTACTTGCCCTTTGCAGAAAGCCCCCACCGATGATTTTCGATATCCACGCCTGCCCGGCCCGCGATGGCTCGGAGGTACGCGGGCGGATAATCAGCCAGATTTCCGGCGCCTGAGCCCGCTAACATACTGAAGCGCTGGAACATCTCCCTGGATAGAGGATTCCGGCTGAGAAAACGCTCGATCCGAGCGAACGGCATATATCGGATCAACGGTGTGTAAAATCCTTTTCGGTAAAAATACCGGATTGTATCGCGGTCGTTTACAGGGACGGCAGTCTGCATTTCGCCGGCGATAGGGGTCAGCCAGAAGACCTGGGACTCTCCCGAGCCAGTCACATTCTGGTTCAACTCATCGCCTGGTCGGAAGCGTCCGGCAATCTCCGAGTAGATCAGACCGTCGGGCTTCAACAATCGGTCAAAAGAAGAGCGGATATGCTGTTCAACCTTCGAGCCATTTATCCGGTGTTCTCCTATCAGGACCAGCAAGTCGATGCTGCCGGCCGCGAGAGGAAGGTGCGCTGGCACGTCTGTCTGCACAGGATAGATATTGGCGCGCCCGGCTTGCTGGATGGCCTGTTTGGCCTCACGGATTTGACCTGCCTTTTCACAGGCGACAAAAACTGTCCTGGCGATACGCGCAAGTGTGGCGAGCGTGGAGTCTGACGGAACGCCAAGACAAAGGACTCTTTCAACCTCAAGACTGGGCAAGAAGAAGGTCCAGTTGGCGCCGGTTACGGTGCCTTTGAGGTTAGAAGCGGGGCTGTAATCAACAGAGAGGGTTCTCTCGAGCACCGTGAAATCGTTTAACATCATTTGCCGAAGAAGCGTCGTACAAAAGGAATTTTCAATAGCTCTGGGAATGTCTGCTCGAAATCCAGCAGATGGCGGTTAAGAATCAGCACGAGCAAAGACGCCGCGGCCGCCAGCAGGATGCTGACGTATACGGGTGCAGACGTCGCGATCTGGACTCCCAACAGCCCCCCGGCGGCAAGCCCAATGATCAAATAAACCCTCAAATAGCGCCAATCGAAAATGTTGATGCCAGTACCAAAGCGGAGCCCTGCCTGTTTCAGAATATTAAAGACCACCAGTATGCTAAAGGTACCAATGGCTGCACCTATCGCTCCGTAGCGAGGAATCAACAGCAAATTGATGCCTAAATTCAGGATGGCTACAAAAACGTTGATGGCAACTACATAGCGTACTTTTCCAAAAACCTTGAGCGTCAGACCATTCTGACCGAGGGCGGCATTGAAGTAGTAACCGATAGACAGCAGAGCGAGAATTACCGCGGACTGCTCGTAACGGGTGCCATACAGAAGCAGGGTGATCGGCTTCGCCAGCGAAAAGGTTAAAGCAAAAACAGGGAAAGAAACAACGGCGATCCAGATGGCATTCTGCCAATACAGGTCATTGATCCCCTGGGTGTCCTTGCGCGCAAACATTCTGGCCGCTGCAGGAGTGAACAGCAATCCAAAGCTCGAAAGCACCAATTGGTTAAGCTTAGCCGTTGGTTGGACAGCCCTCATAGCGGCAACGTCGACAACACCCTGAAAACGCTCCAGCAGCACGGCATCGACAGTGTTCATCACGGTATACACCATATCGGATGTCAGCAACGGTACTGTGAAAAACAGGATCTCCTTGACGGGGATTTGAATCGTTCGCAGGTTTAGATGTTGGAACAGATCCTGCTCCTGAAAAGTCCGGATCAGAACCACGGAGAAAACGACGACGGCAATAACTCCGGCAGCCAGGTAACCGGTTGCCAGGAAATGAACCCCGCTCTTGCCTACTGTCAGCAGCAGTACCACAATAAGTTTGAGACCTGGTCCCAAAACATACTTGCGAAAGAAAATTGCTCCGGGCCGACTGAATACCGCGAACATGCCGTTCAGCACGGTGTCCAGCGCGTTGATGGGAGAGATAAAGATCAATATAAGCAGCAGCGATAGCGCCAGCCGGTCATTAATCAACGATTGTCCAATAAACCCCTGGAAGCCGTGAAAGAACAAAACCAGGGCTATTCCCAGGGAGAAAATTGTGGCAATTACCATGAAGATAGTCCCAAACATTTTGTTGTAATCTCTTTGTTCGTGGTAAATTGGCACAAACCGGGTAATGGCTCGATCCAGTCCAAAAGTGGCAATCGTTTCACCCAAACCGACGATGGAAAGCGCATATGCAAAAGCGCCAAAGTCGCTCTTAGCCAGATAACGCACGATTAACACCTGTATAGCGAAGTTGACACCTTTGGAAAGGATCTGACCAACCAAAAGCAGGCTGGAGCCTCGAATTTGGCGCCGGGTCGCTTTCTTCCTATGTTTTTCCGCAATATCAATTGGTTGACCAACTGTTTCGGTTGGTGTTGAAGCGGTTGAACTCATAAAAGGTTAAATCTTCTCCTCTTCTTTGATCCTATTGCCATCGTCAATTTGATAGATTCGAGCAGGACGAACTTTCAATTTTCTTTCCAACTTGGATTATCTCTTATTTGCCCGTATGGAAAACGCCTCGTTCTGCCGGTGATCTTTTTTCTCCACAATGGCAATCGGCGAAGGCTCTTCAGGTGCACTGCTCGCGTTCTCGTCTGGATCAGCTTGGTCAGAAGAAGGTCTCAGTGAGGCTGCCTTTTCACTCAGCACTTTGAAAACAGGTGCAGCAAATTGGAAGCGATGGCCAATATTCTGCATGCCTGATTCTCCTGAAAGATTGGGGAAAGAAAGAGTTGGGTTTTGATCCAAGACGACTCCTACGATCTTGATTTCAAGCTCGCGCAGACTTTCAATCGCATCAACCACTCTCTCACGACGAGACCTTCCTTCCCGAACAACAATAATCACACCATCCACGCATGAGGCGAGCACAAGGGTATTCGCCGAAGATAAGATCGGAGGAGCAGATACAATTACGATCTCAGCTTCCATTTCAATTTCTCTTATCAACTCGCTCATCTTGTTAGATGCAAGCAACTCAAATGACCTGCCAACTTCATCTTCAAATTTAGATCCGCTAGTTAGTATCGACAAATATTTTGACCAGGGCACTAAGGTTGACCTGAGATCCGCCTCGGAATCTAATAGCAGATCGGATAGACCAGGCTGATCGCCCAGATCGAAATGTTGGTGAATTGTGGGATTGGATAAATCAGCGTCTACTAAAATGACTTTATGTTTCGCTTGCTCCAAGGCGACAGCCAAGTTTGAGGCAAACTCCCGGTTGTCATCCTCAGGCTGTGAACTGCTGATAAGCAAGGACTTTAGATTTTGCTTTTCATCGAAGAACTGATTTTCGCCACGCGATAAATTATGTACTTTTCTAAATCTTCTCGTCCTGGACAGCAGTTTAGTTCCTAACATACGGTAATTTTCAGCAGTACGAGATTCTGGTTGATCAAAAACGGCCAAACGATTCGAACCTGCATGTTCCAGAGGTTTTATCTTTGATATCGTACCCAAAATCGGGAGACCAGTGACCTTTGCCAGTTCATCACTGCTATTGATGGAATCGTTGAAGAATTCAAAAGTGAACGCAACAAGAAGCGCCAGGACTAAACCTGCGCCAGCGGCGATCAAGACCGTAAGGCGTGGCTGGGCCAAAACTACTTCACTGGAAACCGCCGGTTCTACAATCTTTACCTGGTTGGTGGGAGCGAGTTTCAGCGAATCATAGAGCTGGGTTAATGCCGCCAATGCATCCGATAGCCGGCCACGCTCTGCCGATAGTTGTTCAACGATCAACCGTTGTTTCTCCAGGTAATCCTCCGTCTGGAGCACGATCAAACCCTGTCCCTCGGTTTCCGTAAGCGCGGTTAGATCAGCTTCCAGTTTGTCAATTGTGGCATCCGAATTTGCAATAATCTGCTCCAGCCTGGCCGCCTGGCCGCGCATCTGCGCATTGAGTATTGAGGTCGGGCTATCATCGGCAGAGGGACTCCTGGCAACCATTTCCTCGGCCGCAGCGTTGGCAATCGCTATCGCTGTGACGGGCTCATTATGGGTTACAGTAATGATCAGGATTTGCGTGTCTTGATTGGTCCTGACATCTATCATCCTGCCTAACTCACTGGCACTGATGTTTAATTCCAGTTTGTCGATGACGGCCTGTAAAAAGGGAGTTGTTTCGACTAACTCGGCATAAGTTTGCATCAGCTGCCCACCTGTGCGTAGAGCGCCTAAATCTGGGTTGGGCGCATCAATTCCCGGACCAACCAACAATTTTGCCTTGGCCTGGTAAGCTGCGGGACGGTCCTTAACCATCAGATACCCAACAAATCCTGTTACCAGCGCAGACAGCACCAGTAACCACAACCAACTTTTTAGCATATACAAGTATCGTTTTTCCACTTTATACCTTCCTCAAGTATGATTTGGCCAAAAGTTGAAAGGCCTAATATTCACCGCAACTTACCCCTGACGCCTCAAAGAACTTGTCCCACCCGACACCCACTGTGGTTTTGTCGTCGTGTACTGCGGCCAGGATACCCAGGGGATAATCTGGCAAAGGTTGCTGCGTGGAGGCGAGGCCATCTGTGTTCCAGACACCTTCGATTTGAAGGGTGCCCAGATGCTCCCAGGTCCGGCGATCAAAGAATTCAAGATCCGTCAGCTCATCCCTTTGGTCGGCCACCACAATGAAACCGTGTCCTGTATCGCGTCCCTCCGGGGACCGGCAGGCGTACAGTATAATGCCCTCCGCATCAGATTGAAAAATCCCTTCCCCGCCGAATTGGTTGGTATTGTTCCTTTGGTGCGGCGCGCCATCAGGTTTAAAAGCATAGATACCGGTGCGCCCATTCTCATCTGGCACGTAAACGACCTGGTAATAATCATCTGCCAGGACGGTCTCGATGCTGCTTATTGTTACAGTAGCGAAGCTGCCGACGAAGTCCGGCTCACCGCCCAACGAAACCGGCTCAACGTTCCAAATGTGTACATCCTTACGACTGTCCGAAACATACAACCATGTCTCTCCATTTGAACGAAGAAGAATATCCTGGTTCGGCTCAGAGCCCAGATCAGGTTCGCCAAAGGCCAGCTTCAGTTCCCAGTAAGGGGGCGTGCTTGAGATCGAAAAAGCATAGATCGTTGAGACATCTTTTGCCTGGGAAACATAGAGCAGATCCTTTTGCTGATCCATGGCGATACCGTTGACATTCGCCGCACCAAAAATCCCTTCAATCGGACTCTGCTCGCTATTTTCAAAGGGATACTTCCAGACTTCGACCAAATGATTTCTCTTGGAGGTAACGAACATCAGAGTATCAGCTGGATCGGGCGCTTCCCAGAAAGCAATGGAATCGATATTCACGCCTTGTCCCCTTAATTCAAATTCCGGCTGGAGCTTTACAGTGCCAAAAGTGCTAAAGCGAGACGCTGGCGATGCCGTCGATGCGCGATCGGGTGTCCCAGAAACCTTGTCTTCCCCCTGTGCCACGCTGCTCGCGCTTGCCGTTGCCACCGGGATCAAATTATTGCCACCAATGGCCTCTCGTGCTTGCCTGGTCCGGCCATTGCAGGCGATAACAACCAGCACCAGCACACACATCGTAACGATCGACAGCAGCCGCGTTCGAAAGAGTGCGGAAATTACCTTTGCGGCTGCCACTGTTCGACCCTTATGCCGGATACGAGTTTAACAACCGCGACAAGGGCAGCTGCGTTCGCCAGGCAGTAGAAGAACGGAATGTAGAGAAATTTCAACTTGCCCAGCCGGTTGTTGCGCACCAGGTAACCAACGATGGCCGAAGTGTAGAAAATAGCCTGAGAAACAAACGCTGCGAAGTAGGGGGCCGCCTGCGTGCTCAACAAAAAACTACTAAAGAACAGTATTACCAGGAAAAATGGAACTAAGCGGCGCAGGAGCTTTTGAGAAAATAAGGATACCGAATAGAAACCATATCGAAATGGATTGAGGAGCCTTCTGCGTAAAATTACACCTCGCAGACCGCGATTCATCATGCGCACTTTGCGTCCGAATTCGCTCGCCGCGGCCGGAGCGGGTTCTTCGTGGGCGCGCGCTTCGCTTTCAAAAACAAGCCGGTAGCCTTGTTCGACCACGGCGGTCGAAATAGCAAAATCATCGGTGGTAGCTGTATCCGTGGGTGGCTGATACAGGTCGCGCCTGATTGCGTGGAGCGCGCCTGAGGCGGACACGATGCTGCCGGTCAGGCTTTTCATCTGCTTCAACCACACCGCGTATGACCAGTATAAATTCTCCCCCTGTCCGCTGGAATCCCGTTCTGTCTGCCGCGTATAAACCATTCTGCCGCTTACACCGCCCACTTCTGGATCGGCAAAGTTGGAGACGAGCTGCCGCAGCGTCTGCTTCTCCAAAAGAGACGTGGCATCGGAAAATACCAGGATTTCACCGGTAGCCTGTTGAACCGCATCGTTCATCGCAAAAATTTTTCCCCGCCGAGCAAAGCTGAGCAGGCGAACGCCAAGATCTGCATACGACGCCACAATCGAATTTGTGGCATCGCTGGATCCATCCGAAGCGACAATGATCTCCAGGGATTCCAGCGGATAGTCGACAGACAGGATATTCTCTATCTTGCCAGCAATGCTGGCCTCCTCGTTATAAGCCGGAATAATCAGGCTGACCTGTGGCGTAATCGGCTGTTTCCTTACCTGCCTGTTGCGCAGCCTGGCCACGATCGCCGCCAGCAGAGCAAATCCGGCGTACACGTAGATAATAGCCGCTATGGAAAACCAAAATCCGAATGTAATCAAATTGCTCCCCATCGCGAATTAGACCAAAACCCCGTTTTCGTAGAGCCTGGCGCGCTTCGCTGCATTGGTCATCAGATTGAACTCTCGGGTTACTTTGTCTCGTCCCGCCTGCCCCATCTGTTGGCGCAAGTGCGGGTTATCCCTCAGCCGCTGGAGCGCATCGGCCAGGGCAAGCGGGTCGCCCGGCGGCACCAGAAAACCGGAACGCCCATCTTCAACCAGCTCGGGAATCCCTGAAAGCCTGCTTGCCACCACCGGCAATCCGCTTGCCATGCCCTCCATGAGCACCACAGGAATACCCTCTCGCTTGCCGCGCGGCGTTGGAACGCTGGCCAACGCCAGAATGTCAGACTGGGCCAGCATCCGGACAATTTCACTGCGGGGACGGGCGCCGTGCAAAACAACCTTATTTTGCAGCCTATCCTGGGCGATTTGTTCTTCGATCCTGGAACGCAGTTCGCCTTCGCCGACCAGGTGACAGACGAAATCCACTCCCCGCTCTTGCAGGATTTTGCACGCCTCCACCAAGTATTTATGTCCCTTGACATCTTTGAAAGCCGCCACACACAAAATCTGGAATCGGCCGCCACCGTTCATGCCTGGTCGATCTGGAAAAGCTTCTGGATCTACCCCGCAATGAATTATGTGGATTTTTCCCCGGGCTTGTTCTCCGCACTCTTCGATCATGATTTCTTTATTGAAAGATGAGATCGTAACAGCGAATGCTGCTGCCTCCACCTTTTTGTCGAGCATGCGGCGCTCCACGTGTAAATCCGACCCGTGCGCGGTGAAGCTGAATGGGATGCCAGTCAAGCGGTGAATGATCAACGCCGCGACCGCCGGGTGAGTGGCGAAGTGGGCGTGCACATGGTTAATCTTTTGTTTTTCCATCTCGTAGGCAAAGAGGACCGCTTTGGGAAAAATCGCCGCAGCCCCAAAGAAGAAGTTGGCGCTTCCAAATGTGCCCTTCAGGACCTCGAACAGTACCTTGAAGTAGGCAAGTGGGCGGTGGCGCATAAAGTGAAGCTGAGCCCGGAGTACCGCAGGCGAAATAAATGGCTGGTGGTGCACTTGACCAGATAGTTGAGCCACTTCTGGGTGCACCACATCTTCCTTCAGACGTCGCAGGGGGTAAAGCTCGATGGCAATCCCAAGCTGTTGCATCGCAAGTATCTCGTAGAGGATGAAGGTCTCTGTCAAGGCCGGGAAGGCCGACATAATATAAGCAACCTTCACCCAAGCCAGATGCCTCGCCGGACTCTCTAAATTCGCTAAGGTAGATTTTTCTTGTTTAATAGCCGCAACTGTCATAAGGTTTGATCAAGCAGCGGAGACTGCTGACGAGATCTTCGACTTGTTTCGATTCCGCCAACGGTCGATATGACCGAAAAGGGGTAGGAGACGGAGGCGAAAGATAAACGGGGAGGTGCGTTTGTTGATGCTGGTCCGGCACAGGCGCAGGTGGTCTGCGGAGCTCAGGTCGTTTTGACCGCTTCGCATGGTAAACGCCGCAACGAATCCTGCTTCTCCGAGGATGTTGGTGACTACCTCGTTGCAATTGCCGTTCGGGTAACAGAATACCGGCAAAACCTTTCCGATTTCCCTTTTCAAATCCTGCTGCGAACCGGCCACCTCCGCCCGAATCTGCCCCGGTTCAAGTTGCGTCAGGATGGGATGCGTTTGCGTATGCGCTCCCAGCGTTACGCCCTCCCGCGCCAACTGCCGCAGTTCCTCCCAGCCCAACGTGCATTTGTAAGTGGTTTTTTCGATGCCCAACTCTGAGCAGACTTCATCTGTCAGCGCCATGGCCTGGTGATGAGCGAGTGATTTCATATGTATCTGCAGTTTGCGCAGGCCGTTGCGCCGCGCCTCAGTAGTTTTTAAGGCTAGTGATCCTATTGGGCTGGCGGCTAATTCGGTTTTAGATGTATGAAAGAAGGCCCGGTACAGGCGATCCCACCAGAAAGCCCGCTCGGGCTGGTCCGGGTAGGCTGTCGGGACGAATACCGTCACCGGCAGCCGGTAACTTTTCAGAATAGGCCAGGCATTTGATGCGAAATCGACGTAAGCGTCATCAAAGGTGATCAACACCGCCTTATCCGGAAGCCGGCTTCCGCCTTCGATCGCATCCAGGACGTCTTCCATGGAGACTGCGTGGTAATCGCTCGCCAGACAAGCCATCTGACGCTCGAAGGTCTCCGGTGTGGCGCTGATCAGCCGGGGGTCCAGCATCGAGGCGCGTGTTGGATCGGAAATGCGGTGATACGCGAGCACGCGCAGCACATTCGATTGCATTCCGTTTGTCGTTGTTTGATCCCAAAATTTCTTCACATCCGCTACCTCAAGCTGAAACTGGCCCATCTTTAGAAAATTCAAACGGTTTGAGCCCTCCATCCAGGTAGAGCTTTTTGAAATAGCGGTGGCGACGCTTGCCGCTTGAAGTTTTGGTAAGCGTGCCCGGCTGCACCAGGACGACATCATCCACAATGACGCCCAGCTTTCGGAGAATCCTGTCCCGAATTTCATCCCGAAGTTCCTGCCGGTCACGAGAAAGCGGTTCGCGCACCTCGCTGATAATAACGATACGTTGCGTTCCCAGCTCCTCCTCATCAACGCCAAAGGCAGCGAAACATCCCTGGCGTAAACCGGAGATTTCCAGGAGCACGGGCTCGAA
>Ga0209640_10000994_pt1 | contig 23306 bp, 22 predicted proteins | sample RifCSP10_1_FD_184018 | JGI IMG/M metagenome (GOLD analysis project Ga0209640, IMG submission 184018) | Soil microbial communities from Rifle, Colorado - Rifle CSP2_sed 10_1 (SPAdes) (version 2) | ecosystem: Environmental > Terrestrial > Deep subsurface > Rock core/Sediment | place: Rifle... | reverse complement strand
GCTGATATCCGCGGGTTGGGTACCGCCCAGACTGTGGTTCGTCGCGGAGCTGCCTCGCCCTAGGCACGGACGTATCGGTGGTGCTGATGTCCATAACGTCATCGAGGGTTCTCCACCTGGCCACGCTGCCGCCGGCCTGACGGACCTGATCGCTGCATCGGTTACATCGGTGGCGGCGGCACCTCCCGGGCGATCGCCCAGATGAATCCGGTGAGCTCTCGGGCGATCGCCGTCGCCACCTTCGGCTTGGCCTTGCCGCGGGCCACCAGGCGGCGGAAGCGGCCGGTCAAGCGTAGCTGCGCCTTCCACGCGATGTCACAGACGATCTTCGGCACAACGCCTCTTGTCGGTACAGCATCTGCCGGCCGATGCGGGGCACCCCCTGATAGGCCCACGCGGCTTCCGCCAGCAGGCGCCGCGCGTGCGGATTCCCCGCCTTGGTGATCCCGCCCCGGCGGACACTCGGCCCACTCGAGTACTCCGAGGGGACCAGGCCAAGGTACGCCATCAGCTCGCGCGGATGCGCAAATCGGCGAATGTCGCCAATCTCGGTGACGAGGCCGACCGCGGTGACAAACGACACGCCGCGCAGCGCCTGCAGGGCATCCACGACCGGTGCCCACCGCCACGCGGGCGTGCGCGGCCGGAGTGGGTCAGTGAGTCGCTCGACACGGCGGTCGGTTTCGTCGATCGTGTCGCGGTACTCCTGGAGCGCAATGTGCTGGGGGGCGAGGGGGACGCTGAGATCGGCGAGCCACCGTCGATACAACCGGGTCCAGCCGGCGCGGCCCGGATAGCGGCGCCCTTGCCGCAGGAGGAACGCCTTCAGACGATGGTTGGCCTGGGTGCTCAGCCCGACGGCATCCTCGCGGCCGCGGACGAGGTCGCGGAGCGCCTCATCGTCCGGCGTCGGGATGGAGATGGCCGTGAGCTCGCCGGCCCGAGGCAGGCGGGCCACGGCGTCGCCATCCCGCCGGTCGGTCTTCATGCGATCGCCACTGCGTTTTGGCATGCTCGAGGGATTGACGACCACGCAGTCTTCCCCCGGCGCGGTGAGATACCGGTGAATGCCAAACCCGCACGGGCCGGCCTCATACACAAACCGCAACCGGCGGGTCGGCGCCCGCAGCGCCCGGACGACCTTGGCCACCGCCTCGAGGTCGCCTGCAATCACGCCGTCGTGCCGGACTTCGCCGTCGCGCCCTTCCTCGGCGAGCGAGACGTCGATCGATGCTTTGTGGACATCCATCCCCACGAACATGCTACGTTTCGCCATGGCCTGCCTCCGTTGTCTGTGGCTCTACGCGTCACCCCCATCGGCGGCGCGCAATCCACGCTTTACGACGTGAGGCAGGTCTCTTGGTTCGACCGCTGCGCATCACACAGCCATACTGTCTAGGCTGCACGGGCAGTAGCCATGCGTCAGAAGTTCAATAGCAAATCGAGGGGTGAGCCAATGAAACGGCGCGAGTTCATCACTGCCGTTGGGAGCGCCGCGGCCGCGTGGCCGCTCACTACCCGCAGACAGACGCCGGCTCCCTCTAACAACAACTCGGTTCGTCAGGACTGGCTCGACCGGCGCAAAGAACCCATTCTGGAGCCAGAGTTGCCGATCGTCGATCCGCACCACCATCTGTGGATCAGGCCGGGATTGCGGTATCTCTTCGACGACCTACTGGCTGATACCAGCAGCGGCCACAACATTGTCGCGACCGTGTACGTGCAAGCGCGCTCGATGTACCGCGAGACCGGCCCGATCGAGATGCAGCCCGTCGGCGAGACTGAGTTCGTTAACGGCGTCGCGGCCATGTTTGCCAGCGGGATTCTTGGCAGGACTCGGGCCTGCGCCGGTATCGTCGGGCAAGCGGACTTGAGGCTCGGGAGCCGTGTTGAGCCGGTCTTGACAGCGCATCTGCGCGCAGGCGGCGATCGCTTTCGCGGTATCCGCCACATCACATCATGGGATGCAGATTCGTCTATCAACAACCCCGACTACCCATCGCCGCCCAGACTATTGGGCGACAGGACTTTCCGCGAGGGGTTCGCCGTGCTCGGCCGCTATGGCCTCTCCTTCGACGCTCAGCTCTATCATCCGCAGATCGACGAACTCGCCAGTCTCGCGGGCGCCTTCCCCGATGTGAACATCGTTCTCAACCACATCGGCGTGCCCGTCGGCATCGGTGCCTACCGCGCCAAGCGCGACGAAGTATTTTCCCGCTGGGCAGCCTCGATCAAAGCGCTCGCCGCCCACCCCAACGTCTATGTCAAGATCGGCGGTCTTGGTATGCGCTACAACGGTTTAGGCTTCAACGAGCAACCCGAACCGCCATCATCGGAGATGGTGGCCACCACATGCCGGCCCTTCGTCGAAACGTGCATCGAGGCTTTCGGGGCGTCGCGCTCAATGTTCGAAAGCAACTTCCCCGTCGACAAGGTCTCATACAGTTATCAAGTGTTCTGGAATGCCTGCAAGCTCATGGCGAAGGGGGCAAGCAGCACCGAGAAGGCCGATCTGTTCGCGGGAACCGCCAGGCGGTTCTATCGCCTCAGCGCAATTGGCTGAAGGCAATTGTCTTGGCTACGCTATGAGCAGCCTAACACGGCATGCAGCCGACAGCGCGCGCGCGATCACGGCCGCGCTGCGGCTGATGCCTGACGTTGATATGGCGCACACACATCGGCTGCGACGGAATCAGGAACAACTCATGGAACTTGACCGCAGGCAATTCATGGCCGCTTCGGCGGCAACCCTCGGAACGCCGTTCATCGCTCAGGTTCACACACGCGTCTTGGCACAAACTCGCCGGCCGCTTAGCAAAGCGGTTTCACGTCGTGGCGGCGGACCTCCGAGGCTACGGCGACAGCATCGGTCCCACGGAGAGTGGGGCCAACCACCTCAACTACTCGTTCCGGGCCATGGCCCAAGATCAGGTCGAGGTCATGGCGGCACTCGGCCACGACCAATTCTTTCTGGCCGGTCACGATCGGGGTGCGCGGACGGCGCATCGACTGACGCTCGATCATCCGGATCGCGTTCGCAAAGTGGCGTTGCTCGACATCGTTCCTACCCGCCACGTCTGGGCACACACTTCGCGCGAGTGGGCACTGGGCGCGTGGCACTGGTCCTTCATGGCTCAACCGGACGACATGTTCGAGCGCATGATCGCCGCGATACCGCCGCGCGAGTTCGTGCTGCGCCATCTGGGTCGCACCGGCAAACCTGCGTTCTTCGATGACCGGGCCGTCGCCGAGTACGTCCGCTGCTTCACGCCCAAGACGATCCATGGGTCATGCGAGGACTACCGAGCAGCAGCAAGTATCGACCTCGAACACGACGAGGCCGACCACCGGGCCGGCCGAAAGATTGGTCCGCCGACCTTGGTGCTCTGGGGGCGCCGTAGCAACGTTGGGCAGCTCTACGGAGATGTCCTGACGATCTGGCGCGAGGCCGCGAGCACGGTGAGCGGAAGCGCCGTCGAGAGTGGCCACTATCCGGCCGAAGAAGCATCTGGGGTTGTCCTCGAGGCGTTCGAGCGTTTCTTCGTGTGAGCGAGCGGTCGAGCAAAGGGAATCTGTGCCTAACACGGCATGCAGCCGACAGCGCGAGCGATCATGACCGCGCTGCGGCTGATGCCTGACGTTATGCGGCCTGATACGACGAGACGCAGAACACGGGTACACTGACGTTCGAAGGGGTAGGCGCCATGGTGAACCTCGTAAGCACGAAACGAGAACAGATTCTCGGGCTGGCTCGCAAGCACGGCGTGACAGGGGTCCGGGTGTTTGGGTCGATGGCGCGTGGAGATGCCGGGCCGCAGAGTGATATCGACCTCCTCGTCGAAGTCGGACCCGATCCGAGCCCCTGGTTTCCGGGCGGGCTGGTCGCGGAATTGGAAGAACTCCTGGGGCGTCGCGTGCAGGTCGTGACAGAGCGAGGCCTCGATGACTTGCTTCGCGACCGAGTGCTTGAAGAGGCCATCCCCTTGTGAAGGACGACCGGGTCTATCTGAAGCACATCTTGCGCTGCATTGCGCGCATCGAGGAGTACACGGCTGGTGGCCGCGAGAGCTTCATTGCCTCGCACTTGGTTCAGGATGGCGTGATCCGGAACCTGCAGACGTTGGCCGAGTCGAGCCAGCACGTGAGTGAAGGCGTGAAGACGTCGCAGTCGTCGGTCGATTGGAAGGGGCTGGCGGGGTTTCGGAACGTCCTGGTGCACGACTATTTGGGCGTCGACCTCGATCTCGTGTACCGAGCGGTCGATGAGGACGTTCCCAAGTTGAAGCTCGCCTGCGAGGCTGCCCTTCAGACGCTTGAGCAATCGGAGTAGAAGCGAGGGGCCGTTTGACACGCCGCTGCACCTGACGGCACCGGGCCGCGCTCACGCGCGCCCCTCGCGCTCGGTGGTATCGTGACTCGCGCGTGCCGCAGGTGAGCGGCAGACGTAGTTTTCCACGCGTCTTCGACGCACCCCGATGGATTAAACGGCTTGCGCTGGTCCGATCGTTGAGCCACAACATGTTGTGGGGTAAGCGCGAGTTTCTTTCTAGACAGCGATGAGATTCAGACCAAACGACTCACGGAGGCAAACGATGCGGCGACTGCTCGTGGCCCTGTTGCTGCTCTTCTCGAGTGGCCTGCTGTCCAGTGCGCAGATTCAATCGGGGCGGCTGTTCGAGGCCTACGTCATCGATGTTGAAGGTGGCGAGGCGACCTTGTTCGTGTCTCCGGCAGGCGAATCGCTTCTCGTGGATGCCGGGTGGCCTGGCTTCGACGGTCGTGATGCGGATCGTATTCTTGCTGCCGCCAGACACGCTGGCATCAACCAGATCGACCACTTGGTCATCACGCACTACCACGGAGACCACGTCGGCGGGGTGGCTGCTTTGGCTGAGCGCCTTCCTATCCGACACTTCATCGACCATGGAGCCGACGTTGGTGAAGACGAGCGCGAGCGCGCTCAGCATGAGCGATACGTTGCGGTTCGCGGCGAACGGCGTTGGACCGCGGCGAAACCCGGCGACGCGATTCCCATCACAGGCCTCGATGTGCGGGTGATCGCCGCCGGTGGTGCCGTCCTGCGCACACCCCTCGCGGGGCAGGGCGTTGCCAATCCCTTCTGCGCCAGCTTCCAGCCACATGGACCAGGGATCACGAGCCGGGCAGGTGATCCAGGAGACGGTCGGTCGGTGAGTCTTCTGCTGGCCTACGGCAAGTTCAGGACCGTCATCATGGGGGATCTGAATTGGAACAAGGAGTACGACCTCATGTGCCCAGTGAACCCGCTGGGCGATGTGGACGTGTATCTGGTGTCGCACCATGGCTCGGACACGTCCGGGTCGGCGGCGCTCGTGCATGCCCTACGGCCACGCGCCGCGATCATGAACAATGGCCCGCAGAAAGGTGGGGCAGTTCAAACCTTCCAGATACTGGGCGCCTCGCCAGGCTTGGTCGACCTATGGCAGAACCATTACTCGATTCCCGGGGGCGACCAGCACAACCGGGCCGAGGCGTTCATCGCTAATCTCGATAGCGGTACAGTGGCGCCGGGTTCGTCGTCTGGGGCACAGCCCGTTCACATGGGTCCAGCACACTGGATCAAGCTGTCGGCCAGCGCAGACGGTGGCTTCACGATCACAAACGGCCGTACGGGAATCGCGAAGCGCTACGCTCCACGTGACTAGTTGGTCGCCATGGAGCGGCCCAACAGCAACTGAAGCCGACGGCGCATCGCACCACGCGCGCCGCGGCTCATCGCGCACGTCAGGTACGCGGCAACATGCGTCCGTAATTGAGGCACAAGAGATGGCAAGCAAGCGTCCGACGACGGTCGCCGAGTATATCCGGGCCGCCCCACGCGAGGGGCAGCCGCATTTGCGCCGGCTGTACGCGATCCTCAAGAGCGTCGCGCCGGAGGCCGAGGAGGCGATCAAGTGGGCCGCTCCACGGTCGCCTGACGATGAGGACTCGCGCCTGGGGCCACGCCGCGCACGAGGATGTCGTCTTCCCGTGCTAGCATTCGGCGACTCAACGACTCCCCTATTCCGCGCCATGGCTTGAGCGATTGGCGTCGGCCGCGGGCGGGGGGTGTGAGTAGACCGTATGCACCAAGGAGGAACGGAATGAGTCGTCGCGCTGAACTACTTGCCGCCCGCATCGAGGAAGGCGCCGCCGGCCTGGCCGCTCTGGCTCAGGGACTGTCGGACGCCGAGTGGGAAACTCCCACGTCCCCGACCGACCGCCGGACGGTGGGCCACATCGTGAACCACGTCGCCCTCGTCTACCCCATCGAGATCGACCTGGCGCGCGCCATCGCCAGCGGGAATGCGGTGACCGACGTGACGTGGCCGGTCGTCGCCGAGTTGAATGCCGGGCACGCCCGCGAGCATGCCACGGTAACCAAGGCGGAGGCGCTCGAACTGTTGCGGAAGAACAGTCGCCAGGCGGCCGAATCGGTTCGTGCGTTCAGCGATGAAGAGTTGGATCGGGCGGCGCCGTTCTCGTTGAGCTTCGGTGCTCCAGTCACCGCGCAGTTCGTCCTCGAGGACCACGCGGTTCGGCATAGCTGGCACCACCTGGCACGCATCCGCACAGCCCTGGGCCGATGATGGCGGGACCGCGCTTCCCGACCCTCGTGGGAACGAACCGACAGGAGTGTTGTGAGCGTACTCTAGCCGCGCGATCTACTTCAGCTTGGTGAGCCGATACAGCTTCGACGCCGTTCGCACGAAGAGGCTTCCCCGGGCCACGGCCGGCGTCGCGAGCGCCATCTCGTTCAGTGAATTCTTCCCCAGCACCCTGAACTCTGGCCCGGCCTGGATCACGTAGGTGTCCCCTTCTTCGCTCATCGCGAAGATCTTCCCGTTGTAGGCCCATGGCGAGGACGTAAATCCGCTGGCCTCGCCGGTGACACGCTGACGAGGATAGATCTCCTTCCCCGTCCGGGCGTCGTGGCTCGTGAAGAACCCGCGGTCGAACAGCGTGTAGTAGACGTCCCCGTAGACAATGGGCGTCGGGTTATAGGGCGCCGCGGTGGGCGACGACCAGACGATGTGCGTATTCGTCGTTTCTCCCGGCTTCAGCGAGATGTCGCCGGAGGCGCCGGGCCGAATCGCATACGCCGGTCGCAGCTGGTCGCCGATGTAGCCGGAACTGACGTACAGCAGGCCGAACCGTTCGAACGGCGTCGGGATCGAAATCGTCGACATCCCCCGAAACTCCCACAGGAGCGTGCCGGACAAGTCGTAGGACCGCACCTTGTCCGATCCCGAGGTCACAATCTCGGTCCGGAGTTCGTTCTGCCAGACAAACGGCGTGGCCCAGTTGGTGCCCTCGTCGCGGTTGACGCGCCACAATTCGGCGCCCGTCCTCGCGTCGTACGCCGCCAGAAACGACTGCCCGTCGTTGTCGTTGACGACATAGACGCGTCCGTTGTGGAGGACCGGCGAGGCGCCCGTGCCCCAGTTGTTGCGCGTCGGAGACGGCCCGAGTGGCTTTGACCAAACGACAGTACCGGCGAGATCAATCGCATACAGGCCCAGGTTGCCGAAGTACGCGTAGACCCGTTCGCCGTCGGTGACCGGCGTCTCCGACGCGTAGCTGTTCTTCAAGTGCTTGGCCCGGCCCGGAGGGGTGCTCCCGACCTCGCGCGCCCAGCGAATCTTCCCGGAGGCGTAGTCGATGTCGTACACCATCCAACGGTGCGGCAGGTTCGACGCCGGCCAGTCGCCCAAATAAAACCCCGGCTTCGGCGCCTCCTGGGGCCCCGTGCTCACGACCGACGTCAGGAACACGTGGTCGCCCCACACCACGGGTGAACTCCAGCCGATGCCGGCAATGCCTGTGACCCAGGCCACGTTCTCCGTCGCGCTCCACGTGTCTGGCAGGTCCGGATGATCGACCCCAACGCCGGCCATCGCGCCCCTGAACTGCGGCCAGTTCTGCGCGTTCGTCACGGTCGGTGCAGCCAGTACCCCGGTCACGATCAGAGCCGTCGTCAGCAGTCGCATACAGCCTCCACCGAACGCGAACCCGAGCCAATCACCAATCAACAATCCCCAATCGCCAACGACTCACCAATCAACAATCCCCAATCACCAATCAGGGCCTCCGTCCACCCGGCAGCTCCGGCTCGTTGTCGAACGTGTCGACCTTGCCAGCTCGCCTGCCTGCGTGCCACTCCGGAATCGGCGAGCGACCCGGCTCGTAGAGCGACTCCATCGGTTCCCACACCTTGTCGACGCCATCCCGAAACAGGTCGCCGATGAGCAGATCGGTCAACGAACCGCGCAGTTCTGGAAACGTGTGCATCATCTTCCCGAAGCTGAACCCGGCGTAGTACTCGCACACGAGGCGCCGCATCCGGTCGACGCCGGTGTTGAACATCGGCCCCCACTTCCCCAGCTGATCGGCGGCGGTATTGCCGGCCGCGAGTCCCTCGACAATGGCGTCGGCAGCCAGCTCGCCGGATTTGAGCGCCAGCAGAATGCCCGATGAATACAGCGGGTCGAGAAAGCCGAACGCGTCGCCGACGAGCACCCAGCCATCGCCGGCGACCTGGCTGGACCGGTACGAGAAGTCCTTGGTCGCGAAGTGGCCGGTGGCCTGCTTCGCTTTCGTCACGCGGTCGCGCACGCCGGGGCACCTCCCGATCTCCTCCTCATACGTCGTCGCGTAGCTTCCGCTGCGCTTGAACAGGTAGTCGAAAGGCGCCACGACGCCCACGCTGACCAGGTCGTCGTGGAGCGGGATGTACCAGAACCAGCCCTGCTTGTTCCCGTTCTGGATCACCAGGGTGGCGCCGGCATCCTGCCCGGGATCGCGGTGCGCCCCCTCCCAGTACGTCCAGATCGCGCCCATGGTGAGAATCGGATCCCAGATGCGCAGGCCCAGCCGATTCATCAGCAGGCCGTTCTGCCCGCTGGCGTCGACGATCACCGAGGCCCGTACATCGCGAAATCCCTCGGCGTCCCTGACTCTGACGCCGACCGCGCGCGTGCCCTCGAAGAGCACCTCGTGGACGCGCACACCCTCGTCCACTGTGGCGCCGTGTTCACGCGCGTTGGCCAACATCATCTGGTCGAACTCGCTCCGCACCACCTGCCACGTCTGCGAGCACTCGTGCGGCTTGTTGTCCCAGAAGTAGAAGGGCGCTGACTCCTTGCCCTCGGCATTGACGAACTGGACGCTGTACTTCTTGATGAAGCGGCTCGCCTGCATCTTCGGCAGCATATTGAGCCGCTTCAGGACCCAATAGGTTTCCGGGATGAGCGACTCGCCGATGTGAAAGCGCGGGAACCGCTCGCGCTCGAACACCTGCACGGAGACGCCCTGCTGTGCGAGCAGCGTCGCGACCGTCGCGCCGGCTGGCCCGCCGCCGATGACGACGACTGGGTCAGGGATCGGGGATCGGGGATCGGGGATCAAAGACATGGGGATCGGGGATCGGGGATCAGGGATCAGGGATCAGAGACATTGGGTTCGCGGCGTCATGGCTCGACGATGAAGCGGCTGGCCTTCATCTCGAATCTGGGGAGCGTTCCGGCGGGCACCACGCGGACGGGCACGGTGAGTCCAAGCGCCTCGCGGAGCTGGTAGGCCGCTTTCGCCGACACCGCCGCCGTGTCCTGCACATCCGGCGCGACCTCGATCTCGACTTGCAATGATCTCATCGTACCCCCGCGCGACACGACCGACCTGAACTCGACAATGTCGGTCAGCCGCCGGACGACAGACTCGATGCCGACGGGGTACACGTTCACTCCCCTGATGTTGACCATGTCATCGGCTCGAGCCAGGATGCCGCCGACCAGGCGCGCCCAGGTCCGGCCGCAGCCACACGCCTCGGTACGGCGCATCACCAGATCGCCGGTGCGGTAGCGAATGACCGGGCTCGCCGTCCGCCCAAGATTCGTGACTACCAGTTCCCCGGTCCGGCCGTCTGGCACCTCCGCGCCGGTCACGGGATCCAGCACTTCGGCGATGAATTCACCCTCGTTGACATGCAACGCCCCTGGCACCTCCCAACACTCGAAACTGACCGGACCGACCTCGGTCAACCCGTGGTGGTCGATCACGCGCGCACCCCACGTTTGCTCGATGCGGTCGCGGGTTGCCGGAATGCTGCCGCCAGGTTCACCCGCCACGATGAGCATCCGCACGGTGCCCGACGAGAGCGGCGGGCGGCGCTCTTGCTCCGCCATCTCAGCCAGCCTGAGCGCGTAGGTTGGCGTGCAGCACACCACGGTCGCGCCGATCGCCTCGATCATCGCCAGGCGGATCTGGCTCGACATGCCTCCGCCGGGAACACACTGCAGCCCCATCTGCGGACCAGCCTCGAATCCCGCCCAGAAGCCGAGAAACGGGCCGAACGAAAACGGAAAAAACACGCGATCGCCGGGGACGACCCTCGCCGCGCGAAACACAGCCTTCCAGCAGTCGAGCAGCCATTGCCAGCTCTCGTTGGTATCCAGCCAGCGCAACGGGTGCCCGGCCGTCGATGACGTTTGGCAGTACCGCGTGTAGTTGACGAGCGGCTCGGTGCGAGCCGTGCCCCACGGCGGGTCTGCTTCCTGATCGGCGTTCAGCTCCGACTTCGTCGTCAGGGGCAGCGCGCCGAGATCGGCAGGAAACCGTAGCGTGGCCGGCTCAAGGCCGGCGTTGTTGAGCTTTCGCGTGTAGAACGCGTTCCGGCCATGGATCGCGGCGAGCAGATCGGAGAGGCGCCGACCCTGATACGCCACGAGTTCGTCTCTTCCCAGCTGCTCGACCCGCTGCACGTCTACTCGGCGCCTTCCGCGGCCACGTGAAACCGTCCGGCGATATCCGCCGGAATCGGCGTGGCCTTCATGGACCCGTCTTCGCGTCTGGTGACGCACACGATCGTCATCGTTCCTGTTGCCACTGTCTCGGACCCCTTCGTCAGGGCGCAGGAGTACCGCATGCTCTTGTCGGTCATCGCCACGATGCGGATCCGCACGTCCAGTTCGTCCTCGAAGCGGAGCGGCCGGTGGTACTCGAAGGCCGCCGACACACGCGGAAAGCCCACCTCGGCCTTCCCCGGCGCAATACTGAGGCCCGCTTGGCGCCAGAGCGCGTGCTCGGCCTCCTCCATGTAGCGAAAGTACACGCTGAAGTGCACGATGCCCGCCGAATCCACTTCATGAAACGCCACCCGGCGGTGGATAGTGCACTCAGAACAACCAACGGTCATCTACGCTCGCACCTTCGCACCCCCGCACCCCCGCACCCTCTACGTGTACCTAATCCCCGCATGCTCCGGCAGAAAGAACCGCCTGATCAACACGTCCACGCGAAGTAGCCCTTCTCGCGTCAGCGCAACACGATCCCTGCCATGTGCGGCCAGGTATCCCTCGGCCGCCAGCGAGTCGAGCGCCTCCCGGAACCGGTGCAGCACGTCGACCTGATACTTGTCCTGGAAGTACTCCGGCGAGATCCATCCCCGCTTGAGCTGCAGGATGCATTCGCGGATCAGCCGTTCGTCCGGGCTCGGCCGATACGCTCGCTGGAGCGGGATCTCGTTTCGTGTGACGGCGGCCTCGTAACTCTCCCATGTGTCCAGGTTCTGGACGTGCACGCCGTTGATGTGGCCGAACGACGCCACACCCAGTCCAACCATGTCCGCGCCCTGCCACAGCCTGTCGGTGTAGATGAACCGTGTGCGTGACGGGTCCTTGACCACCGAGTACGCGCTCGCGACGTGATAGCCGGCAGCCTCGAGCGCCTCAAACGCCTCGCGCACCCACCGGCGTTTGGTCGGCCAGTCGGCCACCGGCTGCGCGAAGCGCCCCGTGCCTTTCAGTAGGTTTGCGCTGATCGTCGTGTTGAACGGAAGCTCCATCTGGTAGATGGTGACGCTGTCGGGCTGGAGCTCGAGCGTCTTCTCCACGCACCGAGACCAGTTCTCGTCGGTCTCACCGAGCATGCCGGCGATGAGGTCGATGTTGATCTGCGGGAAATTGAGTGAGCGCGCACACGCGTACGCGCGGCCGATCTCGGGCGACCGGTGCGCCCGTCCATTGAGCTCCAGGATCTCGTCGCTGAAGTTCTCGACGCCCAGGCTCAGCCGGGTCACGCCGACGCCGCGAATGGCGGCGAGCTTGGCCTCGGTCAGCGTGCCGGGCTCACACTCGAAGGCGATTTCCTTGGCGTCGCGCCACGAGGTGACTGCAGTGAGCCGCTCGACCAGGCTCTCGAGCTGCCGCGTCGACAAGAACGATGGCGTGCCGCCACCGAAGTACACGAAGTCGAGCGGGCGACCGGCCACCGCAGGCCGGGTTGCATAGAGCTCCCATTCGCGAGCCAGGATGTCGAGGTAGTCGCCGACCTCCTGCGCGTTCTTGTCGGTGTAGACCCTGAAATAGCAGAAATGGCACCGCTTCCGACAGAAGGGGATGTGCAGGTAGAGCCCGAGGGGCACACCGGGAACTGGAGGCGCGTCGAGTGCCGGCCGGCCGTCGCGCGCGACCGCGTCGGTCGTCCAGGTTGAAAACGGCGGATACGTCGCAACAAAGTAGCTGCCGACTTCGGTTCGTTCCTCGAGCACGGATGGGGTTCGATCGGCCACAGTCTGTTCACTATATACCGCGGTGTGGCAGTTGACACGGACGCGACCCGGCTGCAACACTCACGCGTCAGTTCCAATTCACATGACTGCAACGGCGAGGAAGAAACGAATGGTGTGGGTGATCTTCGTGGCGGGAGCCGTACTGTCCTGGGGCGCTTACGGAGCGCTGCTCCATCTTGGCCAAACACAGCTCGGCAATCCCTTGAAAGCGCTCCTGTGCGTCGGCGCAGCCTACTTCCTGATCGGCGTGCTCGTCCCGCTCGTGGCGCTGAGCTCGCAGGGCCAGTTGTCTGCCTTCAACACGAGCGGCCTCATCAACGCCACCGTCGCAGGGGCGCTCGGCGCCGCGGGCGCCGTGTGCATCATCTGGGCGTTCAGAACAGGCGGCCTTCCGGTCTACGTGATGCCGCTCGTCTTCGGCGGCGCGCCGATCGTGAACGTCGCCGTCTCCATGCTGATCCACCCGCCGAAGTCGGCGCTGAGCCCGATGCTCTTTGTCGGGTTCCTGCTCGCCTCGATTGGGGCTGGCATGGTGTTGTACTTCAGGCCGGCAGCGTAGAGAACTCAGCCGTTCACGGTTCTCGGTTCTCGCTTCTCGGTTCGTGTTTAGGTTCGGACGCGCAAGAGCCACCACGGAGTCACAGAGACACGGAGATCTTCAATCGGGTTTTTTGCTCCGTGACTCCGTGACGCCGTGGTTCGCTACGAGCCGATGGCGAACAGATTGCGCTCGGTGCGGATGTACCAGCGACCGTCCACGAGCGCGGGCGTCGCCAGCGTGCCTTCGCCGATGCGGTTGACCCGCAACAGATCGAAGGTCTGACCTGCCTTCAACACGAACGTCTCGCCCTCGTCGCTCGTGAAGAACACCTTCCCGTCAAACGCCACGGGCGACGCCGAGAACCCCTCGCGCCGGGCGACCCCGAGACGGTTCTGCCACATCACCTTGCCTGTGGACGCCTGAAGGCTGGTGACGATGCTCTGCATGTCGTTCACCATGTAGAGGTGCTCGCCGTACAGGATGGGGGATGGCACAAACGGCGAGCCGCGCGGGCTCGTCCACGCCAGGTGGCTGGCCGTCACGTCGCCTCGACCGCCGGGTCGAATGGCCAGCGTGGGTCCCGCCCGCCCGGACGAGCAGAACACCATCCCGTAGCCGACGACTGGCGTAGGAATCACCTCGTAGCCCATGCCGCCGCAGCTCCACAGCTCCTCACCCGTGTCCGGGTTGTAGGCCTTCACTTTGAGCTGCCCGTTGACGATGATCTCGTCGTGATCGATGACACGAACGGCAATCGGCGTACCCCAACCCACGTTGGCTTCCCTGCGGGTGGACCAGATCGTTCGCCCGGTACGGGTATCGAAAGCGGCGATGAACGAGTTCCTCGACTGATCCTGATAGAGGATGAGACGGTCCTTGTACAGCAGCGGCGAGCCCGCCGTCCCGTGGTACGCCTCCATTGCACCTAGATCGCGGTGCCAGAGGATCTTCCCGTCCATGTCGAGAGCGAGCAGGCCGCGGGGGCCAAACGAGACATAGACACGCTGGCCGTCAGTGGCCGGCGTGGCTGATGCGTGGCCGTTCTTGAAGTGGTTGCCGTACGCCACACGGCCGTCGGGAGCGAACGTCTCCCAGAGCCTGGTGCCGTCCGAGCGCCGATAGGCGACGACGGACAACCGCCGGCCCCCGTCGTAGGCCGTCGTCAGGAAGATGCGGTCGCGCCAGACGATCGGCGACGAGTTGCCGCTGCCAGGCACCGGGATCTTCCACTTGACGTTCTCGGTTGCCGACCAGGCGTCCGGGTAGCCAGCGCCGGTCACCAGTCCCTGGCCCGACGGCCCACGCCAACGCGGCCAGTATTTGGCGCCCTCGCCCTCGCTGGCCACCATCAGAACGGCCGGGGCCGGCTGCTGCCCCTCGATCGCCAGCGGAGGCAATACGGTCAGGCCGAGGGCCACGACGACGAGGTAGGCACGAGTGACGAGCGCGGCGCTCGGACCACTCACTTCACCACCCGCAGGTCGACGGCCGCCATCTCTGCCAGATTACGAACCAGCAAGTACCCCCCAGCGAGCGCCGGGACGTTCCAGGTCTTGCCGTCGAGCACCGGGAAGCGCGCGACTTCCTCATGACGCTCTGGTGTGGCGCGAACCAGGGCCAGGTCGCCGTCCTCGGTCAGGACGATGAGGTGGTCTCCGGCAAGCAGGACCTGGCCGTACCCGTACCGCCCGCCCTTCCACTTGAGCTGGCCGGTCTCGGCATCGAGCGCGGCCAGAATCGATTCGTCGAGCCCGTAGATCACGCCGTCGCGAAGCACCGATCCCGAGAAGCGATTCTTCATCCGGTTAGTGCGCCACACTTCGCTCACGAAGAGTCCGCTCGCGCTACCTGAGATCTCGAGCATGGCGGCACCAGCGCCGTAACTTGCAGACACGAACACCCGGTTGTCGCCGACCAGGAGCGGTTGAGCGGCGTTGATGCCGTTGTAGGTTGGGAACGGATACTCCCAGAGCAGCTGTCCGTCGCTCGGTCCGAGCCCCATCACGCGAGCGGCGCTCGTCACGAGCAGCTGACGCACCCCACTGAGGGTGACGAGCATCGGCGATGCGTACGCCTGTTGATCACCGAGGACGGACCACGCACGTCTTCCCGTGGCACGGTCGTAGGCGGCGACCGATCCCTTCGGGCCTCCAGGGAGCACAACCACCATGTCGTCGACGATGAGCGGCGAGGCCGACATGCCCCAGTCAAGATTCCGCGCACCGCTATCGGTCAGGATGTTCGTTCGCCAGGCTACGTTACCAGCGGCCTCATCCAGGGCGCGCAGCTCCCCCATCGCTCCGAGCGCGTACAGGCGGCCATCGGACCATGTCGGCGTGGCCCTCGGGCCGTCCCCGCCCATCGACTCGCGGAACTCGGCTGGCCACGCGTTGGTCCACAGCTCCCTGCCCGTGCGCACCTCGTAGGCCGCCACGACCTCGCGCGATCCGCGCTGCTCGATCGTGAACGCGCGTCCGCGCGCGACGACGAACGAGGCGTATCCTCCACCGGCCGGCTGCTTCCACAGCGGCTTCAGGCCTGCCGGTCCCCAATCGGTCAGGATGGGTTGCTCGCGGTAGTCACCATCGCGCCTCGGACCGCGAAAGTCGGTCCAGTACGCCGCTCCCGACGTTGGCGTCGAGGGCACGTCCGCGCGGCCGGCGGCTTCTGCACCCTCCGCAGCAACAGGCGCCGCGCCAGGGGCCGTTGGTTCTGGTGCGATGGCGATTGGAGCGGCTTCGGCGGCCGCCCGTTGGGCCTGGCGGTGCCGTTCAATCCGCTCGGCTTGGCGCTCGGTGGATTCCGAAAGTCGCAGTCGCGGCGCACCGCCGCCGTCCATGACAACCCGCAAGCCGAAGAACAGGTAGAGAACTCCGCCAAGGAGCACAACCCCGCCAGCGGCGAGCGCCACGGTCTTGAAGACTCTTCGAAGCATGGGTTCTGTCTAACCGCTGACCGCGCGGGCTGAAGCCCGCGCTCTACGACTGCCTACTGCCTACCGCCTACTGCCTACTGAAGCCCGCGCTCTACGACTGCCTACTGCCTACCGCCTACCGCCTACTGCTTACTTGCTACCGCTCACTGCTCTCCTCCCAATCGCATACACGAACGCTGCTGTCCGGATGAAGAGCTGCCCATCGGATACCGCCGGCGAGCTCAGCGTGTAATCGCCAAGGTCGTTCTCGGCCAGCAGCTCGAACGTGGGTCCGGATTTCACGACGCTGGTCACGCCGTCCTCATCCGTGATGTAGATCCTGCCGTCAGCCAGCACCGCCGAGCCGCTGTAGGTCGCATTCCGCAGGCGCTGTGGGCCGTAGACGGTCTTTCCGGTCTTCGCATCAAGGCAGTACATGATGCCGCGGTCGTTGATCGAGTAGAGGTAGGTGCCATCGGTCACCGGCGTGGGCACATCTGGACCATTGTTGAACGCCCAGAGCACGTGCGACTTGGTCACATCGCCGCGCCCGCCGGGCTTGAGCGCGAGCAGCGGCCGTTCGCGTGAGGGCGTGAACAGCAGTTCTCCGTGCACCACTGGCGACGCCACGATCCGGTAGTTGCCGTCGTTGCGCGGGTTGAGTCCATCGGCGCGCCACAACTCCTTGCCCGTGGCCGGATCGTGACCGGTCACAATGTCGCCGCCGCTGATAACGATCTCTGTCGATGCGCCGTAGCGCAGCAGCGCCGGAGTCGTATAGGAGTCGGGCGACTCGAATTGCGCCCGCGTGGGGCGCACGACGCGCCAGAGCGTCTTGCCCGTGGCATTGTCGATGCGCAGGATGTAGGACGGATCGTCGGTCCGCATCCCGTGCAGCACCTGCACATAGAGCGAGTCCTCGAAGAGCAGCGGAGACGAGGCGTAGCCCCACATCAGCCCAAATCGGCCGTAGTCCGCCTGAATGTCGCGCGACCACAACTCCTTCCCCGCCAGATCGAACGCCCTCAGGGCGCCCGTGCCGGTCATCACCCACACCGAGCGGCCGTCGGTCACCGGCGACGGCGACGACATCTGCTGCTTCATCATGCGGTGGTTGCCGCCGCTTAACGGTCGCTTCCAGCGCACGGCCCCGTCGGCTCGATTCACCGACCAGAGCGCGAGGTTGGCGCCCTCGCCGACGTTGAGAAACAGCTGGTCACCCCACACGATGGGCGTGGACCCGGACCGTTCCGGCATCGCCAGCTTCCAGGTGATGTTCTCGCTGGCGGACCACCGCAGCGGCAGATTCTTCTCGGCGCTGGTGCCGTTGAGCATCGGGCCGCGCCACTGCGGCCAGGGCTCGGCGGCCAAAGACGCCCTCCCGATGACGAAGACGAACACGATGATTCCCAGACGACGGACCATTCAGTTACTCCGATCGGAGTGAGGTCAGAAGCGGCGCCCGCGTCGCGGCCGCCATCGCGATAACCGAGGATAACAGACCGGTTATGAAGACTGCGAACAGGAGCAACGCGCCCGCGCTCGTAAGCGGCACTCGACCGCCACGCTCGGCGACCGCCGGTGCGATCGCCAGCCCGGCGCTGAGCGCGCCGGCGACGAGTCCCCCTCCCAGCAGGAGCGCGTTCTCGGCCACGACCATCAGCAGCACGTGCGGCCGGCGATAGCCTACGGCGCCAAGCAGCGCCAGTTCGCGCCGGCGCTCGAGCACGTTACGAAGCAGGACCGTGGCGAGACCAACGGTGCCGAGCAGCAACCCCAGCCCGCCAAGCGTCTGGAATGTGGACAGATACGTGTTCTCCACTCGATGGAACTGCGCCAGGCGCTCGACGGTCCCGATCACGGTGGGCCCAAGATCTGAGAGTCCATCCTCGAGCTCGGCTTCGAGGCTCACTCCCGGGTCCGCCGGCGCCCGCGCAAGCAACACGCGGTAGCCGTGCTGCTCGGGAAACAGCTTGAGAAACGAGCCCTGCGCCATCATCAACTCACCCTGGAAGATGCTGTCGCGGAGCGCCGCCACCAGTCGCAGCCTGATCTCAGTCTCTCCGCGGGGCAGCACGATGACGTCACCGAGCCGCTTGTGCAGCACGTAGGTCATCGAGTTCGCATCGGCTATGACGGGGATCGCGCCGTCGGGTTCGACCCGCTTGAGCAGCAGCCAGGGATTGGCGCGCTCCGCGTCTGTTGTGGCGAGCGCGCTGTCGAAGGCGAACCGGCCCTCCTCGAGGAACTCGTCGGTCGGCGCCAGGATCCGCGGGCTTGTCGGCTCATACAAATTCAAACAGCTCGCATCGTCTCCGGGGAGCAATCTGAAGGGTTCGAAGCGGACCGAGGCGTCCAGGTCGAACAGGTTGAGCGCTTCCCTGCCCGCTTGGGTGTTCGGGTCGTCGACGACAGGGAGGAGCGTTTCGACCAGGAGGCTGTAGCCGCCCACGCCGGACTTCGGCCCCTCATCCAACAGGCCATCGCCACGGCGAAACGCGTCAACCGAGATAAGGATGAAGGTGGCCGACGCAATGACGGCGATCGACAGCGCACTTCGACCCGGACGATAGGTCGCATTGCGCACGCCGAGGCGCGACAGCGGCCACCACCCGCGACCATCGATGGCGTGCCGCGCGCGCCGGTCGAGCCCCAGGAGCGACGCGCACAACGACGCAGCGAGCAACGCCGCTCCCGCGCCGAAGAACGCGCCGGCGCGGTCCACGGCTCCAGCCGACGCCGCCACCAGCAACCCGGCCGCGACGACTCCCAAGGCCGTCGTCGTCACCCACAGCCGCCACCGTCGTGCGTACCCGTAGAGCGGGGGCTTTAGCCCCCGCCGCGCGGGCTCCTCGAATCCGATCTGCCCGGCCAGTAAGCTGCGCTCGGAGATGCGGCTGAGAGAGCGAAGCGTCCACCAGATGCAAAGTGCAGCGGCAACGACCCCACCGACGGCGCCTCCAACGAGCGACAGCGGCGTGACGTGCAACGACAACGCCGTCGTACCGACGGCATCGACCCACCACGACCGCAGGCCATACATCATCAACGCGCCATAACCCAGCGCGCCGACGACCCCGAGGGCGCTGCCCGCAACCGCCAAGAGCAAGCCCTCGGCAAGAAACAGCCGTCGCACCGCGGATGGACCAAACCCAACCGCGCGCAGCAGGCCGACCTCGCGCGCGCGCTGCTCGATGCCCAGCTTGAAGAACAGCGCTGCAAGCAGCAACGCCGACACCACGATGAAGAAGCTGAAGTAGAGAAAGTACTCGCCGAAGTCGGTGGCGCCGCGCGACGCGCTGAGCCCCTGAGCACGAACGTCCACGACGGCCAGTCCGAGGGCCAGCGGGTCGGCTGCGGCACGAAGTCTCCGAACGTATCCGTCGCGAGCCTCGATCAGGGACTGGCCCGAGGCAGGCGTAATTCGGATTGAGGTCATCGCGCCATAGCGCGTGCGCCACAACCGCTGGCCGACCTCGAGCGGCACGAACGCCTTGGGCGTCGTCCGGTACTGCTCCCAGTACTGCTCGTCCACGCGACGCACGCGCCGAAGATCGACCGGGAACGGCGGGTCCCAGTCGTCGAGCGTCGGCGAATCGCTGATCCCGGGATAGCTGGGCGCCATGTCCCTGTCGCCAGCCGCAATCGGCACCACGGCCGACACGCGCAAGTCCGTCGTCCTCGTGACGAGTTGCCCAGGCTCCTCCCACACGAAATACTCCAGCGTCACGGTGTCGCCCGGGCGCGCGCCGAGGTCGGTGGCAGACCAAGCGGTCAGAACGATGGAATCGTTCGGATCGTTCGGATCGTTCGGGACGTTCGGGACGTTCGTGTTCGACAGCGTGTTGAGGTCGAGGGCCGTGACTAGCGAGTAGGGTACTTCGCGGTCGCCTTTCCGGATGCTGTTCGCCAGGTAGGTAAAGAGCGCGTTTGCCTGCATCCCGGCGCCGTCGAGGGCCCTTCTGGCGACCGTCACGTGCGCGTCGTCCAGCAGGCCCGAGTCGGAGCCGACAATCAGCAGACCCCTGGACTCGAGGGCGTTCACCGTCAAGCCGAGGTCGTCGAGCTCGGCTTCACGTCGGAGCAGCGCTTTCAATGCGTCCGCCGCCTCACCGGAGGGGCCAGAGCCGTTGGACACCAGGATGGTGTTCACGCGCCCCACCACGTCCAGCTCCTGCTGGAGCCGCGAAAGGGGCACGAAGACGGCGTGCACGTCGCCCTGCTGGGCCTCGAGCGAGAACTCACCAAGCGACTCGGACGGCAGAACGCGGGCTGTGGTCAGGCGCAGCGTCCGGCCGAGGTTGTCCCGGCGGCCGTGGAGGGATTCGAGCGGCACATCGGTCGGGCGCTGCACCCGCACGAGGAGCGATGCCCCGGCGGTCACGTCGAGCTGCCTGGCGAGCGCCGGGCTCACGTAGGCGTCCCGGTCGCCTGGACCGCTTACGCCCTCAGCCCCGTGAAAGCGCCAGAAGCGATCGTCGACGCCGTAGACTCGCACGCCGCCAGCGCGCCGCCCGCCTTCTTGCGCTGTAACGAGCCCCTCGGCGACCACGAGCGGCACGGCCCCGGTGAATCGCGCGGTGAACTCTGCCTGGCCTTCGATGGCGCCCGCCAGCCGCTCACTGAACAGCGTGCTCGACACGACGACTTGATCCGTTCGACCGAGTCGCCCAAGTACCAGGTCGCGCAGGCTGCCACGTACCGAATCGCCGACCAGCAGTGCGCCGGCCAGCACGGCAACCGCCGTCGCCACACCCAGGACAACCGCGATGTTGGTGCGCCAGTAGTAGCTCAGGCCGCGAACGACGAGCTGCCGTGGATGCATGTCACCGATATTTGACCACGAGCATGCCGCCTGGCGACGTTTCACTGCCACGCGCCGCGGAGACACGGAGGCGCGGAGAGTGACTCGCTACGCGTAAGTAGCCTCGGATGGGGGCTTGCGGCGACGGTGGTATCCTGCCGTGCATGGCTGAGGCTCGATCAGCTGCACGCCCAGCAACCTACGAGGACCTGCTCGCCCTCCCCGAGCATGTGGTCGGTGAGATCATCGCCGGCGAACTGGTGGTGTCGCCGCGCCCGGCTCCGCGACACGCCGTGGCCGCCTCTGTCCTGGGCGGGGAGCTCGGGCCGCCGTATCACGGGGGACGCGGGGGGCCGGGTGGCTGGTGGATTCTCTTCGAGCCCGAGCTGCACCTCGGCGACGACGTCCTGGTGCCGGATCTGGCTGGCTGGCGCCGGGAGCGAATGCCGGCCATTCCGGAGACGGCGTACTTCACCGTCTCGCCCGACTGGGTCTGCGAGGTGCTGTCACCAGGCACGGTGCGCCTCGACCGGCAGAAGAAGCTCGGAATCTACGCGCGCGCGGGCATTACGCACGTCTGGTTGCTGGACCCGCTTCAGCGAATTCTCGAGGTGCTTCGCCTCGAGCAAGGGCAGTGGATGATCGTCTCAGTCCACACCGGTGACGAAGAGGTGCGCGCCGAGCCCTTCGAGGCCACCATCCTGCCCCTTCGCCACCTCTGGACTGACTGAGCTCAAGCGGTCAATTCCGAACTCCCAACGTCTGACGCCTGCCCGACTCCCAAGGTTGGAAGGTCAGTTCGTTGGCACGAGGCGCTTCAGCTCTTCCAGCGCGGCACGCACGCGACGATCAGGCACACATGCGGTCTGCTCACAGCGGCTCCGACGCTAATCGATCTTCAGTAACCGGGCAGCATTGCGCCAGTAGATCTGCTCGCGTTCCTGTTCACTGATCGGTAGGCGGTCCACCACGGCGATGGTCTCGCGAATGTACTGGCGCCCTCCCTCCGGATCGAACGGCGCGTCGGAGGCAAACATCACCTGGTCCACACCGAAGAAGCGCAACCCGCACACGGTGGGTTCGTAGGCACCGAAGAGCGCCGTGTCGGCGTAGAACATCTTGAAGTAGTCAAACGGCCGCTTCTTCAACTCCCTGAGTAGCTTTCCGTAGTCGCGGTCCGACGTGCGGACACCCAGCTGATCCAGGCCCGGCCCGATGCGGCCCTCAAAGTAGGGAATCATGGCCCCCATGTGGTGCGCGATGATCTTCAGGTCGGGGTACCGGTCGTAGATCCCCGAAAACACGAGCCGCGCCATGGCGACGCTCGTCTCGTAGGGCCAGCCAAACGTCCACCAGATCTCGTACAGCGAGCGATCCTCAGTCTGGTAGTCGCTGATGTCGGCGTTGCGGTACGGATGCAGCCAGATTGGCAGATCATAGGCCGCCATCGCCGCGAAGATGGGCTGGAATTCGGGCGCGTCGAGCGCCCTGCCCTCCACATTCGAGCACACCTGGATGCCGCGCGCACCGAGCGCGCCCATCGAACGCTCGAGCTCCCGCATCGCCGCGTCCACGTCGTTCATCGGGAGGGAGGCGACAAAGCCGGGGAAACGCTCGGGATACCGGTCGACCAGATCCGCCATCCCATCATTGGCCAACTGCGCGAGGTCGATGGCATCCTCCGGGCTCGCGTACGCCTCGACGGGCGGCGTCGCAATGGACAGGATCTGCTGGTATTCCGGGTGCGCGTCCATGATTCGGAGACGCACGTTGAGATCCACGAGCATCGGCACCCCGCGCACGCGCTTGCCGACATCCTTGAAACTGGGCGCCACATCTTTCATCCGGTCGACGTACCGCTCCGGGAAGATGTGGTTGAACACGTCAATCTTTCGCATTACGACTCCTCAGGTAGGCCGGCCGCGCGCCACTGGCTGAAGTGACCGGCGAGATACACGACGTCAGTGAAGCCACGCCTGCGCAACAACCCGCCGGCAAGCCACGCGCGGGGGCCGTAGCCACAGTAGACGACGAGGGGATCCTCGCGCCGGCCGGGAATGGACCGAAGACGCCACCGCAGCATCCAGAAGGGCACGTTCAGCGCCCCCGGCACGTGGCCGCGCGCGTACTCGGCGCGCGATCGCACGTCGAGAATGCGGGGCGGGGCGCCGACCTCGATCTGTGCCAAGAGAGTCGCGACCGGCACTTCGCTCGATTCACTCTTCTCGGTTCTGGCTTCTGGGTTCGTGTTCATGTTCAGGTTCGGAGTTCCCCTGATCCGCGGGACGCGCGCGCGCCGGTTGTGCTCCGGGAGGCATCGTGACGAGCGTGGCGGCCAGGCCCAACAGGGCAACCGCGCTGGCGAGCACGTAGAAGGCCGCCGCGTAAGACCCGGTTCGATCGACCCACACCGCCAAAAAGAGAGGACCGAGCGCCGAGGCCACGACGGTCATCGCCTGTG
>Ga0209640_10000993_pt1 | contig 23310 bp, 14 predicted proteins | sample RifCSP10_1_FD_184018 | JGI IMG/M metagenome (GOLD analysis project Ga0209640, IMG submission 184018) | Soil microbial communities from Rifle, Colorado - Rifle CSP2_sed 10_1 (SPAdes) (version 2) | ecosystem: Environmental > Terrestrial > Deep subsurface > Rock core/Sediment | place: Rifle... | reverse complement strand
GGAAGGTTTCACCTTCAATCCTGCCGGTCCCGGCTGCGCGGTGGAACGGGTGGTGACCCCGGACGAAGTACACGATGGGAAAGCCGCCGCCCGTCTGGTGCCTCCCGCTTCAGGAAACTGTTTCCTCCGGGTCGCGCTCGATGAGATCGAGCGGCTCCGTGGACGGCGGATCCGTCTCGCGGTCTGGATACGAAGCGACAATCGCGTCGCGGATGCGATGCAGGTGGATCTTCAGGACGGCCATGGAGCCCCGACTCTGGCCTCGATCCCGACGAGCGGTGGATGGCAGCGCGTGCAGCTCGAGCGCCAGGTCGCCCGGGACGCACCGTTCGTCCTCGTCACCGTCAACGCCACGGACCGAGCCAGCGCTCCGGCCGCGATCGACGAGATACGCGTCGATGTGGCCCGCGGTCGACCGGCCTGGAGCCGGCGAGAGTACGGGATGTCCGAGATTCTCACCGCCTTCGTCAGCGGTCCTGTCGTGATCGGCGCGCTCATCGGGATGCTCCTCACCCTGGTCTTGCTCCGCGAGGTTGACTGGCGCGAACAGCTTCGGACGGCGGTCCTGTTCGTCCCGTTCATCTACTACTGGTGCCGGCCGGCGCCTGGCGAACACGATGAGACCTGGATCATTGGTCTGGCGCCCCCGGCCTTTGCGGCCGTGCTAGCCGCGGTCACCTGGCTCGGCTGCCGCCTCGTCGGCCGCCAGCGGCTCACCACCGTGGCCTATGTCAGCGCGCTTTTCGTGCTCGCGATGCGCGAACAGGGCCAGATTCTTCTCGCCTGGCTTGCCGGCGTCCTCTGGCTACCGAGTCGCGACAACTACATCATCGATTTCGCGGTCGCGCTGATTGGAGTCCTCGGGCTCACCGCGGTGGCCATCGCGGCCGGGCACCGGCGTGAGTCCGTCCTCTCTCGAGGTCTTGGCCTCGTGGTCGTGGCAGTGATCGTGGCGTCGGCCGCGGGGAACCTCTACTACTCTCAGCCTCTCATGCGAGCAGCGCCGATCGGCTATCCGTTCTATCGCGGAGTCCCTGCCCTCGGGCAACTCTTCGGGGAGCTCAGGACGTCCCCAACCACCCGCGTCTACCTCGCCAACTACGATGCTCGAGGATTTACGTATGGTTTCGGCGAGGCTCTCCTCGCCGGCGTGGGCCAGGTCACCATGTACTCGAGCGTGACCAGCCAGCGGTACAAGGATTGGACGATCTTCCATCAACTCGGCATCCGCCCCGAGCAGCGCTGGGGTGGCTATCCTGGAGGCTACCGTCCGGCCGTGATGGCGCGCCTCCCCCACAAGGAGGCACTCGGTCACACTAACGAGACCCACTACCACTACACCGTCATCGCGAGACCGCCACTCAAGGCGGACCTCCTCCAGCTCATCGGAGTCGGGCATGTGATCAAGCTTCACCCGGTTGTGAGCACAGAGGTCGTGGCCCCGGTCGCTCCCATGCAGCTCGATCAAGAGATCGCAGCGCTGAAGCCAGTGCGCATCCGTCCGCTCCGGGGTGTCGTGGAGCCCAGGCTCGAGGCGGATCCGGCCGTGGCGGAGCTTCCGCGAGCGGCCCCGCGAGCTTGGATCGTCCGCGATGTCACTCCAGACGCGATGGCCGAGTTCCAGCGGGAACTGGCTCCCCGCTTGGCCGAGGACGCTCTACTGACCCGATCCCATCGCTTTCCGATCGCCGGCGCGACCCTGACCCGTTACGAGCCGGAGCGTGTGACCGTGAGCGTCGAGACCGATCGCGAGGCTGTGCTGGTGCTCGGCGACCTCTTCCACCCGTTCTGGACGGCGACTCTCGACGGTACTCCGACCCAGACCTTCCCAGCCCTCCACCTCTTCCGGGGCGTTCGCGTTCCGCCCGGCCATCATGAGGTGGAGTTCCATTGCCGCGTTCCTGGCCAGGCGATAGCGGTGGCGCTCTCGCTTCTCGCCGCCATCGGCCTGGCCGCCTTGGGATTTCTCCGCTTTGGTGACTAAGCTACTAGCGTTCGGAGTGATCCTCTGCTTCTCGGCGTACTTCACGAGAGACCTCGTGCGGCTGAAGAAAGCGCTTCTGCACCCCGACTTCTACACGACCTACTACGCGTTCCGCCACTGGTTCGCTACACGGCTGGCCGACGGCCAGTTCCCGGTGTGGAATCCCTACTGGGGCATCGGCCAGGCGGCCGATGTGTGGGCCACGATTCCTCTCGATCTCTATACTCCACTCGAGCTCGCGTTTGGCCCGCGGTACCACCTGTTCCAGGCTCTCCAGGCGTTTCTCCTCCTGGCCGTTGCGCTGTACGGATTCACGCGCCTCGGCTTCTCTCCGTTGCTATCCGCGGCCGGCGCCATCCTCTTTTTCCTTACCCCGCACATCACCTTCTTCTACTTCTACTTCATCGTCACTCATTCGTACATCGCTCACATTCTCCTGTTCACCTTCGTCGTGCTCTGGTTCAGGACCAGCCGGCGCCGGTATCTCTTTCTCATCACCTGGGCCACGATCCTCAGCATGCTCGGCACAAAGCTAGAATTCTGGTTTTACCAGGCCGCGTACTTCGTCTTTCTTGCCGTCGCCGGAAGCCTCATCTTGCACGGTGGCCGGCTCTACGACATCGTGAGATCTGCGGTTGTGCCCTCCGCGTTCATGGCCCTGGGTGTTGCCGCGCATGCATGGCAGCTCAATATCCTCATCCGGCTGATGCGTGAATCGGGCCGTGCCGTCAACTCTGGCTTTGCGAGCCTCGTCTCGACGGAGTTCTACCGACATCTCGCCGTCAGCCTGACCGAATCAGTCTTCCTCAAGCTCGCCCTTCTAGCCGTCCTGCTCATCCTGGCTCTCCGGACATCGGCTCAGAAGGCGTACATCCTGATCGCGCTCGCGGGCATCGTCTGCGCGCTCTCCCTGTATCAGGAGAGGGTTGTGTTCGAGTCCGATCCGGTCCTAGAAAACGGCTCTCTCGAATCGTGGGCGCAAACCTCGGAGGGCCGCACGCTCCCGAAACACTTCGCGTACGAGGGCACCGCCGATCTGAAACGGGCAATGGCGCCCGGCGACGCCCGGTCCGGAACGAGTGCGGTCTTCATCGAGGCGCCTGCAACGGGAGAGGCACGCCTTCGCCACATCCTTCCTGACGTGTCGTCGTATCGCGGGAGGAATGTGCGCCTGACTTTCTGGTCACGGAGCCAGGGCCCGGTACCGGCGGCCACCAAGGCGGTCATCGAGGACGGCTATAGCGAACCGTCAGTGCTGACGCTGCCCTTCGGGGACCGCTGGGTACGCAGCACCCTCACTCACTATGTGGATGCGGAGGCAAGAACCCTGTCGATCGCGATCGTTGTCTCGTCCAACGTGCCGGCCGGAGTCCTGATCGATGACATCGCCCTCGAGCGAACATCCGGCTTCGTCCGCTCGAAAGCGAGTCGCGACGGAACGCTTCTCAGTCTCTTCACCAGGTTCTCATCGAGCCCTGTGCTCGTGGGGGCACTGTTCGGCCTCGCCCTTTCGCTGGTCTTGTCCGGGCGCGCGCCATGGCGGGACTACGCGACACGCTCCCTCCTCTTCTTTCCTTTTGTGTACTACTACTGCCGGCAGGCCTACGGCGACCTCGGCGAAGTTCACTACGTTCAACTCGCTCCAGCCATCCTACAAGCCGCGCTTGCCGCCGGCGTGTGGCTTGGATGTGGCCTCCTCCGACGAGACCCCCTCGCCCAGCTGGCCTATACCTCCGTCTGCTTTGTCCTCCTCATGCGCGATCAGGGTCAGATCGTCCTCGCCTATCTGACCGGCTGGCTCTGGATGCCGACAAGGGACAACTACATCATCGATTTTTCCTTCGTGCTCCTCGCGCTGCTGGGCCTCGCACATCTCGCATCGCACAGGAATTCGCCCGTCGAGTCCGGTCGCTCGCGCGGCTCGGGCGTGGCCGAAGGCCTTGCCCTCGTGGCGGTGGGGGCTCTCCTCGTGACGACCCACTCGAATCTCTACTACGTCCATCCCCTAATGGCTAAGGTGCCACGCGGGTACCCGTACTTCACTGGAGTGGAGAATGTGAGGGACTTGTTCCGACGCCTGAAGGACAGCCAGACGTCGCGGGCCTACTTGGACAACGAGCCGTTCATGGAGTTCCATCACGGTGCCGGCACCTCTCTTCTGGAGGGTTTCTCGCAGGTCACCAGCTATGCCAGCCTCAACAACGCCCGCTATCGCGAGTGGACGACCTATCACCACCTCGGGATCCGTCCCCAGCAATCCTGGGGCGGCTACACTAACGAATACACGCCCGGCACGATCGCCCGGCTCCCTAGGACGAATACGCTCGGCTACACGAACAGCCAGATCTACACCTACACTCTGATCAATCGCCCGCCTCTCGACCCGAACCTCCTTTCACTCCTTGGCGTGAGCCGCGTCGTCCACCTTTATCCGTCTTCGGGCGCGTACGAGGTCCATGACGGGGTAGCGCCCTCCGTGGACGCGGCGATCACCCGTCTGCACCCGACACGGCTCCGCGCGATCGCCGCCCCAGATGCACCGAAGGAGGCCAGGCCCATGTTCGTGGCCGATCTGCGGACTCCGCTTCCCCGCGCCTTTCTAGTCCCGCAGGTTCGAATAGACCAGTCGCACGAGTTCGAATCAGAGCTTTCCCCGCAGGTGGAGGCAGGCACCATTCGCACCGCATCCCTCCGGCTACCCTTCAAGCGTGCGACCATCACTCGCTATGAGCCCGAGCGTGTGAGCATTCAGGTCTCCGGTGACGATGACGCGACGACACTGGTCCTCACCGACCTCTACCATCCGTTCTGGCAGGCGTCGGTGGATGGTAAACCCGCTCCCATCAAGCCCGCTCTCTTCTTGTTCCGTGGGGTCAGTGTGCCGGCGGGCGCCCATCAGGTCGAGTTCACGTGCCATATCCCGAACGGTCATTTCATGCTGGCCGGGTCGCTACTCGCCGCGCTCGGCAGCGCGCTCGCGTTCTGTTCGGGATCCCGCCGCCGGGTACCGCCGCCTCCGCAAGACGATATGCACGGCACACACCGAAGCCACCGAGACCACGGATAAGACGACCGACTCGTAGAGGCGTGGGAGGCGATACACCAACTCGACCGTGTGCGAGCCTGCCGGCAGCCTGATGCCGCGAAAGACAGAAAACGCCGGGATGATTTCCGCCGGCTGGCCATCCACCGTCGCGTGCCAGAAAGGATGGTTGATATCCGTAACGACCAAATAGCTGTCCTTCGCGCCCCGCGCAGTTACCGTGACCCGCTCCGACTCGTACCGCCCGATCGAAGCCGGCTCGATGGGAAACTCGAACGAGGTGGTTCGGATGCCCGTCGGCGTGATCCTCGGGCCCAGCTCGCCGCTGAACTCACTCAGCCCTGGTCCCGACACCCCATGAACGGTGAACGCCCGGCCGAGGGCACCCGCTAGTCTACCGACCACCATTGTCTCCTTGACGAATGTCTGCTCGGGATTGGCATTGGGCACATAGTACCCAGCTGGCACTTCTCTCATATCTTCGAGACCAAGCGCCGCCAGCTTTGCCTGAAGGCCAGCGCGGTCGCCGAGATCGAAAAAGTCGACAGTAGGATCGTCAAGTGACTGCCTGAATATGACCACGTACGTCACACCCATGAGCTGCAACAGGTTACGATCGAGGGCCGGCCGTGCTATCACCGTGTAAAAGTAGAGCAGGTCGTTCCGCAGCCCGAGGTCGTCGCGGCGCGGCAGCTTGGCGAGCATCTGCGGGGTGAAAGCACTGTTGTACCCGACCCAATCTTTGGGAAGGTGACCCGTACGCTGATAGAAAGTCCAGTCCCGGTAGTTCCTGGGCACGCTGCTTGAGTAGAGAGTGACTTGACCGAGATTCTCCAGCAAGGCCTCACCATATCCGAACGTTTGAGACTTGGTCGGCTTGTTCACGATGAAGATGCGATCAGTTTCGGATTGCTTCAGGCTTCTAAAGATCCGTCGGACGTCAGGAACACCGGTGTAGTAGGGATAGTCCGGTGGTGCCTTGTCCATCATCCAGTGGGCGAAGTAGGGATCCGGACGAAGCGAGAGCGCCAGCACCAACAGCATGATCGCCGACAGCGGCGAGACTAGCCCTTGCCATTTGGGTGATGTCCGCAGGTCCCGCCACAATATCCGCACACTACGGAGCCTGCGCTCGGTGCGGTTCAGACCAATGCCTCCCAGAACCGCCCACGGGAAATCGATAAGGTAGTTGTCCCGTTGGGGGACCCAGACCAAGCCACCGATATAGCTCAGTAGCACTTGTCCCTGATCCCGGATGAGCAGGACGAAGATCACACACACGAAAGCCAGCGTGGACCACTGCTCCCTGCCGACCTTCCGGCATCCCAGCCACACCAGGGCTGACAGGGCCACGACAAAGACCGCCGGGGCGGTACGGATGACCGCCATCTCCCCGTAGGCATCGCCAGGCCCGGGGCGGCACCAGTAGTAGACGAATACGAGAAAGCACGTGACGGTCAAGATCTCTCGGCGCCAACTCAGGTTGCGGCTCAGCAACGCCGACACGGTCAGGCCCAGCGCCGCGCCGATCGCCACGGGGCTCCTTCCGAACGACGTCAGCAGCTCCCCCAACCCCGTGAGAAGGTGGCGGCTCGCCAGCACTGCGCCGGAGGTCGACAGCGCCGGGACGAGGAAGCACAGAGCCCACAGGACGAACATCGAGACCCACATCGGGCGGGTACGAGCTGTCAGGAGCCAAAGCGACCCGCTGATCAACAGGACCGGCAACAGACGAGACTCGACCATGCTCTCCAACAGGATCTTGACGAGATCGAACGCATCCAAGGAGGGCCTCGTGCGACCCGACAGCGCGAGGAATCGCCACGTCATGTTGATTTGCCACGTCTGGCTCAGGATGGCGAGCAGCAGTGGGGCACACGCCAGAAGACCGCGTTTGACGAGCAACGGGTGTGGCTGTGCACGCCAGCACCACACTACCGTCCAGGCGGCATAGAAGACATGGAGCACGGCATTCTGGAACCAGAACTCGGCCTTGGTTCCGAGCATACTCAGCGAGATCGCCCAGAAAGCGAATACGAGGGACATCAAGTCGCCACGCCGGACGTATCGGGTTATGAGAACGAAGCAGAGGGCGTTCGCGATGTAGGGCGGAACCAGCAAGAAGTAGAAGTACCAGTGAGTGACGTTGGGTATCAGGAAGAACGTGAGGGCTGCTACTGCAGCAGGCATGGGTGTGCAACCTATCGCTCGCACTGCGTAGTACACGGCAAAGAGGAGCACTACAAGCTGGAGCAGATAGAACATCTGATATGCCGGGCCCAAGAGCATCTCGAACGGCGTGTAAAGATCGAGCGGGATCGCCAGGAACCATTCCGTCGGCTGGCCGAGACCCCAATAGGGATTCCACAATGGGAAGTGGCCCTGCTTCATCTCCTCGACCAGCCACTGGCGGTAAGGGAAGTAGTAGTTCGACAGGTCTGGCTGGGAGAGGAACCGTCGACCCGAAACGATGTCGGAAGAAAAGTAAGCGGAGAAAGCAACGAGGAGAGTGGCGGCGACGATGTGGGCACGACGAGTGGCGTGACCAGCAAGAATCAAGGGCACTGAGTCCACGGACCCAAGGCACCGCCACCCTCGGTTTCCTTGGGATGCGAGATCAGCACGTCAGCGGCACTAGCGCATAGCTGGCGGGACCTGCCGCGCCACGATGACCTCCCCTATCGCGCGGAGATCTCCCGTTCTACCGGCTCCACCATCGGCAGCTGGATCGTGATGCGGCCGGTGGCGCGGCGCTCCTCCTGGGCGGCCTTGAGCACGACCGTCTTCTGCTTCGCCGTCTCCTTGTCCCACTGGGAGGCGTTGAAGGAGGTCCCGTCGTAGCCCTTCACGCGGGGGCGCCGCTTCATGGCCGGGTTGAGCCAGTTCATGATCGGCTCGGTGACGCCGAGGGGCAGGATCGACACCGCCATGTTGACCAGCACGTTCACGCCGATCCGACCCACGTGATAGAGCTCGCGCGGCCGCAGATACCAGCGCTCCGGCAGGTGATACCAGCCCGGCCCCTTCTTGCCGAGCAGGATCGCCATGACGGCCCGCAGAGTGACGTAGGTCTTCATGTTGTACTTGATGATGTCGCGCTTGAGCTCGAACTCCGACGTGGTCTCCGGCACATACGGCAGCGGGGTCTTGTCGAAGATGCTCCGGGTCACCGACAGCGTGCTGTTGAAGTTGGCCCAGCCCGGCTCCACGTGGATGCGGTCGGTCACCTTCAGATCGTTGTAGATCGGCGTGCCCGGGTACGGGATCAGGTTGTTGTACTTGGAGGCCTGCACCTTCGCCTCCTGCACCACCCGGAAGCTGATCTCCCGCTCCTGGCTGGTCTCGGTGGGCAGGCCGAAGATCATGAACAGGGAAATGTCGAAGCCGTGCTTCTTGCCGAGCGCGACCGCCTCGAGATGCTGCTCCACCGTCTCGCCCTTGCCGATGAGCTTGGCGAGGCGGTTGACGCCGGTCTCCATCCCGAAGCCCGCGTGCTTGAAGCCGGCCGCGGCCAGGATCGGCACCAGGTCGGGCGGGAAGTTGTCGGCCCGCGTCTGCACGGAGAAGGCGCACTTCTTGTGCAGGCCCGCGTTCATGATCTCCTTGCACACGTCCACCACGCGCTTGTACTTGAAGCAGAAGTTGTCGTCGTAGAAGACGATCTGCTTCTGCCCGTAGCGGTTGATCAAGATGTCGAGCTCCTCGACGATCCGGAGCGCGGACTTGTACCGGTAGGTGGTCCCGGTGAGCATGCGCTGGCTACAGTAGGTGCACTTGTACGGGCAGCCACGCGAGGAGGTGATGAACCCCATGTCGTACTTGGGGTTGTCGAAGAGCTCGTACGGAAAGATCGGGATGTCGTCCAGCTCCGGGATGAGCGGCGCCTCGGGGTTGTTGACGACCTGGCCGTCCCGGATGAAGGACAGGCCCTTCAGCGTGGTCGGGTCACCCCCGTTCCGGAGTGCGCGGTGGAGCTGGAGCATGACCTCCTCGCCCTCGCCCCGCACGACGTAGTCGATGTGGCCGGTGGCGAGCGCCTCCTCGGGCACCGCGGTAGGGTGCAAGCCGCCCGCGATCACGATGGCGTCCGGGAACTCCGCCTTGATCATCGCCGCGAGCTGGTAGGCCCGCACCACGTGAGCGGTCAGGCAGGAGAGGCCGAACATGTAGGGTTTCTCGAGCCCGTCCACCAGCTCGCGGAGCGCCGAGGGCGTGATGTCCACCAGCTCCTCGTCCACCACCCGCACCTTGATCCCGTGCTTCTTCAGATAGGCGGCCAGACAGCCGATGGCGACGGGGATGCCGACGGGGACGTAGCGGGAGAGAAATCCACCGAACTTCTCCTGCGCCGGATTTATGAAGAGCACTCAGTCCACCTCCCAGCCCATCTAGCCGCGCCCCTGAAAATACTGCGTGCTACCGTATCGCTCCCTCCATCGAGTGTCAATGAATTTCAACCTCGCGAAATCAAAGGCTCCAGCAGCCCTATGAGCCCGGCGACTGCGGCCCCGACGAGCCCGGCTACGCCCAGGGCGGTGAAAAGAGCGAGGGCGGGCACCAGGAGCCCCGGGTCGAACCGGAGATCGAGGGTATGGCGGCCCGCGGGGAGCGGAACCGCCTTCAGCAGATGATCGGCCCTGAGCACCGGGGCTGGCCGGCCGTCCACTCGGGCGGTCCAGCGGGGGTGGAAACCATCGGACAGGACGACGAAGCCGGGCCGCGGCGCCGTGACGTCGAGCGTGATCCGATCTGCCCGGTAGTCCGTGACGTTCAGGGTCGCGCCCCCGGCAGCCGGAGGGTCCTCGGCGATGGCGAGGGCGGCGGTTACCGAAAGGGGCCGGGCAGTACCCTCGGGAGGCTCCTCCGCGAGCGTCACCGCCCGGGCGAGCAGCAGGCGCCCGCGCGACGGCCCGAGGTCCCTGAACAGGGGGGCGAAGTCCGCGTCGGCGACCACGACGGAGTCCGGAACGAAGCGAACCAGGGGCTCGCCGAGCGCCCAGATCCGGGCGAGCACCGGCGCGGGAGTCTCCGAGTGCAGCAGCGAGCGATAGCGGCGGGGCACATAGAAGGAGTTCCACCGCTGCATCCGACGCAGTCGGTCGAGGCCGGCCGAGGCGGGCTCGCGTGAGAGCTCGAGAACGTCCGGGTCCGGGACGCCGCGTGGCGCGCTCAGCAGATAGGGCTGTCTGAGCAAGAGCTCGGGGTAGCGGATCGCCTGTCCGAGCGGCAGCGTGCGCTCCACTTGCGCCGGGTACAGACCGCGGCTCTCGGAAAACCGCAGCGGTGTCGCGTGGGCGCTGACCCCGAGCATCCGATCCGGACGGGGCCAGTGCCAGAGGTAGTCGGTGTAGCTCGCGTAGTAGAGCTGGTCCCCCGCCAGGAGCGCCGCGAGCAGGACCAGCGTCGTCCGGGGAGTCAGGCGTGGGTGCGCCCGGCTCCTCGTGGCCGCCCACCAGATGACGAGCGGCAACCCGAGGAACAGCGCCCAGTAGCCGGCGATCGATCCCAGCGTGGCGGCCAGGCCACCGACGGGAGGCGTGTGAAGCCCCACGAGCACGCTGGCGGCCATCAAGAGTGGGACGCCGGCCAGGTGGCCGAGCAGGATCACCCAGAACAGCCGTCCCGGCGACAGGGTGCGGGCGAGGTACCAGAGCGCGACGAGCCCGAGCGCCAGGAACACGGGCGTCACGGCCTTGCCCGGGCTGAAGAAGCGGAAGGCCCGGGGGGTCTCGACCAGGGCCAGGTAGGCGACGAACACGGTCCCGACGATCACGCCCCAGCGCCGGAGCCGGGCCGAGACCGCCGGCTCGGCGCTCGCCGCGTCGCGCGAAGCGGCCGGAGACAGGGCGGGCAGCAGGCGGTTGCCGCCGAGCACGAAGAAGAACAGCAGGGCCATCTGGAAGTACGGCGTGTAGGTGTGCGTGTGACGGGTCAGGCGCACCAGCGGGAAGACCCAGGCGAGAAACGACTGCGCGCCGCCCAGCGGCCCCAGGAGCAAGAGCCCGAAGACCGCGAAGATCATCAGCCACACCCGCCGGAGCGGATGGCGTCCCGCGATCAACCCCCACAGGGCGATCACGTAGACGGGCAGGCCGAGGTACATGAAGGCCTCCTCTGGATTCCCCCAGCCGCGGCCACCCTCCCGGTGCCAGTTGCCGGTCGGTGCGACGAGCTGGAGGAAGTTCCAGACGTTCGACGGCGTGCCGTTGCTCGCGAAGAACTCGACCGGCATGAAGATCCCGACCTCGCGCACCGCCGCGGACGGGATCGGCTCGTACTGGATGGGGCCGACGTCGCCCCGGTCGCGACTGCCGTCCAGGATGCGCGGCAGGTACAGCACCTCCGCGCCCTCCCCCAGCACGGTGAGGAGCGGCACGAGCATCGCGCCGGCGATCAGCGCGGCGACCCCCGCCTTCAGGGCCAGGCGCGGCGCCCCGAGGAACCGGCGGAGCCGCCCCGGCTGGAACAACGCGATCCCGAGCAGGAAGAGCGCGACAAAGGTCAGATGCGGCGCCGCGAAGTACGACTGCCAGTTGAGCCCGAGGAACACCGCGAGAGCCAGCCAGTCGCGCCAGCGATCCGCGCCCAGCCAGACGATGCGGTAGAGCAGGATCGCGATGAACGGCGCCCACAGAAACCCCTGGGAGGCGCCCGGGGCGCGGAGCATCACCAGGAGAAACGACGAGCAGAGCGCGACCATGATCAGGGCCAGGCGCGTCACCGCGTGCTCGGCGAAGCGCCGCAGGAAGACGTGCGTGGCGACCGCCGGGATCCAGGCCCGGAGCAGGACGTCCCAGTTGTACAGGGCGAGCAGGTCGGTGGTCACCCGGTGGCCGACGGCGATCACCACGAACGAGATCGGGTCGAAGACTCGGAGCTGGAGCAAGGCCGGGTAGAGCGACACCCCTCCGTACGACAGGGGGTTCCAGAGCCGCAGCTCACCCAGCGCCAGGCCCTCCGCGTAGAACTGCCAGACGGGGTACCAGAAGACGAAGTCGTGGCCGAAGGTGTGGAGGACGGGCGGGAACAGGACCCGCCGCAAGAGCCACAACAGGAGGGCGGTTCCGAGGGCGCCCGCGGCGACTTCCAGCAGCAGCGAGCGGGCGGCGGGGCCGGCCTCGGGGCTCGGCGCGGGAAGCGGGGGGACGGCGTCCGCGGGGGCGCCGGCCCCCGCGCGCGTCATCACCGGGTTCCGCGGCGGGCGATGATCGTGTCCACGATGCAGTGGCAGACGGCCAGGTGGGTGATCTCCACGTACCCGTAGGAGTCGGACGGCACGTAGAAGTTGAGCTCGCCGCGGCCGCGGAGCGGGTTGTCGGGCCGGAAGCCCGACAGGGTGACGACCCGGCACCCGGCCTCGAGGCCCGCGCCGACCGCGCGCAGGATGTTCTCCGACCGGCCGCCACTCGAGATGGCGATCAGCACGTCGCCCGCATCCGCGAACATCGCGATCGGCTTCTCGAAGACGTGCGGGTAGCCGAAGTCGTTCCCCACGCACGTGAGCTGGGCCGGGTCGTTGAAGGCGATCGCCCGCATGCCGCCGTTCTTCCAGTAGTCCACCGCCTGATGGCTGGCGATGGCGGCGCTGCCTCCGTTGCCCACGAAGATGACCTTGCGCCCGGCCGCGGTCTGCCCGTGCACGAGATCGGTGGCGCGCTGCATGGCCTCGTCGTAGGCCAGCGCCACGCCGGCGCGGTCCGAAGCCTCGACGCGGCCCAGCATCTCGCCCAGCTCGACGAAGAATTTGGGGATCATTGCAGGAGCGCGGTGATGAACTTGAACAGGGGCACCGGCTCCACCGGGGTCCGGTTGCCGACGATCCGCACCGCCAGCGCGCCCACCGCGTTGCCGATGAAGCCCACCACCTCCGGGTGGTAGCCCGCGACGACGCACGGCGCGGTCACCGAGAGGTAGGCGTCGCCCGCGCCGATGCGGTCCACGATCTCGCGGGACAGGACCGGCACCTGGAAGTAGCCCTCGGGCTCCGCGTAGCTGATGCACCCCTTGTGCCCCCGCGTGATGGACACCCGGCGGCAGGCGAGGTCCTTGGCGAGCCGGCCGATGATCTCCTCGAGGTTGGCGCGGCGGTCGTGGGCGGCCAGCCGCACCTCGGGCTCGTCGATGCAGACGTAGTCGGCGCGTGGATACTTGGTGATCAGGTTGTAGCCGAGGTTGGCGCTGTTGGTCTGCACGTTGACCGCCAGGAAGCGCGACTCGCCCGTCAGGACCCGGATCAGGTCGCGGTTCAGGAACCCGTGGCCGTAGTCGGCCACGATCACCACGTCGTACTCGGGCAGCACCGCGGCCAGGTGCCGTTCCACCTGGCGCGACACGGGCAGCGGGAGATCCCCGTCGTCCAGGAACGCGACCTCGAACATCTTGTTGAGGAAGGCCTGCTCGACGTAGCGCCGCTTGACGATGGTGCCGGTGTCCCCGCGGTAGAAGAAGGTCGGGGTGACGTTGGGCTTGAGGTGGCCGCGAATGAACTTCTCGTGGGAGTCGGTCGCCCCCAGCACCGTCACCACGTCCACCTGGCCGCAGAAGCCCGCCGCGTGGTTGGCGCAGGCCAGGATGCCGCCCGCAAAGCGCTCCTCCCGCATGTAGCGGGTGGTGACGAGCAGCTCCTTGGGCGACTTCTGCATCGACTGCACGTAGTGGTACTCGTCGATGATGGTCTCGCCGATCACCAGGACCTTGAGGCGCTGGAGATCCCGGAGGAGGCCGATCACCTCGTCCCCGGAATGGCGCTGGCGAAACTCGCGCAGGAACTCCTGGGCCTCTTCCGGGTAGACGTCGAAGTGCAGGTTGAGCAGGCTGCTCGAGCTGAAGGTGATCTCGGTGGTGAAGTGGACGCGCCCGCCGCCCTCCTCCACCGCGCGCCGCTCGTCGGCGATCTTGCCGGTGAGGTCGTCCTTCGCGTCCGCGTAGTCGCTCCCCTTGACGTAGACCGCGGGGCGCAGCAGGCGGATCACCTCCTCGGCCGACGGGGACTCGGTGACGGCGGCGTAGGCGACGCTGCCGAGCGCGGCCACCGACTCGGCCCGCAGCCGCTGGTTGAAGACCGGGCGGCCCGGCCCCTTGTTCACGAACCGGTCGGGGGTGACGGTCACCACCAGCACGTCGCCCTGGGCGCGCGCGGACTCGAAGTGACGCACGTGGCCGGGATGCATGAGGTCGAAGACGCCGTGGCACTGGACGATGCGCTTGCCCTGGGCCCGCATCGTCGCGCAGAGCTCGGCCAGCTCGGCCAGCGTCTTGATCTTCTCCTCGAAAGTGCGCGGGGACATCGCCTCACTCCTTTCCCAGGTAACGGAACCAGGCGCGGGTCGCGGTCTCGATGGACTCGGGCGTCCACACGGGAGCCTGACGCCAGTACTCGATGTTGTCGAGCAGGATCCCCACGCCTTCCTCGATCGAGACCTTGGGGCGCCAGCCGAGCCGGCTCTGGATCTTCGCGATGTCGGCGTGGGTGCGGTCCGGCTCGCCCGGGCGCTTGGGCACGTGCGTGACGTCCCCGCCCAGCAGCTCGACCAGCCGGTTCACGGGCACCGGGGCCCCGGTGCCCACGTTGAAGACCTCGCCCGCGACCTGGGACTGGGCGGCGGTCACGAAAGCGTCGGCCACGTCGGAGACGAACGTGAAGTCGCGCGACTGCGTGCCGTCGCCCACCACCGTGAAGGGATGCCCGTTGAGCTTCTGGGCGAGGAAGACGCCGAAGACGGCCCCGTAGGTGCCGGAGGTGCGGGAGCGGGGCCCGTAGACGTTGAAGAGCCGGAGCGAGACCACCGGCATCCGGTAGACCTGCCCCCAGTGGAGCACGCACTGCTCGCCCAGGTACTTGGTGAGCGCGTACGGGTACTGGGGTCGCGCCGGCGCGGTCTCCGGCGTCGGGTAGAGGTCGGGGATCCCGTAGCAGGACGACGAGGCGGCGTAGAGAAAGCGCCGGACGCCGGACGCCCGCGCCGCCTCGAGCAGCGCCACCGTGCCGTCCACGTTGGCGCGGTGATAGTCGAGCGGCCGCTCCATCGAAGGGACGATGTCGGCCAGCGCGGCCAGGTGGAAGACCCAGTCGGCGCCGGCGAGCAGATCGCCGAGCGCGCCGGGCTCGGCCACGTCCACGCGCTCCAGCGAGAGCCGCGGCTCGCGCGCGAGGTGGGCCAGGTTGTCCGGCCGTCCGGTGGAGAAGTTGTCGAGCACGCGCACCGAATGGCCGTCCGCGAGGAGACGGTCCACCAGATGGCTGCCGATGAAGCCGGCGCCGCCCGTGACGACAGTCCTCACGCGCCCGCTTCCCCACGGGTCAGAGGCATGGTGCGATTCTACCCCAGGGGGCTTTTAAGCCCGCGATGGATAGGCGGCCCGCGGGTCCGTCAGCGCCCGACGCCCACCCCGACCGCCGGTCGGCTCTGCCGGCGGTAGACGTCGTAGGCGTAGTAGGGGTATTCCCCCACCGTGCCGATCTTGACGAAGTGCTGGGCCAGGAGCTCGCGGATCCGCGCGACCCGGGGCCGGTTGATCTCCGGGTGATTGTGGAAGCCCTCGGCGAACGTCGAGAGGCCCTCGGGCGAGACCACCGCGTAGTCGACCTCGCTCCCCAGCCACTGCTCGACCTGGGGCATGCCGTAGTAGCCGCTGCGGAGCGTCACCCGGTTGTCCTGGTCGTTCACGGCCAGCGTGTCGTAGTTGGTGATCTGCTGCACGTACGTCGGGGGGAGACCCGAGAAGTAGAACACGTCCACCGGCCCGAAGAAGAAGACGCGCGCTTCCTTCGGCACCAGGCGGGCCAGATGCTCCCCCGCCACCCGCACCGCCCCCACCGGATCGGCGCGGCGCAGGGCGCCCTCGGGCATCAAGGGGTTGCGGTTGAACCAGATCGGCAGCAGGAGCACCGCGGCCAGGAAGACCGCGAGCGCGGCTCGGCCCCGCCGGCCCAGCGCGGAATCCATCAGGAGCCGGCTGGCCAGGTAGCCCACCACGACCGCCAGCAGCGGCGCCAGCGACGCGAAGTAGACCCCGATCCACTTGAAGTTGATCCGGAAGGCGACGAACAGGCAGGCGAGCATGTAGAGGAAGAGCCCGGCCAGCAGATTGACGCGGCGATTCGTGAAGTACGGAGCCGGCGTGCCCGAGCGGAGCCACCGCGCGAGGGCCAGGAGGACGATGACGGCGGTGACGAGCAGGAGGAACTCGTACCGACGCGCCAGCCGCACCAGGATCCAGAGCTGATAGGCCAGGTCCCGGTACGGCCGCTCGTCGAGGAGGACGAAGGGAACGTAGCCGAGCGGCCGGACCAGCCCGCCCACCAGCGGCAGCGAGGCCAGCAGCTTGAGGTGACGGACGTCCCAGAGGAAGAAGACCAGCGGCGGCCCGATCATGGCCGCGGCGATCAGGGCGCGCTCCGTCCACCCTCGCGCCCGCCGGACCGCCAGCGCGAACATCACCGGGGGCAGGGTCCAGACGTGGGTGCGCAGGAAGAAGAGCGCGCCCAGGATGGCGGCGCCGGCGACGTTGCCGGCGGGCCCCGTCGTCCCGAGCCAGACGAGCAGCCCCGCCACCATCATCATCGGCACGAGCGCGTGGTAGTCGCCGAGCGCGTAGTAGCCGACCAGCGCGCCCTGGGCGGTGAGCAGCGCGGCCGCGAGGAGTCCGGCCAGGTCTCCCCCGACCTCCCGGCCGAGCAGGCCCGTGAGGATCACCAGCATCACGCCGAAGGCGACGCCCAGCAGGCGCGCCGCCATCAGGCTCCGGCCCCAGAGCACCTGCGTGGCCCCGAAGATGTAGGCGGGCGCGGGCGCGCGGCTCCCGGGCATCGCGTCGTCGTAGAGGCTCAGGCGCCCGCTCGCGACGAGGGAGCCGGCGAAGAGCGCGGCGGATTCGTCGTGGTGCGGCACGAGCACCCGGGCCAGGTAGAGCGACTGGGCGAGGAAGACGGCGGCGATCAGGGCGAGCGCGAGCCCGAAGCGTGCGGTCGGCGGCGTGACGCGGAGCCCGGCGCTCACCGCCCGAGCCTACGGACCGGCGGGCCGGCGAGTCAAGAGAAACGCGGGCGATGAGTTAGAATCGGTCGCGATGTCGCCGCCGCAGGATCTGGGCCGGAAGTCCCTCCTCATGCTGGCCGGCGCCTGGGGCGGCAGCGCCATCGGCATGGTGGTGTCGGTGCTCATCGGGCGCGTGCTGGGGCCGACCGCGCTCGGGTCCATCGGCTTCAGCACCGGCCTCGTCGGCCTGCTGATGGCCGCGCTGCTGCCGGGCTTCGCCCAGGCGCATCTCAAGCGCCTCTCCGAGGGACAGGACCCGGGACGCTGTCTCGGCACCATGCTGGGCGTCCAGCTCGCCCTGCACACGCTCCTCGTGACCGGGCTGCTCGCCGGGTGGCGCGCGACCGGGCTCTTCCGCGATCCGGAGCTCGCGACGGTCTTCGTGTGGCTGCTGGCCGCGCAGGTCGTGGGCAACCTCGCCGATTCCTTCCTCAAGGTCTTCGTCGTCCGTGAGTGGGTGGTGCCTCACTCGCTTCTCCTGGTCGCCTCGCGGCTGGCCCGGCTCACCGCGACCCTGGTCGTCCTCGCCTGGGCGCCCCGCATCACGTGGGTGGCCGCCACGTTCGTGGTCGAGGGCCTCGTGGGCGGCGTGGGCGCGGCGATCGTGCTGGCGGGCCGCTACCAGGTCGTCCCGCGGGTGCCGACCCGGCAGACGCTGGCCGGCTACTGGAGCTACGCGCGGCCCTTCACGATCACCACCCCGCTCGCCCTGTTCCAGGACTCCATCGACCGCGTGCTGGTCGGCCACTGGGCCGGCCTGACCGCGGCCGGCTACTACCAGGTGGCCCGGGCGCTCTGGGAAGCGCTCGCCTCGGTGATCGCGGCGCCGATCACCTTTCTGTTCACGCGCCTCTCGAGCCTCTACGCGCGCCGCGACGAGGCGAGGGATCGCGAGGCGCGCGACTTCTTCTACCACGCGCTCGACAAGCTCTTGTTCCTGACCGTGCCGCTCGCGTTCCTGCTCTGGGCCTTCGCCGAGCCGGTCATCGCGCTGCTCTACGGCGACGCCTTCCGCCCCGCCGCGCTGGCCCTCCGCATCCTGGTGCTCGCCGCGCTCGTCGCCAACGTCGTCAACCCGTACACCTATGTCGTGCTGGCGCTCGATCGCGCCGCGCGCTTCGTCCCGGTCAACCTCCTGCGGGCGGTCGCCTATTCGCTCGTGCTCGTGCTGCTGGTGCCTCCCCGGCCGGTGATCGACGGGCTCGTCGGCCTGTGGCCCGGCGAGCCGGGCGCGGCGGCCGCGCGCCTGTTCCTGATCCTGTTCCCGTGCTGGGTCTACGTGCGCTGGACGCGGGAGCTGGCCGGCGTCGCGCTGTACCGCCACGTGGGCACGTACCTCGGCGGCTTCGCGCTGCTGCTGGCCGTCTTCCACGGGGCGCACGCGGCCCTCGGCCGGCTCGGGGTGGTCGGCGGTTGGGCGACCGCGATCCCGGCGGCCGCCGCGGCCCTCGCCGTCTATCTCGGGTACCTGAGCCGGCGGCATCCGGGCACCGCCGACAATTTGCGCTACGCGGGGGCCCTGCTCTCGCCGGGGGACTTCATCCGGTTCCTTCGGAGCGGGCTGCGCGGGCCGGCACGCCCATGACGGTCTGACCCGCCGGGACGTCCGCGGTCACCACCGCGCCCGCCGCCACCACCGCCCCCGCCCCGATGCGCAGCCCGGGCAGCACCACCGCGCCCGCGCCGAGGAACGCGCCGGCCTCCACCGTCACCTGGCCCGAGAGCACCACGCCGGGCGAGAGATAGGCATGATCGCCGATCACACACTCGTGCTCCACCACGACCCCGCTGTAGAGCACCGCGTTCACCCCGATGCGCACCCCGCTGCCGAGCACGTCGCCCGCGAAGACCACGGAGCCCGCGCCGACCTCGGCCGAGGGCGACACGACCGCGCGCGGATGGACCAGGGCCGGCTGGGGCACGCCGGCCGCCACCAGCACGCCGTAGAGCTGGGCGCGGCGCGCCAGGGCGGTGTTGCCGACGCCGACCACGCCGCCGTCGATCTGCTGCGGACGGATGAGGGCGGCCAGCTCCGCGTCGGTGCCGAGCACCGGGTTGCCGGGCCCACCCGCGAACGAGGAGCGGTCGGTGAAGCCGGCCACCGTGAACCCGCAGGCCCGGGCGAGGTCGGCCACCGCGCGGCCGTGGCCGCCCGCCCCCAGGATCAGCAGGCGGCCGGCCACGCGCTCAGACGGATGCCGCGAGGGGTCTTCACCGTTCCGTCCCTTCGGTCCGCGCCACCGGATCGGTCAGGCGGCGCAGGGTGAGACACTTGCCGACGGGCACGCCCAGCTGGCCCAGGTCGGCGACGCGCCGCTCGGGCCGGTCGAACGTGGCCACGATCACGCCGTCGACGTCCTCCCCGGCCAGCTCTTCCAGCGGCCGCACCGTGAAACCCAGGAACTGCCCGCCGGCCTCGCGATCGAAGACCCCGACCGGCTCGAGCCCGAATTCGCGCAGCGTCAGATAGGCCAGCTCCGCGGCCTCCCCGACCCCACAGAGGGCGAAGCGCTTCATGCCGGCGGCGTGGAGACGCGCCATGGTCTCCCGGAGATTGCCACGGGTACGCCGGAACAGCCGCAGGGAGTACGCCATGTACTCGTAGGAGAGACGGGTCTTCTCGGCGGCCCCCTTCGGGGTCAGCACGTAGCGCAGCCGCTTGCGCGCCGCCGGCTTGGCCGGGAACTCCATCACCTTGATGAGCCCCTTGCTCGCCAGGCGCTTGAGGCAGAGATTGGCCAGGCCCAGGGCCACTCCGAGCTGGGCGGCGAGGGCCCGCTGGGTGACCGGCGCCCCCTCGCCGATGGCGGTCAGGATCTCGAGGTTCCGCTCGTGCTGGCGCTGCATGGAGGATGTTCACAAGTTGAACACGTTGGTGTAAGATGCGTCAAGTGATTTCCCGGACATTCGTCATCGCCGAGGCCGGCGTCAACCACAACGGAGATCCCGCACTCGCGCGCGCCCTGGTGGACGTGGCGGTCGCCGCGGGGGCGGACGCGATCAAGTTCCAGACCTTCAACGTGGATCGCCTGCTCACGCGGGGCGCGGCCAAGGCCGACTACCAGCGGCGCGCGACCGGGAACGAGCAGAGCCAGTACGAGATGCTGGCCCGGCTCGAGCTCTCCCCCGCCGATCACGAGATGCTGTTCTCCTATTGCGCGGAGGCCGGCATCGAGTTCATGTCGACCCCGTTCGACCCCGAGAGCGCGCGGTTCCTGAAGCGGCTCGGGGTCCGGCGCCTGAAGATCTCCTCCGGCGACGTCACCAACCTGCCGATGCTCGAAGTGGTGGGCGCGCTCGGGCTGCCGGTGGTGCTCTCCACCGGCATGGCCGACATGGCCGAGGTGTCGGCGGCGGTGGCCACCCTCCGCGCCGCCGGAGCCGACGACCTCGTCGTGCTGCAATGCGTGAGCAACTACCCGGCCGATCCCGCGCTCACCAACCTGCGGGTGATGGACAGCCTCGCGCGGGCCTTCGGAACCCCGGTGGGCCTCTCCGACCACTCGACCGGCCTCACGGTGGCGATCGCGGCCGTCGCGCGCGGCGCCGCCTACATCGAGAAGCACTTCACCCTGGACCGGAGCCTGCCCGGCCCGGACCATCAGGCCTCGCTCCTGCCCGACGAGCTGCGGGCGCTGGTGGCGGCCATCCGCGACGTCGAGGCCGCGCTGGGCGACGGGATCAAGCGGCCGGCCCCCAGCGAGCTGCCGGTGCGCGACGTCGCCCGCAAGAGCCTGGTCGCGGCGCGCGATCTGCCCGCCGGCGCCGTCCTGACCCGCGAGGACCTGGACGTGCTCCGCCCGGGAACCGGGCTGTCGCCCGCGGCGCTGCCCACCGTGGTGGGCCGGCGGACCGCGCGAGCCATCCCCCATCACACCCCGATCACCGAGGAGATGCTTTCGTCATGATCACCGCGCTCATCGTTGGTGGCGGCTCCATCGGCAAGCGCCACCTCCGCAACCTGCTGGCGACGGGCCGCTCGGCCGCCGTGGTCGAGACACGCGAGGATCGCCGGGTCGAGATCGCGGCGAAGCACCCCGGCGTCAGGATACACACGGGCCTCGACGAGGCGCTCGCGGCGGGGCCGTACCAGACCGGGTTCGTCTGCGTGCCCACCGCGTATCACGTCCCGACCGCACTGGCCCTCGTCCGCCGGGGCATGCACATCTTCATGGAGAAGCCGGTGTCCCACACCCCGGACGGGGTGCCCGAGATAGTCGACGCGCTCCAGCAACGGGGGCTGGTCGGCATGACCGGCTTCTGCATGCGCTTCTTCCAGCCGCTGCGGAAGGCCCGCGCGCTGCTCGACGCCGGTCGGATCGGCCGCCTGGTGACCGCGCGGAGCTTCACCGGCGCCTACCTGCCGGACTGGCATCCCTGGGAGGACTACCGGTCGTTCTACATGGCGAAGAAGGATCAGGGCGGCGGCGTGCTGCTCGACGAGTGCCACGCCTTCGACTGGATGCAGTGGCTCTGCGGGCCCATCACGGGGGTGTCCGCCGTCGTCGGCACCTTCAGCGATCTCGAGGTGGAGACCGACGACGTCTGCGAGGTGATCGCCCGATTCGGCGACCGGGCGGCCGGCTCCATCCATCTCGACATGGTGGACCGCTCGAGCCGCAGCCAGGTGGACCTGATCGGGACGGAAGGCACCGTGCTCGTGGACTTCCACGACCACACGGTCCGCGCGTGGGACCACGCCGCCCGGAAGTGGGAGGTCTTCACGCTCGAGCCGAGCTACGAGCAGATGTACGTGGACGAGATCGACCACTTCTTCCGCTGCATCGAGCGCGGGGAGAAGCCGGTCGTGGATCTCGGGGAAGGCTACCAGGTCCAGCGCGTCATCGACGCCTGCGCGCGCTCGAGCGCGACCGGCCGCTGGGTGGCCGTCAACTGACGTGCCCGCCGTCCGGATCATCGCCCGCCTCGACGTCAAGGGCCCCAACCTCGTCAAGGGGATCCACCTGGAGGGCCTGCGCGTCCTCGGCGACCCCGGGGCGTTCGCCCAGCGTTACTACGCGGAGGGCGCCGACGAGATCCTCTACGTGGACATCGTGGCGAGCCTCTACGGCCGCAACAACATCCTCGAGGTCGTGCGCCGGACCGCGGAGGCCGTGTTCGTGCCGATGACGGTGGCGGGAGGCCTGCGGAGCCTGGCCGACGTGCGGGACGCCCTGCGCAGCGGCGCGGACAAGGTGGCCATCAACACCGCGGCGGTGGCCCGCCCCGAGCTGATCCGCGAGGTCGCTCAGGCCTTCGGCCGCCAGTGCATGGTCGTCTCCGTCCAGGCCAAGAAGATCGGCCCCGCGCGCTGGGAGGCCTACACCGACAACGGACGCGAGCGCACGGGACTCGACGCGCTCGAGTGGATCCAGCGCGCGGTGGGCCTGGGGGCCGGCGAGGTGCTCGTGACCTCGGTGGACCGCGAGGGCACGCAGAAGGGCATGGACCTCGAGCTGCTCGGCCGGGTCACCCGGCTGGTGGACGTGCCGGTGATCGGCTGCGGCGGCGTCGGCACGCCCGACCACGTCCACGAGGCCGTCACCGGGGCGGGGCTGGACGCGGTGGCGGTGGCGTCCGTCCTGCACTACGGCAAGCACAGCATCGGGGCGATCAAGGCCCGCCTCGCCCAGGCGGACGTGCCCGTCCGGACCTCGGCATGAGCATGAGCGGCCCCCGGTCGGTGATCATCGTGGACTACGGCCGCGGGAACCTCTTCAGCGTGCGGCAGGCGGTGGCCAAGGTGGGCGGCGCGCCGCGCCTGTCCTCCGAGCCGGCCGAGGTGCGCGGCGCGGAGCGGCTCATCCTGCCCGGCGTCGGCGCGTTCGGCGACGCCATGGACGGCCTGCGGGCGCGGGGCCTCGACGGCGCGATCCGGGAGTTCGCGGCCACGGGCCGTCCCCTCCTCGGGGTGTGCCTGGGCATGCAGCTCCTGCTGGAGGCGTCCACCGAGTTCGGCCACCACCCGGGCCTCGCGCTGCTTCCGGGCTCCGTGGAGCGGCTGCCGACGCCGCCGGCCGGGAGCCGGGACAAGATTCCGAACGTCGGCTGGTGCCGGCTGGAGCCCGCGCCGGGCGGCGCCGACTGGGCCGACACCATCTTCGCGGCGGTGAAGCCCGGGGACTTCGCCTACTTCGTGCACTCCTACGCGGCCCAGCCGAGCGAGCCGCGCCACCGACTGGCGGACATCACGTTCGCGGGCGCGCCCGCCTGCGCCGCCCTCGCGGCGGGCCAGATCGCCGGAT
>Ga0209640_10000992_pt1 | contig 23314 bp, 19 predicted proteins | sample RifCSP10_1_FD_184018 | JGI IMG/M metagenome (GOLD analysis project Ga0209640, IMG submission 184018) | Soil microbial communities from Rifle, Colorado - Rifle CSP2_sed 10_1 (SPAdes) (version 2) | ecosystem: Environmental > Terrestrial > Deep subsurface > Rock core/Sediment | place: Rifle... | reverse complement strand
AGACTCATCACGCCAGACAACTCCTCTTCTGAGGAGTCGCCTCGAAGCTAGCCATAGCGTGGTACCCCCGGACGGATTCGAACCGCCGACCCTCTGTTCCGAAGACAGATGCTCTATCCGCTGAGCTACGGGGGCACTAAATGATGTAGAAACTGGAGGGCCCACTGGGACTCGAACCCAGGACACCCTGCTTAAGAGGCAGGTGCTCTAACCAACTGAGCTATGGGCCCCTAACAGATAAAACTTTAGCAAATTACCCCTGTTTTTGCAATCATTGGGGTACAATAATCCAGGTATGAAATTGCTGAACGGTCAAGAGCTAGCCGGCTTTATTAAAGAGCGTCACGCTCGGCAAGTAAAGCAGCTGAAAAGCGCTGGGGTTCAACCGAAGTTGGCCATCGTGCAGGTCAAAGACGACCCGGTTATCAGTACTTATGTACGCCTAAAGCAACATTATGGTGCAGATATTGGGGTGAAAGTAGATGTGCATACACCAAAACAAATCGATGTCCCGAAATTACTTGACTTGTTAAGTAATGATAAATCAGTGCATGGAATTATCGTGCAGTTGCCTCTAACCGACCCTTCCGAAACAGATAAAATCGTTAATCTCGTAGCACCCGGAAAAGACGTTGATGCGCTTGGTAAAGATGCAAAATTCGAACCGGCGACGCCGATGGCAATTCTATGGCTGCTCAACGGCTACAACATCGAGCTTGCTGGCAAGCACGTATTGCTGATTGGCCGGGGCAAATTAGTTGGTGCGCCTTTAGAAAAAATCCTGAAAAATTCGAACATTGATGTGGAGGTAATCGAGGGGGACGTTAAAGACTTAGCCGAGCATACCAAAAAAGCCGATGTTATAGTTACCGCCACCGGCAGCCCGGCAATTCTGTATTCCGACATGATAAAACCAGGCACCATCGTTGTAGACGCTGGGGTTGCCAGCGAGGAAGGCAAAACCGTTGGCGATTTGGCGCCGGAAGTTTATGAACGGGACGACCTGACAATCACACCTCAAAAGGGCGGCGTTGGCCCACTTACCGTTTGCGCCCTATTCGAGAATGTCATAAGAGCCGCCCAGCACTTGCCCCGCTCTAAAACCCGAGCGGAGTAGTCGGTAATCGGATTATGGAGCGTCGAGCTTTTAGTGCTGGGGTGCCGAATAAGACCAAAATCGGAGTTTTTGACTCGGGGGTGGGCGGACTGTCGGTTGTAAACGCCATCAAAAAAGAGCTGCCGGAGCTGGAGATTATCTATAAGGAAGATAGGGAACACGTGCCTTATGGGACACGCAACATTGACGAGATTTACGGTTTTGTAAAACCGATTTTCCAAGAATTTATTAATGAGCGCTGCCAGGTGGTTGTAGTGGCCTGTAACACCGTTACAACCAACCTCATTAGCCGCTTGAGAGATGAATTTTCGGTACCGATGGTCGGCATGGAGCCGATGGTCAAACCAGCGGCCGTGGCCAGCAAAACAGGCGTGATTACCGTTTGTGCCACGCCACGAACACTTGAAAGCCAACGGTACCACTGGCTCAAAGAACAATTTGCCAAGAATGTTAAGGTGCTAGAACCGGACTGCAGCGATTGGGCCTATATGGTTGAGCACAACAGGGTAAATCGCCAAAAAATCGCAAAAATTGTAGAGGGAAGCATTACTCAAGGAGCAGACCAGATTGTCTTGGGCTGCACGCATTACCACTGGATAGAAGAGCTTATTAAACAGATGGTCAACGATCGTGCTCAAATAATCCAACCCGAGGGACCGGTCATCAAACAACTTAAGAGAGTGCTAGGACAGCTTGTTTGAACTGATTGCCGCGGTCTTTGTAATCTTTGAATAATCCAAAGCTGGCGCAGCCGGTTGAGAGAAGCACGACGTCCCCCGGCTGCGCCAGCTTTCGGGCTGCCTCAACAATCTCCGGCATCTTCTTTAACCCCATGGTTATTTGGTTAAAACCGCGTTCTTTCAATAAAGCGGTAATCTTATCACTTGTCGCGCCAATTACTATGGCGTGACGGACATTTGATTTAGTGACCTCGTAACTCAACTGCTCGAATGGCAATCCTTTATCTGACCCTCCTAAAATAACCACCTTCGGCTCTTTGAAGGATTTTAGTGCCACTATTGCCGCATCCGGTGTAGTAGCAAATGAGTCGTCATAGAATTTTACGCCCTGCAAGCTCCGTACAAGCTCCAGACGGTGTTCTAAACCACTAAAGCTAGATAATACTGTTTTTGCTTTGTCAAGAGCACATGGCGCCTCAAAAACGGCCGTGAGCGCCGCACAGATGTTCTGAAGGTTATGCTCACCCAGCAGTTTTACCTCTGATTTATTGATAATCTCTTGCTCGTCATCACCTATGACAATCATTCCGTCATGTCTGATGAATGCTCCCGGTTTCTCGAAATAGGGTACTTTTTTACCTGGAGAATAATCGGCTAATTTTTTGGAGTTTTCATCATTGGCGAAATAGATAGCTATGTCTTCGGGCTTCTGATGTTTAAAGAGGTTGGCCTTGGCCTCAAGATACTCTTGCGTATCTTTATGCCAATCCATATGTTCCTCGGTTATCATCAAGCTGACAGCGATGTGCGGGCTATGGTCTAACTTGTAGAGCTGAAAACTTGATAGCTCCAGCACTACCCAATCATCGGGTTGTACTTCTCGGACAAAATCCAGCGGGCTTTTGCCAATGTTGCCGCCGAGGTGAGCTTTCTGGCCCTCGGCTTCAAGCATTTTAGCAATCAGCGTAGAAGTGGTGCCTTTGCCCTTAGTGCCAGTTACCCCGATTATGTTTTGAGTTTTTACTTTCTCAAAAAAAATCTGCAGGCTAGTGGTGGCCTTAGACCAAAAATCCCCCCTATCGCCAAAGACTTTAACAAGGTTTTTATAAGAAGTGGGAGTGTAAGCAATTCTATCGCAGGTATCTATTCCCTGAAGATAACTTAAATCGGTTACATTGCTGGTTACGCCAGGTGTGCGCTCTTTGGAAACGAACTGTACCTTAACTGTCTCTGATTCGGCAGGAAAGTCATCTCTTGGCTCTTCGTTAACGATCAGATAATCGTATTCGGGCCCGAAATAATGATAGACGCTCTGGCCCTCGACGCCCCAGCCGACGATGCCGATCTTCATGTTTTATAACTGTTGTTTAACTAAATCCGCTACTTGCTTCGGTGTCATGTCGGCCTTGACGATAAAGGCACTGACATTAAGGGCTTTTAGCTTATCCGGCGCTTCCTGCTCGCCGACATTTGTTAGGATAACTACCTTGATGTGCTTACCCCAATCGGTCTTGCGCATACGCTCCAGCATCTCATCGCCGTTCATCTCCGGCATCATCAGGTCTAAAAGTACGATGTCGGGTTTCATGTCTTCGCAGAGCTGTAACCCCAGTTTGCCGTTTTCAGCAATCTTGACATCGAAACCTTCGGCCTCAAATTTGAGACGGTACATCTGGGCGATTGCCAAATCGTCTTCGATAATCGCAACTTTGGCCATTGCTTTAAATACTACACCCTAAGAAGGGTCTCGTCTATATTCAAAGCTGACTTTCACTTGATGTAGCCTTTTCGTACAAAAAGCTTACTAAAATGGCCGAATTTTTTAACTCTTCTGATAAGATTATAGTGAGTTGTTAAAATAAGCGGTCTTACTTAACAGATATGAGAAGATTATTACTGCCAAAAGGTTTTAAAGACCCTATTTGGTTGGAGAGTCAGTTAAATAGCCGCCCGGAATCGGATTGGAAACGGCTTGGCAAAAGAAGAGCTTTGGCGCTCTTTCACAACATGGCCGGGCGGGTACCAGCCTATAAGGATTTCTTGAAAAAGCACAAGATCGACCATAAAAAAATCGTATCTATCAAAGATTTCGCTCAGTTACCAACAGTCGATAAGGATAATTATTTACGAGCTTATCCTCGTGAAGCTTTATGCTGGGACGGCGATTTTAAAAACGATAGCTGGACCATATCGACAACCTCCGGTTCTACCGGCAAACCTTTTTATTTTCCTCGCCAGAATTCTCAGGACTGGCAGTATGCTGTTATGGCCGAACTTTACTTGCGGGCCAACTTTGATATCCAAAACAAAAGCACACTATACATCGTAGCTTTCCCGATGGGAGCTTGGATTGGCGGTTTATTCACCTACGAGGCTCTCAAAATTATCGCCGATAGAGGTAAATATGACTTAAGCGTGATTACACCTGGTATTCATAAACAAGAAATAATCGAGGCGGTTAAGCAGCTAGGTCAAGACTTTGACCAGATCCTAATTGGTTCTTACGCACCGTTCTTGAAAGATATCTTGGATGACGGTGAAGAGGCAGGGATAAATTGGTACGAACATAAACTGGGTTTTATTTTCTCCGCCGAGGGCTTTAATGAAGTATTCCGCGACTATGTAATTAAAAAAACCGGTCTGAAGAACCCTTATAAAGGCACTCTTAACCACTATGGTACGGTCGATATGGGAACCATGGCCCACGAAACTCCGCTGAGCGTCATGCTGCGCCGAGCGGCAATTAACGATCTGGAGATGTATAAAGCGCTCTTTAATCGGGAAGCTAAACTGCCTACTTTTGCCCAGTACAACCCGGCGCTTTTTTACTTTGAAGAAGACAATGGTACCTTGTACTGCTCTTCCTACAGCGGCCTGCCGCTGGTTCGGTACGATCTAAAGGACTCCGGCGGGATTATCAGCCTGAAACAGACCAGAAAAAGGCTGAAAAAGCTCGGCTATGACCTAGAGAAAGATATCGGAAGAGCTGGCATTAAGGACACTATTTGGAACCTGCCTTTTGTGTACGTCTATGAGCGGAATGATTTTTCAGTTAGTTTCTATGCCTTCCAGGTTTACCCGGAGACTATCCGGCGGGCGCTGCAGGCTGAGGAAATGGAACGTTTTCTAACAGGTAAATTTACCATGACTGTCAGATATGATGACAGTGGTCAACAGCGACTGGAGATTCATGTAGAGCTAAGGCCCAAGCAGCCGGAAAATGAGCTTTTGCGCTCACGGACTCGGCGTTATATAGTCAATGCTTTACTTGCCGAGAGTTCGGAGTACCGCGAAACACACGTCATGTACGGCGAGAAGATTTACCCTGATATAATTTTTTGGCCCTACGAAGACTCAACTCATTTTAAGCCCGGGACCAAGCAAAAATGGGTAAAGAATTGAAAACCCCACTGATTTTTCCGGAAGGCTTATACAGCCAGCACGATATAGCTAAATTTCGGAGCCAGAACCCAGAAATTGAAATTTTAGATATTTACGAAGAGCAGCTCACCGAACTGTTTGAGATCCTCCATCCGAATCTTGACCCTGAATCATCAAACGAGATTTATCAGCGATTCCTTAAAACTAAGATAGGTTCGGAGAAGGGTAGTTGGGTTTTTTACCCTTGGTCCGGGCGTTTGCTGCATATTTTGAACGAAGCTAATTTTTTTGCGCTTAGGACTAACCGCAACCAGCATTTGATCACCAAGGACGAGCAGCAAAAACTTCAGGAATTCTCTGTTGGCGTGCTTGGATTATCGGTTGGCGGCTCAATGGCCGTGGCGTTGGCTTACAGCGCGGCTTGTGGAGAGCTTAGGCTGTCCGACAAAGACACTTTCTCTACCTCAAACATGAATCGGGTAAGAGTTAGGGTAGGTGATGTTGGTCAATCTAAGCTTGATGTTACGATGCGGCAGATTTACGAAGCTAATCCATACGCCAAATTAAAGGGCTTTGACGAGGGTGTATCTAAGGAAAACATTGCCGATTTTATAGCCGACGGAAAATTTATTTTACTCGAAGAAATCGACGACTTCGATATGAAAATACGAGTCCGGCTAGAAGCCGCCAAACGTCGGGTTCCGGTAGTTATGTTAACCAACTTGGGCGACAACGTCTTGGTTGATATTGAGCGCTACGATCTCCAAGACAAGCTCAAGCCATTTAATGGGATGGTTGATAACAAAATTATTGAAGCCATACTAAACGGTCAGTTAAGCGAAGAGGAGAAGAAAGGTTACGCCGTCCAAATTGTTGGTACTGCACACGTGCCTACCCGGGCTTTGGAGTCAGTGCGTGATATCGGCAGGTCATTGGTTGGACGCCCACAGCTCTATAGCAGTGTCGCTATATCCGGTGGTTTGGCGACCTACATCGTCCGACAGATTGCACTCGGGGCTCATATGCCCACCGGCCGGTATTTTTATAGTTTGGCTGATGTTTTTAAACAACCCCGTCTAGATTTGCAGCTCAACGATAAACGCCGCCAAATCTTAAAAATGCTGAAGCGCCGACCGCCAATCAGAAAGAGATATATTCAACCGCCGCAGCTCGAGGCCGGTCATTTCTTCTCGACAAAAAACCGCCATAACAAAATCGCCTACTTGCTGGAATATGCCATCTTGGCTCCCTCGACTCACAACACTCAGCCATGGAGGATAAAAATTGAAGACGACTCCTGCAAAATTTTTATAGATAATCGTCGCCAATTACCGGTCGCTGACAAGCTGCGCCGCGACATGTATATCAGTTTGGGGGCTTTTCTGAAAAATTTGGAAGCCGCTGCCCGGGCTTACGGCGTTTACGATCGCACGGATTTAGCTGGTCAATCTGATGAATTGGTCGCCGAGGTATATTTTAAAAAGCTCGACAAAGTATCTGCAACAGAGGTAGATCCAGAACAGTTGAAAGCCATTCAGACAAGGAGCAACTACCGTGGGCCACTTGCGCCCTTTGCAGTCTCCGACAACCTCAGAAGTTTTGTTGCCGGTCTGAGTAGTGGCCAGCTTAAAATACTGATGGTTGAGGATAGAAAGAAGATAGAAAAACTGGCTGCCCTGACTGCACAGGGCCTGAGACTGGCTTATAAAAATCCGGCATTCAGACGCGAAATATCATCTTGGATTAACCCAAATACTTCCAGAAGAAAAGCCGGCATTCCCGGCTACTCCCTCCGGATGCCGACGTTAACCTCTCATGTTATTCCGAGGGTAATCAGATTTAAGGATATTGGCAAAAAATTGGCCGAGCTTAACTACAGAAGTTTCATTAGCTCCTCAGCCGCGGTTATCTTTACTGCTGAAAAGGAAGAACCCGAAACTTGGTTGACCATAGGCCAAGCTGCCCAGGAAATATTGCTACACATAGAATCTCATGGCGCTGCTGCCTCAATTTATGTTGCGGCTGTTGAAATGGGGAATTTGAGTCAATCAGTCAAAGAGGTGCTTGGCATCAGGGGCAAGACTAAACCACAGTTCCTCTTCTGTATTGGCAAACCAATTTGGCCCAAAGTCTATTCACCACGCGAGCCATTAAAGTCTAAACTAATCTATTAGAGCTCTGGACTATAATGGCATGAGAAGGGGGGCTAAAAAATAGAAATCATCATCCTTATTCTCGCCAATATCGCTATTTTCTTAATTGGCCTATTTACGCTGAGCAAAAACGTTCGCAGCGCGACTAATATTATTTTTGCTATTTTGTGCCTGGCCTTAATCGGCTGGACCACCGCCAATTATTTTTCGGTCACTCTTGAAGATTCCGACCAGATATTTAATTCTATAAAGGTCATATTTGCATTTGTGGTATTGCAGAATATGGCCTTCTTCCTGTTCGTTAGTATTTTTCCGTCGGTACGCAGTAATTTAAATAAGTTACCGACACGCACCTATATCTATCTAAGCCTAGCTATAGGTATTCTGGCGCTTTTTGGTGTTTATTTCAAAGGTTACGAATACAGCACGGATGGCGAGTTCAAGCTATTGGCGGCCCCGCCAATCGGTGTTTTTATGCTCCACGCCGCCTTCTCCATAGGTTGGGGTGTTAAACGGCTAATTTCGCGCTACCGGGTCGCCGCTGGCGTATTGCGCAACCAGCTCCTCTACCTGATTACTGCCAGCATTCTTCTGCTAGTGTTAGTTCCTTTGACTAACTTCCTGTTGCCGATAGCTTTCAAGAATAACACTTTTATCAGCCTAAGCCCGATTTATACTTTCCTGTTCGCCAGCATTATCGCCTACGCTATTGTCCGCCAAAAACTGTTCGACATCCGGCTGGTGGTAGCCCGTTCTGCAGCCTACGCTTTAGTACTTGCTACTCTTGGCGTTATTTACGGAGGCCTAGTTTTCAGTGTTTCTCGGATTATCTTCAGCGGCTCTGACATTTCAGAGCTAGTACGGCAAGCAATCAATGTAATTTTTGCCCTCTTTTTGGTCTTTTCCATCCAGCCAATTAAGCGCTTCTTTGATCGTTATACCAACCGGCTGTTTTATCGTGATGCCTACGATAGCCAAGCCGTCCTGGATGAAATCAACGCATTGCTTACCAGCCAGATATCTTTGAAGATTATTACCCATGACTCACTAAGAATAGTCTGTCACAACCTTAAGGTTAATGGCGGGCATTTTTTGGTGATGGAAAAAGCCTCTATCTACCGTACTGCCAGCTATGGGCAATTGCCTGAGTCAATCACCTTTGTGCATCCAGAAGACCTCAAGCTGTTTAAGAAAAACATGATTTTTGTAGACAACCTAACGCGTGGAGAGGCTAAAGAATTTTTAGATAAACACGGTTTGAGCGTGATACTCAGACTGGTTACCCAAGATGGGGTGGTTGGATACATATTTCTGAGCGGTAAACAAAGCGGCAATATTTACTCCCAACAGGACATAGACCTACTCGGTATTCTATCGGACGAGTTGGCCATAGCAGTCCAAAATGCCCGGGCGTTTGAAGAAATACAGCAATTTAACATCACTTTGCAACAAAAGATAGACGAGGCTACCAGGGAATTGAGGCGGGTAAATACCCGGTTGAGAGAGCTTGATAAAACTAAAGATGAGTTTATTAGTATGGCCAGCCATCAGCTGAGAACTCCTTTGACGGCTGTAAAGGGGTACTTGAGCATGGTGCTTGATGGCGATACCGGCCCGGTCAAGAAGAGCCAAAAGGAGATGGTACAGAAGGCCTTTAGCGGGGCCCAGAGAATGGTCTATCTGATTGGCGATATGCTGAATGTGTCGCGTCTTCAGACCGGCAAGTTCGTGATAGAAAATCATCCAACAAATTTGGCGGACTTGGTGGAAGGCGAGATAGCCCAACTACAAGAAACAGCCGCCGCCCGTAACCTTAAACTCGTCTATCACAGACCGGATAAGTTTCCTGATCTTAACTTGGATGAAACCAAAATACGTCAGGTGGTTATGAACTTTATAGACAACGCCATATTTTACACTCCATCTGGTGGAAGTGTGACAACTGAATTAACCGCCTCAGAGGGGGAAGCGCGGTTTACCGTAACCGATACTGGTATTGGAATACCAGCTGCTGTCCAACACCGTCTGTTTAGCAAATTTTATCGCGCCGACAACGCTAGGAAGATGCGGCCAGACGGCACAGGGTTAGGGCTTTTCATGGCCAAGAAGGCTATAGCAGCTCAGGGTGGAGCAACTATCTTCAAAAGCACAGAAGGCAAGGGGAGTACGTTCGGCTTCAGCTTTCCCCTTAAAAAATCATCCTCACAACATGAAGTTGCGGCGTTAAAAACATAAGCGTATAATCCAGACTGGTTGAGTTCTCCTTGACCGCCTTCATCATAGACTCGCAAATGGTGACGATGGTAAGGGATGACGCTCCCGCAGCTTAAAAAAAGATTGCTAAGCTACGCGGCCCTATTGGCCATACCCGGGTTGTCTCAGGTCTGGTCTGACGGCGTAGTCCTAGGAACTGAAGAGTGTCTCCCTGTGGGCTATTGGCTTGAGGCAACATCTGTTGGCACTGGTTCGCGTATCTATATGTGCCAGGTGCCAACTGCCGCGTTAACTCGCGGCTCCCTCCAACCGGCCGGTGGCCGGCAGATTCAAGCGACTTCTGCCCCCGAAACACTGCTGTCGACTCGCTTGAGTGATTCTGCCGGCTACTCGGCCACTAGTCTCAAACCTCTCTGCTTAGCTAAGAGCTTGGGCCAGTGCCGCCGGGTTGGTTCTCCCCTTTCCCCGCCGCACACGGCCCACCAGTGGTCGCCCCACTTCTCTTCCCCTGACTGGGGCGATCCGGGAGCCGAGCGGTAGGTTTCGCATCGGGACAGCCGCTCGGCTCCCCCCCAATGATTGGTGACCGTGCAGGTCTGCAAAATGCCGATCTGTGCCGCTAAAAAGTCCCCACGGGGCAAGAATCTTTTTTAAGCTCACCCTCGCTCCAACTTGTAGAGCACACTTCGCTCTCGTTGTCGCAGCGAGGGTTCTTCATTTTATAATCTTTACAATCTCCAATATTTGCGTTTAGGCATATAAAGCTGAATAATATCTTGACTTTTTTGGCTTATTGTGGTAATGTTTATACGTCCTGATGACATCAGTGGAGTTCACAGGGTGTTATTTGACAAATGAGAAAAAAGTTTGAATCCAAAAATTGGAAGCAAACTAGATAGTTATGGGGTTTTAAATCCCATAACCGACTATCAATTTTTTATACGGCTTCACCAGGCTACCCTGGACATGGCGCTTTGGAGACGACTCTTTCGTCTCCAGTGTGTCATGCCCATGATGGGCTAGACCTGGCGGGCCGTAGGGCCCTACGGCCCGCCAGATCCCTACAACCACCAGGGAGGTGGTTTAAATGCTGAAGAAGCTAGGGGCCGCCATCCTGATGGTGGTCACAAGCTTCGCGGTGCTTGGCACCTCGGGTGCCATCGCCGCACCGGCGGACAACCCGCCGGCGCGGGTTGTACCTGGTTCACCCAGCCTGACCACAACGGTCATCGGTGCCAAGGCCTCGGCCAGCGACATCGCGACCGGCCAAGTCGTCGTACTCGCCGACATGTTCGTCAAGGCGAGCGTCAAGACCAGCTCTTCCCGGTGCTACTGGACAAAGGGTGGATTCTGGAACTCGGGCAGGGGCCTAAATGGTCACCCCCGCAGCTTCTGGGATCAAGTTCCCGGGAAGCTCTGTCCGTCCAAGAAGTCAAAGAGCGGCTGGGTCAAAGTTGCGGGCGGAACATCCGGCCGCAACTGCGGGAACGTCGCTTCTTCCAAGAAGCCGCCGTTCCGCGTGGTGGCCGGCAAGGTCTTGATGGTCCGCTCGTTCGCGAGCGTGCGCATCAAGCTCCATGCCCAGGTTAAGGTCGCGGTCAGCTGCGACAGCGGTGTTGCAAAGGCGTACGGTGAGGGCTCGGGCGAAGCCTGGGTCATCATCTCGCTGAAGCAGTACGTGCAGGCCAGGGGAGAGGTCGAAAACGGCCTCTTTATCAGTGCGGTCGGTCAGGCAACGGCACAGGCGAGTGCAAGGGCGGAATGCTCTGTTCCGCCTCCACCTCCGTCTCCGCCGGCGCCACAGCCACCGGCTCCCCAGCCGCCTCCGCCGCCGAGCCCACCTCCACCTCCACCTCCGCCGCCGGCCAACCGGCCGCCGACGGTATCCATCGTCGGACCTCAGCACGTCTACGTCGGCGGGACGGTAACCTACTGCGTCACCGCCTCTGATCCCGACGGCGACACACTGACGTACTCGTTCACCACGAACTACGGCAGCGTCGTCGGTAACGGCAACTGCTACACCTACCAGGCACCACAGACCCCTGGTGAAGGGGTGACCGTCACTGTCACAGTTAATGATGGGAAGGGCGGACTCGCCTCGGCGACCACAGCCGCCTTCCCGGTTGTCAAGGACGACTTTGGCGGTTAAATCCGTTCCGTAACCAAGATCTAGGCCGACAAGGCCTAGCTGGGGGAGGAGGGGGGTGGCCGCCACCGGGCCATTAACATACCGGTGGACACGGTAGTCGGTTGGAGCACCTTCTTTTCCCCTAGGTGCTCCACCGGCTGCCGGAAAACTCCTTTTGTTGAGCTGAAAAGCTCCAAAGGTCGAAGATTTCCGGCAGCCAACTTCAATTTAAAGTCCAATAACTATCTAGTTTGTCAGTTAAGAATAATTACTTAAGAAAGGAGATCGAGAATATGGTCAAGACAATCCTTAAGTTGACCTCCGTAGTATCTGCCCTAGCTGTGATGGCTCTTGCCACCCCTGTTGGTGCTACTTACCCGGGTCAGATCGAAGGCGGGAATATTTACCGCATTAAAAACCTAACAAAAAATGCCGATTTTGCAGATCCGGCCAGCGCTGATGCCTGTAACGAACTGCAATATCGTGTTCGGATTCACAATCCGGGCCCAAGCCCTATAAACAGCGTATCCGTTAAGGCTACTTTACCTGGCGGTGAGTCTACAACTCACACCTCAACTGTTACTGTGAGTGCTGTAGATTCTATGCCAGCCAGTACCTCGGATAGCGCGACCGTCCAATTAAGCTCTAGTCAGAGCTTAAGCTATCAGAATGGTAGTACTCAGTTGCTCGACTCGAATGGCGCGGTCATAAAAGGCCTGCCTGACGGAATCACCCAGGGCGGCGGTGTGAACATCGGCACAGTTGGCGTTTCTATCGACCAAAAACGATTTGTCCAGTTCAAGGCTAAGGTTAGTTGTCCGCAACCACCCAAGCCGGAAGTCAAATTCGCTTGCGAGGCTCTAGATGTAAACAAAATCAGTCGTACCCGATTTGACTTTACTGCCCGAGCCAGCGTAACCAACGCTACGGTTCAAAGCTACGTCTTTACTGCCAAAGATGCTAACGGCAATGTAGTTGACACTCAAACTGTCACTACTTCTGCATTGAGCGCTAACTACATCTTCAACCGAGATGTAGTTGGTACTTACACCATCAGTACAGTGGTTAAGACTAACAAGGGCGATGCTCCTGTTGGTCCCTGCGTTAAGCAGGTGACCGTGGAGGCTGCGCCGGTAGTTTCCAGTGAAGTTACCGAAACTCCTTCCAAGGAGATTCCTAACACTGGCGCGGGTGCTATAGCCGGCATATTTGCCGGTGCAAGCGCTCTGGCTGGTGCTGGTCACTACATGTTTCGCCGATACATCGGATAAAAAAACCAAAAAACTTGCTTGAGGAGTAAAAGTGGCTCCTCTTGCAAGGAGAGTCCTCGGATGAGGACTCTCCTTGCAGTGCAAACCTGCTTGCACCGAGGTAGTCGAGGTGTGGATAACACTTGTGTTATCTGTCAAAGTGTGCTAGCTTGGGTGTAGAGAAGCAAAGACTGACCGCTCTCTCAATGACCGAGGTGGAGTAAAACCTTCGCAAGCAGCGAAGGTTTTTTAGTGCCAAAATGATAAAATATCCCTGTTAAGGTCCCATCGTCTAGTGGCCTAGGACACCAGGTTTTCATCCTGGCAACGGGGGTTCAATTCCCCCTGGGATCACCACAAAAATGCCGAGCTTTGGCTCGGCTTTTTGTTTATACTATAGGCAAGGATAAATTATTGGTGGGAAATTTTAATAAAAAAACCATTAAAGACATCAATTTAGCCGGCAAGCGGGTGTTATTGCGGGCTGATTATAATGTGCCCGATATTGAAAGCGATTACCGGATTAAACAGTCGGTTCCAACCATTGAACGAATCCTGGAGCAAAAACCACAACTTCTCATAATTATCTCTCACCTTGGCCGTCCGAAGAGAGCTACCCCCAGTCTAAGTTTGCAGCCAATAGCCAGGCAGCTTAGCCAGCTTTTAAACCGGCGGGTATACTTCGCGCCGGACTGCATCGGTGATGAGGTAAAAGGAACTGTCGGTCGCCTAAAAGACGGCGATGCCTTGATGTTAGAAAATCTGCGTTTCCACGAAGGGGAAGAAGGAAACTCACATGAATTTGCCAAATCGCTGGTGGAAGCGACGGGTGCCGAGGTATTCGTCCAAGATGGATTTGGAGTCGTCCATCGAGCGCACGCCAGCACTGATGCTATCACCAGGCTACTACCATCAGTGGCTGGATTACTGCTACAAAAAGAGGCCGAAACTATAAACAGAGTCATGAAGGATCCAGACCGCCCGCTAGTAGCGGTCATTGGCGGTGCTAAAATCAGTGACAAACTCGAAGCCATGAATTGTCTAGTAGAGCTGGCAGACTATGTAGCTGTTGGCGGTGCGATGGCTAACAACTTTTTGAAAATCAAGGGCCATTCCATTGGCAAGAGTTTGTACGACAAAGATGACTTGAAGCTTGCCAGAGAAGTTTTAAATAAGGCTGAGGCTAAGGCCAGGAAGCAAGCATTTAACATTCTTTTGCCGGTAGATGTCGTTGTGTCCACATCTGCTGAAGGCCGGGCACCGACTCGAATAGTCGACCTAACGAGCCATACGCTATCGGATATAGAAGCTTACCCAAGACTGCCGAAGCCGAAAAGTTATAGAGTCGGCCAAAACGAAGCCATCTGCGATATTGGTCCGATCAGCGCCGCTCGGATCGCCGGCCTAATCGGCCTGGCCAAGACTGTAATCTGGAACGGAACACTAGGAGTAACGGAAACAAGGGGCATCGCCGCAGCCCAGGCACCGTTTAGTCACGGTACCCGCGTGGTGGCTGAAGCCATGATAGGCCCACACAACCAGCACCCTACCAAACCGTTCAGCCTTGTAGGCGGTGGTGATACTAGCGGTTACGTAGAATCTGCTGGATTGACAGATGATTTTGACCATGTTTCGACCGGCGGCGGAGCCAGCCTAGAGTTGATGGCTGGCAAAAAGCTGCCCGGTATCGAAGCCCTAGATGACAAGCAATAATGTAGGAATTATGAATAGCTATGTACAGCTGAAGTTGTCATGTAAAATAAGCTTAACAACGATGATAGGGTGGCTATGAACAAGATTCTCATAGTGGGGAACTGGAAAATGTACCTCAATACTAGCCAGGCCAGTCTTTTGGTGCATCGGTTGCATGAGAAAATTAAAATTCACCAGGACATCGAGGTCGTTTTAGCGCCCAGCATGCTGACTCTTCAACCATTAAGCGTCCAGATTGACCGCCGTAAATTCCGCCTAGCTGCCCAAAATGCCTATTTTCGCGACGAAGGCCCGTACACCGGCGAAGTCAGCTTCGCCATGCTTAGAGATCTGGTTCATTACGCTATTATTGGCCATAGCGAGCGCCGCAACGTTTTTGGCGAGAATCTAGATATGGTTCGCGACAAGGTGGCGGCGGCCGTCCGGAACGAAATTACGCCGATTTTGTGCGTCGGCGAGACCAAAAACGAACGCGATGACGGCGAAACCAAGCAGGTCTTGCATGACCAGCTGATGACCGCGCTTTCCAATCTGACAGCCAAGGAAGTTCGCGGTGTGGTAATCGCTTACGAACCGGTGTGGGCCGTTGGCAGCGGCGATATTGCCAAACCGGACCAGGTTGAGGAAGCCGTAAGCTACATCAAAAAATATGTCGAAGACGTCTTTAACGCCAAAGCCGCCAAGGGAATAAAAGTTCTGTATGGCGGCAGCGTGGTACCAGAAGTTATAGTCGGCTTTTTGGATATTCCTGGGGTAGATGGGTTTCTGGTGGGTGGCGCCAGCCTGAACTATCATAGTTTTGCAGATATTGTGACGGCCGCTAGAAGATGGCAGAGAAGCAAGGGGGAAGATGAAACACGAGGATAAAAAGCATTTTGATATCAGCAAACCGCGACGGCACGGACCGGATCCAACCTCCAAGCCGATAATTGTCGGTCATCATCCGATGATGCCGGACCCGATGATTAGGGAGGAACGACAAAAAGCTACTAAACCGATAAATGTAGCTTCGGACGGCGAAACGCCAGAGTCCGTACAGGTTAGGCAGGATGAGAAAACACCAGAGGAACCGGCCAAACCGGACAATTTACCCAATCTCTCGGATATTTCAGCACCACACGAGGTCAGCCCGGCGCTGACTCCGTCAGCTGAACCTATTCCTGAACTGGTAAAGCCACAAGCTCCCACTGTCACGCCCGAACATGCACCCGGCGCCGTATTTCCACCATCTAGCCCAACACCTGAAAACTCCGCTGCTCCGGCAGAGACAAGAATGCCCGAAGCACCACCTTCGACAGCCACCATGCCAGCCGCACGCCCCTTACAGCCTGTTGTCAAAACACCTGAGCCACCAATACCACCCGAACCGCCAACTGGCCAAGAACTGCACATACCGGCAGGCCATACAGCCGTTCACCATAAGCCCAGAATTTGGGTATGGCTGCTAATAGCTCTAATTATTCTGATATGGGTCTATGTTGCCGTTGACATATTAACTGACGTGAGCCTACCCTACGAAATTTTCAAGAATTCAGCCAGCGGCTCGACGACAACGCACAAGCTCTAAATTATTGCTCCTAGCATTCTGATAAAATATTAAGGTGTTAAATAATCTCTTTGCTGGGCTAAACCCCGAGCAAAAAAGGGCGGTTGAGACAACCGAAGGCCCAATGCTGATTTTAGCTGGCGCCGGCAGCGGCAAGACCAAAACGTTGACGCACCGCATCGCTTATTTGCTGTCTACACGCCACGCGACGCCGTATAACATTCTGGCCGTAACATTTACCAACAAGGCTGCCGGCGAGATGCGCAGCCGCATCGCGACTCTGCTTGGTAGGCCGACCGACAGCCGAGCACTGTTGCCTTTCATGGGCACATTCCATAGTGTCTGTGTGCGGATTCTGCGCCAAGACGGCCAATCAATCGGAATTGCTCGCAACTTCGTGATTTGGGATGAGGGCGACCGCTTGCAGGCTATCAAACAGGCCAGCCGCCGCGCTGGAGTAGATGAGAAAAGCTTTCCGCCAAACTTGCTGGTATCTCTAATAAGCGGCGCTAAGAATGAGATGGTCACCCCAGAAGAATTTGCCGGCTACGCCAACAGCCCAGCCACTCGCGCGGCTGCTAAGGTTTTCCCGCTTTACGAACGTCTACTGAAAGAAGCCAACGCACTGGACTTTGACGATTTGATAGCCCGGACGGTCGAAATGCTCAATCGTATAGAGGAGGTACAGGCCAAGTGGCAAAAACAGTTTAAGTACGTGATGGTTGACGAGTACCAAGACACCAACGCCGCGCAGTATCAGCTTATACGTCTGCTGACCGGACCTCACCGCAACATCGCCGTCGTCGGCGACGACTGGCAGAGCATTTATTCCTGGCGCGGCGCCGATTACCGCAATATTTTAAATTTCGAGCACGATTTTAAGGGATGCACAGTTATTAAGCTCGAGCAAAACTACCGCAGTAGCAAAAACATTTTGGAGGCCGCGCATCAGGTAATCAGTCACAACCGCCAGCGTAGTAATAAGAAGCTATGGACCGAGGCCAGCAAAGGATCGCCGGTGCAAATTATTCAAGTTAACAGCGAGCGCGCCGAGGCCGAGGCTATAATACGGCGCATAAGAGTAGCCGTAGATATCGGCGCGCGCAGCTTCCGGGATTACGCGGTGCTTTACCGCACCAACGCCCAAAGCCGTGCCATCGAAGAAGTCTTCATCCAATACGGTCTGCCGTACCGGATTATCGGCAGTGTGCGATTCTATGAACGCAAAGAAATTAAAGACATTTTGGCCTATTTGCGCCTGATTTATCAGCCGGAGGACTCAGTCAGTTTTGAGCGAATTGTCAACCAGCCGCCGCGGGGTATTGGGCCGGTATCACTGGCCAGCTTTGCCGATTGGCGCTCGCGCATGCGCTACGGCTTACTTGAAGGCCTACAAAAAATTGACCAGTGCGAACCGTTGGCACCCAAAGCCCGCGCCGGCTTCGCCGACTTGGCTAATCTGATTGCCAGCTTCCGCACCCAGATAGAGGGGTTGCCCCCAGAAGTATTAATCGACTCCCTGCTTAGACGGCTGGACTATCTTAACTACTTGCACGACGGCTCGCCGCACGGCGAAGCCCGCAAGGAAAACGTCAAAGAGCTTTTGACGGTGGCGGCCGAGTACCACGATTTAGGATTATCCGGCTTCTTGGAAGAGGTTTCCCTACTAACCGATATTGACCAAACCGACTTTGACAGCGAGGCAGTAACATTGATGACGCTGCATTCGGCTAAAGGTCTGGAGTTCCCGGCGGTTATCATTACCGGCCTCGAGGAAACAGTTCTGCCTCATTCGCGGGCGCTCTATGACGCCAATGAAATGGAGGAAGAGCGGCGGTTGATGTACGTTGGCATGACTCGCGCTAAAGAGGAACTGCTGTTAACCTATGCTACTTCACGTACGCTTTATGGCGGCCGGATGTTCAATCCACCCAGCCGCTTCCTGGCCGATTTGGAAGCCGGAGTCGTGGCTCCCCTAGATTTAGCTACCGACACCTCTTCGACCAATGACGAGCCGCGTTATATACCGGAGCTCAATGAGGGAGATGGCGTGAAGCACGAAATATTCGGTGAGGGCACAGTTTTGGAAGTAGAAGGCGAAACCGCCACTGTCTACTTCAAAGGCAGGGGAACCAAAAAGCTCAATATCGCCTTCGCGCCCCTAACTAAGATAGAATAGTTGACATGAAAGAGCGCCTAAAACAGCGCCCCTATATTATTCCGGTTTTGGGACTGTTCTTGGGCGTGGGTATTGTAGCGACTATTTGGGCTACTCGCAGTAGCGGCGAGACTTTCCGGCCCAGCGATGCCCACGTAGTTTATCTTTTTGACAGCGGCGATCGACACGTTTTGGATACGCGCGCCCAAACCGTCGGTGAGTTAATCGGTCGCTTAAGCTTGAACCTGATAGCGGAGGACGTGGTTGAACCAACGTTAGACACGCCGATAGTCGAAGATAATTTCCGCGTCAATATTTACCGCGCTCGTCCGGTAACCGTTGTAGACGGCCAGAACCGGATTGTTACCCTGACTGCCCAACGCAGCCCGCGGACCGTAGCCAAGAATGCCGGCCTTGAAGTTCATGCCGAAGACATTGCTACTTTCCAACAAGGTGATCTAGGCGAGAATATCCTCGGCGAACAAGTAGTTGTAACGCGGGCAACTCCAATCACGCTCAACCTATATGGTACGCAGGTATCAACGTACACCTTAGCCAAGACCGTAGAAGACATGTTGATTGAAAAACGGATAGCACTAGACAACGGTGAAAACGTCGTTCCTGAGCTGGCCACAAAAATAACACCCAACATGCAGGTATTTGTGCTGGCCAGAGGAGCAACCGTTGAAACGGAAGAGCAAGTTATCGCTGCACCCACAGAAACGGTCAATGACCCTAGGCTAAGTTTTGGTACGACCGCCACGCGTCAAGAAGGTAGTCCCGGGAAAAAGTTTGTTACATATCTGATAACCAAAAAGGATAACGAAACTATACGCCGGCTCATCCAAGAGGCCATTATTGATCCAGCTGTACCCAAGATTGTTGCTAGAGGCACGGCCATAAACGTCGACAAAGACAAACAGGCATTAATGGCTAAAGCCGGCATTCGCAGCTCTGATTTCGCCTACGTTAACTATATTGTGAGTCATGAATCCAACTGGAACCCATATGCTTCCGGATTCCCGCGCGGCACACCGTATACAGGAGCCTACGGATTATGTCAGGCCTATCCAGGCAGTAAAATGGCTACTGCTGGATCGGATTGGCTAGATAATCCAGTTACTCAATTACGCTGGTGTAACGGCTACGCCGTCAGCCGATATGGCGGTTGGGCTGCTGCCTATAACTACTGGTCTAGCCATGGTAACTGGTAAGAATATCTCAGCTAAAAAAAGTCTTGGGCAGCATTGGTTGACTGATGAAACGACCTTGAGGGCTATACGCGATAGTGCCGATTTGAACAGCGAAGATATTGTATTAGAAATTGGCCCCGGACTCGGGAATCTTACTTCTCATTTGGTAAAAAGGGTAAAGCAGGTCGTTGCTGTCGAGCTTGATAAATCTTTGGCTACTGAGTTGCCTAAAAGTTTGAAAGCTCCCAACTTGGAAGTCTTGCAAGCTGACATTCTTAAATTTGACCTGACTAAACTCCCACGCGACTACAAAGTCGTTGCCAACATCCCTTACTATCTGACAAGTAATCTGCTGCGTAATTTAAGTGAATCATCTAACCCGCCGGCGGCAATGACGCTTTTGGTGCAGAGAGAAGTTGCCGAGCGTATCTGCGCAAAGCCGGGGCAAATGAACATACTGGCTGTCAGCGCTCAGCTTTTTTATGAATGCCGTCTCGGCCTGAAAGTGCTTTCCCATCTGTTTACACCGCCACCCAAAGTTGATTCGCAGCTAGTATTACTAAAAAGACGGCCGACTCCGCTTTTTCCGAATCTGGACACAGCCAAATTTTTCCGAATCGCCAGAGCCGGTTTTTCGGAAAAGCGCAAAAAACTGCGTAGCTCTCTTGCCGGCGGCCTCCACATCACCAAACAGGAGTCTGACAACCTACTTAAAGGCGCCGGTTTAGACGGTAACCGGCGAGCCCAAGAACTATCCCTTGAGGACTGGCATAAGTTAAGCGAGACCATCAAAATCTGATGGATTTTCAAAGATAAGACTAAACGAAGTACAGCCTCTGACCAAACTTAGCCTTACCCGAGCGGAGCCGGACCGGTCGGCTGCGGAGATGCGATAATATCTATTCGCAGCTCAGGCAGACGACCGTCCGCGCGTGAGCGGTTTGGGAGGAGGCTGTAGCAGCGTTCTTCCCCCTGCTCTTTACCGAAATACTTGACTAGTCAAGTATTGATTGTTAGGATTAAAGCATGAGAACTAAACTATTGGGCGAAAAATCAACATTTCCTCCCCTGCTCCACTTGTCGTATATCTTACAACAAGTTTCAGATGAGCTGCTGATTGATAAAGCCGGAGTAGGGCTCTCACAGGCCCGCATTATGAGTGTTTTACACCAAAGTGTTCCTTACTCCCAGCGTTCAGTTGCTGTCAGCCTGGCCCAAACCGAGGCTAATGCCAGCCGGCAGCTCCGGCAAATGAAAAGGCAAGGGCTGGTCAAGATCACCAAGACTAAAAAAGACGGTCGGCAGCGGGACGTTATTCTGACTAAAAAAGGTCATAATGCGTACAAGAAAGCCGAGAAGCTGCTTAAGAGACAGCAAAACGAATTCATGCGTTTACTAGCCAGCAGCGAAGTCAAGGCCTTTGAACGCGCCACCCACAACCTATCAAAATCGCTTAACTCTTAATTAACCAGAAAACATAAGCGGCGTATTGTAAAGTGTTTGCTCTTGTGGTATAATATTAACGCCTCGAAAGAGGCTAACGCGGGGCTGAATTTAGCTCGACGTTTGGACTTTAACAGATTTTGATGGCAGGCCGGGTTGATCTGCACGTTAGCCGGATCAATACATTAGATGCCAAAACATCTATCCGCGAAAAGCTGGCTATGTTGAATCCGTTCAACCAGTTGGCTCTAGCAACAGTTCGCGCTTAATATCCGCGGACCGTGCTGACTTACAACGCCAGATAGCAAGTTAGCGCGTCATATTTTCTGGCTGCTCTGAACCTAAGTGGCCCGCTTAAGTTCAGCTAAGACTGCCGGGCGCTCGAACCGGTTCGCTTTTTGGCCGTTTCTATGAATCGGTTTGATAAATCTTAAACGGTCTAAGCCTGTAGTCATTGGATCTGTTACCAATCGGACGCGGGTTCATTGCCCGCCAGCTCCACCAAAAACGCATCAGCTTATAGTTGGTGCTTTTTTGTTTCTTAAACTAGCGGTGTTGAATAAGCGAGCCCACAAAATCTGAAGCACTTTCGAAAACAGAGGAAGCGAAGAGTAATACAAAAGGTGAATCGAGCACAAGCTTTGCTCTGCGCGCAGATTCCCTTTTGGGGAACGATGAGCGACCATCTAGTTTTTCGAACCGTGCTGAGGATTTTCCGTGGGCAAGCACGGTCTAGGGACGGTTGACACGCCAGACATAGGAGATAACTCTATTCATAATCATGATGAGATAAATAGACAGAGCGTTGCCGCTTAATGCACCTATAAAATTAACTAGCCTTTCAAAGACAGGAGCACTAAAAAGGCTATCGTGGAAAAGGTTGGAATAAGCCGGCAGCAAAAGTCTTAAGTATAGTGCGATAAAGCTAATCCAAAGCAGGGCCAAAAGTAACAAAAACAGATTCATTATTATGGCTGACCGCCAGTATCGCTGGTGGACAGCCGGGGATCGCGATATATACTGCGATTCTTCAACTTCAGTTTTAGCAATAAAGAATACATTCTCGGCCAACCATATCGCCGTATACGTAGCGGCGCCGATGAATAACCAGAAGACCATCACTATGGGGGTACTCAGCTTATCTTGAAAGGTTGAGAGTCCGGATGTTAATGGCACTACGTCTTCAGCGGTGATGGGCTCACCCAGCAAAAGTTGCCACAGACTGTTGATGTTGAGTAATGCCAACATGACTAAGCTGATAAGTGCGTATAGGAGCAAAACCAAGTTAGAGGGCAGAAAGATTTCCCTGGTTGGATGTTGCCGAAGGTTACTGCCGGAGTGATATTCGCTCACATCTTCACTATAACAAAAAACAGGCTTGCCATTTATTTCGCGGTGGGTTATAAAAGTACACATGGTGCAAACGTGCGTTAACAGTTTTACATTTATTATCCTCGCCAAGAGTGATAATGCTGTAGTTCTGTAAGCTCGCACTAAAAGCACCACAAAACCAAGAAAAAACTTACCGGACTGCAGCACCCAAGCCGCAGTCCGGTTTTATTGTTAGCACCTCACACTTGGCGCACACTACGTCAGCAGCTGTGGTACCCCTTCAATGTATGTTAAATACATCTCAGTCCGTTCCTCGCTGCTTCCTTGTGCTGCATCCAAGCGTGAAGGCGCTACCAGACTTTCCAATTTAACTAATATTGTTGTCCCTCCCCGCTGTTCCGACTCCCCGTGAACAGCGGGGAGGGGTAGCCAAAAACTTCACGGCAAAGTCGTGGAGGCCAGCCCCAAGCACATCACTTCGTTAGCAACTCCGCTGGCGAGGTAAACAACAGAGAGGGAGGCAGTCGTATGTCGCCAGTCCAGAAAGTGGTACGGCACGCGGAGACCTGTGCGTTCCGGAACCAGCTGCCCAAGAGGATCACCGAGCTGGTCGAGCGCTTCGACGAGCTGACGCACACCCAGCGCTGTCGTGCCCGGAGCAAGATGAAGAGGCTCCAGCTGCACGAGAGGATGGCCCGCCGTGCGACCGAGATCGCGAGCGTCAACATCGGCAGCGCCGAGCGCGTCATCGAGGCGATGATACGTATCTTCGGCAGGGAGGCCACGATCGCCTACTTGATGGAGCACAACTACACCACCAAGCTTCTCCATCGCTCGGAGCGGCACAAGAAGCACGGCGATCATCGCAACGCAGAGATCCTGCGCGCGCATGTCGCTCATTACTTCGGTGAAGGCGAACTCCTCGTTTTTTACGAAGAGAACAGGATTGCGGTTCGCCGCAAGGAGCCCAGCAACCACGAAACGCTGCGCCGTTCACGCTGGG
>Ga0209640_10000991_pt1 | contig 23320 bp, 18 predicted proteins | sample RifCSP10_1_FD_184018 | JGI IMG/M metagenome (GOLD analysis project Ga0209640, IMG submission 184018) | Soil microbial communities from Rifle, Colorado - Rifle CSP2_sed 10_1 (SPAdes) (version 2) | ecosystem: Environmental > Terrestrial > Deep subsurface > Rock core/Sediment | place: Rifle... | reverse complement strand
TCTCTTGCTTTTAAGCAGACAACGGCGTTACCTTTCTGCTTTGCTGTTGTGATTGCATTTGAGAGAACTTCAGTCGGAAGCAAAGCCCTCGCAGCATCATGAACAACAATTAAATCGTCATCATCAGCATCGAGTTCCTTCAATGCATTATAAACAGAATCCTGTCTCTCTTCTCCGCCTTCAACGATTTTTGTGAGCTTTGTCAGTTGATAATCTTTCTTTATTTTTTTCAGAAGGTCAAAATAGGCGGGTTCTGCCGGGATAATAATTTCATCAATCAAATCATTTTTCTGAAATATCTGCAGAGTATAAACTATTAATTCTTTCCCGTTGAATTTCAAAAATTGCTTTGGAACGCTATAACCACTCCTGTTCCCCTTTCCGCCTGCAGGTATAATTGCAATGATTTTCATACTATAATCATTGCATCGCCGTAGCTTAAAAAGCGATACTTTTCCTTAAACGCTTTTTTGTATGCTTTCAGAATTAAATCAGTATCTGCAAATGCACACACAAGCATTAACAATGTTGACTCGGGTGCATGAAAATTTGTAATCAGCTTTTTGGTAATATGGAATTTGTAGGGTGGATAAATAAACTTATCTGTCCAGCCGCGGTTTGATTTTACAAATCCATCAGCGGTTGTACTTGTTTCAAGTGCACGGCAGGTGCTTGTGCCGACAACGAAAATATTATTCTTTGAATGCAGCGCCTTATTTATTTTTTCCGCTGACTTTGGAGTAATCTCAAAAAATTCTGAATCCATTTTATGCTTGGTAAGATCTTCAACCTCAACCGGACGAAAAGTTCCTAACCCGATATGAAGTATCACGGGAACAATAGTAACTCCCTTCCTTTGAATTTTGGAAAGCAGAGTTTTCGTAAAATGCAGACCAGCAGTCGGTGCTGCAACCGCACCATCAACCCTGGCATAAACTGTTTGATAATTTTCCCTGTCCGATGGTTCCGGATCCCTCTTTATATACGGCGGCAGAGGAGTAAATCCGATTTTCTCAACTGCTTTAAAAACATTGCCCGGCTGGTTGAACCTGACTGTTCTCCCGCGTGAAGTCGTGTTATCAATTACTTCACACCAGAGCCTATCATTGAAATAAATTTTATTTCCAATCCTTACTTTTCTTGCCGGGTCAACAATAACATCCCAGATACATTCTTCTGAATTAAGCTCGCGTAATAAAAAGACTTCAATCTTTGCATTGGTTTTTTCTTTCTTACCAAAAAGTCTGGCCTGGAAAACCCTTGTTTCATTAACCACCAGCACATCACCTTTTGACATGTAATCAACAACACTTGAAAATCTTTTCGATTCCAGTTCCTGGGTATCCCTGTTCACAACCATAAGTTTGGCTTTATCTCTCACAGAAACAGGATATTTGGCAATTGTTGTTTTGGGTAGATTATATTTAAAATCTGAAAGCTTCATTCTTCTAATCCTTCTTATTTAAAAATTGAAGGGCAAATGTAAATAATTCATCTGCCTTTATTTATTTAAAAACTATTTTTTCTTTTTGGAAGACTTTTTTTTCTTCTTTTTTGAACCTGATTTATCTTTTTTCAATTCGTTCAGCACTGCCCTGGCAGCAGCCAGCCTAGCAATGGGAACACGGAACGGGGAACAACTTACATAATCCAATCCTGCCCGATAACAGAATTCAACTGAAGAAGGTTCGCCGCCGTGTTCGCCGCAAATTCCAACCTTAAGTTTCGGACGTGTTGAACGACCCTTTGCTGTTCCAATTTCAACAAGCTGTCCTACACCAATTTGGTCAATAGATTCAAATGGATCAGAAGGCAGAATTTCCTGCTGAACATAAAGAGGGAGAAACTTACCTGCATCATCTCTCGAAAGTCCAAAAGTAGTTTGAGTTAAATCATTAGTTCCGAAACTAAAGAACTCAGCTCTTTCAGCAATTTCATCTGCTGTCAAAGCTGCTCGTGGCAGTTCGATCATAGTTCCAACTAAATAATCTATCTTTTTTCCTTTCTCTTTCATCACTTCTTTTGCAACGCGTCTTACAATGTCTTCCTGTAATTCAAATTCTTTCACATGTCCCACTAGCGGAATCATAATTTCAGGTTTAACTTTGATTCCTTTCTTAGCAACATTCACTGCTGCTTCAATAATTGCTCTTGCCTGCATTTCAGTTATTTCAGGATAAACAACCCCGAGTCTGCATCCTCTGAATCCGAGCATGGGATTAAATTCATGCATACTTTCGATCTTCGCTTTTAGTTTCTCTGCTGAAATCCCAAGCTGACCTGCAAGTTCTGATATTTCTTTATTGCTGTGAGGAAGAAACTCGTGAAGAGGCGGATCGAGTGTTCTGATTGTAACCGGGTAACCGTTCATCGCTGTAAATATTCCCTCAAAGTCTTCTCTTTGCAGAGGAAGCAATTCTGATAGTGCAGCTTTTCTTTCTTCGATTGTATCAGACACAATCATTTTCCTGACTGATTGAATTCTATCGCCTCCGAAAAACATATGTTCGGTTCTGCATAATCCGATACCTTCAGCACCAAAGGAAATTGCATTGCTTGCCTGGTCAGGCTGATCGGCATTGGTTCTTACTTTCATCGTTCTGATGTCATCAGCCCAGTTCATAAGGCTTTCATAGGTTTTATAAACAGATGAATGTTTGGGTTTAAGTGTTTTTGAAATTAATACCTGTATCACTTCCGACGGTTTTGTTTCAAGCTTACCTTCAATCACTTCACCTGTTGAACCGTCAATCGAAATATATTCTCCTTCTTTCACAACAATGTTTTTCCCTTCAACGCCAATCGTTCTTGACTGGTAATTAATTTTTAATGCTCCACATCCGGCAACACAAACTTTACCCATCTGCCTTGCAACAAGTGCAGCGTGTGATGTCATTCCTCCTCTGGCTGTCAAAATTCCTTCGGAAGCATTCATACCTTTAATATCTTCCGGTGAAGTTTCAATTCTTACAAGAATAACTGGATCACCCTTTGCTGCCATTTCTTCGGCATCCTGGGCACTTAGTGCAACTTTACCTGAAGCAGCACCAGGTCCGGCATTCAAACCTTTTGCAAGTAATTTTCCGTTACTGATCGCCTTACTTTTTTCTGCCGGATCAAAGATTGGCCTTAACAATTGATTAAGCTGGTTTGGTTCAATTCTTAAAATTGCATCTTCCCTGGAAATTAATTTTTCTTTTACCATATCAACAGCCATTTTGATTGCAGCGAAACCTGTTCGCTTACCAACACGGCATTGCAGCATCCATAGCTTACCTTGCTGAATGGTGAACTCGATATCCATCATTTCTTTATAATGTTTTTCAAGGACCGATCTTATTTCATCAAGCTGTTTATAGATTTTCGGATTATCTTTTTTCAATTCCAGTATAGGATGCGGAGTTCTTGTGCCGGCAACAACGTCCTCACCCTGGGCGTTGAAAAGATATTCACCATAAAAAACATTTTCGCCGGTTGCAGCATCTCTTGTAAATGCTACACCGGTTCCGGAGTCTTCACCCATATTTCCAAAAACCATTGACTGAATATTGACAGCTGTTCCCCATTCTGCAGGGATACTATTCAGTTTGCGGTAAACAATTGCTCTCTCATTCATCCAGGAACCAAACACGGCACCAATAGCTCCCCAAAGCTGATCCATCGGGTCTGATGGAAAATCATGTCCTGTTTTTTCCTTTATTGCAGTTTTAAATTCTTCAACTAATTCTTTCAGATGGTCTGCTGAAAGTTCGGTATCAAGGTTAAATCCATTTTTTTTCTTTTTATTCTCAAGGATAACTTCGAATGGATCTTCGTCGTGTTTATCTACGGGCTTTAAACCTAATACTACATCACCGTACATCTGAACAAATCTGCGGTAAGAATCATAAGCGAATCTCGGGTTGTTTGTTTTATCAATTAATCCCTTAACTGTTTCATCATTTAAACCGAGATTTAAAATTGTGTCCATCATTCCCGGCATTGAAGCACGGGCACCGCTTCTGACGGAAAGAAGCAATGGATTTGATGAATCACCGAATCCAGCACCCATATGGTTTTCAACTTTACCTAGTGCTTTTAATAACTGGTTTTTAAGTTCCTTCGGATATTTTTTATTATTCTGATAATAATAAGTGCAAACTTCTGTTGTAATTGTGAAGCCTGACGGAACCGGTAAACCGATATTTACCATCTCAGCAAGGTTGGCACCCTTGCCCCCAAGCAGACCTTTCATTTCGGCTTTGCCGTCAGCTTTTTTGCCGCCAAAGAAATAAACATAATTTATTTTTTTAGCCATCTAATTTTCCTCCGTATTTGAGATTTTCTGTAAGGATCAATATTATTTTTTCAATTTTTCAGAATAAAATTTCTGAATGATTCCTCATCATCCATCACAAATTTAATTTTAAGATAAAAAATTTCTATGTCGTCAAGCTCTTTTGAGAAGTTCATCAATTTAACAGCATCCTTTTCTGTAGTTACAACCGAATGAGAGTTCGTTGTGTAAAATCGTTTTCTGATAAGCTGAACATCTTTATTGCTGTATTTTTTGTGATCCCGGAAAATCAGCTTGTTTGTAACAGAAACATTAGTCTGCGAAAGTATGTTTAAAAAAGATTTAGGAATTGCGATTCCTGAAACAACCAGACTTTTTTGTCCTTTAAATTCATCCAGATTAAAAACTGTCTTTTGCTTTAAATCGATAAAGTTAATCGCTTTATAATATCCTGTGAATACTTTTTTATCCTTTACGTATTTTTCTAATCCAGATGGAAATGGAGTTCCCTCCATAAATTTCCGGTTATAGATCACTGCATCAGCTCTCCGGATTGATTTATATGGTTCCCTCAAAATTCCGGTCGGCAAAAGATTTTGAACAAAAAAACTTTTATCATTTAAAAACCTTTGGTCCAAAACGACTATATCCAAATCTCTCTTAATCCACCTATGCTGAAATGCATCATCCAGAACAATTGTATCAATTCCCGTATCATTCACCAATTGGTTTGCGCCGTTAACTCTGTTCTCAGATACCGCAGCAGGAACTTTACAGTCGAGGACTGTATGATAAATTTCGTCACCGCTTTGATCCACCGTTGTAAAAATCTTTTTGCCATCAGAAACAAGAAGATATCCATTTGATATTCTGCCGTATCCTCTGCTTAGAACCCCGACATTAATTCCATTCCTCTTCAGCAAATCGGTCAGGTAGATAACAACCGGCGTTTTTCCCGAGCCGCCGATCGAGATATTTCCTATTGAAATTACTTTTGCATTAACTTGTTTTGATTTGAGTATTTTCTTGTCAAATAACAAATTTCTGAATGCAATAATTCCGGCATAAACGGGCATTAATGGAAGCAATAATAACTTTAATAAATTCATTATACACTTAGTTAAACACGTGTGCTTGGTCCTGCAGTTTGTTCAATGCCTCTTCACATTCTGCAATCACCCTGGAAGTTTCTTCATAGGATAAATCACCGCTCACATAAATCGGATCTGAGTAGATAATTTTTACTTTTGTAAAAAAAAATGGTATCTCGAATTTATCCCAGTTATTTAGAATTTTTTTCTTTTTAAACCCAACCCCGGCAAGCACCAAAGGTTTATTGCTTTTCTTGGCTGTAATCACCGCTCCTGCTTTAAATTTATTTTTTGGTCCGCGTGGTCCATCAGGCGTAATCGCAATAGAGTGATTATTTTTTGCATAATCTATCATAATTCCCAAAGCCACATCACCACCTGTACTGCTCGAACCACGGACAACATTGTATCCCCAGCTTTTTAAAACCTTTGACAGAAGATCACCATCTTTACTTTTACTTGTCAGTGCAGCAAACGAATCATTGCCGTGTTTATACCAGGGCAGAAGCATTGTTCCATGCCAGAATGCCAGCACATAATTTTTATTCTGACTTTTTAACATTTTAATTACATCATCATTCTGAATAATTATCTTTAAACTTTTACATAAAGCTGTTATACTATGCTTCAGAAAATAATTTCCAAGAATCCGAAGAATACCCTGCCTGGTTTTTCTAATACTCATTGATCAAATTATTTATAGCGACAGCAGCTTTTCTTGAAGCGTCGTCTGCCCCTAAAATTTCCCTGACATTTTTTAATTTTTCCTTAATAGCAGTAAATGCAGCTTCATCAATTAGAAACTTGCTGCACTTTTGATAAATGGATGATTCAGAGACTTCTCCCTGAATTAATTCCGGGACAACATTTTCACCGAGAAGTATGTTTACCATTCCCAGATTTTTTACCTTAATTAATTTTTTACCAACCAGGTAAGTCAAAATATTTGTCTTATACACAATAACCATCGGAAGATCAAAATATCCCGCCTCTAAGGTTGAAGTACCGGATTTTATTATTCCAAATTTTGAATACTTCATCAGCTCATAGTTGAAGCCTTTAATAATTTTAAAGTCCTTATCGCTTCCGGCTGTATAAAAAATTTCATCATTAATATTAGTAGAACCCGCAACAACTATTTGCATATTAAAATCATTTGCTAGTTTATTTGCTGCTTTTATTGTCTCAGGAAATATTTTTATTACTTCCTGTTTCCGGCTTCCAGGCATTAAAAGTAAAATTTCTTTTTGCAGATCGAGATTAAATTTTTTAAAAAATACTTCACGCTCTAAAAAATTATATTCATTAATTCTTTCAACCAATGGATGTCCAACAAATTCAACATCAACGTGCTTATCTTTATAGAGCTGTTCTTCAAAAGGGAAAACAACCAGCATCTTATCTACCAGCTTTTTAATTTTATTTACCCTGCCCTTTCCCCATGCCCATAGCTGCGGAGAAACATAGTAAATGATTTGCACTCCCATTGATTTAATTTTACCAGCAATGTTTAAATTAAATCCCGGGTAGTCGATCAGCACAACATTTTTAATTTTCTTTCTTTTAATTTCATCAATTAGCCTATGCTTAACTTTTCTAATAAATGGTAAATGACTTATTATTTCTGTTAATCCTAAAAACGCCATCTGGCTGATGTGGAACAAAAGTTCCATCCCTTCAGCTTTCATCCTGTCACCGCCGATTCCACAAACGACAAGTTCGCCATTAAGTTTTTTCAGCTCACGGATCAAAGATGCACCGATCAAATCGCCTGATATTTCTCCTGCAATTATCATTATCTGTTTTTTATCTTCATTTTCAATCATAGAAGATCATTGGTTTTAATCAACCAGGCTATTATTATAATTAAAGAGGTTCCAATCAGTGCCTGTAAAGATCTGCTCTCGGATCTAATCCCGGCTTCCGGTTTGAATGGTGGCTGCTTAATACTTTCATTCACATATTTTGTAATCCTTGGTAAAAACCTTGGTACATTCATAACATAATCTTTAAACGCATCGCCAAATTTGCTGCTTAAAAATTCTTCTTCACTTTTTACTATTAGGTAATATTGAAATCCAAAAAACAATAATCCAAAAATCTGTAAATAAGGAAACAACGCGTAAGACATAACGCCAAGACCGAGATAGATAAGTATGTTTCCAACGTATAATGGATTCCGAACGTAAGCGAACGGTCCTTTAATAATCAGGTAAGTTCCGCCGACATTACCGGTAGTCCTGGTTTCGCTTCCTGCCCAATTCACTCCCCATAATCTTATCAGTTCACCGGTAACTGCAATAAAAAATCCAATTATAAGACTAACGACAGCTGCATCGATAAAAATTAGCATCAATAATATAAACGGGATCGGAGTATAGCTTCTGTATTTAAAAAAGATTGCTGCCAGTTTTTTCATCATAATTATTTTGAATCACTCATTCATTTCAATAACAGGTTAAAATCAAATTCAGCTTACTCCATCAAATAAGCCTGGCGCCTTTTTAATTCAGCCTGATGACGTTTTTTAAGTCTCTTCCTGTTTTTTAATTCAGTCAATTTCTGAATTACATCCGCAAAATTGTTAAACGGGAAGTAGGTTATTCTTTCTTTCTCACAAAATTTCAGCAGATCATTTTTTGCAAATATGAAATCACAATACTCTGCCGCATCTTTATCGGAACTTCCGTTTCCGATAAACACAGTGAAATCATCATCACCGCTGTTATTGATAATATGATTCCGCTTACAATTTGCAGAACTTTTAAAATTCTCGTTATAAAATGGAAATTCGGGGATGATTTCACCCGAACATGTAACTATAATGCTGTTAGAGAAAATCTTAAGTTCCTGGAATCCTTCCCTTTCTATTATCCTATTGATGTAATAATCAAATCCATCACTCAAAATAAAAAGTTCAAATTCATTCTGATTACAAAATCTGACAAAGTCCGGAAATGTATTTTCTATTTCCTGCCTGATGATGAATTCATCAAGCAATGTTTTGTTTACCGGGCTGGCATAACCGCAAAGTGCAAGCCAGCAGTCTTTAGAAGTGATTTTATCATTCAGTAAATCCGATATCACCATGTTAACTTTATTTTCATCAGCAAAATTTCGAAAGATTTCTTCGCCAACATCTTTTATTGAAATTGTCCCGTCGAAATCCGCAAATATTTTAAATTTTCTTTCTTCCATTATTCAGATCTGATCTCGTTCAAAGAACATCTCTCCCCTAAAAAAAAATAACAATCATCTGATTAAATTTTATGCTGAAAAGATTGCCTGGTTTTCTAATCCCAATAAATCAAAAAAATATTAATTATGTGAAGCAAGATCGAAATCTTCATTGAACCTGACACCAACAAGTTTTGAAATTCCTTCCTCCTGCATTGTAACGCCATAAAGAGTTTCAGCCGATTCCATCGTACGTTTATTGTGTGTGACTACAATAAACTGAGTGTCTTTGCTGAAGTCCTTGAGAATACGTGTGAACCTGTCTATGTTAGCATCATCAAGAGGCGCATCAATTTCATCTAGGATGCAGAAGGGACTTGGCTTCACAAGATAAATTGCAAAAAGCAGGGCAATTGCAGTGAGAGTTTTTTCTCCTCCTGAAAGAAGTTCGATGGAGGTAGGACGCTTACCTTTTGGTTTGGCTATTATTTCTATTTTAGCTTCGAGAGGGTCAGAATTTTCTTCAAGCCATAGATCAACTTCATCACCGGGATCAAAAAGTGTTCTGAAAACTTTTACGAAATTTTCTCTGATTTTCTGAAACGTTTCCATGAACTGGGTTTGTGCAGTAACATTTATCTCTTCAATAGTCTGTACAATATTTTTTTCAGATGCAACAAGATCATCTCTCTGTTTATTCAGAAAATCAAACCGGTTTTTTTCTTCTTCGAATTCTGAATAAGCCAAAAGGTTTATCGGTCCTAGACTTTTTATTCTTTGTTTTAATTCATGAACTTCATCAGATCTTTCTTTAAAATTGAAAGAATCCAGGTCATCAAAAGGTTTTAATTCCAGTATAATGGAATAATTTTCATTAATATTATCAGCCAGGTTTTGCTGCTTAATTTTTATTTCATTGAGCTTTATATCAGCATCCCTGATTTCGTCAAGTATTAATTCTTTATTATTCCTGATTTCAGATTGAGCCGTATCGATTTCATTTATGGTATTTTGAAGCTTCCGGTATTCAATTTCAATTTCAGTTTCGCTGCTTTGCAGTACAGCTTCATTTATTTCAAGCGCTTCAATCTCTTTTTGTTTTTCTGCTGTAAGATTCTGAGCAGAATCAATTTCATTTTCGGCGTCCCGGATATCGTCTCCACGCTTAATAATAGTTGCCTGAATTAGATCAAGGTTTTCGGCTGATTGCCTGATAGTATTCTCAACCGTTTTCCGTTCACCATAAATTCTTTCGAGCTCCAGATTCAGGTCGTTGTCTTTTGCGGTCAAGCGCTCAAATTCATTTTCAATTTTTTTTAGCTCGTTCTCAATTTTAAGCTGATCTTCTTCCGCAGTTTTTTTCTCATCTATTAATCTGGCCAGATTTTCAGAGGCTTTATTCCGGTTATTGTCGATCAAATTTGCTTCTGCCGCCAGGTTTTTAATCTGCTTGTGGAGCAGTTCGATTTCATCATTGGCTTTTTTCTTTTCATATTCAAACTGTGAAATTTGCTTATCAATATTTCCCATATCATTGAGAAGCATTTTTCCTTCATCAGATAAAACATTTAAATCAATTTTGTTAAGCTTGTCTTCTATGTTTTTAATTTGCTGAGAAATGTTATTCAGCTCTCTTTGCTTTTGAGGAAGTGCTTCATTCAATTTATCTAGAAATTGTTTTCTGCCGAAAAGCGATTCATCAACCTGTGGAGGCGAACCGCTATTAATTACACCGTTTTTATCAAGAAAATCTCCTGCTAAAGTAGTAAAACTAAAATCATGATAAGCTGAAGATAATTTGAGAGCAGTTCCTAAGTCATCAACAACAGCCGTTTCGCTAAGCAGTTTATTAAATGATGATTTCCATTTTTGTTCTGTATCTATGAAGTCTGAAGCCCAACCAATAAAGCCTTTTGCCTTTTCAATTTTCTTTTTTCTTTTCTTAAAAAGAATCCTTAAAAATATTCCAGCCAGTGATTTGTGATTTTGTCCTGAGTTATCAGACAAATAAAATGATGCTCTACCCAGATTATTATTTTTTAAAAACTCAATTCCGCTTTTAAGATCATCAATAGATGTGACAATAAGATTGCTTAGATTATTCTGAAGTGCAGCTTCGATCGCTTTTTTATACTTATCTCCTGATGTGCCGACATTGACAAGCAAAGCAAAATCATTTTTGGACCAGGAATTATTTTTTAAAAGTTCTTTTGTTCCTTTGGAAAAACCTTCAAGATTTTCAATCAGGTTCCGGATGAACAAAATTTTATCATGAATTCCGGTGATCAATCCTTTCAGTTCAACTTCACTGGTTCTGAGTTTACTAAGCTCAGCTTCGAGCTTTTCCTTTTCCTGCTGGCTCCGGGTATATTTTTCCTCAGCTTCTGCAAGTCGCTTTGATACTTCATTCTTTTCATCTTTTAAATTTTCTATATAGCCAACTGTTTTTGCAACATCGTTTGTAAGCTGGAGTATTTTATCATTCAAAGAGTGTATCGCATTATTTTTTTCTTCAAGTACCTTTTCAATATTTGAATAATCATTTTCTGCAGACGAAACAATTTTCAGTTTTTCAACAATGAAATCAGACTGCTTTTTAATTTCGGATCTTTTCTCATCAACAAGTTTTTTAAAATCTTTTACATTATCTCCGGATAATTTCTGATCATTAATTTTTTGTTCTATCAGTTTTACCAACTCTGCCAGCTCATCCTTATGTTTCTCAATTCCATTTTTAGTCATGTACAATTGGCTGCGGAGTTCATCGAGTTCCAGCGAGTATTTTTCTACATTCTTCTCTACGGCATTTTTTCGTTCGGTTGAAACAGAAATTATACTTTTTACTTCATACATCTTCTCAACATGCTGCTTCAGCTCAAATCTTTTTGAATTTAAAACATTTTCTGCCTGGCTAAGTTTCAGCTTGTATGTTTTTATTTCATCGGTTAACCTGTTCAGCTCCGATTCAAGATTAGTTTTCTTTTGCAAGTTCTGTGTTTTGTTAAGCTGGTATTGTTTTGATTGAACATTGAAAAGAGCTAATTCGCGTGATGCAAGGTCTAATTCAAGCTCACGCAATGTTGAAGAAATTCTGTTATACCTGTCAGCCTTCTTGGCTTGTCTTTCCAGTGAGTTGACAATCTTTTCAACTTCAGCTACGATATCATTGACCCTGGTGAGATCATTTTTTACCTCATCAAGTTTTCTGAGAGCGAGTCTTCGTCTTAATTTATATTTGTTTACTCCGGCTGCTTCCTCAAACATTGTCCTTCGTTCTTCCGCTTTATTGCTGAGTATCGTCTCTACCATTTTTAATTCTATTACCGAGTAAGCATTTGCCCCGATGCCAGTATCCATGAAGAGATTTACGATATCTTTAAGCCGGCAAATATTTTTATTGAGCAGGTATTCGCTTTCACCTGATCTGAAAATTCTTCTTGTGATTGTTATGTCAGTGTATTCTATCGGAAGTACCCCTTTCGTGTTTTCAATAGTGAGAGAGACTTCCGCCATTCCCATTGGTTTTTTTGATGCCGTGCCGTTGAAGATTACATTCTCCATCTTATCACTTCTTAATGCACTGCTTCTTTGCTCACCAAGGCACCAGCGAATAGCATCAACTATGTTTGTTTTTCCGCAGCCGTTAGGCCCAACAATAGAGGTCACCCCCATGTTAAAATTTACGACGGTTTTATTTGCAAAAGATTTAAAACCAAATATTTCAAGGTTTGATAAATACAATCTGAACTTATCCGAATATGTTGAATTGTTTTAACGTAAATATTAAATACTGAATCGCCGAGCTTTCAATTTCAAAATAAAATAATACTCCTCCTATCAGTATCAGCAGAGATAAAGTTGTATAGAAGTATACTGTTGCCGGACGTGAATCAAAAATAACATAAATCCCTTTTATCAACCTGTATAACACCAGGCACAAAACAATTATCAGAGACAGATAGACATATGGATTTATTACATTTGATTGCAGCACCCTGTAAAGAATTATTCCAACAGGAATCAGCAAAATGAAAGGAAGGTAAGACCAGATAACCGTAAAGTAAGCGCTCGCCAGGTAGACACGGGTTCGTGCAAAAAGAGAAACAGCTTTTATAAGTATAGAAAATATTAACATTAGGAATATTCCGGCGATCGTAATCCACAATAATGAAAGCAGAGGATGCCATGCAAGATAATTCACAGCCTGCAGTAACCCGTAATTACCAAGCGAAATTAAAATCCGTTCGAAAAAAATACTTGTCTTAAGGTAAAAAAGAATATTCGCCAAAATAAGAGCGCCAACAGCAGCAATGATTAATCCGAGAAATGTGGTGTGAAAAGCAGAAATAATTCTTTGGTCACGAACATCAGCAAAGAAGTTATAAGGCCTGAGTAAAGCACGTGAAGCATCTTCTCTGAATTTTTTACCGGAGTTAACCAATCCTCCCATCACAAGTGCAAGGAAAAGTCCGAAAATAATAAAGATCATCGGTGCGTCATCTTTTTTGCAGCCAATTGGAATCGTTACTCTTTCCATGTTATTCAGCTTGGCCAATACAACTTTATATGAAAGCCTGTTTGTGCTTCTGTCTTCTCCGATGATCCCGATATTATATAAATTAAAAGGATTATAGCCGGAGACCAATGAAGAATAATCACCTCTGTAATCAATAAAAGTATTTATAAAATATCCGGCTAATTTTTCATTGTTGGCGAAATCCAGCAAGTCTTCAAAGTATTTTGCCTGTGCTTCGTAAGAATAATCATTCACATATCCATCACTGTTGCCTATAGAAACCGGGTAAGTGGACTCGGATATCATTACCCTGCCAGCTCCAAAATCGTTTTGCAATCTGACTATTTCACTGCTGATGTCTGAAATCTTTTGATCGAACAACTCGATTCCATACAAATCCAGGTTTTCAACCAGTGTAAGATTTGCATTTGCAAATGACGCAAAGGTGATATAGTTGGAATTTTCTTTAACATACCCGGCAAGATTCGACAGAAGAGATATGTGGGATTCCAGCTCAGGCAAATAAGTTCCCCCAAAACCAATTACTGCTAAAGAACTATACTTTTCATAATAGGAAAGATAATTTGAAAGAAAATCTTTACATCTTAAAAAGAAATTCTGATTCTGCGATACACCTGAAGGAACAATCCCGACAGGCAGTTCAATAAATGCCAACAAACCATATTGCTCACAAAGTCTCAGGTAGTATGGATGCGGTACACCTCTTGCAAATCTCACACAATTAAAACCGGTTTCTTTTATTAATGAAATGTCTTTTTCCATCAATTCATAAGGTAGCATCTTACCGTAAATTGTATTTGATGGAATGTATGTGACTCCTTTAAGTTGGAAATCACCGTCGTTAAAGCTTACCGAGTCTTTGGTTATTTGGAATGAATACAATGAAACTGAATTATACGTCACATCAATCAACTCTTCACCACGCCATAATTCGTTACTGACTAAATATGAATTTGGCGCTTCCTGTGACCAAACCTCAGGCTTATCAATTTTTATTGATTGGGTGATTTTCTGTTCTTTATTTCTACCAAGATTTATTTTGATATCCTGCGATTGTTTAATGACCTGTCCTAGCTGATCAATAACTGAAACTCTGAAATGAAAATCCTCATAATGAGCAAGTGAATCCGGCGGTGCTTTAAATTCGTTATTTCTTATTATTGAAATGACATCTATAACAGCTTCTTTCTTTTTAAAGTTCAGGCTTGCTTTTACTGATTCCTTTATAACGGCAACATTAGGTTTAAGGTGAATGTATACATCACTCATTATTCCGCCAAAGTTTTGCGGAAATAAAAATCTTTGCTTTAAAGGGATGGTATCTTCCGAGTTAAGCTTGTAAACAAGTTTGATTGAAAGCAGGTTATCAGCGTCGTACTTTAAAATGTCCCTGGGAAGATCAACTTCAATTGGATATTCACCACCGCTGTGCCTGTAAATGATGATATTATTAATTGAAATATCGGCAATGTAGTTTAGCCCTAAAATAAAAAGCTTGAACGTGTTATTGCTGACCTGGTTCGGTGTAAGTTTGAAATTTTTTTCAAAAATAAATTCCCCATTGCCTTCAAAAATTGATGGAACACCAACAGTAACTTTAGGTGCATTTTTATCATTTGCAGGGTAAACATTCCAAGATCCGTTAAGGGGAATAATTGAACGGGTTTCGGTTATATCAAAAAATAAATTATCAGAAGTTCGGATTTTGTAATCCAGAATTTTTCTGAAGACAACCTGCCCAAAACTATTTTGAAATAGAAGAAAAACGAGGATTATAAAGAATGACTTACTGTTTAGAATCACCATCCGGGAAGAAAAACTTTCTTTTTGTCTAAAATTCCTTCAAATATACTAACGAAACGAAGGGAAAGCAATGTAATTGCCCTGATATAAAGGACATTTGGTAACTTTAGTCTGACAATTTTTGCAATAAATAATTTTTTAAGCGACTGCAATTATACTCAAAAATGTATCAGCTTTAAGGCAGGCACCGCCGACTAATGCACCATCAATATCTCTCTGCGAAAGTAATTCTCCTGCATTATCCGCTTTTACACTTCCGCCATATTGAATGACTAACTCATCAGCAATTTTTTCTGAATACAATTCTGAAATCAAATCCCGGATAAATGCATGAACTTCCTGTGCCTGATCAGGCGTTGCAGTCTTACCTGTACCAATTGCCCAGATGGGTTCATAGGCAATGATCACAGATTTCATTTCTTCTGAAGTAATTCTTTCTAATCCTTTTAAGATTTGAATTCTTACAACATCGTTAGTGGTTCCTTTTTCTCTCTGGGGAAGAGATTCGCCAATACAAAAAATAACTTTTAATCCGCTTTGAATTGCTTTCTTAATTTTTTTATTGATTACTTCATCGGTTTCGCCAAAAATAGTTCTTCTTTCTGAATGACCGAGAATAACATATTCACAGCCAACTGATTTAAGCATTGAAGCAGAAACTTCACCGGTAAATGCACCGTTGTCTTCATAAAACATATTCTGTGCACCGAGTTTGATTTGTGTATTTTTAATTAATGAATTCACTTCAGATAAAGATGTGAACGGCGGACATAAAATCACCTCACATCTGTCATCATTTCCCAAACCACTGATGATGCCCGACACAAGCTTTTGAGATTCATTAATATCGTTATTCATTTTCCAGTTTCCCGCAATTATTTTTCTGTGCATTTAAACCTCTGAATAGGAATTATTAAATATTACAGAACGAAATTACTAAAAGCATTAATGGACATCAAAAATTCAAACTGCTGTTATTATTATCATTCCCCTCTTTCCTCCAAAATAAGTATTTTGCTGATTGAATTTTAAGTTCCTGAAATGAATGAATAGTAGAGGAAAAAATATTGCTGTTGTTGCCGTAAGTGGAGGTCTGGATAGCTGTGTTACGACTGCAATTGCAAATAAAAATTACGAGCTTGCTTTGGCCCATTTTAATTATGGGCAGAGAACTGAAAACCGTGAACTAAAAGCATTTAATGATATTGCCGGTTATTACAAAGTTGATAAAAAATTGATTATAGATTTCCCTCAATTTAAAACCATAGGTGGTTCCTCATTAACGGATGAAAACATAAAGGTCGCCAAAGCTGATCTGAGCAATAAGAATATTCCGACTTCATACGTGCCGTTCAGGAATGCGAATATTCTTTCTGCCTGTGTAAGCTGGGCTGAAGTTTTAAATGCGAATGCGGTTTTTATAGGTGCTGTGTTTGAAGATGCAACCGGTTATCCCGATTGCAGACCGGAATTTTTCAAAGCATTTGAAAATATGATTGAGTTCGGAACAAAACCTGAAACGAAAATTAAACTCGAAACACCGGTAATTCATTTATCAAAATCTGAAATAATAAAAAAGGGAATTGAACTCGGTGCACCACTTTATTTAACCTGGTCCTGCTATCAAAATGAAGATGAAGCCTGCGGAGTCTGCGACAGCTGTGCCTTCCGGCTCAGAGGATTTCAACAGACAGGGATTGAAGATCCGATTCCGTACAAGGTAAGACCGGATTATTTGAATATGAAATAAGAGTTGTCATTCCTGCGAAAGCAGGAATCCATATCCTTAAGAAAATCGGATGAAACAATATTATGTATATATATTATCCAGCAAGAAAAAACGGGACACTCTATATCGGGATGACTAATGATTTAAGAAGAGGAGTTTACGAGCACAAAAATAGTCTTATTGCTGGATTTACCAAGAAGTATAATATTAATCAATTAATTTATTTTGAAATGACGAATGATGTACAAAGTGCAATAACCAGAGAGAAGAGACTGAAAAAATGGAAAAGACAATGGAAAATTGACTTAATAGAATCAATGAATCCAGATTGGAAAGATTTATTCATAGAGTTAGCCTAATCAAAATATCAGGAACTTTGAAATTCTTTCTGATAAATTTTAATTTAAGTTTATTGACCTGATCAATACTCAATCAATTGCAAAAGTTGGATTCCCACTTTCGTGGGAATGACTCGGAAATAACATATGAGGGAATATGAGCAAAAAAATAAAACTCCTGGAAACATTTGAGAACCAATACCCGGACAGGGACTACAACATTATTCACACAGCACCTGAATTTACTTCTCTTTGTCCCAAAACCGGGCAGCCGGATTTTGCAACAATTATTGTGGAGTACATTCCAGACAAACTTTGTATTGAATTAAAATCACTAAAGTTATATTTAAATTCGTACAGGAGTGAAGGGATTTTTTTTGAAAGTGTAACAAATAAAATTCTCGACGACCTTGTTATAGTTTGCAACCCAAGATATATGCTGGTCACTGCTGATTTCAACGTTCGCGGAGGTATTTCTTCAGTCATTGAAGCTGAATACTTAAGTAAAGAATTTAAACAAAAAGAATCGTTTTGATCTAATCCGTAACAGAATCATTAAATGAACTCTACCATAGAAGTAAAAGAAAATTTCCTGGCAGGAAGAGAAAAACTTTTCCAGGAACATTCAAAGCAGATTGATCCTCTTAAGTTCAGTAAGGATTATAGTTTTTTAATCGAAGAAACTATCAGGGAACTTGCCGGTACTAAGAAATTTAATTTTGCACTCGCTTCGGCCGGAAGCTTCAGCAGGAGGGAACTATCACCTTATTCTGATGTTGATCTGATTTTTATTAATGAAAACATCGAGAGCAACGAAAAAGACATTTCAGATTTTATAACCTTACTCTGGGACAGCGGGCTGGAAGTATCTCACACAATCAGGGATTTTTCCGACATTCAAAAATATCTTCCGGATGGTCTTCATACCTTCACTCAATTTTTTGAAACCCGTTTCATGCTTGGCTCCGAATCAGTTTACAGCAGGTGGAATGAGGAACTTATCGGAACATTGACTGACAGCATAAAATTAGATTTATTAAACAGGATGATTGACGATATTGAAAACAGATACACTAAATACGGTGATTCACCAAAAGTTCTGGAACCTAATGTTAAGCTTTCTGCCGGAGGATTAAGAGACCTTCAAACTATCGAATGGATTTATATAATCATTGAAAAGACATTATTCCATAAGCAGCATGAAATTACGCAGACTGAAGCATTCCTGAGATTATTAATTGACAATAAAATTATATCTCCCGCTGAGAGCAGAAGATTACTTGCAAGCTATAAAATTATTTTAGGCATCAGGAATTTACTTCATCTTAATACCGATCAGAAAACCGACAGGCTGGAGTTCACACTTCAAGTTAAAGTTTCTGAGAAGTTAGGTTTCGGTGGATCAGAACTAGCTGACTTTATGAGGATTTACTTTAAAGCTGCGATTATCATCAACCGTTTTTCCAAATCGATGGTTAAAAAATATCTTGATGAAATTATTAAACCAATTCCGACTTCACTAGCAATTATTCTCGATGATGATTTTGAATTGACCGGACGTGTAATTTCATTGAGGCATGAAACAAACCTTACTCTGTCTGATATTTTAAGAGCGTTTTATTACAGGGCATTTCATTCGGCAAGATTTGACGAACGATTAAGAAGCGCAATTATAGAAAAGGTTGAAAGTGCTGAAAGCCTTAAATGGGGAGACGGTGAATCCTCTGTTTTCTTCAGAGAAATTCTTAAACTTCCGAAAAATGTCGGGGTAACTTTATCTGTGATGAACGAACTCGGGGTACTCGAAGCATTTATGCCCGAGTTTGCTGAACTGAACGGTTATTTACAGCACGGTGTTTATCACTGTTATACTGCCGATGAACATACATTAATTGCAATTAGGAATGTTGAAAAACTTGAAAACCAGACTAACTCACTCGGAAAAATATTCAATAAAATTTCAGATAAAGAAATTTTATACCTTGCTTTGATTTTTCATGACATTGCCAAGCCAATCAATTTAGCCGGACATGAAATTATAGGTGCCGAAATGGCTTCATCGGTTATGCATCGTTTAGGTTACAGTGAAGATGAAATCAGCCAGGTTAGTTTTTTAGTCCGGAGTCATTTAATTATGGAACAAACTGCCTTCAGAAGAAATTTAATTGATCCTGAAACATTAAATAATTTTGCATCTTTATTTAATTCAGTCAAAGAGCTGGAGCTTTTGTACCTGCTCACTTATGCAGATTTGTCAGCAGTAAATCCTGCAGTCTGGACAAACTGGAAAAGCGAACTTCTTGCCGAACTTTACAGGAAAAGCAGGGCAATGCTCGAATATAAAATTTCAGGCGAAGATCTGCTTGATTCAACCACTTCTGTTATTCCAGGAGATATCAGCAGACATTCCGATTCAATTTCGGAATCGCATGTCAAAGATCATATTGATTCAATCAGCGACCTTTCATACTATCAGCTGTTTTCTGCTGAAGAGATTGCCAAACACGTTGAAGCAATCAATAAAGGATCAGCCGTATCGGTCCTGTTTACAGAGCTTGAAGGCTTTACCAACATCACTATTATCACAAAGGATTTTTCATCTCTGCTTTCTAAAATCTGCGGAGTGCTGGCAATAAATGACGTTAACATTCATGATGCAAAAATATTCACACGCAGGGAAGGAATAGCAATTGATACGTTTAACGTAACAGATTTCCGGACTCACAAAAAAATTGAAGCGAACAGGTATGAAAAAATTGAAATCGATTTGAACAAAGTCCTGAAAGGTCATTTAAGACTTGGCAGGGAAATGGAATCTTTAAAATCAAAATGGTGGAGGATTGAAAGCAAGCTATTTAAAAGAACCGGGCAGATTAAAATTGCATTTGAGAAACATGATAAGTTTACCATTATCGATGTGTTTTCCCCCGACAGGCTCGGATTCCTTTATCACGTTACCAATAAAATGAATGAACTCGGATTGAATATTTATTTTGCGAAAATATCAACGAAAGGTGATGACATTGTGGATTCATTTTACGTCCTTGGTGACAATGGAAAAAAAATTTCACAGAATGACTATGAGTTTATCAAATCCGAATTAACTTCAGTAATTACAAAAATATTATAGGAATAAATTTTGACTAAAGAGGAAAAACAGAAACCAATCGGCGTGTTTGATTCGGGAATCGGCGGCTTAACAGTTGTAAAACGATTGTCATCAACTTTACCTAATGAAAACATAATTTACTTCGGAGACACAGCCCGTGTGCCTTACGGTTCCAAATCAAATGCAACTGTAACTGAGTATGCAATACAGGATACGAGATTTCTTCTCAGCAAGAATGTTAAAGCAGTAGTAGTCGCATGCAATACTGTTTCCTCGGTTGCAATACCTGAATTAAAAAAAATGTTTAACCTTCCGATTATCGGGATGATCGAGCCCGGTGCAAAAATGGCATTAGAAAAGTCATCAAACAAAAAAATTGGTGTGATTGGAACCAGGGCAACCGTCAGCAATAAAGCATATTCAAATGAATTAAAAAAAATAAATCCTTCTGTTAACGTATATGAAACACCCTGCCCCCTATTTGTTCCTCTTGCAGAAGAAGGATGGATTGATCACGAAGCAACTTTTAAAATTGCTGAAGAGTACCTGAAAGAACTTCGCGAAATAAAAATTGATACTTTAATTCTTGGATGCACTCACTATCCCATTCTTTCAAAAGTTATTCAAAAAGTAATCGGAGAAAAAGTAAGTTTAATTGATTCCGGCGTAGCTTCTGCAGAAATAATAAATAGAGATTTAACCCAACTAGGTATGTTGAATGATTCCGGGCTGCCCGGAGTCCTTGAATTTTTCGTAAGTGACATTCCAACTAAATTCAGAGAAGTCGCGGAATTATTTCTCGGAAGAGAAATCAATGGCGTTCATAAAGTTGATCTGGAAGAGTTGGTTACTAATTAATATTACACTGATTAAAAAATCCTTCTCAGCTCTTCAATGTTTTTTGTCTTTCCAAGTGCAAGGATCAGTTTAATCCTTGCTTTCTGCCCGTTTAAAAAATCCGTGAACATTACGCCGAGACTGTGGAGATGCTTTCCGGCTCCGGGATAACTATAGATATTGCCAGTCTCGCCTGCCGGACACCGTGAAACCAATACGACCGGAATTTTTTTTTCAACAACATATTTTACTCCTTCAAATGCTGCCGGCGGAACATTGCCAATTCCCAGCGCTTGTATAACCAGACCATCAACTCCACTGTCTGCTGAGAATTTAAAAAACTTTTCATCCATGCCTGCATATACTGTAAGCAAATCTACATTCGGATTTAATTTTTCCGTATCGATGTGTTCCAAAAACCGCGGCAGGCGGTTGTAAACAACTCTTTCCTGCTGAACAAACCCGAGCGAACCAAAATCCAGGCTCATAAATGTATCAACAGCATTCGAATAAATTTTTGTTACTTCGCTTGCAGCATTTATTTCACCATGAAGACAAACAAGCACACCAAGATTCTTCGAGTTTTCATTTAAACAAATATGAATTGAGTCGAGCAGGTTTCTTGGTCCGTCCCAATCGGGTTCAGAACTGTTTTTCATAGAGCCGATAACCACAATGGGTGTGGCTGTTTTGATTGTGAGGTCTAGAAGGTAAGCAGTTTCTTCAAGTGTATCTGTTCCGTGGGTTACAATAACTCCATCATATTTACCAGTTGATAAAAACTCCCTTATTTTTTTCGAAAGCTGAAGCATCAGTTCAGGTGTAACATGTGGACCGGGATATTTTCCAAAATCATACGTTTCTATTTCTGCAAGTTTGAATGCTTCAGGTATCATCTGAATCAGTTCATTGCCTGAAAAGTAGGGTGATACGCCGCCAGATTTCTGATCGATTTTCATCGAAAAGGTACCACCAGTAAATACTATTAAAATTTTCTTCGTTTTTTTATCAGCCATCTGTAAAACTTTCAAATTAACTTGTTGAATAAACGCCGGAAAGATAAATCTATTTTGAGAAAAAGCCATCAAAACCAAACAAAGTATCGAATTAATAACTTGAAGCTGTGCTGTTCTTAGATTAAGTTTAAAACAAAAAAAGAGGTAATTATGTTAATGGTTGAAGATGTTGATTTAACTCCGAATCCACACGCATTAAAATTTATACTAAACGAACGCCTTCTGAAAGTTGAAACAAGGCAATATCCTGATAAACATTCAGCTGAGTCAGACCCGTTCGCATCAGGAATTTTTAATATTAAAGGTGTTGTCTCGGTTTTTTATATGGATAAATTTGTAACCATTGAGAAATCACCGGATTCAAACTGGGGACAGATTCAAAGACCGTTTATTGATTTTTTAAAAACATTCGATCCCTCTCTCATTCCAAAAGAAAATGAAATTGAAGAAAACATTGATGATAGTGAATTGCTTAGACAGGTAAACAACCTTCTTGACCAGAAAGTCAGACCAGCCCTTGCTGGTGATGGCGGAGGTTTGGAAGTTATTGGTGTTGATGGCTACAGTGTTAAAATCAGGTACCAGGGTGCTTGCGGTAGTTGTCCAAGCTCAATATCAGGAACTCTTATGGCAATTGAAGGATTGCTGAAAAGAGATATTAATCCTGCAATTGAAGTTGTTGCTGCTTAAATAAAAATTATTGCTCACGAAGTCATGGGGGAAGAAATTATTCTTTCCCCATTTTTATTTGTAAATAATATTCACTCTAGTATTGATGAACGAAAAATTATTCTCTGCTTCAGATGTTTTTAATGAAATCAGGATTGAGATTATTTCTTCATCAATAGGAATCAGAAATATTTTACTCAATAAATCGGTCGATGCAAATAAAACATCAAACATCACAAAACTTCGCACCGATGATCCTTATATGTTCGGAATATTTAATCAACTGAAAGAATATTTTGATCGTAAAAGAAAAAATTTCAAGCTTCCCCTGGAAATAATCGGAACAGAATTTCAGAAAAAAGTCTGGAATGAATTATTGAAAATTAATTATGGTGAAACTATTACCTACAAAGAGTTGGCAATACGACTTGGGGATTTAAAATCCATCCGGGCTGCTGCAAGTGCTAATGGGGCAAATCCTCTGCCGATTGTAATTCCCTGTCACAGAATAATCGGTTCAAATGGAGAACTTGTCGGTTATGGAGGTGGTCTTGACTTAAAAGAAAAATTACTTCAGCTTGAAGGCAGTCGAACACTAGAATTATTTAACTAAGTTAACTTCAACTTCTTATTATTCTTCATCAATCGATATTGCATTACTCATTTCAATGTCGGAAGACTTAAATTTTTATAGTTCCTTTAATAATCTTTAATTATTCAATAAGTCGGAGAGATATT